>Ga0075272_1000013_pt1 | contig 69659 bp, 51 predicted proteins | sample SF_Rice_5C_0N_40_FD_69776 | JGI IMG/M metagenome (GOLD analysis project Ga0075272, IMG submission 69776) | Rice paddy soil microbial communities from Twitchell Island, California, USA - SF_Rice_5C_0N_404 | ecosystem: Environmental > Terrestrial > Soil > Paddy field/soil | place: USA: Twitchell... | reverse complement strand
CGGACATTTGGTCGTTTGGGTGCGTGCTGTACGAAATGCTGACGGGCAAGCAAGCGTTCAGCGGCGAGACGGCTACCGACATCCTGGCCGCAGTGGTACGCGCGGAGCCAGACTGGTCGGTCTTGCCGGAAACCACGCCGCCTGCCATTCGGGACCTGCTCGCACGATGCCTCGCGAAGGATGCCAGGCAGCGGCTGCAAGCGATCGGCGAAGCGCGAATCACGATCGAAAGCCGCGGAGTGGAAGCAGCTATGCCCGCAGCTCCGGGAGCCGGCGCAGGACTGAGACCTGGGCCGGAACTCAGCGTCCTGGTGCGCGCTCTGCCTTGGGCCTTAGTGGTCCTTTTCGCTGGGATCGCCGCATTTTTGGCTCTCCATTATGGGACACGTCATTCCCCGCCAGCGCCTGTCATCGTTTCACAGATCAGCGCACCCCCAGGGCAGGCGTTCGCGGTCGGGGGACAAGAGGCTGGCCCTCCTGTGCTTTCGCCAGATGGGAGCAAGCTCGCATTCGCCGCCATCGGGCCGGACGGCAAACAGCAGCTTTGGGTACGTCCGCTCGCAGCCGCCACCGCCCAGGCGCTCGCTGGAACCGAGGGCGCCGCTTATCCTTTTTGGTCCCCGGACGGCCGCGACTTGGGCTTTTTTGCAGGCGGCAAACTGAATCGCATTGATGCCTCAGGAGGCCCGGCGTTGACTCTGTGCGACGCTCCAAACGGGCGCGGAGGGTCATGGGGACGGGACGGCACGATACTGTTCGCCCCGGACATACTCAGCCCAATTTATGAAGTGCCGAGCGCGGGCGGCACGCCGAAAGAGGTGGCGACCGTGGGACCCGCGGGCGGAGCTTCAGGAGGCCGGTGGCCGCAATTCCTTCCCGACGGGAAACACTTCCTATTCTTCCATGTGGAGAATGCCGGTACGTATGCCGGCTCAGTCGATGGAGGAGAGCCAAAATTGATTTTTGGGGGCCGTTCGAACGCTTTCAGCGGGCGCTCAAGCGTTTTGTATGCCCCGCCGGGCTACCTGCTGTTCATCCAGCAGGGGACGTTGATGGCGCAAAGATTCGATCCGGAGCGCCTGCGCCTGAGCGACGATGCCCTGCCGCTGGTGGAAGGAGTCGCGCAGAATTTCATCGTCTTCCGTGGCGTTTTCACCGTTTCGGACAACGGCATCCTTGCCTTCGCCGGGGGAGCGGCGAGCGGCGGCGGAGTCGACCTGGTGTGGTTCGACCGCACGGGCAATAAACTGGGACAGGTCGGGGCGAGGGCCGAGTACCATGCGCCGCGACTCTCCCACGACGGAACGAAGCTGGCGGTGACGGTCCGGGATCAGACGGGAAACAATCTGTGGATTCTGAACCTCAGGCGAGGCATGCAGTCCCCGCTTACTTTTTCGGGCAACAACATCAGCGCGGCGTGGTCGCCCGATGACAAGAGCGTTTTGTTCGAGTCTGGCCGCGGCTCTCTCTTCCACCTCTTTCAGAAGGCCGCGGACGGCACGGGCAATTCCGAGCCTGTCGTGGAAGATGATGCCAACGAGTACTACCCGGTCTGGTCGGCGGACGGGCGCTACGTTCTGTTCGAGCGAGCGGCGGCGGCGACGCCATCGCACATGGAGATTTGGGCTATGCCGATGTTTGGCAATCGCAAGCCGTTTCCGGCAATCCAGGCATCTTTCACTGTGGGGCAGCCGGCCTTATCGCCTGACGGCAAGTGGCTGGCCTACGTGTCGTTTGAATCGGCCAAGCCGGAGGTGTACCTGATGCCGTTCCGCGGCGGAAGCGGCCGGTCACAGGTTTCGACGAATGGCGGGAACTGGCCGGAGTGGCGTCAGGACGGCAAAGAACTCTACTACATGGCCCCCGACGATAAGCTCATGGCGGTGGATGTTTCCGAAAAGGGAGGGAGTCTCTCTCTGGGCAAAGCCCGCCCACTGTTTCAAACCAACTACAGCGCGGGGCCAGGTTGGGATTACGACGCCAGCGCAGATGGAAAGAAGTTTCTCGTAATCAGTCAAGGAGAGCAGCGAGCCAGCCAGCCTCTGACGCTGGCGGTGAACTGGCCCGCTCTGCTGAAGAGACGATAGAGCCGCGCACGAACGCGGCAAAAAAGGGCGGAGGAAGTCGGACGTGACGCTTGGAGCAGGAACAAAGCTTGGGCCGTATGAAATCGTGGCGCCGATTGGCGCGGGCGGGATGGGCGAGGTGTATCGCGCGCGAGACACACGTCTGGGCCGCGAAGTCGCGCTGAAGGTGCTGCCCGCCGCGTTCGCCGCCGATGCCGAACGCATGGGGCGGTTCCAGCGCGAAGCCAAGGTCCTGGCCTCGCTCAATCATCCGAACATCGCTTCCATTTATGGTTTTGAAGATTCGGGCAGCACGCATGCGCTGGTCATGGAGCTGGTCGAAGGACCGACGCTGGCGGATCGCATCAAGACCGGGACGATTCCTCTCGATGAGGCTCTGCCGATTGCGAAACAGATTGCGGAAGGACTCGAATACGCGCACGAGCGCGGAATCGTGCATCGCGATTTGAAGCCGGCGAACGTGAAAGTCAAGCCGGACGGCGCGGTGAAGATTCTCGATTTCGGATTGGCGAAGGCGCTCGAGGGCGATCCGGCTTCCATGGATATTTCCAGTTCGCCGACCATCAGCCGGATGGCCACGGAGGCGGGAATTATCCTGGGCACGGCCGCGTATATGTCGCCGGAGCAGGCCAAGGGAAAGCCGGTGGACCGGCGGGCGGACATTTGGGCGTTTGGCTGCGTGCTATACGAAATGCTGACGGGCAAGAAGCCGTTTGATGGCGAGACCGTCACCGACATCCTCGCCGCGGTGGTGCGCGCCGAGCCGGATTGGTCTGCGCTGCCCACGGCAACGCCGCAACGCATTCGTGAACTGTTGCAGCGCTGCTTGAAAAAAGATCCACGCCAAAGACTTCAATCGATCGGCGACGCCCGCGTCGCGATTGAAGAGGCAGTCGAGGGCTCCGCGCAAGAGGTGGCGGCCTCATCGGTTGACTTCTCGGTTTCCAAAGGCTCTGCACCTGCCTGGGCTCGTGTTCTGCCTTGGGCAATGGCGGCACTCATGGCTGCCGGCTTTTTTGTTGTCCTGGCAATCCTGTGGCATACGCCCCGTTCCGCGCCACCGGCGCCAATGGAATTGGGTCTTTCGATCCCACCAGCACAGCAACTATTTACAGGTGACGGTCCCGCGGTGGTGTTGTCGCCGGACGGTTCGCGAGTTGCTTACGTGGCTGAGACCGCGTCCCACGATCAGCAAATCTATGTGCGTTCGCTCGGCAGTTCCGAAGCAACACCGCTACAGGGCGCCATGGGCAGTTCACCTTTCTTTTCGGCCGGCGGGCAATGGGTGGGTTATTTCGGAACCGACGGCAATCTAGAAAAGGTCTCTGTATTTGGCGGCGTGCCGGTCACGATTTGTGTTGCCAATTCCCATCGAGGGGCATCCTGGGGCAAAGACGGCACAATTGTGTTTGCTCCGCTGGTGACTGCCCCTTTGTACCGCGTGTCCGCCAATGGCGGCACGCCCGTCGCGATGACCCACCTCGATCCCGGCAGGAAAGAAATAACCCAGCGCTGGCCGCAAGTGCTGCCGGACGGGAAATCCTTGATCTTTACGGCCTCGGCGGACAACAACAACTTCGAGCATGCAGAGGTCGAAGCCGCTTCGCTGGCCACAGGCAAGGTGACCGTGCTCGTCGAAAACGCTTATTTCGGCCGCTATCTTCCATCCGGCTACCTTACGTATGCTTCGGGCGGAACGTTGTTTGCCGCGCGGTTCGATGCGGCAAACCTGAAGCTTACCAGCCCTTCCAAGCCTATCCTCACGAACATCGAGGCGGATATCACTAACGGAAGCGCACAGCTGAGCATCTCGAACAACGGCACCGCCGTCTACTCCCTCGGGCAGGCCACCGGAGCACAAGTCAGGGTGAATCTTGTCGACATGACGGGCAAGGCTGCCCCGCTCCTTCAGCAGCCCGGCGACTATTATTCCCCTCTTTTCTCTCCGGACGGAAAGCGGCTCGCTCTCGATTTTCAGAGCAACGTTTGGATTTATGACATTGCGCGAGGCGCTCTCATGCCGATGACTTTGTCCCGGCCGGCTTGTGTGACGCCCATCTGGACGCCGGATGGCAAGCGAATCACCTGCTTCCGCCCTGATATCGCGACCGGTGCGGGTCTGAGCTGGCTTCCAGCGGACGGAAGCGGCGCAATGCAGCCACTAACCAACAACAGCCCCGTGCGGCAGATTCCGTTCAGTTGGTCGCCCGACGGCAAGACGCTTGCGTTTGCCCAATATTCCGGCGAGGGCAGAGCCTGCTGCGAGATCTGGACTCTGTCGATCAAAGCGGACGGGCAAGCGGGGAAAGCGAAGCCGTTCCTCCAGTACGACGCCACCGGAACCGGCACCGGAGGTGTGTACGCGCCCGCATTTTCGCCAGACGGCCGCTGGCTCGCCTACCAGTCACTGGGTGGATTGCGGCAAGTTTATGTTGTGCCGTACCCAGGGCCCGGAGGGCGATGGCAGGTCTCCTCTGTGGGAGGGGCGTTCCCAGTCTGGTCGAAGACCGGGCATAAATTGTTTTTTATCGAAGGCTCCAGGCAGGAAGACGGCGCCGTGGCTGAAGTCGATTACACGACAGCCGGGAATTCCTTTATTGCCAGTAAGCCCAAGATTCTCTTCCGCGGCGGTTTCATCTCGCGCGATCCGTACTCGTACTACGACCTCGCGCCTGACGGGAAGCATTTCGCCATGCTCGCAGCGGCGGGAGGCGGCGCGCCGGTTTCTGCGCAGCCTATCGTTGTGGTGAATTGGTTCGCGCGAGTGGAACGGATGGCTGGCCAGAAATGATACCCAGCTGTCGACCTTACTCGAAGGTCCCAGAACATCGGTCGTCGGACGATGCTGCGACTTCGAGCCACTCGCCGTGTAGCTAGAATGTGCGAGCATCAAACTCGCGTCATTTCAACCGCCTCGCGGTTCCACGACCGAGCCAACAACCCGCTCGATTTATGCATTCAAACCAATCAAGACTGCCTGTCAAAAAGTCAGTCTGTGCCTGCCGTCGAGTAACTGACCGGTGGTTGCTGGTTCATCTTTCCTCCACTCATGCGGAAGTGGCAGACGGAGTCTCCATTTGCTCGCTGTTGCCCTTCCCGACCGCGATTGCCAGCTCGCGGAGTAGAGAAGCACTGTTGCCTCGATAGGAACTCCCATGCTGGCAGGCCAGCATCGACGGGTTCAGGCCCGCCAAACGCTCCAGAATGGCGGCCGTATTCGTCGCGTGCGCGTAATAATCCATCATCCCGCGCATTCCTTCGCTGTTGCTTAGGATCTCCGATTCCGTAACAGGCGGCATGTCCGCGCCGGCCTGCGTGAACAGGTCGCCGCAAAATAGGGTCTTCGAAGACTGGTCGAATAGAACGCCGCAATCCCAACCGTGTGGAACGTGCGGGGTGTAGATCCACTTCATCCTGCGGCTGCCAAGGGAAAACTCCTCGTTATCCTTCAGCCCGCGAGGCTGGCGCACGGCAAAGTCGGCAATCGACGTCAGCACTCCCACTTCAGACCCAAACGGCGTTGCTGCAGGCGCCGCTTTCAGGATTTCGTTCATCGCCCCGAACTCATCCCCTTCGAAGTGCGAGCCTCCGATCCACCGCAGTCTTTCCGCCGGTATCACCTTCCCTATTGCCTCCACCGTGGCCGCAGATAGATTCCGGTATCCTGTGTGGAACAGGAGTGGTTCATCATCGGCGATCAGGAAGGAATTGACCGTGAATCCACCGGGAATCACGCCCAGTGGCGTGGAGATGCGATAGATTCCGGCGGCGACCTCGTCGATTCGCGTGCCTGTTTCTTTGTTGGTGATCAAGTTGAACTCTCCTTTTGTTTGTCGGCGGAACTGGCCCGTGTCCCGTTGTCCGCATGGAACACCCCGAAGTGTAACGGAACGCTTCTTCGTTACACATAAACTACATAAAATGTACGGATGCGCCCGGAACTGACCGACGCTGAGTTGGCGCGACACATTGGCTGGGGACACCATCCGGAGGAGGAAGCCGAATTGTTCCGTCGCATGGCTCCGCGCATCCGCCTCTACGGTTTGCGTCACTTAAGGGACGAACACGCTGCCGAGGACCTGACGCAGCACGTGCTGATCGCGACGATCGAGGCGCTGCGGGCCGGGCGCCTGCGTGACCCGGAGAGGCTCGCATCTTTCGTGCTGGGGACGTGCCGGATGACTGTGCTCGACTTGCGGCGCAGCGCGCAGCGGAAGGAGCGTTTACTTACACAGTTCGGGGCGGAACGGCCGCCGTCGGTCCAGCCGTCAATGCCACTAATGGACCGCGAACGGCTCGCTGGCTGTGTGCAAGATTTGAAGGAGCGCGAACGCACTGTCATCGTTATGACTTTCTTTGACGAGCAGACCAGCGCGGATGTGGCCGGGTTCCTCGGGATTTCTGAAGCGAATGTGCGCGTGATTCGCCATCGGGCGATTCACCAGCTGCGCGAATGCATGGGTGTTTCCGCATGACTGTGGGGAATGAAAACGATCCCGGGCCTTGCTCGCGTCGGATCGACGTGGGCGTTCTTGCCGACTATTGGCTCGCGACGCTGCAGCCTGCCGAAGAGGAAGCGGTCGAAGAGCATCTGCTCAGCTGCGATCGATGCGGCACCCGCCTGCGCGAGGTGATCGCACTTGCTGAAGGCGTCCGCGACTTGGCTCGCAAGGGATCTCTGCGGATGATTGTGAGTGATTCTTTTCTCAAGCGTGCCGCGCAAGAAGGGCTGCGAGTGCGGGAATACGAGCCTCCTCCCGGTGGTGACGTCCAATGCACAGTGACGGCGCAAGACGACATTTTGATCGGAAGGCTGGCGGCGAATCTGGTCGGAGCAAAACGAGTTGATCTCAGCATATGCGGTCCGCAAGGCGTGGAACAGTTCCGGTTGCCGGACATCCCCGTTCATCCTGGCGTCGACAGCGTGATCTACCAGGAGTCAATCACATTCGCGAAAGCGTCTCCCTCGACCAAATTCGTCATGCGCCTATTCGCACTCGATGAACGGGGTGGCGAGCGTCTGCTCGGAGAATATACGTTCAACCATACCCGCTCACTGCCTGGCCCGGGCGCTACCGCATAGATACAGCGTCGAGAACGTCGAAACAGTGCCTTCGTCGAGCGACCCGCGCCGCTTTGCGCGATTGTCGTGCGCGTGTAACGGGGATTCTCTAACGAGGCTAGTGACACGACCTGCGCCACAGCACTCGCATGCGGTCAGCTCGTCTGGGCGGAAGATGCGGCTCGCTCAAAGCATTGGGAACGACGAATCGAATGTGGTGTTCCGTCGCTTGTTCCAAGGTGTAGGTCGTGGTCTGGTCATTGTCTCTGCCACGTTTAGCGAGGTTCCGCGGTCCAGGGCCGCCACGAAGTCGTCGAGAAAAGTTCTAAAATCGTCCCTCGGGGCGCGCCAGCTTTTTTCGTTCCTGTTTGCAGTGCGGTCGTCCCCTCGAGCGCGCCACTTTTTCGGGGATTTCAGAACAAAGCCCCGCGCTCACAACGATCATAGGGCAGCCTCCACTTCTTCCGGCGGAATTTCGCTCACGCTATTACTGGCGCAAGCGTTCTTCGAGGTACACCCTCACGGTTTGATCCACTTTTTTCCCGATCAGCCGCAGAGTGGCGGCTTTCACTGGAAGTTTGTGCCGAGCGTCGCCCAAAGCCATGAATGAACTCCGGAAGGGATGGCCGTCGACTTTGCCGCGGACCTCGACCAGTCCCCTCGTACCGAAAAATCTCGCGGAGCCAGGCCAGATTACGTAGGTCCAGCCACCTTTGCGCGGGCTTTTCCGAAGCTTGGCGGAGAACGATTTGTTCAGTGCGTCTCCCATACTCAGGTTTTCCTCTGCGACCGCCTTTTATCCGAGGTTTTCACGATGCGTGCCCGCCCTGGAAAAAGCGGTTCAGCACGAAATCGCTGGTAATTTCTTCGCCGCTGAGCACCATGGCCAGCAATTCGCCTCCGAGTACTTCCGGCGCGATCACGATGTCCGGCTGAACCAGCTTGATGCGCTCCATATGTTTGCTGTCGTTGATGGCGACGACCGTTTTGGCTTTTCCCTGCAGTTCCTTTACCGCCAGCACGATGAAGGCGTTGTCGGAATCGTCGGCGCGCATGGCCAGCACTGCTTGGGCTTGAGCGGCGGCGGCTCGTCGCAACGTCTCCAGGTTATTGGCGTCGCCAATGATCAGGTCCTCCGAATCGATTTCGCCGGACGTGGGAGGCTGGGGCATGATCAGCGTCACCTGCTGGTTGCGTTTCTTGAATTCGCGATAGGTGTTGTAGGCCAGCGGCGTCGCCCCAATCACGATGAAATGGTTCGTGCGCTTCATCCGTTTCTCCTTCGGTTTGCTCAGGCGCGAAATCATGGGTCCGGCGATGGCGGTCACGGACGTGGCGAACACCGCCAGCCCCAGAATCATCACCGAGACGGCGAAGAGTCTGGCATTCACGCTCTTGGGCGTGATGTCTCCATATCCGACCGTGCTCATCGTCACCACCGAGTAATAAAGGCTGGTGGCCAGGTCTTGAATTGGCGGCGAGAACTGGCTGCCCAGATATAAGCCGCCAAACACGGCGTAAATCAGCAGCAGGAGCATGCTCGTCACCGCGAAAAGCGTGCCGGCGGCGAGGCTGGTACGGTTGAACCAGGTGTATGCAAGCAGCAACGCGAGCAGCAAGAACCCGTCGTAGGAAATCAGCCCCGAGCCGGGCCCGTGCCGGATGATCACCGTGCTCAGAACCATGGACGACGTCAGAACGACAGCGGCGATCCACGCGAAACGCGACCGGAACAGCAGGCCCACGGACATTACGATCATGGCCACGCCGATCAAGACGTACGGCATGGTCGTCGGCTTGAAATTGAAGATGTTGTGCGGAAAGTTCGACAGCAGCACATGTCGCTGCGGCGCATAGACGACGCTCAGCAACAGGTATCCCGCACCGGCCAGCGCCGCCGCGAGCGGAATATGAGGAAACCAATATTGCGCGTGCGCCAACTGCCCCGCACGGCGGGCAGCCACGACGAAACGGGCCAGGCGCCCGGGTCGCCATCGCCAGTGCGCAATTCTCTTCTCATGCATGGGAAAGTGCCCGTGAATGCATCCAGCCCGTTACTATAGCAGGGCCGAAGACCGCCATGTCATCATCGCTTTTCCCGTGCGCCGAGGCCTGCGCGATGAAGGTATCGATGAACAGGCGCTTCGTCGATTTTGTTGCGTGAAGGCTGATACCACGGCACGCGCATGTCATTCCGATGGCTTTTTCTCGAACCCGCGGTGAAGCAGGCCGAACGCGGCTAGAACGAAACGCGCGCGCCCAACTGCGCCGCAAAAGGAATGCCCACGGTGGTTCCCGGGCCAAAAAAATCGCCGAGCGCTCCAGCCGGCACGCGCAACTGGTTGAGGCTGGTGATCGGTTGCGTTTGCGTGCAGTCAGAGTTCAGGCAGAACGCCGTCGCATTGTACAGGTTATTTACGGGCGTAGGCAGCGCGGAAACGTCGGTGACATAAAACGCGCCGGGATTGTTGCGGTTCAACAGATTGAAAAATTCGGCGAACGGCATGATCGTCAGTCGCTCGCCGTATTTAAACGGGCGGCTGACGCGCAGATCGATTTGTTGGTACGGCGTGCCACGGAATTCGTCCATGGTCGTTTGGACTCCGTTGATCACGGCGCGATCGTTCGTTGGGTCACCCGTCCCATTCACATCCACGGGTGTGGTCATCGTAAACGGACGCGCGCTCTCGAACTGCGCGAGCGTGCTGAGTTCGATCCCGAATGGAGCGTGTACGACTCCCACGATCACGAGCCGGTGCCTCACGTCCTCGCCCGAGGGACCGTAGTCGCCTGGCCCGAACGCGTTCAGTGGATTGCAGACGCCGTTGACGTAATCGAAGAGTTCGCCCAGCACGCAGCCCCAGGTATTCGCCCGCGAGAACGTGTAATTCACGATCAAGTTGAGACGGTTTGAAGCATTTCCCTGGAGATGGACCAGCAATCCGTTGTAACTCGACCGGTTGTCCGTGCGATACACGGTGATATTCGGCACGAGGGACTGCTGGTCAGCCTGATAATTCGGATCGGACGTGGGAATCAGCGGCGTGAACAGCGAGTATCCGGCGATGTAGTTGTAAGCGCGATAGGCGAAATTACCTTCTTCGTGCGTCCAATGCGCGCCCACAGTCCAATTCGCGTGGAAGGCGTGCTCGACTCCGACGGTCGCATGAAATGCGTAGGGCGTGTGATAGTTCGGTGCGATGATCGCGCCTGCTCCGCCAGTGGACGCGCCCGGAATGCAGCCTGCATCGCCCGGGTTGACGCATGGCGCGGGGGGCGCGTTCATCTCCTGAAGCGCGTTGACCCATCCGTTTTGCGCCAGATCGTTGTAGAAAAGTCCCACGCCCGCGCGAATCACCGTATTGGACGAAGACCCCAAGGCGTAAGCCAGTCCAAGCCGCGGCGCGACGGCCCCGCGATAATCGCCGGCCACTCCATGGATCAGCGGAACCTGCAAAGCCTTGAGTGTGAGATACGCCGGATTTTCGGCTTGCGTCCGGCCTGAAGACGTCAACAAGCCGAAGGTTGTGTCGTAGCGCAGGCCGTAATTTACCGTGAGCCGGGGTGACGCCCTCCAGGAGTCTTCGGCGAACATGCCGAGCCGCTGCACGTTCTGCGCGAAGTACCCATTGCCTGCCGGCGTGAAACTGCACGTAATCCCGGAACTGGCCGATGGAGGCGTTGTGCATTCCGGGCTGAAATAAAATTGCGCAGGATTCGCCGCGTAGAAACTCGGATCGTTCGGATAAGAGACGAGCGTTTCCGCCGTGGACGAAAGAGCTCCATCCAGCACCGGCTCGTGAATGAAATCGATGCCAAATCGCGGCGCATGTGAGCCTGAAACATGGCTCACGACGTAGCGAATCTGGTACTTCTCCTGATTCCGCACCACGGGAAACGCCGTAATGGGCGTAACAAACTGGTTGTCGCCAAACGTTTCGAATCCTGAAATCACGCTATTAGTGACCGTGAAGGGGAACGACAGCGCATATCCGTAATCCGAATTGCGATTCTCCGTGTGATGCAGTCCGCTCGCGCCGAAGGACAACGAACCTATCCACGTGGGACTGAAGGTGAACTCGTTTCCGAGCGCGAAGTTCAGATACTTGTAATAAGCGCTCGCTCCGGCCGACGGCAGCGTCCCTTGCTGTACCAGATCGTTCTTCGTCGTGTACTGATCGATTGAGCCGCGCAGGAACCATTCCGACCGGCTCGACTGCGCCCAGTCGAAGCGCAGCGAGCCCAGGATGTCGCGGAACGGAACGGGCACGCTGGTCGGCACCGCAATCGAACTCACGCCCGGCAAGAAACCGTCCACAGCCAGCGAGTTGAGCGCATCGAATTGGCCGATGTTCGCCGGACTGTAGGCAATGCTGGCGTTCTCGCGGATGTACTCGAGCGAAGAGAAAAACCAGAGCTTGTCTTTGCGGACCGGCCCTCCCAACGTGCCCGCATAGTTCTGGCGGCTGAAGGGCTGCTTGGGATTGGGCGCGGGATTGTCGATGGGGAAGCGCGCATTGAGTGCCGAAGCGCGCACGTAGACGGCTGCGCCGCCGTGAAACTCGTTTGTGCCACGCTTGGTCGTGATGACGACGGAACCGCCCGTGGTGTCGCCGGTGCTGGCGTTTTCCATCGAGGTGCTGACCGCAAACTCCTGAACCGCGTCGGGCGAGAAATTCTGCAGGAAACCACCAATGTAATCGTCGGAATTATCGACGCCATCGACCGTCAGCTTGTCGTTCAACCCGGAACTTCCGCCGAACGAAACCGCGGTAATCCGCGCCTTGGTGGGGTCCGAAGGCTCGACCGGTTCCGTCCCGGGAACCAAATATGCAATGTTGGCGAAGCTGCGGTTCGCCAGAGGGATGTTGTGCAGGTCCTGTGCAGTGATGACGCCCTGATTCACGGTGCTGGTGATATCCATCGGCTGAGTAGTGATCGACGACGCCTGGCCATGCACGCGAACGCTCTGCTGCACGCCGGCAGGCTGAAGAGTGACGCTGATCTGGCGGACCAAGCTGACTTGCACGGTCACATCCGAACTAGCAATAGAGAAGCCGGCGGCGCTGACGGTGACGACGTAAACTCCCGGGAGCAGGCCGTCCGCGCGGAACGCGCCGTTCTTGTCGGTGGTCGCGTCGCGTTCGAAGGAGGACTCGGACGAATGAATCGTGATCTTCGCGAACGGAATCCGCCCTCCGCTCGCATCGCGCACGAGGCCCGCGACACTGCCACGGGAATTCTGCGCGGATGCGAGCGCGGCGCAAAACAGCACAGAAATGAGCAGGAGCCCAGCGTGCCGGCCGTTCACCATCCCCCCGCACCGACCTAGCAATAGACGCACCATTCCGCGGCGAAGGGTACTGAAGGTCGTGACCTACTACCACGGATCGTACTTGAGCGAACGCCGAAAACCGGTCGCGGGGAGTGAAATCCTGCGGGCAGCGGCCGGGCAGCTTTTGAATTGCGCTGCGCCGACTGTGTGCGATAGAGTCGCGGTTCTGCTGCGCTCGAATCCCGTTCATGTGAGGCAACGCTCGATGACTCATCGCACCGCGGTTCTCATTTGCTCTGTGTCGATATTGTTGCTCGTTGCGCCGCTTTCCGCACAAACAACATCCGCTCGCGCTGCAGGTCCACTGCAAAAGGATCTGGCCGAGCTGGTGGCAACGCCTGCCGTGTCGGGTTACGAAACTCAGCTCGGAGAACAAATCCGCTCGAAACTCACCCGCTGGCATCCCCGGATGGACAACCTCGGCGACGTGATCGTCACCATCGGGAGCGGCGCGCCCCATCGGCTGGTCGTCACGCCGATCGACGAGCCGGGCTTGGTCGTCAGCGATGTTACAACCGACGGTTATCTTCGCGTGCAGCGCCTGCCGCAGTTTGGCCTGCCGCCCATCTACAACGAGTTGTACGCCGCGCAGGCGGTGAAGGTCGAAACGCGAAGCGGCAAGTGGATCAACGGCGTGGTCGCGGGGCTGTCCGTTCACCTGTTTCCGGGCCGCATGAAGGTGCCCAATCCCGAAGATCTTGATGACGTTTACATCGATATTGGCGCAGATTCGGCCGCGGAGGTGCGCGCCGCGGGCGTGGACAACCTGAGCGCGATCGCTCTGGGCCGCAGCTTATTCGATTTGGGCGGAGAAGAGTACGCGGGCGTGTCGGTGGGCGACCGCTTCGGCGCCGCGGCCGTGCTCGATTTGCTGGGACGCCTCGATCCCGCCAAATTGAAGGGGACGCTGACGGTCGCGTTCGTCGTGCAGCAGTGGGCGGGCGCGCGCGGGCTGCAGCGCATTTTGAGCACAGACAAGTACGACGAGATGGTGTACGTGGGGCGCATGCTGCAGGGTGCACAGGTTCCGGGAGTCGCGAATATGCGGCGCGCGCCGCGGCAGGAGCCCGGCAGCGGAGTGCTGGTCGGCCTCGAGCAGACGAATGGGCAACTCGAAGGGCTTGCAGCGGACCTCGAGCAACTGGCCAAGGCGAACGGCATTTCGCTGACCACCGATTACTCCGCCGGGATTCTTCCGCGCAGCTATCTTCCGCCGCCGGCGTTCCCGCCGAAATGGGCGCACATCGGGATCGCCACTGCGTGGCCAAACACGCCGGCCGAGACGATCAGCTCAGGCGATCTCAACGCGTTGGCGAAACTGCTTGACGCCTATGTGGGCGCGAGCGGGTCTGGCGAATCCGGAGGCACGTCCGGCAACAGCGTCAACGATCCGGCAGCGGTGCGGGCCGGCAAGCGGCTGACCGATGCGGAAATTCTGGCCGCGCTCACGCCCGTGTACGGCGTCAGCGAGCACGAGCATTTCGTGCGCGAAGAAGTCAGAAAGCTGCTGCCGCCGTGGGCCAAGCCGGAAAAGGACGACGCGGGCAATTTGATCCTGCGCGTCGGGACGGCGCCTGCCGGCGCGAAGACGCCGGCCATCCTGATCGTCGCGCACATGGACGAAATCGGGTACCAGGTGAAGTCGATTACCAGCGACGGCCGCCTCGAAGTTGCCACGGTCGGCGGAGGAATGCCGTATTACTTCGTAGGTCATCCGGCGCTGGTGCATTCGGCAAACGGCGACCACGAAGCCGTGATGGAGTTGCCCAGCGGATGGGACCAGCCCAGATTCGAGTGGCCGCGCGGGCGCGACGTGCTGTATCGCGTCGATGTGGGAGCGCGTACGCCCGAGGAGGTGGCCAAGCTGGGAATTCAAGTGGGCGACACCATCACCATTCCCAAGGCGTATCACCCGCTACTTGGCACGCGTGCCAGCGGGCGCAGCTTCGACGATCGCATTGGCGATACGTCGTTGATTTCGGCGGCCTGGGCGCTGGGAGGCCCGCTGAAGGACCGCAACGTCACCTTCGTCTTTTCGACCGGCGAGGAGATCGGCCTGGACGGCGCAGCTGCGGTGGCCAAGCGGCTCGCGGGTGAAGGGCGCGTGCCGGAATACGTGTTCGCGGTGGACACCTTTGTCAGCTCGGATTCGCCGCTTGAATCAAAGCGGTTCGGCGACGCGCTGGTCGGCAAGGGATTCGTGATCCGAGCCGTGGACAATTCGAACATTATCCGGCCGGACCTGGTCGAGCGGGTCATCAAACTGGCGCGCGAGAACCAAATCCCCGTGCAGTACGGGGTTACCGGCGGAGGAAATGATGGCTCGGCTTTCGTGCGCTATGGATCGGTGGATGTCGCGCTGGGCTGGCCGCTGCGTTACTCGCATTCACCGGGTGAAGTAGCCGACACGCGCGACGTCGAAGCGCTGGCGAGGATCGTTGGCGCGATCGCGCGCTCCTGGTGAGCGGGAGCCCTGGCCGCCGCTGACGGCGATTGTTTGGATAACAGCGCGGCACCGCCGCGCCCGCGCATGTGGCGTCCTTCTCTGTCATGTATCGATGCGATCGAAATCCGGTTGCGCGGATTCAGGATTGTCGAGGTTTCGGGAGGCGAATGTGATTTCATTCCGGCGTCTTAGTCTTTTTGCGAGTCTTATTCTTGGCGCGATTTTTCTTCCAGCCTTCACGACAGCTCAAGAGTCGCTGCCCGATCTCGCTCAAGCGCTGCACTGGCGCAACATCGGACCCTATCGCGGCGGACGCACGCGCGCCGTGGCCGGCGTGCCGAGCGAGCCGAATGTATTTTACGTTGGCGCCGTCGATGGCGGCGTGTGGAAAACGGACGACTACGGCCGCACCTGGCGCCCGATCTTCGATCATGAGTCCACCGGCTCCATTGGCGCGCTGTTCGTTGCGCCGTCCGATCCGAACATTGTTTACGCCGCCAGCGGCGAGGGTTTGCACCGTCCCGACCTGTCCGTTGGGAACGGGATTTACAAGTCCACCGACGCGGGGAAAACGTGGACGCATCTCGGCCTGCGTGACGGCCAGCAGATTCCAGAACTGGCTGTCGATCCGCACGACCCGAATCGCGTTTTTGCGGCCGTGGCGGGGCACCCGTACGGGCCCAACGAAGAACGCGGCATCTTCCGCTCGACTGATGGCGGGCAAACCTGGCAGAAAGTTCTCTATAAAGACGAATACACGGGCGGCGACGACGTCCTGATCGATCCCAGCAATCCGCAGATCGTCTACGCCACTTTGTGGCAGGCGGAAGAAGGGCCCTGGGAAAACGGCGCTTGGGAGGGTCCGAACGGCGGGATCTTCAAGTCCTCCGACGGCGGATCGACCTGGACCAAGTTGTCGAATGGCTTGCCGGCCGATGCCAATCAAGCGCATGTCGCGATCTCCCTGAGCAATCCGCAAATCCTGTTCGCTTCGGTCGCGTTTGGCCGAGCCGTCAAACTCTACAAGTCGGAAGACGGCGGCGCGAGCTGGGCGGTGGCGACCGGCGATCCGCGCCCGGCGGAACGCATCGGCGGGGGCGACTTGCCCGAGCCGGCCATCGATCCCAAGAATCCAGACGTGATTTACATGACCAGCATCGTCACCTGGAAATCGACGGATGGCGGCAAAACCTGGTTTGGCCTGCGCGGCGCGCCGGGCGGCGACGATTATCAGAACATCTGGATCAATCCGGACAATCCGAAAATCATTTTACTGGCAAGCGATCAGGGCGCGATCGTCACGGTCAATGGCGGCACGACCTGGAGTTCCTGGTACAACCAGTCGACCGCGCAGATGTATCACGTGAACGCGGACAACGCTTTTCCGTACCGGCTGTGCAGCGGGCAGCAGGAAAGCGGCTCGGCCTGCGTTTCCAGCCGCGGCAATGATGGGGAGATCACCATCCGTGAGTGGCATCCTGTAGCGGCGGAGGAGTATGGCTACGCCGTGCCCGATCCGCTCGATCCCGACATTATTTTCGGAGGAAAGCTCACTCGTTACGACCGGCGCACCACACAGGCGCAGAACATCATGCCACAGCCGTTCCGGTCGAAGGATTTTCGCGTGGTGCGCACAGAGCCGATCGTATTCTCGCCGGAGGATCCGCACATCCTGTACTTCGCCAGCAACACGCTATGGAAGACGATGGATGGCGGCATGCGTTGGCAGCAGATCAGTCCGGACCTGACGCGCAAGACGTACACCGTGCCGGCCAGCGTCGGAGAATACCGCAGCGAGCGATCGGCGCGGCCCACGCAGCGAGGCGTGATCTATGCGGTGGCGCCTTCGCCTCTGGACGTCAACCTGATCTGGGCGGGCACCGATGATGGCCAAATCCAAGTTACGCGCAATGGCGGCAAGACGTGGGAGAACGTCACGCCGCCCACGCTCAAGCCTTTTCAAAAAGTGTCGATCATCGATGCCGGCCATTTTGATCCGCAAACGGCCTACGCCGCGATCAATACATTGCGTCTCGACGATCTCCATCCGCAGATTCTGCGCACGCATGACGGGGGAAAGACGTGGACCGAAATCGTGAACGGAATTCCGTCCGACGAGGACGTCAACGTGGTGCGCGAGGATCCGGAACGCAAAGGGCTGCTCTTCGCCGGAACGGAAGACGCCGTGTATTTTTCGCTTGATGACGGCGATTACTGGCATTCGCTGCGGCTGAACATGCCCGCCACGTCCATTCGCGATCTCATTATCAAGAATGATGATCTTTGCGTGGCGACTCACGGCCGCGGCTTCTGGATTCTCGACGACATCACGCCGCTGCGCCAGTTGAGCGAGCAGGTCACGTCGAGCCCCGCGTTTCTCTTCAAGCCGGAGCTGACCTATCGCGTCCGCTGGGACACCAACACCGATACGCCGTTGCCGCCTGATTTTCCCGCCGGGCAGAATCCTCCCGACGGCGCGATCCTTGATTACTACCTTGGATCGGCCGCGTCTTCGCCGGTCACCCTCGAGATCCGCGACAACGCGGGCAAGGTCGTGCGCCGCTACTCGAGCGAAAACAAGCCGCAGCCCATCAGTCCCGATCTTTCTATTCCCACCTATTGGGTGCGCCCGCCACAGTGGCTCTCGAACACAGCGGGCATGCACCGCTTCGTTTGGGACCTGCATTACACGCCGGTCCCGGGGATAGCGCCCTCCTATCCCATCGCAGCCGTTCCGCACAACACTGCGCCCGCTCCCACTTCGCCGTGGGCCATGCCGGGCCAATACACAGTGGTGCTGACGGCTGGCGGAAAAACCTATACGCAGCCGCTTGCGATAAAGATGGACCCGCGCGTGAAAACGCCACTCGCGGGCCTGCGCGAGCAATTCACGGAGTCGATGCGGTTGTACGAGCCGCTCCTGCAGGTCTCGCCCGCATTCGATCAGGCGACCGGGCTGCGCAAGCAACTCGCGGCGCTAAAGAAGCAGGCTCAGGGCGGTACGCTAACTGCCGTAACCGCATTCGAAGGGAAACTCGATCGCATCGCCGGCTCGCCGCAGGGCTTTTTCTTCGGAGGAGGCGGAGCGGCGGCGCCGTCGTTAGCCAGCACGCGCATGCGTCTGCTGATCCTGATGAATGTTTTTCAGGAGGCCGATGTCGCGCCCACTAGCCAGGCCACGGCCGCCACTGCCGGGCTGGTGAAAGAAGTCCCGTCGGTTTTGCAGCAATGGGACGAACTAAAATCGCGCGATGTGCCCGCGATCAACGCCAAACTTCGCGCTGCCGGTTTGCCGGAGCTGAAGCTGGAATCGAATCCGCCGAGCCAGGGTTTCGAGGAGTAGGGCAGCGCACCGTCGCATCGATCTGGGCGGCTCCTAAACTGCCGGAGTGCCGTCCGATCAGTGCGCGGCCCGTCGCTTCTCAATCTTCTGCAGCGGGTGCGCTTCCGTGTTGAAAACGAGGCGCGACAGATTGACCGTGTTGAGCGGCGCGTAAATCAGATATAGATACTTCAGCGTTTCGGCCAGAAAGAAGCTCTCCATGTCGTCGGTCTTCTCTTTGGTGCGAACGTCCTTCAACGAGGCGTAGGCCACCGGCGTGCGGCAATATTTCACCAAGTCGTCGAAAAAGGTGTTTCCCATCTGCAGATAGCGCGGATCGTTCGTGAAGTAATGGAGATAGAACGCCGATTCGATGATCTCCGGCCGCAGCGGATACCCTCCGTAGACGACTTTCATCGTCGAGTAGTTGAACGCCTCCGGCTCGATTCCGTGCACATTCCACATTTTGAACGCTGAATCTTCCAGGCGCCTCGCGCGCGGGATGTCGCCCGACAACACAAGTTCTCCCGGGAAATACGCGTCGAGCGCGCCAAAATACGTTCCTGTGCGTTGGCCGGTGTTCATGTCGACGTGGCCGTACCACAGGCCGGTTGGCGCGTTGTCGGCGACATACTTATTGAGCGCGGCGATGCTGGTGTCCCACATCCGCTTGCAATCCTTGTCGCCGAACAGCAGCCAGCTCTTCAGCAGGTATTCGTAGTAAGAATCGATTCCGCCGCTGACGCTGCTATCCGTGCCCGTCCATTTCCCGGTCTCGACGTTGATGCCATCGCCCACTAGACCGATTTTCGAGCGGCGGCTGTACAGTTCAACGACGGCGTGCTTGGCCTTGTCGTAATAAACGGGCTTGCCGGTCAGTTTGCTCAGCGTGCCGAATTCCAGAAGCAGCGTACCGACCTCCGCCGGATTCGTTTCTGCGCCGCGCACCGCGCCAGTCTTCAGGTTCACATAGGCGTACGGCATGCCGGTAGGCGAATTGAAGGTGGGCAGAAGGCGATTGCCCAGATCCTCCGCCAGGGCGAGCAGGCGTTTGTCTCCCGTGAGCTGATAGCTGCTCAGCAGGCCGCCAAGCATGCGAATGGTGATTTCGAAATTCTTGACGTAAATGTCCTTGTCGAAGGAAAGATGGTTGTCGATCAGGTCGCGATCTTCGTCGGCCTGCTTGTTCAGGCCCATTAAGATCATGGTGTCGAGCGCATCGACAGGCGTCATGTACAGCGATGTGCCATACCAGTCGTAATACGTTTTGCTCAGCGGGCGCAGCTCGTCGTGGCCCCACGCGTATTGCTTGTAGCCAGTCCATGCGTGGAGGAATTCCTGGCGGACTCGTTCCGCCATGGCTGCTTGATCGATTGTGCTGTGTTTCGCGGGCGGGGGCTGCGCCGACAGAATCGCTGCCGCCGCAAGAGCCGGCAGGATCACCGCAAGCGCCAGGCCAGGAATCAGTCTCGCAAGACTCTTGTTCTCAGCTCGCTTTACTCTGTCCACAGTCCACCTTTCTTGCGTGCGCACGAGTATATAGCTGCGCTCGCGTTCGCCGCAAAAAGCAATGCGGGTTTTTGCATGCCCTGCGACGCGGGCAGCCGCAATACTGCCCTCCGCTTGCAATCGAGTCGTCAGCCTCGGACAATGGAAAAACGGTGAACGAACAATGGCTCATCCGGTTTACATCGTTAGCGCTGTCCGCACTCCGATCGGCAAATTCGGCGGGACGCTGGCGGATTTCACCGCTCCCGATCTGGGCGTGATCGCCGTTCGAGCCGCGCTGGCTCGCGCGTTCGGGGAACCGTTGCCGCCCGCGCGAATGCCGGGCGAGCCTGCCCCCGCCAAGGCGCAGGTCCCATGGCGCGTGGATGAGTTGATTTTCGGAAACGCGCGAACGGCAGGCACCGGCCCCAATCCAGCGCGCCAGATCGCCTGGCGTGCGGGGCTTGGCGACGATGTTCCGGCGTTCACGGTGAACATGGCGTGCGCGTCGGGGCTCCGCTCCGTGATTCTCGGCTGGCAGCAGATCCGGCTGGGTGAGGCAAGCGTCATCGTCGCCGGCGGGACAGAATCCATGAGCCGCGTGCCCTATCTGCTCGAAGGCCGCTGGGGATTCAAGCTCGGGAATCAGCCCTTGGTCGACGCGATGTATCGCGACGGCTTCCTCTGTCCAATTTCGAAGTTGATCATGGGCGAAACCGCGGAAATCCTCGCGCAGCAGTACAAGATTTCGCGTGACGACCAGGATGCCTTCGCCCTGGAAAGCCAGCGCCGCGCCGCCCAAGCTTCCGCCGAGTGCCACTTCAAATCGGAAATCGTTCCGGTGGAGAAGACCGACAAGAAGGGCAACATCGTCCGGTTGGAAAAGGACGAGCACGTGCGCCCCGATGCCACGTTGGAAGGCCTGGCGAAGCTTCCTCCTGTCTTCAGCAAGGCCGGTACGATCACGGCTGGGAATTCGAGCGGGATCACAGACGGCGCGGCGGCGGTGGTGCTGGCCAGCGAGGAAAAGGTGCGCGAACTGAAGCTTGCACCGCTGGCACGAATCGTCGACGCAACGGTCGCCGCGGTTGATCCGCGCGTCATGGGTATCGCCCCGGTGCCGGCGGTCCGCGCCCTTGCGCAGCGCACCGGCACGGACATTTCCGATTACGATGCCATCGAGCTGAACGAAGCCTTCGCCGCGCAAGTGATCGCCTGCGACCGCGACCTCCATTTTGACCGCGCGCGGCTGAATCCCAATGGCGGCGCCATTGCGCTCGGTCATCCGATTGGGTGCACCGGCGCGCGCATCCTCACCACCCTTCTTTATGAACTGCGGCCGGACCCTGCCCAACCGGACAGGCGCGCCTCCGGCCAGCGGGGTCTTGCCACATTGTGTGTATCCGGCGGAATGGGCATGGCGGTGGAAATCGAAACTGTCTAAGCTTCTATCGGAGCTATCGACATGGCCAAAGCGACACGCGATGTGGAAGTGATGGGGACTCTGGCGCTCGCGCCGCCCAAACCCGAAGAATTTCAGCACGTGAAATTCCGCATCGAGGGTGAAGTCGCGCGACTCACGCTCGATCGGCCCGAGCACAATCTTCTGAACGAGCGCATGCTGGCGGAAATGGCCGCGGGTATTAACACAGCCGGCGAGCGCAGCGACATCAAGCTGATCGTCCTCGATTCCGCCGGCAAGGCCTTCTGCGGCGGCATCGAACTCGGCGAGTACACGCAGCGGCGGGTCTTTCAGTTGCTGGACGCATTCCACGCCGCGTTCAACGCCATGCTGGACACGTCCAAGCCGCTGCTGGTCGTGGTAAACGGCCCCGCGTTCGGTGGAGGCGCCGAGCTGGCTTCGCTGGGCGACCTGGTGATTGCGACGCCCAAGGCCAGATTCGCCCAGCCGGAAATCAAGCTGGGAGTATTTCCACCATTGGCCGCCGCCATTCTTCCCTACATTCTGGGGCCGAAGCTGGCGCTGGAACTGGTGTTGACCGGCGAGGTGATGACCGCGGAGCGGGCGCGCGACCTGGGCCTGGTCAACTGGCTGGTTCCTGAAGAGCAGTTGCGCGCGAAGGTGGACGATGTCATCGCCAAAGTCACGGCGCAGTCCGGAGCCGTGTTGACCATGGCCAAAAAAGCCATCCTGGGCAGCCTCGGAATGTCCCTCCGCGACGGCGTGAGCAGCTCGATGAAAGTCTTTCTGAACGAACTGGCCGATTTGGAAGATTCGCAGGAAGGCCTGCGGGCGTTGGTCGAGAAGCGCGCGCCAAAGTGGAAGAACCGCTAGCGTCGGAAGCACAACGTGAATATCGCGAACCGCCTCTCTCTTTCGGTTGCATGTGGGGTCGTGTCGGCTGTCGTGGGCTGGTTCACAGCTGGGCTAATCGGCATGCTGGCCATGCGGTTTATTGGGCCTGGAGATACCGGGCTCGGCCTCGGTGTCCTGATGGCCGCTTTGCTGTACCTGCTGGCATTTCTATTTGGCGTTGCCGGTTTTGTATTGTGCCTGTGGAGTCTTTCGAAGCGGCATAGGGCGGCATTTCGTTGACACTGCGGCTCGGGCGCGCTTACACTCGATTTCGACAATTCAGCTGGCCCGGGGTGAGATTGGAAGGCCGTGAAAATCGGCCACGGTCCCGCCACTGTGATCGGCCGGCGCTGCAAAGCAAATGCCCACGGGTCCCTGCGCGGGGCCGGGAAGGGCGTTCCGGTGGAAGCGGAACGGCAGCGCCTCAATCTTCGCGGAACGCGATCGCACGAAAAAGCGCAAGCGAAGAGGCCGAAAGTCAGGAAACAAACCCCGGCTGGTCGAAGCTGCCTCCCTTCGCGAGAAAGGGTGCGGCGATAAGCCTCGCTTTCCTCGCGAGGCTTTTTTGTTGTGGATGACGCTGTGGCGCAAGAGCCCCGGCGCTTCCAGTCTGTGGATGGAGGCGAATTGCTTTGGTCTGGAAAGCGTCGGCTGCTCACCATGCTCCTGCCCGTCCTGACTTTGCCAGCAGGGCAAGTGCTCGCGGCCGCTCCAGCGTGCCCATCCTCTAAGCTACAACAGGCGGAGACACGATCGTCTCGGATTGTCACGGATGACGTGGGGCGGCGCGTGAAGATCCCCGCGAGAGTCGAGCGCATCGTTTCACTGGCGCCGAACCTGACGGAGACCTTGTATGCCCTCGGACTGGGCGACCGCATCGTGGGGGACACGATCTATTGCGATGTTCCGCCCGAGGCTAAAAAGAAACCGCATGTGGGTGCGCCCGTGAATCCGAGTATTGAGGCCATCGTGGCGCAGAGGCCCGATCTGGTGTTTGCCACCACCGCGATCAATCGGCCCGAAACGGTTGATGCTCTCGACCATCTCGGAATCCCGGTATACACCACCGACCCGCACACGGTGCGCGGCATGATCGATTCGATTGGACGAATTGGCGATCTGGTGGGCGCCGAACAACAGGGGGCCGAGCTGACAGCCCGGCTGAATGCGAGATTGAAGTCGCTGCAGGCGCGCCTTGCCGGCCGGCCGCGCGTATCGGTGTTTTTCGTAGTTGGTCTCGATCCCCTGATCACCATCGGCCAAAAGACATTCATTGCCGACGCGTTGAGCTGGGCCGGGGCCCGGTCGGTGGTGGTGTCAACCCGGAACTGGCCCGAATTCAGCTTTGAAGGACTGGCTCACCTGCAACCCGAGTATCTGATCTTCTCCGCCAGCTATCCGGGAGAAGGCGCGGTGAGCGGCGAAACTTTGCGCAACCGTCCGATTTGGAAGGACTTGCGAGCCGTGCAACAGGGGCATGTCGCCATCGTTAGCGATGAAATCGACCGTCCCGATCCAGGGCTGATCGACGCGATTGAGCAGCTCGCGCGCGATCTGCATCCTGACGCGTTCAAGTCCAGCGCCGCTGCACGACCGGACCAAGTCAGTTTGGCTGGGCGAATTCATCGACAAACCGAGGGTGTCTGTGCCGATCGCGCTTGAGCACGAGTTGAAGGGAGTACGCACGCTGACGGCGCGCCGCGTCATTGGAATTTGCGCCATGCTATTGGCCGTGCTTTTCGTAGTCGTGGTGATTTCACTGCGCATGGGCGCGTTCCCGCTTTCCGTGCGCGACATCGTTGCAACTCTTCTGAATGGCTTGCTTGGGCGAAGGGAGCGGATACCGTCGGAGTTTTCCCTGGTGATCTTCGGGCTGCGGTTGCCGCGGATTGCGCTGGGGGTTCTGGTGGGGGCGGCGCTTTCGACGGCCGGCGCTGCCTATCAGGCGTTGCTGCGCAATCCTTTGGCTGATCCGTACGTGCTGGGAGTCTCCAGCGGGGCCGCCCTGGGCGCGATTCTGAGCCTGATCTTTATCCCGCACGTTCCTGGGGCCATCCAGGCGGCTGCTTTCGTCGGAGCGGTGGTGACGATCGCCGCCGTCTACTTCCTGGGGCGGCGGGGCGGCCAGCTCGATAGCGCCACGCTCCTGCTTGGGGGCATCGTGGCGGCATCGTTTCTGTCGGCAGGAATTATGTTCCTGATGACCATTCTCCCGGGACGCGACCTGCGGGGCATGGCCTTCTGGCTGATGGGCGATTTATCGTCGCCGCCTCCCACGCAGAACGTGCGCGGCTGGTTCGTCTTTCTCTTTGTGATCTTTGCGATCGCCGCCGGCGCGATTTACCTGACCGCTTCGGACCTGAATCTGATTTTGACGGGCGAAACGGAAGCGCGGCACCTGGGCGTGAATGTCCACCGTGTGAAACTGGTGGTCTACATTTCCGCTTCGGCGCTGACCGGGCTGGCGGTCTCGGTGAGCGGAGCGATCGGATACATCGGGCTGCTCGTCCCGCACGCCATGCGCATGCTGTTTGGGAATGATTACCGCGTGCTGATCCCGACGTCGGCTTTGGGCGGCGCCATCGCCATCGTAATCGCCGATACCCTGGCGCGCACGGTGGTCGCGCCCACCGAGTTGCCGGTGGGGGCGATGACGGCGCTGGCGGGCGCGCCCGTTTTCATTTACCTGCTGCGCCGGAGGGTGCGATGAGCGCGGCAGCCAGCGGCGAGAGCGCGCTGGCCTCGGCGCGGCCTGTACCGGGGAGCGCGCCTCCTCCACGCCTGAAGGTGGAGCAGGTCACCTACGCATACGCAGCCACGGATCGCTCGGCGCCCAAATTTGCCCTGGCGGCCACCAGCTTCGAAGCCAAGCGGCAGGAGATTGTGGCGGTGCTGGGGCCGAACGCCAGCGGAAAATCGACGCTGCTTCGGCTGCTGGCCGGAGTTGTCGGGCCCCTTTCCGGCCGCATCGAAATCGACGGCGTCAGCATGAACGCCCTCGATGCGCGGACGCGCGCGCAGCGCATCGCGCTGGTGCAGCAGGAAAGCGAGCTGCTGTTTCCGCTGCGCGTCTGGGAATTCGTTCTGCAGGGCCGCTATCCTTACGGGCGCCGGCTGCGCTTCGAATCGGAGAAGGATTCGCTCCTGACCGGAAACGCGCTGTCGCAAGTAGGAGCGGATGCTCTGGCCGGGCGCTGGATGAACGAATTGTCGGGAGGCGAAAAACAGCGGGTGATACTGGCGCGCGCGCTGGCCCAGGAGCCTTCCTTGCTGCTTCTGGACGAGCCCACGCAACATCTGGACGTGGGCGGCAAAGTAGAGCTTCTGCGGCGTCTGCGCAAGCTGGCGGATGAACACCGCTACACGGTTGTGGTGGTCACGCATGAGCTGAACCTAGCGGCGGAATTTTCCGACCTGATTGTTTTGCTGCACAAGGGCAGGTGCTTGCGAGTGGGTTCGCCGGCTGAGGTGTACGAGCGCGACCTGCTGCAGGAGATTTTCGACGCTCCGTTGGATGTCGACACTCGTCCGAACGGACGCCCGCGCGTCACACTGCGCGGGAGCGAGTAGCTGTTCGTAGCACTGCCGCGGAGCCCTTATACGGCGGGCGGCGCCCTCATGCGGCGCCGTTCCCCGCGTATCGAGCGTCCGCAAACGGCGCTTGAAGCTTCACTTTTTGGCGTGAAGCGGCCGGCGCCGCCGAAAATCACCGAGACTCCGCGCACGGGAAGACGGTGAAATTCCGTCGCCGCCGCGCGACTGTAAGGCGAAATCGCTTCGGAACGGCCACTGCTCCATCGATGCCTCCTGGAGCGGGAAGGCCGTTTCGCTGCTCCGGCGCTTGCAGGTTTTGCTTGCGCCTGGGCAGTCCCGCAGAAAAAGGGAAAGCCGCCAAGCCAGGAGACCGGCGGAGTCTCAGCCTGCCGAGCGCTCACGCGTTCGACGGGACAACCTTCAATTCCCGCGCGAGAGGGAAGGAGGGCACGATGAGACGGCACCGCCTGCCAGCCATTGCGGCTGGTCTCCTGTTTGCGTTTTTCTCCATTGCTGCAAGCCAAGCTCAGACCATTTCGACGATCACCGGCACCTTGACGGATCCGAGCGGTTCAGGGGTCCGCGATGCCACGATTATTGCGCAGCCCATGGGATCGCAAGCCAAGCCCATGCAGACGGACAGCGGTCCGGAAGGCAAGTTTCTCTTGAAACTCGCGCCCGGTGCTTACCGGTTGAGGGTGGAGCAGCGATCGTTCGCGCCCGTTGAGAAGGAGTTGAAACTCGGGCCGGGCGAAACGCGAATATTGGATTTTCATCTCGAGCTTCGGCGGCTGGCCTCGACGGTGGTTGTCACCGCCGCGGCCGAGCCGCAACTGGCCAGGACGACAGCCGCGCCGGTCGACATCGTCACGCGGCAGCAAATCAGTCAGCGGGGAGCGATTTTTCTGACTCCAGTTCTGGCGTCGCTGCCTGGCATGACCTTTTCCCAACTTGGGCCCGTCGGTGGGGCGACCACATTTTTCCTGGACGGAGGCAATTCGAATTACACGAAAGTGCTGATCGATGGTGCGCCCGTGAATGTGAGCGAACCGGGGTTCTCCGTCGATTTCTCGAATTTGTCCGCGGACAGCGTCGGTAAAATCGAACTCGTGCATGGAGCGTCCAGCGCGCTTTACGGCTCGGACGCCATGGCTGGAGTTCTGCAGATCTTTACGCATCGCGGCACGACCCCCAGGCCGCAAATCACGGTCGAAGGAGACGGGGGGATGTTCGACACGGGGCACGGCGACGCGCAAATCAGCCAGCGCGCCGGCGCGTTCGATTATTCAGCGGGGCTTTCCTATTTCGACTCCAACGGGCAAGGCGCCGGCGACTATTTTCGCGACACCACGGCAAGCGGGAATTTCGGATGGAAATTCTCGGATACGGACACGCTTCGGTTGTCGCTGCGCAACAGCGCGAGCGACGCAGGCCAACCGGGACAAACGCTGTTCGCGTCTGTGCCATTCGCAGTGGATTACGGCCAGCATGGCGACTTGCACGATTTCGCATCCAGCCTGGTGTGGGACTTCAAAAGCGGCGCACATTGGGAAGAAAGGCTGACCGGCTACGATTCGCGTACGCAGGATACCGCCGTTTCACCCGCATTCGATTACACCGCAGTGAATAAGTTCAATCGCGCGGGCCTGGACGGCCAGACCACCTATTTGTTCACGCTCGGTGAGATTACCGCCGGGTATGTGTTCGAGAACGAGACGGGAGGCATGCAGGGCCGTCACGACCAGGCCGGCTATCTCGAGATTCGGCGCCAATTCGGCGCCCGCCTGACAGCGATTGCCGGGGGGCGCGTCGAAGCGAACGATTCCTACGGCACGAGAGGCGTCCCGCGGGTCGGAGCGTCTTACGCGCTGCGCTACGGCCATGGCTTTTGGGGAGCGACGCGCATCCGCAGTTCGTTCGGCCAGGGGATCATGGAACCGCCGTTGTTTCCGGACGGCTGCACGCCCATCCTGAAGCCGGAGCAAAGCGCGACGTTCGACGCGGGAGTCGATCAATACCTGGACTCGGATCGAGTCCGCTTCTCCGCCACTTTCTTCCACAACGACTTTCGCGACATCGTCAGCTTTACATCCGCCGGGCCGGAGAATTGCCCGGCGTTCTTCGGCAGCTATTTCAATACGGACAAGGCGCGCGCGTTCGGGTCGAATGCATCGTTCGAAGTTCGCGCCACGAATTGGCTGCAGATTGACGGAAATTATACCTACGATGACTCGAAGGTATTGAAGGCGCCTAACGCGGCCGATCCAGCTTTAGTGGCCGGGAATCGCCTGTTCAAGCGGCCCCTGCATGCTGCAACGTTGATCGCGAATGCGCATTTCCGGCGGATGAACTGGAATCTAGCCGGCTATTACGTGGGGCGGCGCGCGGATAGCGATTTTCTCGGGCTTGGGATTACGAACGACCCAAGCTACGTTCTCTGGGATCTGGCGAACAGCATCGATCTGGGGCACGGCCTCTCGACAGTGGCGGTGGTCAACAATCTGTTGAACCGCCATTACCAGGTTGCCGCGGGATATCCCGCGCTGCGCCTGAATTATCGCGTCGGCCTGAAATACACCTGGGGCAGGGAATAGGCGCGAGTACGAGGTGGCCAAAATGGGGTTGTGGCGCAGGTGAAGAGCGCCTGAGGTATTTTGCCGCGATGCTATAATTCCAGGTTTATGAGCCGAGCGACACAAGAAGCGACGCGGATCGCGCCGGAAGTCGCGGCCAAGTACGAAGCGGTAATCGGGCTCGAGGTGCACGCGCAGCTGCAGACGCGCACGAAGGTGTTCTGCGGCTGTTCCACGCGCTTCGGCGATCCGCCGAACACGAACACGTGCCCGGTATGCCTCGGGCTGCCGGGGGCGCTGCCCGTGATCAATCGCCGCGCGCTCGAGCTGGCCATGCGCGCAGCGCTCGCGTTGAACTGCACGATTCAGTCGCGCTCGCGTTTTGCCCGGAAGAACTATTTTTATCCGGACTTGCCCAAGGGCTATCAGATTTCCATGTACGAGCTGCCGCTGGCGACGGCCGGCGCGCTCGAAATCGAACTGGAGGGCCGCCGCGCGCGCATCGGCATCACGCGCGTGCACATGGAGGATGACGCGGGCAAGAGCCTGCACGAGGGTTTTGCGGATTCCGACCGCTGGAGCTACATCGACTTCAACCGCTGCGGCGTGCCGCTGATCGAAATTGTATCCGAGCCGGATTTGCGCACGCCCGCCGAGGCGTACGCCTACCTGAACACGCTGAAACAGGTGCTGCAGTACACGGAAGTGAGCGACTGCAACATGGAGGAGGGCTCGCTGCGTTGTGACGCCAACGTCAGCGTGCGGCGGCGCGGCGCAACGAAGTTCGGAACGAAGGCGGAAGTGAAGAACCTGAACTCGTTCCGTTTTCTGTCGCACGCCCTGGAATACGAGATCGAGCGCCAGATCGGAATTGTGGAGTCCGGCGGCACGATCACGCAGGAGACGCGGCTGTGGAACGTCGCCGCCGGGCGCACCGAGCCCATGCGGTCGAAGGAATTCGCGCACGATTACCGCTATTTCCCGGAACCGGATCTGCTGCCGGCGGCGGTTTCCGAGGCGATGATTGCCGAAGTGCGCAGCCGCATGCCCGAATTGCCGGCAGCGAAGGTCGAGCGTTTTCTGCGCGAGTACGAAATCACGCCATACGACGCGGGCGTGCTGACTTCAACGCGCGCCCTGGCCGATTATTTCGAGGCGACGGTGAAGGCGGACGCTCCGGCAAAGGCGGCGGCGAGCTGGATTTCGGTGGAGTTGTTGAGGCGACTGAATGACACGGGCAAGGACATCACTGAATCGCCTCTAGCCCCTGCAAGCCTCGCCAGCCTGCTCAAGACGGTGGAGCGCGGCGAGATCACCGCGGCTAGCGCCAAAAAAGTGTTCGCGAAGATGTTTGAGAGCGGAAAGAGCGCCGCGGAGATCATTGCCGCCGAAGGGTTGGCGCAGATCAGCGACTCGGGGGCCGTGGAAAAGATCGCGCGCGAGGTGATTGCCCGAAATCCCGAGAACGTGGCGAAATTGCGCGCGGGGAACGAGGGTGTTTTCAAGTTTTTCGTGGGCCAGGTGATGCGCGAAACGCGCGGCCAGGCCAATCCACAGCTGGTGAATGAAATTCTTCGCCGCCTGCTGGCGTAATACCGGTAGATGCCCGGAGAGAAACCGATGCTCAAGCAAGGCGACAACGCGCCTGCCTTCCAAGCCACAGCGGACGACGGTTCCAGGATCTCGTTGGACGATTTCCGCGGCAGAAACGTGATTCTTTACTTTTTTCCCAAGGCCAATACTCCCGGTTGAACCAACGAAGCGTCCGAGTTTCGTGACGCCATGAACAGTTTCAAGAAGCTGAACGCGGCCGTGGTGGGCTGCAGCGCGGATAACGTCCAGGCACAGACGAAGTTCAAGGCCAAGCACGGCCTGAATTTCCCGCTGCTGGCGGACACAGATTTCAATGTGATCGAGGCGTATGGGGCGCGGCGGATGAAATCCTTCCTGGGGAAGACATTTCTGGGGATCGTGCGCACGACGTTCTGGATCGGCGCGGACGGCAAGGTCCGCAAAGTCTGGGAAAAAGTGAACGCCAAAGGCCATGCCGCCGAGGTGCTGGCGGCGTTGAACGACTCTAAAACGTAGCTAGATGGCGGAGACCTGACGCGCCCCGAATCCCATGCTGGAATCAGAGGGTAACGCGGAAGGCTCCATCGGGCTGCTCTTCGATCAGGGCGTTATCAATCAGGCGCGTCGTGCCGGCAAAGGCGGCGAGCACGGCATAGCAATTTCCGCGCAGCCTGACGACGGGCTCGAAGGTGTCCGCATCCACGATTTCGGCGTAATCCAGTCGGATTCCCTGCGCCGCGGCGAGCACGCCACGAATCGCCTTCAGCAATTGCAGAACGTCGCGCTCTCCCGCGACGATTTCGCGACGCATGGTTTCGAGCGAGCGGGAAAGCGCCGTCGCGGTTTTCCGCTCCTGCGGGTTCAGGTAGGCGTTGCGCGATGAAATGGCCAGGCCGTCGGGTTCACGGACGATCGGGCAGACCTGAATGGCCACGTCCAGGTCCAGATCCCGCGTCATTTTGCCGATAATGCGCGCTTGCTGCGCGTCCTTGCGTCCAAAAAAGGCAAAGCGAGGCTGCACAATCTCGAAGAGCTTGAGGACGATGGTGGCCACGCCGCGAAAGTGCCCCGGCCGCGCGCGGCCTTCGACGCGTTCGCTGAGCCCTTCCACCAGGACCGCGGTCTGAAAGCCCTTGGGATACATCTCCTCAATCGAAGGAGCGAACAGATAGTCCACGCCCATTTCTTCCAGCGCGGCGGTGTCGCGCTCCGTCTGCCTCGGATATTTCTTGAAGTCTTCGGAGGGGCCGAACTGGGTGGGATTCACAAAAATGGACACGACTACAGGCGAGCACTCCCGCTTTGCTTCACGAATCAGCGAGAAATGACCTTCGTGCAACGCGCCCATCGTGGGCACCAACCCGATGATGCGCTCGCTCGCTCGCGCCTGGCGCGCAACCTGCTTCATCCAGCTGACGGTATGGATCGTTTCCAATTTCGGGACAGTTGCCCGGGCGCGCCTCTAGTTTCTCGAAAGCGCTGCCTATGCCAGGCTAACTGCGATTGCGTTGTGAACCACAGGATTTCGTCAAATTGGATCAGCGCGGTCTTCCCGGCGCCGGATGCGAAGTTGCGGCTGGCGTTGCAGTCGCCGCCGGCTGCGCCGGCAGCCCGATTGCAGGTGCTCTGACAGCGGGCGACACTGCGCCGTACTGCCCCGGATAGCGCCCTTCTCCCATTCTGGGTGGTTCGTAGGTCGCACGCATCGGCGGCCGGCGCGAGATCCTTGGAGCGGCCATCGCGGCGTTCATCGTTCCGAAGCTGCGCTCTGGAAGCCCGCGAACCGCCATTCGCGAAGTCGCCGCAGGGTGCAGCCCGTTGACGTTGATCCGCGTTCCTGCGTTCGCAGCGAGCCGCGTACGCAGCGTCTGCAAATTCGCCGCAGTAGGCACCACAATGCGTGCGGGAGCAACGCGCGCCTCGCCCGCCCGCCACGGCCTTCCGTTCTCTTGCGGCGCGGCTTGCAGGGACCGCATTTTCAGGCTCTGCATCCGCGATGAGACTTCGCTCGCGCTGAAAACCAGATTCCTGCCCTCTTTGCCGAGTTTCTTCGTGCCGACGATCACGGGAGTCGTGACCGACGTCGTGTGCGGGAGGTTAATGCCCCGCGGTGTCCAGCCAACGCGGTTGCCCACGCTATACCACTGGACCGGCGCAGCAGTCCACATCCCCATCCCGGCGTCACCCGGGAACCACATCCAGCCGTAGACGGGTGAGTAATCCCATCCGCCAAAGTGATAGGGCATCCAGCCCCAAGGCTCGCCGCTGACCCAAGTCCAGCCCAGTGTGGGGTAGAACATCCATTGTCCGTCCATGAACGGAGCCCATCCTGCCATCATGCCCCAAGGCTGCCAGCCGTACCCATAGCCCGGGAAAAAGTTCCAGGAGCCATAATCGGCGAGGTCGGCCATGCCGTAGGTGAACGGGGCATTCGTCTTCGCGGCGGTTTCGGTCAGACCATAGCGTTCGGCGGTCAACCGGCCGTTGACCCAGCGATCCCACTGGTCGGGCGCAGGGCTGCGCATGAGAGCCGTTTTTGGCTGATGTTTCTCCAGCGCGTCGACGAACATCTGGCCCTTGGCGACGGCTTGGATTTCGCCGCCCTCGCCCACTGAAATTCTGTCATTCAAGACGCTGACGGCCGAACTCTTATCGCGCACTCCCACGCGAAATTCCGCTTTGCTCGCGGAGGTGATATTGAACCTAGGAGTGGAGACCTCGAATGTATCGCCCGTGGCCAGATTCGCATCAAAGCTGGCCACACCTTCCGACAGCATCATGCGGGTGATGCGGCCGCCGTTGGACAAAGCAAGCTCGGTGAATTGCACGACCGAATCGGGAGCCAGCCAGAGCATGCTGCCGTTCTCGAACTCGACTTCCGCCCGGCCACTATTTGTGCCGATCGCGAACCCCTGTTCGACGGGCATGTTCATGGCCGCTGGTTCCCATTTGTTGGAGTGGTCGGCGCGCACGATCTGGACGTCGCCTTCCACGTAGCTGAGGCGCACGATGCGCACGTAGCTGTAGGTAGGTGTGTCGTTCGCGCGCGCAGGTGAGGCGAATGCCAGGAGTGCCAGCACCGCAATGGAGGCGAGCGCCAAGGCAAGCCGGCCGATATCAGAGAGCGCGCCGATCGAGGCGCAGTTGCGCGGGCGTGGATTGAACCCCACGGGGGAATAGGAACTAACGGAAACCGGATCGGCCATGGGACACCTCCATCGGCCAAGAACGTCGTCACAATGATACTCCGGTCTTCGAGAAAAGGTGTCATTTTTGTCCCTGCCGAGCCGAAGCGGCAGGGAAGCGAGCTGCGGGCCAGCGAGGCTCCCTGTCACGCGTGCAGCCTGGAGCGAAGCGCAGACTAGATCCTTCGGCCAACTAATGACCCGGAATACAGAAGACGCTGTATGGAGCTCAGTTAATTATCTTTGCAATTCTGCTGAGGGTCGTCGCATAATTCCGGTGTTGTAACGAAACGCTCCTAGCGACACGCCACGCGCTTACCGACCTCGACTTTCAGTCCAGATCGCGAACTTCAACCCAATCGAGTGGCGCCCGTTCGCGGCGGACGCGCCATGAGGTTTCGAGGAGGAGCAATGGGGGCCACGAGATTCGTTCAGATTCAGGATGCGGACATTCAGGAGAAGCTTGCAGCCGAACGCCTGCGGCTGCGCAAACTCGCGGGGCTCGATACACCCCAGCACTTCCAGAAACCCGTCGAAAGGGCCTTCACCGCCGACGAACGGAGCCGCGTCACCATTCTCTTCGGCGGCTTCACCTGGAAGCATGAGGACCTGATTCGCGCAGTGTTCCAGGGCTGCGGCTACAAGTGCGAGAAGCTGCCCGTACCGGACGTGCCCGCGTTTCAGATTGGGAAGGAGTACGGAAACAACGGGCAGTGCAATCCAACCTACTTCACGGTGGGCAATCTCGTGCAGCATTTGCAGAACCTCGAAAGGCAGGGCATAACCCGCCAGCAAATTCTCGACAACTACGTCTTCTTCACGGCGGGCTCCTGCGGACCTTGCCGCTTCGGCATGTACGAAGCCGAGTATCGCTTCGCTCTGAAGAATGCCGGATTCGACGGGTTCCGCGTTCTCCTGTTCAAGGACAGCGACGGAATCAAGGCCGCGTCCGGAGAGCCGGGCCTGAAATTCACTGTCGATTTCGGGTTCGGCATGCTGAACGCGCTCCTGATGGGTGACGTCACCAACGACTTGATTTATCAGATTCGCCCATTCGAGGTGAACAAAGGCCAGACCGATCGAGTTTTCCGCGAGACTGTGGACCGGCTCTGCGATGACCTGCGAAACCGAAAGCCGTTCGAGATCGAGCAGCGCGCTCCGGACTGGGCCAAGCCCAAGTTCAAATCGAACAAAATCCTGCGCAACACGTTCAACGTCTTCGGCAAATGGCACGAGCACATGTGGGGCAAGGATTATCTGAACGCGCTGGCCTCCGCGCGGGAGTCCTTCAACTCGATTGAGGTCGACCGCACGAAAGTGAAGCCCGTCGTAAAAATCACCGGCGAATTCTGGGCGCAGACTACGGAAGGCGACGGCAACTTCAACATGTTCGCGTTCCTCGAGCGCGAGGGCGCGCAGGTGATGGTCGAGCCGATCACCACCTGGGTCGCCTATCTGATGTATCAGGCGAAGGCGCACGCGCGCGCGAAGTGGCCGGTGACGCGGCCGTATCGCGATCCCGAGTGGTGGGAATTCAAGAAGCAACTCGCTAACCACTGGTCGCTGCGCAAGAAGCTGACGATGATCGGAGCGGGCGAGAAGATGTGGTGCTACTTCTATCACCGCGTGATCCGCAACCTGGGCGGGATCACCCATCACCTGGTTCCACAGCCGGAACTCGCCGCGCTCGCGCATCCCTTCTACAACCAGTTCGCCCGCGGAGGCGAGGGGCACCTCGAAGTGGGCAAGAACGTCTACTACACGGTGCACAAGCTGTCTCACATGGTGCTGGCGCTGAAGCCGTTTGGCTGCATGCCATCGTCGCAATCGGACGGCGTGCAATCGGCGGTGATCAACAAGTTCAAGGACATGATCTTCCTGCCCATCGAGACCTCCGGCGAGGGCGAAGTGAACGCGCACAGCCGCGTGCAAATGGCGCTGGGCGAAGCGAAGGTCAAGGCCAAGACGGAATTCGAGCTGGCCTTGAAGTCGACAAGAAAGAGCCCGGATCAGATCAAGGAATACATCGGTGAGCATACGGAGCTGCGGCGGCCGTTCTATCACGTCCCGCATCGCGAAGGAATTGCGGGTACGGCGGCACAGTTCGTTCTGCATGTCAGTGAACGGATGGATGGGGACACGCGCTTGTGGCGGCGTTCGCGTTCGCAAGGAATCGCCGTTCCCGACGCGGCTTGAGTTGCGCGGGAGAGCCGGAGTTGTGAATGGCGATGCGGCCCTCGCCGATCGGCATGTTTGTTTTCCATAGATGAACCGGAGTGAACGCTACTCTGCTGCAGCAGTTCGGATTGCGGGAGATTCCACATGGTGCACGGGCACGATCACGATGAGCGGTACATGGTGGGATTGGATGTTGGCTCGACGACCGTAAAGGCGGTCGTTATCAACGCCGATACCGACGAAATACTCTGGCGGGACTATCAGCGGCACGAAACCAAGCAGCCAGAAAAGACGCTCGAGTTTCTACGCCGGATTGAAGCGGAAACCAGCGTCAACCGGCAAAACACGCGCATGTTCATGACCGGCTCGGGCGGCGGCACGATTGCCGATTTGATCGGCGCGAAGTTCGTGCAGGAAGTTACGGCTGTAGCGCTGGCTGTTGAAAAGCAGCATCCCGAGGTCTACTCCGTGATCGAGCTGGGTGGCCAGGACGCCAAGATCATCGTCTTCAAAGAGGATCAGGAAAGCAGCCGCAAGAAGAAAATTCCGTCCATGAACGACAAATGCGCCGGCGGCACGGGCGCGGTGATCGACAAAATCAATGCCAAACTGAAAATTCCGGCCCTTGAGCTTGGCAACCAGGGCTACCACGGTATCAAGCTGCACAAAGTGGCGGGGAAGTGCGGCGTCTTCGCCGAGACCGACATCAACAGCCTGCAGAAAGTCGGAACGCCGCCCGACGAATTGATGGCCTCGCTGTTCGACGCCATCGTGCTGCAAAATCTGAGCGTGCTGACGCGCGGCCATACGCTGCGCCCGCACGTTCTCCTGCTCGGCGGCCCGAACACGTTCATTCGCGGCATGCGCGAGGCCTGGCAAGCCAACATACCGAAGATGTGGCAGGAGCGCAAAGTAGAAATTCCGGCGTGCGCGAAGCCCGAAGAGCTGATCAAAGTCCCGCAGAACGCGCAGTATTTTGCCGCGCTGGGAGCCATCGAATTCGGCAAGGGGGAAGAGGATTGCGTCGGCTGCTATCGGGGGTTCGACAAGCTGCTGCATTACATTGACGTCGGCCGCCAGGAGGAAAAGGCCAAGTCGGGCGGCTCGGGCCTGGTGAAGGCGAAAGAAGAGCTGGACGAGTTCCGCAAGCTCTATCGACGGAAAAAGTTCGTTCCTGCCGCGTTTGGCAAGGGGGAGACGGTCGGCGGTTTCATCGGCATCGATGGCGGCTCCACGTCCACAAAGGCCGTGCTGCTGAACGAGGAGGGCGACCTCCTGTGCAAGTCCTATCAGCTCTCCAACGGGAACCCGATCCAGGACACCATCGACATGTTCGAGAATTTGCGCGGGCAGGTCGAAGCGCAGGGCGCGAACCTCGAAGTGCTGGGGGTGGGCACCACCGGCTACGCGAAAGATATTCTGAAAGATGTGCTGAAGGCCGACGTCGCGCTGGTCGAAACCGTCGCGCACACCGAATCGGCGCTGAAATATTACGATGATCCTCACGTCATCGTGGACGTGGGCGGGCAGGACATCAAGCTCATCGTGCTGAAGGACGGGCGCGTCAAGGATTTCAAGCTGAACACGCAGTGTTCGGCGGGCAACGGCTACTTCCTGCAATCGACCGCCGAAGGATTCGGCGTCAAGGTCGATGAGTACGCGGATCTGGCTTTTTCCGCGAATGCGATGCCCATTTTCGGCTATGGCTGCGCCGTTTTCATGCAGTCGGACATCGTGAATTTCCAGCGGCAGGGCTGGCGCGCGGAGGAAATTCTCGCCGGCTTGGCGGCCGTTCTGCCCAAGAACGTTTTCCTGTACGTTGCCAGCATCCCCAATCTGGCGGCGCTGGGCTCGCGCTTCGTGCTGCAGGGCGGCACGCAGAACAACCTGGCGGTGGTCAAGGCGGAGGTGGACTTCATTCGCAACAGCTTCCGCGCGGCGGGCAAAAAGCCCGAAATCATCGTGCACGAGCATTGCGGGGAATCCGGCGCGATCGGAGCCGGCCAGGAGGCCCTGCGGCTATGGCGCAACGGGGCGCGCACTCCGTTCATTGGCCTCGATGCCGTGCGCAAGATCGAGTACCGGCAGACGCGCAACGAGGACACGCGCTGCCATTTCTGCAAGAACAACTGCCTGCGCACCTTCATCGACATCAAGCTGGATAACGGCGCGCACGCGCACATCCACGAAATCGGCGAGACGCACGGGCACGATCACATTCACGAAAGCGATACGCGCGTGGACGTCAGCCTGAATGCGCTGACTCCGCTGCCCGTCACACCCTCGAAAAAGTCCAACGGGACGCCGACCGCCGCGGCCAAGAAATCGTCGAGCAAGGTCCCGCTGGCCGCCGACGAGCGGCGCCTGATCATCGCCACATGCGAAAAAGGCACCGTGGAAGACGTCAAGGACATGAAGGAGATCAAGGCCGGCATCGACGAACGCAAGGAGAAGCACCCCAACCTCGTCGATATCGCCGCGCACGAAGTGTTCCGGCCGCGCAACGTCAAATCCGTGGCCGACCCGATTCCCTCGCGCGCGTGGACCAAGGCGGCAAAAGAGCGTGTGGCGGCGATGCAATCGCGCGCGCAGCTGCGCATCGGCATTCCGCGGGTGCTGAACGCCTATGTCTACGCGCCGCTTTTCAACGCCTATTTCGAAAGCCTGGGCCTGCAACCCGAAAATATCGTCTATTCCGATTACACCTCGCCCGAACTGTATCGCGCGGGCGCGAATCGCGGGGCCATCGATCCTTGTTTCCCGGCGAAAATCGGCATCTCGCACGTCTACAATCTGGTTCAGGTGAAGCACCGCAAGAAGCCGCTCGACGCCGTTTTCTTCCCCATGTACGACGTGCTGCGTTCACCGCTGGTGAAATTGACCGGATCGAACGCGTGTCCCACCGTAACGGCCACACCGGAAACCGCCAAGGCCGCGTTCACCAAGGAAAACGACGTCTTTAAGGAAGCGAACATCCGATACATCAATCCGATCCTCAATTTCACCGACAAGAAACTCTTCGCCTTCCAGATGTTCGAAGCGTTCAAGGACCTGCTGGGCCTTTCCCTTGAGGAAAACGATCGCGCGATCGCCGCCGGCTACCAGGCGCTTCAGGAGTACGAGGCCGGCATTCGCAGGCGCGCGCGCCAGGTGCTGGATCAGCTCGAACGCGAGGACCGCATCGGCATCGTCATGCTCGGCCGCCCGTACCATCACGATCCGGGCTTGAACCACGAGATTCTCGACGAATTCCAGAAGCTCGGGTATCCCATCTTCTCCCAGAGCACGCTGCCACTCGATGAAGACTTGCTCGAACGGCTCTTCGGCGAGGAAGTCCGCGCGGGTGTGATCAGCGGTCCCCTCGATATTTCCGACGTATGGAAGAATTCCTATTCCGCCAGCACGAACCACAAGATCTGGGCCGCGAAGTTCACCGCACGGCATCCCAATCTGGTTGCGCTGGAGATGTCGAGCTTCAAGTGCGGGCACGACGCGCCCATCTACGGCGTGATCGAGGGCATTATCGAGCATTCCGCCACGCCGTACTTCTGCTTCAAGGATTTGGACGAGAACAAGCCCACTGGCTCGATCCGCATTCGGGTGGAGACAATCGACTACTTTCTGCGGCGCTATCGCGAGGAGGTCATCCGGAGGCGCAAGGCCGCGCAAGAGGTCGAGGCGCAACTCGCTCAATTCGAAGCCCGTCTGCGGCACGACGCGGAGCGCAAGGTGGAAGCTGTCGCGGCGGACTAGACCGCGAACGAAAGCTTAGAAGCCCCCCCGTACTGCTGCGTCCGTAAAACTATTAATATCAATCACTTGGGACGGTTTAGCGCGACAATCGGCGCCGTCTACGGCCCACCTCACGTCCTTCTCTTTGAAAGCTCAGGCCAAAATACAAGGAAAGCCGTATGGCTGTAACTCGCCTCGATTGGCCATTCTTAGTAAGGGCCTTGAAATAATCGCGCCCTTACTGGCCACGTATTGAACGTTGCGTCCCGGTGGTGAACCGGATCACGTCGAAAAAGGCGGGTTCGGCACAAACCGGCTGTTTCTGTAATCTGTTCTAGCGTCGTCCGCTGCAGGAAACTGAGGTTTTCGGAGCCAAAACGAATGAGCGTGACCTTGCAAAAAACGCAGGAGATTCCCTTCCACCGCGCTGCCGTCGGCGAGGAGGAAATCGCCGCGGTGGCGGAGGTGATTCGGTCCGGATGGCTCACCATGGGGCCGAAAACCGTGGAATTCGAGAAGCGCTTCGCCTCGTACGTCGGAGCGCGGCACGCCATCGCCGTCTCATCGGGCACGGCCGCTCTTCACCTGGCGCTGGAAGCGGCCGGCGTTCAGTCGGGAGATGAAGTCCTGATTCCCGCCACCACATTCACCGCGACGGGTGAGGTGGTGAAATATCTTGGCGCCCGGCCTGTGCTCGTGGATGTCGAACCCCACACGATGAACATGGACGTCCTGGATGCCGCGGCGAAGATCACACAGAGGACGCGCGCCATCGTTCCGGTCCATTTGGGCGGCCTTCCTTGCGATCTGGACGAGATTCATTCGCTCGCACATGCTCATCACCTTCACGTTATTGAAGATGCCGCTCACGCTCTTCCCTCAACCTACCGCGGCCGGGCCATCGGGAATGTGAGCGAGCTGACCGCGTTCAGCTTCTACGCCACCAAGACGCTGACCACCGGCGAAGGAGGCATGGTCACCACGGATGACGACGAGTTCGCCAAGCGCATTCGTCTGATGCGCCTGCATGGCATTGCCGGAGACGCTTGGAAGAGATACGCGCACAACGGATCGTGGTACTACGAAGTGGTCGACGCCGGTTATAAATACAATCTTACGGACCTGCAGGCCGCGCTGGGCCTCGTTCAGCTGTCCAAGTGCGACGCCCTGCGATCCGCTCGCGCTGCGATCGCGGAGCGCTACAGTGCCGCGTTTGACCCCATCCCTGCGCTCGAGCCTCCGGCTTCGGCGGCGGACCGCGAATCCTCCTGGCACTTGTACGTGCTGCGCTTGAATCTGGATCGTCTGAGCATCGATCGCAACGCGTTTGTGAATGAACTGCGGAGCCGCGGAATCGGCACCAGCGTTCATTTCATCCCTTTGAATCTTCATCCCTTCTATCAGCAGGCGTACGGGTATCGTCCGGGGGATTGTCCCGTCGCCGAAGCCGAATTCGCTCGTTGCATTTCGCTTCCCATTTATCCGGGCATGGACGACGCCGCAGTCCGGCAGGTGATCGATACGGTGACCGAGGTTTGCGAAAGCGCGCAGTGTTAGGAGTATCCCGTGTCGGTTTCCCACAGCACATTCGAGATTGAGGCTCCGCCAAAGATCAAGAGCTCGCGCGAGCCGCTTCCCGTTCCTGAGCAGCGCGGCTTCTACCGCCGCTTTGGAAAGCGCGCCCTGGACGTTTTCCTGTCGTTCCTGGCTCTGCTGGTTTTTTCCCCTCTGTTTCTCCTCATTGCCATCACGGTCAAGCTCACTTCGGCAGGCCCGGTCCTTTACCGCCAGAACCGCGTGGGCCGCGATGCGCGTATCTTTCAGATCCTGAAGTTCCGGTCCATGGTGACGGATGCCGACCAGAACGGCTGCGGCATTACCGTTGGGGGAGACGAACGCGTCACGCCGTTCGGCCAGATACTCCGGAACCTGAAACTCGACGAACTGCCGCAGCTCTGGAATGTGCTGCGCGGCGACATGAGCATCGTGGGGCCGCGGCCCGAAATCCCTTCGTATGTGGCCAGCTACACCCGCGAGCAGCTTGTGGTTCTCGTCGTGCGTCCCGGCATCACGGACGTGGCTTCCATCCGCTACCGCCACGAAGAGCGTGTCCTGGCAGGCAGCTCGAATCCGGAAGAGTTCTATCGAGGAGTGGTCTTGCCGCACAAGCTTTCGTTGAACCTTCAGTATATCGACGGAATCTCATTCGCTTTGGATTTGAAACTGATCCTGCAGACCGCCCGTTCCATTTTTGTGTAGTGCTGGAGCAAACCGCAGCGCGGTTCTAGGGCGGGATCAGCCGTGCAACGAACGTAAGCCTTGCGACGACACGAGGAAAGCCAGGAACAAGAACGAGTTGTAGCTCGCGTGCAGGAAATAACTCGCGAGCACCGTCCGTTTCGCGGCGCGCACCCAGGTGAACACGATTCCCACGAACATCAGCAGGGCGATTTGCGCCCATCCGCCCCATAGCTGTTCGGCGTGCAGCAGGCCGAACACGATTCCCGTGCCGATAATCCCCGCGGCAACGCCGAACGTGCGCGCTACGACCGGATAAATATAGCCGCGGAAGAGGGTTTCCTCCACGAACGGCGCGAGAACGACGCTCATGATCATGATCGCCAGAGCCGTCTGCCGGTTCTGAAAGAAACTCTGGATGGGCAGTTGGCCTTTCGGCGGGAATTCGGCGGAAACCAACTGAACGGACACCGCAAGAATGCAGCCGAGCGCAATGAAGCCAAGATAGGCGAGAACGCGAGGCCGCAGTCCCGTTTCAAATTTGTGCCAGCCGAGCGTGGGCCAAAAGGAAGCGTTGAAGCGAACTCGCGCTTGGAGCCAGAGAAACAGAAGCACCGCAATCCAAACCACCACCTGATCGGCGACCTCGAAAAACCCAAGATAACGCGGGGAATGCTGAATCTGACTAAACGCGATCCCTTGCGAAGCAAAGATAATCGCAAACAGGATGGTCGAAATTGCCATCGCGCCGATCCAAACCACGACCAGCAGAAGCAAGTCGAGCCAGCCCCAGGGCACCCGAAGATCAAAATCGAGGGCGCGATTTCGACTCTCGCGTGTGAGCTGCGACCCGGGCATGAGCTCGGGATACGAGCTACTCGGAACCGAAGGTCCGGAATCGCCCGCCGATTCGTAGGAAAAAATGACGCCCCCAGCCGGCGCGGTATCGGCTGGCTCGGACGCGGGGCTCGCGACCGCCGTGTCCGCCTCAAGGTCGCGATCGCTTCGAAATCCGACCGGCTGTTGCTGTTCGGGCGGGAACTGTGGATCCTTGGGGTCGCTGGGATTACCGGGGCCCGTCATTGAGCCGCCGTCTCCGCCGCGCGAGATGACGTCCCGTTTCCATTGCCGCCATTCAGAGCGCCGTTCAGCGCGCGGACAAGAATCTGGCCCGTATAAGATTTTTTCACGCGAGCCACTTCCTCCGGTGTGCCTTGCGCTACGATGCGCCCGCCCTCTTCGCCGCCTTCAGGGCCCAAATCGATGATCCAGTCCGCCTGCTTGATCACGTCGAGGTTGTGCTCGATGATCAGGACCGTGTTGCCCAGAGAGACGAGGCGATTCAGCACGTCGAGAAGTTTCTTGACATCATCGAAGTGCAGCCCCGTGGTGGGCTCGTCCAGAATGTAGACGGTGCGCCCGGTCTGGCGCCGCGAGAGTTCGCGCGCAAGCTTGGTGCGTTGCGCTTCGCCACCGGAAAGGGTAATGGCAGATTGCCCCAGCTGCACGTAGCCAAGGCCGACGTCTACCAGCGTCTGCAGCTTCTGCTGGATGGCGGGGATGTTTTCCATTACCTTCAGCGCTTCGTCGATGGGCAGATCGAGCAGGTCGGAAATGGTGTAGCCCTTGTACTTGACCGCGAGCGTTTCCGCATTGTAGCGCTTGCCGCGGCAGACTTCGCAGGTCACGTATACGTCGGGCAGAAAATTCATTTCGATGCGGCGCTGGCCGTCGCCCTGACACGCCTCGCACCTTCCGCCCTTCACGTTGAAGCTGAAGCGACCGGGCTTGTAGCCGCGTTCGCGCGACTCGGGCAGCATGGCGAACAGGTCGCGAATCGGCCCGAACACGCCGGTGTAGGTGGCTGGATTCGAGCGCGGCGTACGTCCAATGGGCGCCTGATCGATCTGAATCACCTTGTCGATGTGCTCGATGCCCAGCATCGCGCGGTGTTCCCCCGGCTTGGCCATCGAACGATAAAGTTTTGCCGCCAGCGCCCGATAGAGAATGTCGTTGACCAGAGTCGATTTCCCCGACCCCGACACGCCCGTCACCACCGTCAGCAGCCCGAGCGGGATGACCACATCAATGTTTTTGAGGTTGTTGCCGCGCGCGCCCAGGATCGTGATCGCCTTCCCGTTTTTAGCGCGCCGCGAATCCGGAACGGGAATCTTGACCGCGCCGGACAAATACTGTCCGGTCAGCGAAGCAGGATTAACCGCCACCTGTTCCGGCGTGCCGACCGCGACCAGGTGCCCGCCGGCATTTCCTGCGCCGGGGCCGAGGTCCACAACGTAGTCGGCGCGGCGAATCGTTTCCTCATCGTGTTCCACGACCAGAACCGTGTTGCCCAAGTCGCGCAGCGTCTCCAGGGTGCCGAGCAAGCGGCCGTTGTCGCGCGCATGCAGGCCGATGGAAGGCTCGTCCAGCACGTACAAGACGCCGCGCAAGCGCGATCCAATCTGCGTCGCGAGGCGAATGCGCTGTGCCTCGCCCCCCGAGAGCGTGGCCGCCGAGCGGTCCAGTGTCAAATAGCCCAGGCCAACGGCGAGCAGGAAATCAATGCGTTCGGAAATCTCGTCGAGCGGGCGATCCGCGATCTTGCGCTGGCGCGGCGTGAGTCGCGCGCGAATCTTTTCGGTTGCGCTGCGCGCTTCTGACAGCGGCAGGCCGGTGAAATCGGCGATGGACAGCCCCGCGATTTTCACCGCGAGGCTTTCAGGCCGCAGCCGGCATTCTTTGCAAGCTGGGCAAGGCGCGGGGGACATGTATTGCGTGAGCCACTCGCGATAAGTATCGGAGGTGGTTTCGTTCAGGCTGGCTTCGAGGTGACCCAGGACGCCCTGGAAGTTCAGGGTCTTTTTCGACCCGCCATTTTCAGGATTGCCGCGCAGGATCAGGTTCTGCACCTTGCGCGAGAGATTCTCGAACGGCGTCTCGAGATCGAAGCTATAAGCTTCAGCGGCAATGCGCAGCGTGCGCTGCAGGAATGTTGAGCCGGAGCCTGGGCCAAGCCCGCCTTCAAAGAGCGGCTTCGTCCAATCCACAATCACCTTGGCCGGATCGAATTCGTATTTCGAGCCGAGGCCATTGCATTCGGGGCAAGCTCCGTATGGGGAATTGAAGCTGAACGAGCGCGGCTCGAGCTGTGGAACAGAAATCCCGCAATCGGGGCAGGCCAGTTTCTCCGAGTAGACCTGCTCCTCGCCACCCACCACCGCAATGGTGACGAGACCGCCGGCCAGTTTCAATGCCGTGTCGATCGATTGCTCTAGCCGCTGCGCCATGCCGTTCTTCATCAACAAGCGATCGACCACGATTTCGATGGTGTGGTTCTTGCGCCGGTCGAGCGGGATCGGATCGTCCAAATTCACGAGTTCGCCGTCCACCCGCGCCCGTACGTACCCCTCCTTCGCGTACTTTTCGAACTCTTTCTTGTATTCGCCCTTGCGCCCGCGCACGATGGGCGCCAGCACCATCACGCGGTCTTCGGGTTTGAGCGCCATCACGTTCTGCACGATTTGCTCGGCGGACTGCCGCGTGATGGCCTTGCCGCATTGCGGGCAATGCGGCGTCCCGATCGCGCTGTAGACCACCCGCAAGTAATCGTAAATCTCCGTGATGGTTCCGACCGTCGAGCGCGGCGAGCGGCTCGTGGTCTTCTGCTCGATTGCGATCGAGGGCGAAAGCCCTTCCACCGAATCCACGTCGGGCCGCTCCATCTGGTCCAGGAATTGCCGCGCGTAAGCGGAGAGCGACTCGACGTACCGCCGCTGTCCCTCGGCATACAGTGTGTCGAAGGCAAGAGACGATTTGCCGGAGCCGGAAAGCCCCGTGATCACGGTCAGAGTATTCCGCGGGATTTCGAGGTTGATGTTCTTGAGGTTGTGCTGCCGGGCGCCCCGGACGATGATTTTCTTCAGACCCATGTCGGTTGAAACATCCCCCCGAGCGAACGTCACACAGGAGGGCCTTCGCTAGGCTGGTTGCAGTACGCCCAGCATAGTCACCCAACATAGCAAGCACGATGTCCTGAGGTCAAGGACGCGGCTGACAGTGGAGGTCTGGTCACAGCGCATCCGAGGACGGCGCAGCTCTGAATCCCGCCCAGCTCCGGGTCTCCGCCGACATGCGTTGTAACAATCTCACCCATCCTGCATTCATTCCTACGGGTGCGTGGTGCGCCCGCTGCCATCGAAACAGAGGTGAACGATGATTGAATTGTCCGACAAAGACCGCCAACAGATTCTGGCGCGGCTCCAGGGAATGCAGAGTGCAGTCAAGCTCGTCCATTTCACGCAAGAGCTGGAATGCGACTTCTGCGGTGAAACGAAGGAGCTGCTGGAAGCGCTCGCCGGCCTATCCGGCAAAATCTCGCTGGAAGTGCACAATCTGCAGCTGGCCAGAGACAAAGCCGCCCAGTACGGCATCGACAAAGTACCCGCCACGGTGATCGAGGGCGCCCGTGACTACGGCATCCGGCTTTATGGCTTGCCGGCGGGATACGAATTCGTGGTGTTGCTGGAGGACATTCTGCGCGTTTCGCGTGGCGAATCCGGGCTCAGCGCGGAATCCGTGGCGAAGTTACGCTCTCTCGCCGCTCCGGTGCATTTGCAGGTATTCGTCACACCGACTTGCCCGTATTGTCCCGGCGCCACGCTGTTGGCGCACCAGCTCGCCTTGGAAAGCGAACAGATCACAGCGGATATGGTGGAGGCCACTGAATTCCCAGACCTCGTCCGCCGCTACAGCGTCCGCGGAGTTCCCAAGACGATCGTCAACGGGAAGGCTGGGATCGAGGGCTCCCTGCCCGAATCCAACTTTATCGATGGAATCTTGGCGGCCGCGAATGGCAACGGCACAAAAGAAGCGGCCGGCGTGAGGCTCTGATCCGGAAGGGTGCAGCGGTGTGCCTAAGATGGGCGACGTAACTGCACGGGAGGTGCGCAATGAACTCGGATTATGAATACAGAAGCACGGCCCGCTGGACTCGCGACCGCCGCGGTGTGGTGGACGCGGAGGAAATCGATCCCGCAATCGATTTTTCCGCACCGCCCGAATTTCAGGGGCAGGCTGGGCTGTGGACGCCCGAGCATTTTCTCGTTTCAGCCGTGGCCGCGTGCTTTGTGACCACGTTTCTGGCAATCGCTGAATTCTCGAAATTCGAGCCGCGCTCGCTCGAAGTGGCTGCGGAAGGGACCGTCGAGAAAGCCGAAGGCCGTTTCCGCTTTACGCGCGTGATCGTGCGACCGGTGCTGACGATCGAGAATGAGGGCCAACGCGAGCGCGCCCTTCGTCTGCTCGAAAAGGCCGAACGCTCTTGCCTGGTCTCTCAATCGCTGCACAGTCAGATCGTGCTTGAGCCTATGATCGCAGTTCTGGCGCCAGCGTCCGCGAAGTAAATCCCCGGCACGTGCCGGACTTCCGCGAACGTCAGGGGATCGTCACCGACACGACGGAGGAGAATGTGCTTTGGACCCCCTTCGAGCTCACCGAAGCAACCACATAGTAATAGGTATGCCCGCTGGAGACGGACGTGTCTCTGTAACTGGTGGAGCTGTCGATCGTGCCGTTCAGCTTGGCATAGGGGCCGGCGGGCTTACCACCTCGATATACGTTGTATCCAGCGACGGAGCTGGACGTGCTCGCACTCCAGCGCAAATCGACCGAATGCGCCGTTTGGCTCGTGGTGCCGGACCCCGCCAGGGGAACTCTCAATGGCGAATTCGGAGCATTGCTGGCGATGTCCAGAGTGCCTCCGATGTTTCCGGACTGCGACGGTCTAAACGTCACTGCGAGGTCGAGCGTTTGGCCCGGCTTCAGGATCGTGCCGGTTCCCGCGCCGCTCACTTTGAATGCGGCGCCCGAAATCGAGGCGTGCGAAATGTCGGCGTTTGCGTTGCCCGTGCTCTCGAGCCTTACCGTCTTCGTTTCTGTCGTTCCATCCTTCACCGAACCGAACGACAGGCTCGCCGGCGTCGCGGAGAGGTTCACCATGGCCTTAACTCCCGCACCCGTCAGAGGGACACGCACCGGCGAATCCGACGCATCGCTCTCGACCGTGATCGAGCCGGACGCGCCTCCCACTGTGTTCGGCCGGAAAGCGGCAGTCAGCGAGATGCTCTGTCCCTGCGACAGCTTCACCGGCATGTGTGGGCCCGAGAAACTGAACCAGCTGCCACCAACCGTGATGCGGTCGATCACAACCTCGCCGGCTGCCGCTCTCACGCGAATCGTTTGCGACATGTCGGTGCCAACCGGCACACTCCCGAATTCAGCGGAGGATGGCGTGACGTCGAGCAGTTTGCTCGCCCCGATCCCTTGCAGACCCATTACGATGCTGGAGTTGTGCGCGTTGGATACTATGGAAAGCTGGCCCTGAGCTGTTCCGTCCGATTTCGGGGAGAATTCCACCACGAAATGCGCGCTCGCCCCGGATGCAACCGACACCGGGAGTGAGCCCGCGGTCACCGAAAACCCTGCTCCCTCCGCCGTTACTGCCGTGATCTTTACGCTGGCTGGCCCGCTATTGAAGACGCTCACAGACTGCTTCGCGGTCGTTCCCGTGGCGATATCGCCGAAGTCGATTGCCGCTGGCGTTGTTTCCAACAGCGCGGTCACTCCCGGGTTGCCGGGTGAAGATCCGCCGACTGCTCCTGCACAGCCAACCATGCCCAAAACTGCGACAAAAACCAGGACGAAACTCGCAAGCTTGAACGCAAACAAGATTCCCCCAATTCGGTTTGGATTCAGACGGCGGCCAACAGCGCAGGATGCTCTTTGACCGCCTGATCAGACCGCCCGAGTGTGGGGGAGTCCTTGGAGGGAAACTACTGGCCTGGAGTACATTTGGGGTACAGGGGCGCACAATACTGCAACAGGGCAGGAGTCGGTTGGCCCTCGGGCCTGCCCTCGTTCCAAACGCCCGAATCTGCGTTGCCCACTACGGCACGAGAGCCGTAGCTTGGTTCGAATTCGTGCTCTCCGTGCCGCTCGAATTCACGGATGTCACCACGTAGTAGTACGTGATGTTCTGCCCGGACTGTACCGTCGTATCCGTGTACGCCGTGCTGGAGACCAAGGACGCGTTGATCTTCGAGTACGCGCCCGAGGTCGTTCCCCGGTACACGTTGTAGCCCACCACCCCGGAAGAAGTGCTGGACGCCCAGCTCAGCGCCACGCTGCGCGATGTTGCCCCTGTCCCGGACAACGAAACGGCCTGCGGGGAATTCGTGGCATTGCTCGCGATGCTGATGCCCCCAGTTGCTGATCCGGACGTGGTCGGGCTGAAGGAAACCGTCATGGTAGCGCTTTGGCTCGGCGCAAGGATCAAACCCGCGTTCACACCGGAATTGTTGAAACCGGCACCCGTTACGCCCACGCTCGAAATCGTGATGCTTGAGTTCCCGGTGTTCTGCAGAGAAACGTTCTGCGAACTGCTCGATCCCACGGTAACGCTGCCGAACGACACGCTCGAGGGTGAAACGCTCAGCGAATAGGTTGCGGTCGACCCGCTTCCGCTCAGCGCGACCACCAGCGGTGTATTCGGTGCGTTGCTCGCCAACGAAATTGAACCGGAGACGCTCCCCGAAGAAGAGGGCTTGAATACCGCGTTGAAGGAAGCCGACTGGCCCGGCTGGATGGTGACCGGCGTGGTCAGCCCCGAAGTGCTGAACCCGCTCCCGGTCACAGTGGCCTGAGAAATCGTCAAGCTGGCGTTGCCCGGGTTGGTAATGGAGATCGGCTGGGAGTTGGTATTTCCCGTGGTGACGCTTCCGAAGCTCACGCTTGCCGGGCTCGCGCTGATCCCCGCCTGCGCCTGCGAACCGCTCAGGGCAATTACCAGCGGACTGGTCGGCGCGTTGCTCGGCAACGAAATTGATCCGGAGAAATTCCCCGATGAGGCGGGCTTGAACACGGCGTTGAACGAGGCTGACTGGCCCGGTTGGATGGTGAGCGGCGTAGCCAGCCCCGAAGTGCTAAACCCGCTGCCGGTAACCGTGAACTGAGAAATCGTCAAGCTGGCGGTGCCTGGGTTCGAAATGCTGATCGGCTGCGAACTGCTGCTTCCACTCGCGACTGCTCCGAAGCTGACGCTGGTTGGGCTCGCGCTGATCTTGGCCTGCGCTCCGGTTCCGCTCAATGCCACGCTGGCATTCGCCGCGGAGCTGCCCGCGCTGGCGCTGATCGCGATGTTCCCCGTGGAAGTGCTGGCCGCACTCGGCGCGAAGTGTGCCTGGAAGGTTGTGGTCGATCCCGCCGCCAGCGAATAGGGAAAGGTGATCCCACTGACGCTGAACCCGCTGCCGCTGGCGCTCACGCTGGTAATGTTTTCGGTCATTGTCGCGGAGTTCGTGATCGTGACGCTCTGTTCCGCGGTGCTGCCAACAGCGATGTTCCCGAAAGAAATGGTGCTTGGCGTCGCCGTAACTGCGGCGCTGCTGGCCTTCGCTCCTTTTCCTTTCAGGCCGACCTTGGTCGGCGAATTCTTCGCGTTGCTGGTGATCGAAAAGGCTCCGATCGCGTCTCCGGCTATAGTTGGCGCAAACGCGACATTCAGGATGGCGCTCTGCCCAGCCTTCAGCGGCGCCGATGGTCTGCTGCCGACCAAGGAGAAGCCCGTTCCGCTGATAGAGATTTGCGAGATGTCCACAGCCGTGCTGCCCGCGTTCGTGAAGCTGACGGGCTGGGTCGACTTGCTGCCCAGCGTCACATCCCCGAAGTCGACAGTAGCGGCGCTCACGGCGAGTGCTCCGCCGCTTGGAGAAGACGAATTCGTGCCCGTGTAGGCTACGCAGCCCGTCATGGCCAGCACCGCCAGAACGGCCACGGCCAGTCCCAATAAGGGCAGGCTACGACGATTGTAGGAACTGCGACTCTTGAATGTATCTGCGTGAAACGGAATGACTTCTAGGCCCCAGGCGTGCGATTTCATAGCACGCACACTGTAGCGGCCTCCCAGCACACCTCGCTACTGGACAACGGAACAAACTTCGGGCAGTCCAGCGAGCCTGTTCAGTTGTCCTAACGGAAACCTGCACTTTGAACGCGCCAACTCCGAGCCAGCGCGCTTGGCTTGCGGCCGTATACTCCAATGAATTGATTACTTTACGGAGCGAGTCTCAAATTGCGATGCAAGCGGATGAAGCTGTACCTGCAGGACAGCAGGGAACTGGACGACGTTGACGCTAGGGTTGCGATCCTCGTAGGAGGCGAATCGCTTCGGGAAGGCCCGCGTCTTTCTGCCCGTTCGCAGCGCCATTCGATCCGCCCGTTTGCGCCTCTTCCAGGTCGGCTGCTTCGCCGGGAGCGAGGAACAAGTTCGCCTGCAATCCGTGCTGCCGCGTGTAAAGATCGTGGTAGCGGCCATGCGCGGCATAGAGCGTCTCGTGTGTGCCACGCTCGATGATCTGGCCCGCGTCCACCACCAGAATCTGGTCGGCGCGGCGGATGGTCGAAAGCCTATGGGCGATCACGAAGGTGGTTCGCCCGCGCATCAGGTAGCGCAATCCTTCCTGGATCAGAGCCTCCGATTCGGAGTCGAGGCTCGAAGTCGCTTCGTCCAGGATCAGGATGCGCGGGTCCGCCAGGATAGCGCGGGCGATCGAAACGCGCTGCTTCTGGCCGCCGGAAAGCTTCACGCCGCGTTCGCCAACGATCGTGTCGTACTTCTTTTCGAAGCCCTCGGCGAATTCGTCCACGCGCGCCACACGGCAGGCCGCCAGGATTTCCGGCTCGGTTGCGCCGGGCCGCCCAAAAGCTACATTTTCGCGAATCGTTCCGTCGAATAGAAAACTGTCCTGCAGGACGACGCCGAGCTGCTGGCGGTAGGAATCGAGCTTGACCTGGGCCAGGTCGATCCCGTCCACCAGCACGCGCCCGTTCGTTGGCTTGTAGAACGCCGCGATCAAGCCAATGATTGTGGATTTCCCCGCTCCCGACGGTCCCACCAGGGCCGTCACCCGGTCCGGCTCGGACTGGAAGCTCACGTCGCAGAGGACGGGCTTCTTCGAATCGTAGGAGAAGTCGACGTTCTGGAACTCGACGCGGCCCTCGACGCGGCCCATTTCCACCGTGCGCGACGAATCCATGTGCTCCGGAATTTCCTTCAGGACTTCGCGCGTGCGCTCCAGCCCCGCCAGCGCTTCCGTGATCTGCGGCCCGATGCTGGCGATTTGCGCCACGGGTGCAACCAGCATCGCCAGGAACATCGTGTAAGAGAAGAAAGTGCCCACACTCATTTCGCCGGCCAATATCTCCTTCGCGCCCAGCAGCATGATCACGGCGCCGATGATCCCCACCAGAACGGTAGCCGACAGGCTCATCAGAGACGTCGCCGTCAGCGTCTTCAGCACGTTGTCCAGCAGCCGATGGGCCCCCGCGTAGAACACATTCTCTTCGCGTTCCTCTGCGTGATAGCCCTTGACCACGCGCACTCCTCCCAGGGTTTCCGTCAAACGCCCGGTGACCTCCGCGTTGATCTTCGGCCGCGCGCGATAAATCGGCCGGATCCATGCGAACGCGCGGCTCAGGCTGACTCCAAAAACGAGCAGGCCGAGGCAAGCCGCCAAAGTCATCTGCACGCTCGCATGAAAGAGATAGATCAGCGCGAACACCGCTGTCATGATCCCGCCCACGAAGCTGATCAAACCGGTGCCCAGCAAGTTCCGCACGCCTTCCACGTCGCTCATGATTCGCGACACCAGAACGCCCGTCTTGTTCGTGTCGTAGAAGGCGACCGGCAATCGTCCCACGTGCGCCTGCACCCTCACGCGCAGCTCCGTTATCATGCGCTGCGCCGATTTGGACATCACTTGCGTGAGCGAGTACGACGTTATGCCCTGCACCATCGTTGCTACCAGCACGGCTAGGACGATCAGCACGAGCAGGTGCACCTGCTTCTTCAGAATGACGTTATCGACCAGGTATTTTGTGGATGCGGGAAGGATCAAGCCCGATACGCGGTTCACGACCATTAACGCAAAGCCGCCCGCCAGGATCAAGCGTCGCGGCTTCAGCAGCGCCCACACCTCGGGCAGCAGCTTCCACGGCTGCTTCATTTGGGCTTTCTGGACCTGCTCTGTGCCGGCCTTATCAGCCATATCGCTGCGCTGCAAACCTTCCTAGTTGTGCTTTGCTTGGCCTGTTTACATGGTATCGCAAAGCTTCATCCCTGTTCGCACATTGGATGCTGGAAAACGGAAAACGAGGCGATCAACCTGGTTCTCGTACACCTCGGCCGGAACATGTCCGGCCGGCGGGTCGAAATCATGAGACAGCCAGAAGTTTCACCAGACGGTCGATTTCCTCGGAAGTGTTGTACAGGTAGGGTGAGATGCGCAGCGCGTTCTCCCGCAGGCTGACGACGATTTGCGCCTCCCGCAACTTGTCGCACAGCTCGCGATTGCGCTCCGCATTGCGCGCCGAAATGCAGACGTAGGGCCCTCGTCGCTCGCGTTCCGCCGGCGAAGCCAGCACAAAACGGTCGCGCGGCAGCCGCTCGATCAGCTCGTCGACCAGCGCCGCGTCGTGCTGCGCGATCGCCTCCACGCCGATCTTGGCCAGCATTTCCAGCGAAGCGTCCCAGGCCGCGAGATTGATGAAATTCCCCGTTTCCGCCGAGTCCCAGCGGCGCGCACCGGGCGCGGCCTGCAGGCCGTCGAGCGGCAGAAAATGGAAATTGCGCGCGCCTTCGAGCGCCTGCCAGTAAAGCGGCCCGCACGGGAAACGGCTCGTCCATTCCGGCGAGGCCCAGAAAAAGCCCGTGCCGTACGGCCCCAGCAGCCATTTGTAGCCGCTCGAGGTCACAAAATCCGCCCCCAGCTCGCGGACGGACAGCGGCATCGCGCCCGCGCACTGCGCTACATCCAGAACAAACAGAGCCTTCGCGGCGTGACACGCTTTCGCCACGCGCGCCGCGTCCAGCAGGGAGCCGTCGTCGTAGCGGACCATGCTGGCCGACACGAGGCGGGTGCGCGCATCGATCTCCCTCTCATAATCCTCTGCCGCGATGAAGCGGTCGCGCGGGCCGACCGTACGCACGCGCAGTTTGCCGGCTTTCAGGTACGGCAGCCACGCCGCCACGTGCGCCGGAAATTCCCCGCGTCCGACGAGCACCTCATCGCCCGCCCGCCACTCGATTCCCGCCGCAACGATGGAAAGACCCGCGCTCGCGCCGGAGGTGATGGCGATCTCTTCGGGCGACGCGCCGATGAAACAGGCCAGGTTCTTGCGAATGCGGTCCGGCAAATCGAAATACAAATTGTCCGTGATTTTGTACGGCAGTTTCTTCGTTTCAATCGCCGCTTGCGCCGCGCGGGCTGCCGCCAGGGGAAGCGGTCCCTGATTGGCGACGTTCAGATAGGCGACGCCTTCAAAATCGGCGAATTCACGGCGATAGTCGCGGGACACTGCCAGTTTTCCTCCTGACTGAAATCCATCCAGCCGCGAGCTGCGCACAAACCCCGGCTGATCCAGGCTCAGAAGTGCGCGCGCAGGTCGCGAAACCCCGAAAGAATCAGCAGCCGGGCGTTTCCCGCCTCAATCTCCGTTTTCTCCAGCTCCCACGTGGCGGAATGCGGAATGAACACGGCATTCAGCCCCGACTGCAGCGCCGGATTGATGTCGCTGCGCGGGCTGTTGCCCACCATCCACCCGTTCGATTTGACGATCTTGAACTGCTCCACCATGCGCTCGTAGGTGCCGGGTTCTTTTTCGACCACGATCTCGACCGCGTCGAAATAAGAAAGCAGGCCGGAGCGCTCGACCTTGGCGGCCTGCTCGGCCTGCTCGCCCTTGGTCAACAGGATCAGGCGGTGGTGCTTGGAAAGATAGGCGAGCGTTTCTGGAACGCCGTCGATGATGTGCGGTGGCGTGTTCTCCAGTTCCTTCGTGATGCGCTCGATCTCCTGCATGATTTCGCGGCGCGCGGAGTTTCCGGCCAGTTTCATATAAGTGTCCTCGAGCGAACGGCGAAAGCTTTTCACCCCATAGCCGTGCTGCCGGATATTGCGGCGCTCGGTCTCATTCAGGATGTGCCGGATGTATTCCAGCGTGTAGCCGAGGTGTTCGAGTTGAGCGATGAAGTGGTCGATCGTCTTCTCGAAGAAAATGTTGTTTTCCCAGAGAGTGTCGTCCGCATCGATCAGCAATGTCTGCCGCGCCATTTCAGGAATCTCCGAACCAAGATTTTGCTTGAGACGTCATGGCAGGAAAAGCGAATTCTGTGCTCTGCAGCTGCGCCGTAGAGCCAAAATGGGCCGCAGCCTCAGGCCGAGGCGGGAAGGAATTCGTACCGTTCGATGCGCGCGGCCACTCCGCGACGGGAGTTTTGCGGTTCGACTCGCAGCACGCGGCCGTAACACCGGATGCGCACGTCGCCGGCCAGCGTAATCTGGTGCGGAAGCGTGAGAACGAACTCGATCGAGCTGCCCGTCTCGAGTGCGGCCTCGATCGTAAAATACAGGCCGCGGAAGCTGACGTCGCGTGTCTCTCCGTCCTTTTCCGAGACGCCGTTATTTGAAACGGAATAGCGCACCTTCAGGGGAAGCATCATCGAAAAACGCCGTGCGGCGCGCCGATCCACACCGTTTTCCATATTTGCTCCTCCGTAAACGTAAGCTCAAACTATCATCGCTTGGTTTGAAGCGCAACCGGATTTGCTCCGGCGCACCCGGAGCCCTGAACCGCGGCCGCGCTTGCAATCGCAATTTTGCGCGTGCCAAGCGCCTTCGCGTTTGCGGCCACGCCGCGCTTCCCGTAGACTGATTTGCTCATTCATGGCCGACGTTTTCCATCGCACATTTTTCATTCCAGGACCTGCCGGGCGGCTCGAGGCCATGCTGTGGACGGTGAAAGAGGCCGATCCTGCGCTGGTGGCTCTCGCGTGTCACCCGCATCCGCTGTTTGGCGGGACCATGCACAACAAGGTCGTCTATCAGGCGGCCAAAGCGCTTCATCACAGCCACATTCCCGTGCTACGTTTCAATTTTCGCGGCGCCGGTCTTAGCGAAGGCGAGCACGATCGAGGGCGCGGCGAACAGGACGACGTTCGCGCGGCGCTCGCCTACCTGGCTGAACATTTTCCGGGCAAACCGATCCTGCTCGCCGGTTTCAGCTTTGGAGCTTGGGTCGGCTTGCGCGTCGGCTGCCAGGATCCCCGCGTGGGGCAACTGATCGGCCTCGGAATCCCCGTCAACAATTCCGATTTGAGCTACTTGCGCGCGTGCCGCAAACCGAAACTGATCATCCAGGGCGGCAACGATCAGTATGGCTCGCGAGCGAACGTGGAGGCGCTGTTCGCCACGCTGCCCGGTCCGAAGCGTATTGTCATCGTCGATGGCGTCGACCACTTTTTTGCCGGGAAACTCGACGATGTAGGCGCAGCGATCGCTTCGTGGCTGGGATCCGGGAGCGGGGCGCGCTAGTCGTGCGGCCCAAACAGTTTCAGGAACTGGTCGCGCGGGGCGGGCTCGATGCCCACAAGCGCAAGATTTGCCTTTACATGCTCGACGCGGCTCATCCCGGTTAAGACGGTGGTCATCGCTGGAGCCGAGCGCCCGAACTGCAGTGCCAGCGCGGCATTGCTCTGCAGGCCGAGAATGGCGCCGACGTAAGGCGGCAGCTTTTTCGTCAACTGTCCCTGCAGCAGCGCAGCGCTCCCGACCAGCGTGATCCCCAGCGCTCGCGCCGCCTGCACCATGGCCATGGTTTTTCCGCCCACAATCTGATTGGGCCGCGTGAGAGCTTCCGGCATGGCCAGATTGAACGGCAATTGCACGAAGCGGAAGTGGTGGTCTGGTCCTGCCGTCTCGCGGGCGATCGAAACCATCTCCGCCAGCGAAAGGAAACCGGATGACTTGGGATTTTCGCGGAACCCATTCCAGGTAGCCATCCCGTACGCGCCGATCTTTCCCTCGCGCGCGGCCGATTCCAGGAACAAGAACGCCGCGCCAATCCGCTTCCGAAATTCCTGGCGCGGCACTTCCGCCAATTGCGTCTCAGGATTGTGCAGATAGAAGATGTCGACGCACTCGACTCCCAGGTTCTTCCGGCTGCGTTCGAGCTGGTTTGCCAGAAACGCCGGCGCAAGGCAATGGCACCCCTGCGCGATCTCTTCGGGAAGAAAGAGTTGCCCGCTCAAGTATTCGCGCGCGAAATATTCGTCGATGTCGGTTGGCATTTCGCCGTCCGGCGTCAGAAACCCGGCTTTCGTGCAGACAATGATTTCCTCGCGTGCGAAGCCGCGAGCCAGGAGTTGCTTCAACGCGGCGCCGACGGAACGCTCGCTCCGCTGGAAGCGGTAATTGATGGCGGAATCGACCACATTGAATCCGCCCTCGACCGCCGCGATCACCGATTCGGTGTACCCGCGATCGGTCGCTGCATCCGGCTCGCCCAGATATGTTCCGATGCCGACGGATGACGCCAGCACTCCGCCGGCAATCTCGCGGAAATGCCCCGCCGCAGCGCATCCGGCGAAGCGTTGAACGTAGCGCTGCGTGCCTGCGCGCGTGGCGCAACCCGGAATGCGAGCCTCAGTGGAAGTCGGCGATGGCATTCATCCTCTCTCAGAGCTGTTCAGCGCGAAGCATGCCCCGCTCCCGCTTTGCTCCTTGACCTCTAATCTTTGACAATCGTGCCGCTGTTGAGAGGCTGCGTTGGCTCGCCTCCCGCGATTCCTTGAGCCAGTATGAGTTGCCGCGCCTCCACACGAATTTTGGGCAAATTGCGCCCGAACACGATCGCTCCGATGATAGCGCCCATCCCGCCGATGGCGACAGTCCATGGCGCGGTAATGCGCCCCGCCGCCGCGCCCGCCAGCAGCGCTCCCAACGGCATCATGCCCATGAACATCATGGAATAGATCGACATGATGCGCCCGCGCAAACGGTCGGGCACCATCGATTGGATGAGCGTGTTCGACGACGCCATCTGCACCATCACGCAAAATCCTACCGGCACCAGCAGAATGACCGACAGGATATACGATCGCGAAAACGAGAACAGGATCAGCGAGGCGCCGAAGCCTCCGCAGGCCATTGCCACCCAGCGTCCCAGCCCACGAATTCCCGAACGCGCCGCCAGCACCAGCGCGCCGATCACTGCGCCAACCCCCGTCGCGCCCATCAAAACGCCCAGGGTCCGCGCGTTCCCGTGCAGAACGCGCGCGGCGAAAATCGGCATGAGCACGGTGTACGGCGCGGCCACCAGGCTGACCAGCGCGATCAGCAGCAGGATCGCCCGGATCGGCGCTGTATTCCGCGCGAAGCGAAAACCCTCGGCAATGTGATCGAGCGGCGAACCGACGTGGACCTCGCGTACCTTAGGCTCGATGCGCATGGCGATCAGCCCCGCAATCACGGCGATGTAGCTCACTGCGTTCGCGAAAAAGCACCAGCCCTCGCCCTTCCAGGCCACCAGCAACCCCGCAATCGATGGTCCTACGACGCGCGCGGCGTTGAACATCGACGAATTCAGCGCGATCGCATTCATCAGGTCCTCGCGCCCGACCATTTGCACCAGAAATGCTTGGCGCGTCGGAATGTCCACCGAATTCACCGAGCCCATGCACGCCGCCAGAACGATCACTTCCCATACCTTGATTCTTCCCGTCAGCGTGAGCCCCGCCAGCGTGAACGCAATGATCATAGAAGCGGTTTGCGTCCCGATGACCACTTTGCGGCGATCCCAGCGGTCCGCAATCATGCCGCCCAGCGGCGCCAGCAGGAAAACGGGAATCTGTCCCGCGAACGTTGCCACACCCAGAAGAAAGGCCGAGTGCGTCAGGCGGTAGACCAGCCAGCCCTCCGCGATGTTGTCCATCCACGTGCCGATCAGCGAAATCAGCTGCCCGCTGAAGAAAAGCTGGAAATTCCGGTGGCGCAGCGCCCGGATCATCTCCGGAAGCTGAGATCGCCTTTGCGGGTGCGGTCCGGATGGAGTTTCTGCGGAAGTCCCGTTCGACATGGGTCGGTTGATTGTACGATGCAATCCGCTCGTTCCGGATGCGGATTGCCCGGAGGCTTACTTCTGTGGTGGCGCGGGCGCTTCCGGGGCGGGCGGCGACAGCAAACGGCTGCAGGCCCGCAGGATCCGGCGGTAGGGCCAATCGGCCCCGCGAAAGAAAATCTCTCCTTCACGGGGCTTCGAGTAGAACCAGCGCGCGAGCAGCGACAAGTGCTCCGGTAATTCCGACGGGACGCCGCGCAATCCAATGGGATGTTTTGAGGCGGTCCCTGGCGAGGTCGCGCTGTCGGATGCCGGGTCGTCGCCCGTCTCGCCCGTAGCCTCGCGCTTGTTCGCGGCGCCCGTGTTTTGGATGCCCGACTGCGGCTCCAGAACTTCCCTGAGTATCGATTCCACCGAACGTGGATCGCTCGCCAGTTCTCCGAAGCGCAGAAACGTCGGCTGCTGCAGCAGACCTCCCAGAATTGGAAACACGGCGATGGTCTTTTCTTCCACCGCGCGCTGCAGAATCACCGCAAACAATCGGTCGATGGGCCGGGCGATCTCGGGCAGGCCGCGCATCTGGCCGGAAACCTTCTCGATGCGCTTGTGCAGCGCCGCCGCTCGCTCGAAATCAAGCGCCGCGCTGGCCGCCTCGCGTTCGCTCTCGAGTTCCGCCTGCAGCGATTCGCCGGCCGTGGCCAGCGCGTCCACTACGCGCGATACTTCGGCATCGTATTCCTCTTTCGTGCAGCCCGCAAAGCACGGCGCCAGGCACATCTTCATCTCCGAATAAATGCAGCCGGGAAAACTCGGGTCCCGGCGGATCTTGATCTGGCACCGCCGAATCTTGAACAGATCAAGGTAACTTTGGGCGAACGACTCGGCGATCCGCCGCGACGCAAACGGCCCTACATAGAATCCGCCGTCACCCCGAATGCTTCGCGTCACGTAACAGCGCGGATATTCGTTTCGCAGATTCAGTTTCAGCACGGCCGGCGGGCGCAGCCGCATCAACGCGCGATAGCGTCGCGGAAAATGCTCGCGCGCCTGTCCGTACAAGGTGAGCGCCTGCTCGAATTTTGAGCCGGTGACGCGATAGCGGGCACGCGCGGTCACTTGCCGAAGATTGATTCGCTTGCTTGGCGCTTCGGGGATGCGCAGGACGCGCTCGGCGGCCCGCCGAATGTCCGCCGTGCGCACCACGTACGGTTGCGCTCCCGGCTCTTTCATTTCGAGCAGCAGAACGCCGGGGCGCGCAGGCAGCGCCGTGAAAAATCCGCTTTCCTGGGAAGGGTCAAATTCCAGCGCGCAATCCAGTGGCAGCACCCAGCAAGAATACATGGAGGAAAAGGGAAAATCGAAAAAAGGAAAATGGCCGAACCGGGAGGGATACCAGCGCTACTGTGAACAGGGCAAAACGCCCGGCATCACCGGCATTTCACCCTTTTCCGTTTTCTCTTTTCGCTTTTCTGCGGCTGAATCAGGAGGATATGACCGCTCAATGACGAACAGGACCAAACGCTGCGCCAGCCTTCAGCGCTTTTCCCTTTTCTCTTTTCCATTCTCTATGCGTAGCTTTTGAGTGCCCACGCGGCGATGACCAGGCGCTGAATTTCGCTGGTGCCTTCGTAAATCTCGGTGATGCGCGCGTCCCGGTAGGCCCGTTCGACCGGATATTCGCGGCTATAGCCGTATCCGCCATGAATCTGCATGGCCTTGTGCGCCACCCGCGTGGCCATCTCGCTGGCGAACAGCTTGGCCATGGAAGCATCCATGCTGAACCGCGCGCCGCTTTCCTGCTTCCATGCGGCCCGCCGGGTCAGCAGGCGCGCGGCGTCGATCTCCGTCGCCATGTCGGCCAGCATGAATTGAATCGCCTGGAAATCCGCAATGGGATGGCCGAAGGCCTGGCGTTCCTGCGCGTAAGCCAGCGCCGCTTCGAACGCCCCTTGCGCAATGCCCGTCGCTTGCGCCGCGATGCCGATTCGCCCGCCATCGAGCGTCGACAGCGCGATCTTGTAGCCCTCGCCCTCCTGCCCGACCCGGTTCTCCTCCGGCACCTCGCAGTCCGCGAAAGAAAGCTCCGTACACGCCGTCGCGTGGATCCCCAGCTTCTTCTCCTCTTTGCCGACCGAAAATCCCCGCGTGCCTTTCTCCACGATCAGTGCCGTGATCCCTTTCTCGCCTTTTTCCGGATGCGTGTTGACGTAAACGATCGCCGCATTCGCCACGCCACCGTTCGTGATCCACGCCTTCGTCCCATTGATCACGTAGCGGTCGCCGCGCAAAACAGCCTTCGTCGTCAGCGCTGCCGCATTCGATCCCGCCTGCGGCTCGGTCAACGCGTAGCAGCCGATCTTCTCCCCGCGCGCGAAGGGAACCAGAAATTCCTTCTTTTGCTCCGCAGTGCCGAACCGCTGAATCGGATCGCAGTACAGCGAGTTCTGTACCGACAGGATCACTCCCGTCGACGCGCACACCCGCGAAATTTCTTCGATCGCGATGGCGTAGGAAATGTGGTCCATGCCCGCGCCGCCGTGCTCATCGGGCACTGAGATTCCGGTGAGCCCAAGCTCGGCCGCTTTCCGGAAAGTCTCGTGCGGGAAGTGCCCCGTTTCGTCCAGTTCTCTCGCCAGCGGCTTCACTTCCGCTTCGGCAAACTCGCGCACGCTGCGCTGCAGGAGTTTCTGCTCTTCTGTAAGTTGCAGGTCCATTCGTGCTCCCAACCTACTCCAGCGCCGCCCGCAGCTTCCGGTACGTCGTCGCCAAATCCTCCGGCTCGACTCGCGTCTCTCCCGCCACCGTCATGAAATTCGAGTCTCCGCACCAGCGCGGCAGCACGTGCAGATGTAAGTGTCCCTGGACGCCCGCTCCCGCCGCGCGTCCCAGATTCATCCCCAGATTGTAGCCCTCCGGGTGATACGCCGTTTCCAGCGCCGCCTGCACGCGCTGCGCCAGAAGCATCGTCTCGCACAGGGTATCGGCATCCGCACTCGCCAAGCCGGCCACGTGCGCGTACGGCACCACCATCACGTGCCCGCTGGTGTACGGATACCGGTTCAGTATGATGTAGTTCTTTTTCCCGCGAAGAACGATGAGCATCTTGGCATCATCGTTGGCCGCTATGGCGTCACAGAAGATGCATCCGGCGGAAGTTCTTGAGGCGTCGGCGATATATTGGTATCGCCAGGGAGTCCACAGGTAATCCATCCCGCTCAGCTCTGTGTGCCGGTCTCACCCTGGCTCGCCGACCCTTCCGGCCGCGCGTTGTTGACGTAGTCCTTCAATTCTTTGCTCGGCTTGAAAAACGGGATCTTCTTTGCCGGCACTTCCACTTTGGCACCCGTTTTGGGGTTGCGCCCCGTCCGCCCTCGCCGCTGCCTCGTCCGAAAACTGCCAAATCCCCGGATTTCGATCTTGTCGTCCGACTGCAGCGCGGAGGTGATGCTGTCGAAGATCGTCTCCACTGCGGCTTCCGACTCTTTGCGCGGCAGTTCCGTCACGCGCGCCACTTCCTCGACGAGGTCCGCCTTGGTCATGGTGTGATCTTTTGCTTCGCCTGCTGCGGGACCCTCTGCCATGGGACGGGAGCCTCCTCTCAGGATGTGCTATTGCATGGCCCGTGGGCGGCTGGGACGCGCGCCGCTACTGTGTGCATACCACTATTCTAGCGCAGCGTAAACCTTTTATTTCCTGTAGCGAAAGCCTCGCTGGCCCCGCGCTCCGCGATTCATACGCCTACGAAAGCTGGCGTTTGGCAAGAATCGCGTCGCCGATCGTCGCCGTGGGCGACGACTTCGATGAGCGGAACGATTCCAGGTCCTGGCGTTCCGCCTGCTTCTGCGCGGCACGATAACTCAGGCTGATCTTGTGCTGCTCAGGTTCTACGCGGATCACTTTGAACTCATATTCCTGGCCACTGGCCAGCACCGACGTCACGCGAGCGGCGCGCGGGCCCTTCTCCTTATCCCCCCGTTCGCCCTTCGGCCGGCGCTCCTGAATCTCCGAAATGTGGCACAGGCCTTCGATGCCTTCCGCCAGAGTCACGAACGCCCCAAAATCCGTCGCCCGCGAGACCGTCCCCTTCACCACCGTGCCCACCGGGTGTTCGGCGAACCAGTTCGCCCAAATATCGTTCACCTGCTTGATTCCCAGCGACAGCCGCCGGTTCTGCGCGTCCACTTTCAACACGCGCGCCTCCACCGTCTCGCCCTTCTTGAACTTCTCGCTCGGATGCTTGATCCGCTCCGTCCAGCTCACGTCGCTGATGTGGATCAGCCCTTCCAGCCCATCCTCCACTTCCACAAACGCCCCAAAATCCGCCAGGTTCCGGATGCGCCCCTTGATGATCGTGCCCACCGGATACTTCTCCGCCGCCGCTTCCCACGGATCGGGCAGTGTCTGACGCAAGCCCAGCGAAATGCGTCGCTGGTCCGTCTTCACTTCCAGCACCACCACTTCCACCTCGTCGCCCACCTTCACGATCTTCGACGGATGCTTTACCCGCTTCGACCAGCTCATCTCGCTGACGTGCACCAGCCCCTCAACTCCCGGCTCGATCTGCACGAATGCGCCGTAATCCGTCACTCCCACGACCTTTCCGTTGATGTGCGCGCCCGCCGGAAAACGCTCCGGCACCGTGCTCCACGGATCGGGCAGCAGTTGCTTGCGCCCCAGCGAAATCCGCTGTTTCTCCTTGTCGAACTTCAGCACCTGCACCTGAATCTCTTCCCCTACTTTCACGATCGACGACGGGTGCGGCACCCGCCCCCACACCAGGTCGCTCACATGCAGCAGGCCGTCCATGCCCCCCAGATCGACGAACACGCCGTAGTCGGTGATGTTCTTCACCTTTCCCGTCACCACGGTGCCTTCGCTCAGGGTCGAGGCCAGCGTCTCGCGCTTGGCCTGCGCCTCTTCTTCCAAAATCGCTCGGTGGCTCACCACCACGTTCCCGCGCTTGCGGTTCAGCTTCAGGACCCGCACCTCGATGCCCTGGTCCTTCCAGCCTTCCAGGTCGTGCACCGGGCGCAGTTCGATCTGCGAAGCGGGCAAGAACGCGCGCACGCCGATATCCACCACCAATCCGCCCTTGATCCGTTCCGTCACCTTGCCCTGGATGTTCGTGTGCTCGCGATACGACTTCTCGATGCGCTCCCAAGTGCGCCGCCGGTGCGCGCGCACGTGCGACAGCAGCACGTACCCATCGCGCTGCTCGTGCAGCCGTTCAACTTCAATCGTCTGGCCCTCGCCGAACTCGATTGGATTCCCCGAATCCAGGAACTCCTGCGCGGGAACCAGGCCCTCGAACTTCCCGCCAACGTCCACCACCACGCCGGCATCCGTCACCGCCAGCACGCGCCCTTCGAAAATCTCGCCCTCGGCCACCGCCGCTTCCGGAGCGGAGAATTGGTCGAGCAGTTGATCCATAGTTTCGGCGCCTTCGGCATCGGAGCTTGGCGCCCCGGCCCCCCCTTCCGCCTGTTCGGGCGCTCCAGGCGCCGCTTCGGCGGTTTCCGGTGCGGCTGGCGTTGCGCCGCTCGCGGGTTCCGGTGTCTCTTCCTCTGAATTTTGCGCGGTTGGTTGTGGCTCCGGCTGTGATTCCGCCAGCCCGCCGTCATTCGCGGCTACGTTCATCGGCGGGATTTCCGGCGCGCGCGCCACGGCGGCTGCGGCACCGCCCGCCATTTGCATTTCCAGGTTTGTTTTTCCGGGCTCGACCACGGGAATTTCCTGAATGGGATCGCTTGCGGTTTCTTCGAAGGCAGATGGTTGTGGATTGTCGTCGTGTTCGGGTGACATTCGGAGCGGCCTCCCTGCGATTTCGTGCCCTGTCTGCCGAGTTTACGGCTTCGTCACTCCAACCTGCTGGGGGTTAGAGCATGAAGGGGATACAGCGCCCGCGCTCGACGCCATATCGGGTTGATGATACCCGCCCGCTTCCAGCATTGTCAACAAATCGTCGCAACCGCCGCTCGCGCAGCAAAAGAAAAAAACAACCAAGATGTGCCTCGGAACGGCCCGCGGTCGAACGTGCGGGCAAACCAGCGCACCCTCACCTCAGCGGTGAAATGTGATTTCAATCACTTGAACGACGGCAACCGGCTGGCCGCTCGCACCCAGCGCCGGCTTCAGTTGCCATTGCTGCACCGCCTCAATAGCCTTTTGATCGAAATCCGAACCGCCGCTCCTAAGAATCTGGATGTTCTGCGCGTGACCGTCCGTATCGATGATAGCTTTCATCTCGACCGTCACATTCGCCTTTGAATGGCGTTTTCCTTTCGGGAATTCGGCAGCAGGGCAGTTCGAGCAAGTGGGATAACTGACGCCATCCCGGCCGGGCACTCCCAAGGGAACGGTGCTCCCCGTTTCGCCGCCTTCATGCCTCGGTGCAATTGGCGCCCGGTCCGAATCACTGGGGCGCCGGGCAATCCGCACGTGCACGAACGTGATGGTGCTGTCCCACCGGAATCCCCCATCGATGAAGAAGAAGTAACCAATCGGGTCTGGCGCCTGCCTTGGCGCATTCCAGGTTGCGGAAAACAGATTAACCGGCCGCTTTAGCGTGTCGTACATCTTCGTCGCATCGAGTTTCCGGACGAAGACATCCCCGGGTTTTCCTGCTAGTTGAAGCATGTGTTCCTGGAACTGCGCTTCGTTGGCTTCAAGGTTTTGCTGATACGGGTCAGCCCAGCTCTCACCCTTCTCCTTGCCAAATGTTGCCGGGAACCAGTGCGCAGGCTCAGGTATTTCAGTCGTTTTGATCAACGCACGGAGCTCTCCAGTATCGCCGCTCCTTGCGACTTCCAAGATGTGCAGAAGGAGGTTTCGCAGCCCGTCGGGGTTGTCGGCATAGACCGCCTGTTCGGAAGCCGCGTGCGGTGCCGCCTCGTTCGGCTGTTGCGCAGGACACGCCGGGCACAGCAAAAACCCCGCAGCGAAGGTAACGAAAAGAGACCTACTGCAACTGGAAAGACACATGCGGCTCATTATCCTCAATGAGCGCTTGTTTGCAACCTCGGGCGTGCGTCCTGCGCTTCTTGCCCGGCGGGCTGCCCTGAATCTACTTCTTTTTATGTCACAGCCCGTGTACTTCCGGCTCAGCATGACGAATTACCGTAACGGCCCCTCGCTTCTGCCGTGGCCCCGATCAGCCAAATTACGCGCGCGCCGCGGCCCGGGCCCTTATCGCTCGTCGGTTCGCTGCCAGCTTCTGCCACTCGATCAGAAACGATGGCAGGAAGCAGGCAACCGCAATCGTGCTCCACACAACTGTCTCAAGGCCCAGTGCGCCCGTGCGTGCGACGGCGGGAATCGCCAGAATCACCCGCACCACTACAAACACCATGGCGAACGGATAGCTCCGAATCATCCATTCGCGGTGCTGCTGGATCTGCCCCGTGCGCACGCAATAGAGCGCCGTGCCCGTCGTGACGATCCAGCCGGTGGCCTGAATGACCGACGCCAGCATCAGCGTGGGGATCGGCAGTTTTACGGCGACGATCACCGCCACAGGCGCCGCAATAAAGACGCTTCCAACATAGATGCGCCCCATCAGCCGGTGCCATTGCAGGTGCCGCTGCCGCAACCGTGCGGAGAATTGGAAGATTCCAAGCAGTAGCGCGATCGCCCCCGGAAAACCATGCAGGAAAACGAGCCAGCCCACCGGAGCGTAGCGCTGCCGCAACGGCGAACTGGCGTTCAGCAGCATGTGGTCTCGCGTGAACCACACAACGATCATCATCAGCCCGAGCGCCCCGAGAATCACATGCCTCGGCTGGACGCGCTTGGGCGCGCGCACAACGATACTCGCCATATGGAATTGCCCCCCTCTTTAGCGGATAGATTGCCCAGGACGCTCTATGCCGATTTGCGCGCGATTATACGCTGAAATGCCGTTGTGTCCAGCGGAATGTGCCGCGGTGCCGGCCCGCTGGCGCCTTCGCTCAACCCGTCCGATTCACCCGATTGCCAACTCTCGCTCGCGAAGAGGACAATGACCTCATGAGCCCGCGAAAACTCCTCATGCGCCGTCTCGCTATCCCCCCGGCAACCATTTTCGCCTTGATTCTGATCGGTGTTGCGCTGATTCCCGCCGGCCCCTCCTGCACCGTGGCGCAAGTGCAGCAAACCTTGGCCCAGCGCACATCCGCCAAAGTGATCGCCACTCCCGACCCCAACGTGAAATGGCGGATTACCGACGGGAAATTCGTCGAGCGCTCGATCGACGCTGGTTCCACCTGGCACGGGCAGGAACCCGATCCCCAGGGTGTCTTACTGGCCGGCGCGGCGCCCAGTGCGAAAACCTGCTGGGTGGTCGGCCGCGATGGCCTGGTCTTTGTCACTAAAGACGCCAAGAAATGGAAGCAGGCCCGCGCTCCGGCATCCGTCGATCTGGTGGCTGTTTCCGCGAAGAACGCGCGTTCGGCGATCGTGACAACTGCTGATGGCCGGCAGTTCGAAACGCACAATGGCGGCAAGAAATGGAAGCAGCTCAGCGGCTCACGCAAGTGAACCAGACCGCGCGGTCCTTAGCGCCTCTCTGCGCCCCTGCGGTAATGTTTCTTTGTGGTTCGTGCACTACTGCTGGCAGCATTCGGCGCGAGGCGCTGCCGGAGCAGGCACGGTGGGATGAAGCGCCGGGGAACTTCCATTGTGCGGTTCGACGAGCGAAAGTTCGTACGCGAATTTCGGGTTGGATGGGAATTCCTCGGTCAGTTCCGCCAGCAGCGCTCGGGCGCGCGCGGGCTGATGCTCCCGGCGGTAGGCCAGGGCGAGAAGAATCTTCGCAAACGGGCGCAGGTACCCGCCCTGCGTCGCTGCAATCTTCATCTCCTTTATTCCGCGTGCGCGGTCCCCGTGGATCCCGCCGAACCATAGAAACGCCCGTTTGTACCCCGGCAGGCAGCCAATGATGTAGTGCGCCGCTCCTAGTGCCACGTAAGCGTCCTTCGCGTTAGGGTCCAGCGCAAGCAGCTTGTGCGCCTCTTCCTCCGCGCTGCGCGTGAGGGAAAGAGCGGAGAGCTGCTTGCGCTCGACGAGTTGGTCGTAATCCGATTCCATTCCGTCCGTGATCGTCAGCACCAGGAGCGCGTTCGTGTTCGTGGGATCTTTTTGCAGTTGCTCGTTCGCCATCCGGCGCGCTTCCTCGTTTGCCGCCACAAATCCCGGATTCGCATTCTTCTCCGGGCTCCCGCTCAGGCCCTTCAGCAGCTTGTTGTCGTCCAGAAAGAATTCCGACGAAAGCACTCCCTTCGAATTGAATTCCTGGAACAAATAGCTGGCCGCTTCCGCCGCCTTGCCCATGGGATCTTCCGGCCGCGTTCTTTGGTAATCCGCGAACTGCTGGCGCGCCCCTTGGAAATTCAGGCTGTAGAGTTCCTGAAACCCGTTGGCCAAAAAGCCTGGGGCGGGATCGGCCGACATGGTCGGTATCGCGGCAGTCGCTTCCTTTCGCACATGGTCCTGCGACGATTTCGCCCGCGCGCCGCCAGCCATCGCGCTGCTGGCACAGAACAGACTCACGCACGCCGCCGCGCACGCGACTTCCCATCCACGCGTTTTCGGATTCCGTGACACGATGATGTTTCTTTGTGGAACCGACCGGGGCCCGGGTCTTCGGCACCTACAACCCTTATACTAATTCGACGACGGCTTCCGCGCTAGAGTTGCACTGCCCCCGTTGCTTTACAGATTATCCTGGAAAAACTGCGCCAGGCGCTCGAATAGCTGTACCCGCGCATCATGGTCCGAAATCGGGTGGCCTCGCCCGGGAAACACCATCAGCCGCGCTGGATAGCGGTTCGCGTCGATCAGGTCGTTCAAGAACTCCGCCGTGTTCGCGAAGTGCACGTTGTCGTCTCCCGTCCCGTGCACCATCATCAGCTTTCCGCTTAACTGCGCCGCTGCGTTCACCGGAGAGGAATCCCGGTAGCCCTCCGGGTTCTCCTGCGGCGTCCCCATATACCGCTCCGTGTAAATCGTGTCGTACAACCGCCAGTCGCTTACCGGCGCCACCGACGCGCCCGCCTTGAACACGCCTTGCGCGTGCGTCATCGAGTACAGCGTCATGAACCCGCCGTAGCTCCAGCCCCAGATCCCGATGCGCGACCCGTCTACATAGGGCAGCGATTTCAGATAATTCACGCCCGTCACCTGGTCTTCCAGCTCGATTTTCCCGAAATGATGGTAGATCGGCGTCTCGAAGGCGTGCCCCCGGTTATACGATCCGCGGTTGTCCACCGTGAAGATGATGTAGCCCTTCTCCGCCATCATCTCGTGCCACAGAAAACCCGCCCCGCCCCACGCGTTCCTCACGTTCTGCGCTTCTGGCCCGCCATACACCGAAATCAGCACCGGGTACTTCTTCGACGGGTCGAAATCGGGCGGCTTGATCATCATGGCGTACAGCTTGGTCCCGTCGTTCGCCTTCAGGTTCAAGAACTCGACCGGGCTCAGATGATATTCGGCCAGCTCCGCCACTTTGTTTTCGTTGATCGTCGCGATGCGCGTCCCGCTCGCGCTGTCCAGCTCCTGCCGCGGCGGCGTCATCGCCGTCGAATACGTGTCGACGAAGTCGAAAGTCTCCGGCGCGATTAGCACGTCGTGGGTTCCCGCCCCGTGCGTCACCTGCGTGATCTTCTTGTCCGCGATCGACACGCGATACAGCTGGCTTCCGATGACGTCCGCCTTGTTCGACACGAAATACACGTACCCGTCCTTCTCATCCACCGCCGGATGGCTGGCCGCGCCCGGCCCGAATCCGCCGTGCCCGGTGATGCACCAATCGCCGCGGGTGAGCTGCTCGACCTGTTTCCCCGACAGGTCGTAGAGGTAGTAGTGCCGGAATCCGGTCTCCTCGTTCGACCACAGGAATTCCTTCCCGTTCGAGAAGAAGTACAAATCGTCGCTGATGTTGATCCAATATTTGTCCGCCTGCGTGAGGATCCGCTTCGCGTGGCCCGTCGCTGCGTCGCAAAACAGCAGGTCGAGACGCGTCTGCGCCCGGTTCAGCCGCTGAATCGCGATGCGCCGGCTGTCCGGCAGCCAATCCACCCGCGGAAGATAGACGTCCGTACCCTTCCCCGTATCCATCCAGCGCGTTTCCGGAACGCTCTTGGTCCCCGCTTGGCCCTCGATCGGAACGACTCCCACGCGCACCACCGGATTCGCCGTTCCCGCCTCGGGATAATGCGTGTATTCGATCGCTCCCGTCGGCGAACTCATGTCCACAATCGGATAGCGCTCCACGGGCTTCTCGTTCATCTCGTAATACGCGATCTTCGTCGAGTCTGGCGACCACCAGTACGCCGTCCGGCAATCCAGCTCTTCCGGATAAACCCAGTCGAGCTGTCCCTTCAGCAGCTCCCCGTTTCCTCCGCTGGTGAGCTGCCGGCTCTTGCCCGTCGCCAGATCCACCACCCACAGATTGTCTCCGCGCGCGAAGCTCACCCTTTTGCTGTCGGGAGAAAACTTCGGATCCCCGATTTTCGCGCCCCCGGAAACGATTTCCTTCTTCTTCATCGTCCCCAGGTCCAGCACCGCCAGGCTGTCCGCGCCGATGAACAGCAGCGCCCTCCCATCCGGCGCCCACAGATACGATTTCTCGCTCACGTGCCCTAGCCCCGTCGCTTGCACCGC
>Ga0075272_1000012_pt1 | contig 76941 bp, 67 predicted proteins | sample SF_Rice_5C_0N_40_FD_69776 | JGI IMG/M metagenome (GOLD analysis project Ga0075272, IMG submission 69776) | Rice paddy soil microbial communities from Twitchell Island, California, USA - SF_Rice_5C_0N_404 | ecosystem: Environmental > Terrestrial > Soil > Paddy field/soil | place: USA: Twitchell... | reverse complement strand
TCTTGAGCCCTTGCTCCGTCGAACCGTAGCCGGCCTGCACGCGCGCCACCGTGCGCAAAAACAGCTCCGCGTGCAAATTCTGGCTGACTTTGTTGGTGAAGCGGATGCTTTCGATCAGAGGCGGAGACAAATGCTCGGCGAGCACGAACGGATGCGGTCCCGCCGCGCCCGGCTGGGGCGGCGGAGGCGGCGGCGAAAAGCCGTTCTGGTCGCTGGTCAACGGTGGTGGCGCGTGGAACACGCGAACCCCGCCCGTGATCTTCACTCCCCGCTGTTCGAGCAGTTGCTTCAGCGCTCGCGCCGTCGTTTCCGCCGGCGCGGTCATGGCCAGCTGCAAGTCCGCAGGAGATTGTCCCACCGGGATGGTGCCGCGAATGGAGAGAAAATTCGGCCCGGGCTGGCGCGATACGGAGAAATAGGCGCGCCCGCCCGGCGCTGCCGTCGTGATTTGCGCCGTGATGTTCTCGAGCGCCGCCGAGGGTTGCGCCGCCACGAACGCCGGCTCGCCCACGCGCCCGCCCGGCGCGATCTGCAGCTGCACCACATTGTCGTTGAACGTGATGGCGCTGACCGGAGCTCCGAAATCGAAAAAAATATCGCCGACGCTCCAGCCTTCCGGGTAGGGATCGTACGGAAAATAGCTGTCGTCCGCGACGATGTTGCCGTCCACTTCCTTCAATCCTTTGGCCACCACGGCGTCGGCCAGTTGCGCCAGAACCTTTTCCACCGGCCCGGAACGCTCGCTCTTGAGCTGGTAGGGAAACACCCGGTTGGACAGATCGGGATCTCCGCGCCCCACGAAGACCAGGTCTCCCGCCAGCTTTCCGTCGGGCCCGATCGCAACCGGCGACTCCAGCGTCGTGTGGAACTGGTATGTGCCGCCCAGCGTGGCCAGCGCGAGCGAAGTCGTGAAAAGTTTCGCGTTCGATGCGGGCATAAAGAAATCGTCCGCATTCCTCTGGTACAAAATCTGGCCGGTATCCCGGTCGTCGATTTCAATGCCCCAGAAAATCCGTTTGGCCTGCGGCGCGGCCAGTACGGCGTCCACTCGCTCGACGAAACGGCGCACATCGGGACGCACTCGCCCGCCGCGCCGCGCCGCATGCCCGAGCTCCGCCGCATCCGCGCGCGCCCGTCCACGAGCAGGCGCGGACGCTCCGGCCATGCCGCAAATCGCCGCAAACACAACGAATGGAGAAAAAACGCGCCTCAACGAAAGCCTCTCAACTCGTCTTTTTTGCATCTATATACATAGGCAACGAGCGTGTGATTATATGACACCGCTCGCTTCTATGGGTCCGAATCGCGCAAGAGTTGCGCTCCCGGCCCGATTTTCCCTATCATCACAAGCAGAGTGTAGGAGGCATGGAATGAACAAGCTGCTCTCGTTTCTGCTCGTAGCCGTTCTGGTTGCGGTTCCCGCTTTGCTCGTTTCCTCTCCGGCCCAGGCCGCCAGCGACAAGTCCAAGCAGGAAAGCCGTCTCGAAAATTCCGGCGAAGTGATGAAAGAGATCCTGAATATCCCCGACGACATTCCGCAGGACCTGCTGGACAAGGCCGTCTGCGTGATCGTCATGCCCTCCGTGCTCAAGGCCGCCTTCGGGTTCGGAGGCAGCTACGGGCGCGGCGCCATGACCTGCCGCAGCGGTGACCATTTCAACGGTCCCTGGAGCGCGCCCACCATGATGGTTCTCCAGGGCGGCAGCTTCGGCTTTCAGCTCGGGGCCCAGGCCACCGATTTTGTCTTGTTGGTCATGAACCCGCGCGGCGCCAGCGCCATCTTGACCAGCAAAGTCAAACTGGGAGCGGACGCGTCCGCCGCAGCCGGTCCAAAAGGGCGCAACGCCGAGGCCGCCACAGATGTGACCATGCGCGCCGAGGTGCTCACTTACTCGCGCGCGCGCGGATTGTTCGCCGGCATTTCCTTGAGCGGTTCGAGCCTGCGCCCCGACAACGACGGCAACGAAAGCCTGTACGGGCGCAAGATCGGCGCCACGGACATCGCCTTGCACGGCGCCGTTCCGATCCCCAGCGCCGCCCGAACGCTCATCTCCACCCTGAACCAGCACAGCCCGAAGCACTCTTCGTAGCGCTTCTTTCCCTTTCCGCCGGAGCGCCGGGGAAGTTCTTCTTTCCCCGGCGGTTTCCGGGCGCAGGCCCGGCCCATCTTTTTTTGCGACTTTATTCTTGACTCCCAATCGAATATGACCTAGAGTCGAGTTTGACGAAAGGTCATGCGAACATGAAAACCGCCGCCTCCGGCCCCCACCTCCTCCCTCCGCCCCGCCCGGGACGCCGCGAACGCCACCGCGCCGAAACGCGCGAGCGCATCTTCCGTTCCGCTCTGCAGCTGTTCGCACGGCGCGGCTACCTCGAAACCACGGTGGAAGACATCACCGAAGCCGCCGATGTGGGCAAGGGAACCTTCTTCAACTATTTCCCCACCAAGGAACACGTTCTCGCCCATTACGGCGAGGAACGCCTGCAGCACCTCGAGCGCTGTCTGGAAAAGGCGCGCGGCGGAAATGAATCCGTGTTGAACGTCCTCAAGGGTTTGGCCACCGATCTCGCCGGCCAGTCTTCGGAAAGCCCCGACCTGCTGCGCTCGGTGTTCGCCGCGAACCTGTCGTGCGCGCCGGTGCGCACCGAACTGCAAAAGCGCATTCAGCGCGGGCGCGAGATCCTCGGCGAGATTTTCGCTATCGGCCAGCAACGGGGCGAGATTCGCCGCGACGTTCCGGCCCGCGAATTGGGCGGCCTCATGCGCCTGATCTTCATGGGCGTCACGGTAGCCTGGGCCATCAATCCCGAAGGCTCTCTCCCTGGAACGGCGGAACGCGTTTGGGAACTTCTGTGTCCCAGCCTGCAGGCTGAGCCCGCGCGCAAGCGCCCCGGCGCCATCGAATCGCCGGCCCAGGCGAAATCGGCTCGCTCGCATCACCGCAAAACTGAGTCCTGAGGTGCCCGGCAGTCATCCATAAACGAGCAGAGGAGGCGGTTGCGTGAAACGTAGCTCTGTTTTGTTCTTGATCGCGGCAGCAATTCCGTTGTGCGCGGCGCCGTCCTGGGCGCAGGCGGGCTCGGCTTCCACGCCGGCCGGCGCTTCGAATACGGCATCTGAATCGACAGTGATGGTGGCGCCGCAGGCCACGTCCTCGCAGTCGAACCCATATTCCGGCAGCGTGCCTTCCCAGCCTGTTCCAGGTGTGCTCGAACTCTCGCTGCACGACGCCATCGAACGCGGCCTGCGCCAGAACCTGGGCGCCCTGCTGGCCAGTTCCGATATTCAATCGGCCTCGGGACAGCGCTGGCAGCAGTTGAGCGCGCTCCTGCCGCACGTCAGCGCGTCGCCCTACGTCGACGTCTCGCAGGTCAACCTGAAGGAATTCGGCTTCAGCTTTCCAGCGCTTCCCGGTGTCAGCGTCCCCACCATTGTCGGCCCGTTTTCCTATTTCGACGCGCGCGCCAGCCTGACGCAGAGCCTGTTCAACTGGAAATCGATTGAGAGCGAGCATGCCGCCACACAGCGCCTGCAGGCCAGCCGGCACACCTACAAAGACGCTCGCGACCTCGTCGTTCTCGCCGTCGGCTACAACTACTTGCTGGGCATCGCCGACCAGGCCAGCATTCAGTCGGCTCAGGCGCAAGTGAACACGGCGCAGGCGCTCTACCAGCAGGCGGAAGATCAGGTGAAGGCGGGCACCTCGCCGGCCATCGACGCGCTGCGCAACCACGTCGAGCTGCAGACTCGCGAGCAGCAGTTGATTCAAGCGAAGAACGATTTCGCTATTCAGAAACTCACGCTGGCGCGCGTCATCGGTTTGGCTCCGGGCCAGCAATTCGAGTTGACCGATCAATCGCCCTACCAGCCCTTCGCGGAAATCTCGGCGGATGAGGCCCTGAAGCGCGCCTACGCTTCCCGGTCCGATTATCAGGCCGCTCTGGCGAATGTTCGCGCCGCAGAATACATGCTCAGCGCCGCCAAAGCCGAGCGCTATCCCTCGCTGAACTTCAACGCCGATTACGGCGTCGCGGGACAGCACCTCAGTTCGAGCCACGGCGTGATGGACGTGCGCGCCACGCTGAATGTGCCCATCTTTACGGGCGGCGCGATCCATGGCGACGTTCTGCAGGCGGAAGCGCAGCTCGATCAGAGCCGCGAGCGCCTCCAAAACCTGCGCGCGCAAATCGATCAGGACGTCCGCACCGCTCTCTTGAACCTGCAATCCTCTTCCGACGAAGTGAACGTGGCCAAGAGCAACATCGATCTGGCCCAGCAGACCCTGGCGCAGTCCCGCGATCGCTTCGCCGCCGGCGTCACCAACTCCGTCGAGGTGGTCCAGGCCGAAGAGCAAGTCGCCGGCGCGAATCAGCAATACATCGCCAGTCTTTATAACTTCAACTACGCCAAGATCGCTCTCGCCCGCGCCATGGGCGCTGCCGAACTCGGCGTCAAAGAATATTTCAAAGGACACTGAACTTATGCCGCCCCGAACGGATACGGATACGGAAGCGCGACCGCCTGCGGAGAGGCCTGTCAACGACAACAGCATCGATTCCGAAATTCACGCCGCGGCTCCCCCTCCGCCGCCCCGGCGAAGGCTCATTCCGGCGAGCCCGCGCGCGCGCCTGTTCTTGATCGTCGTCGCCATCGCCATCATCGTGGGCGCCATTTTTGCCTGGCGCTATTTCGCCAGCTACGAGTCCACGGACGACGCACAAATCGACGGCCACCTGATGCCGCTCAGCGCGCGCATCTCCGGCTACATCGAGACGGTCAACGTCAACGACAATCAGGTGGTGAAGGCGGGGACCCTGCTGGCCCAAATCGATCCCAGGGTCTATCAGATCGCGGTGGATAAGGCCCAGGCTGACCTCGCGACGGCCATCGCCAACGCGCAGGCGCTCAACATCACGATCCCCATCACGCACGTCAGCACCACCAGCCAGACTTCCGCCGCGCAGGCCGGCGTCCAGAGCGCGCAGGCGGCCATTGCGGCGGCGCAATCGGAGTACGCCGCGGACGAGGCGCAGCTCACCCGCGCCGAAGCGGACAATGTGAAAGCGCAGGCCGACCTGCAGCGCTACAAGCAGCTCGTCGCCAAGCAGGAAATCTCCCAGCAGATCTACGATCAGGCGGTGGCTACGGCCAAGGCCAACTCCAGCGCGGTGGCCGCGGCGCAAGCCTCCGTCAGCGCGGCGGAACAGCAGGTCGGCGAGGCCAAAGCGCGGCTGGCCGAAGCGCAAGCCAATTTGCGCTCCTCGCAGACGGGCCCACAGCAAGTCGCTTCCACGCGCGCCAAAGCCCGCTCCGCCCAAGCCGCCGTGCAGCAGAAGCAGGCGGCGCTTGAAGCCGCTCAGCTCAATTTGAGCTACACGAAAATCTTCGCGCCGGTCGACGGAATCGTCACCAAAAATGCGGAGGTCGGCATGAACGTCCAGCCCGGCCAGCAGTTGTTCACCATCGTGCCCCTGAACGACATCTGGGTCACCGCCAATTTCAAGGAAACACAGCTGCACTACATGAAGCCGGGGCAGCCCGCCGAAATTCACGTGGATGCCAACGGCCGCACCTACAAGGGCCACGTCGACAGCATCGCCGGAGCCACTGGCGCGCGCACCAGCCTGCTCCCGCCCGAAAACGCCACGGGCAATTACGTGAAAGTCGTTCAGCGCATCCCGGTCAAAATCGTCCTCAATCCCGGCGAGGACAAGAGCCATTTCCTGCGCCTGGGCATGTCCTGCGAGCCCAAGGTCTTCGTCAAATAAAATGAACTCCAACGGCTCCAATTCGCGGCGGCTCTTCGCCGCCGATGCTCCAAGTGTGCCCGCGGTCAACCCCTGGGTCATCGCTCTGACGGTCACGCTGGCCACCTTCATGGAAGTGCTGGACACCAGCGTGGCCAACGTTGCCCTGCCGCACATTGCCGGCAGCCTCTCCGCCAGCAACGATGAAGCGACTTGGGTCCTGACCTCCTACCTGGTTTCCAACGCCATCGTCCTGCCCATGAGCGGCTGGTTTTCCGAGCTGATTGGCCGCAAGCGCTTCTACATGAGCTGCGTCGCCCTGTTCACTATCAGCTCGTTCATGTGCGGCCTCGCGCCCAGCCTCGGCATGTTGATTCTCTTCCGCGTCCTGCAGGGCGCGGGCGGAGGCGGGCTGCAGCCCAGCGAGCAAGCCATCCTGGCCGACACGTTCCCGCCGCGCCAGCGCGGCATGGCCTTCGCAGTCTACGGCATGGCTGTCGTTCTCGCGCCCGCTATCGGTCCCACGCTGGGCGGCTGGATCACCGACAATTTCACCTGGCGCTGGATTTTCTTCGTCAACATCCCGGTTGGCATTATTTCCCTGCTCCTGACCAGCCGCCTCATCACCGACCCGCCTTACATGAAGCGCGCCAAGCAGAAAACCTTCCGCATCGATTACATCGGCCTCGGCCTGCTCGCCCTCGGGCTCGGCAGCTTGCAGGTCGTCCTCGACAAGGGCGAGCGCGACGATTGGTTCGGCTCTCATTTCATTCTTTTCCTGACTATCATCGCTGCCGCTGCTCTGATCGGCGTGATCGCCTGGGAATGGCTGCACAAGCATCCCATCATTGACCTGCACCTGTTCAAAGACCGCTCCTTCGGCATCGGCGTCCTGCTTATGTTCATGGTCGGCTTCGCGCTGATGTCCAGCACCGTGCTGATCCCGCTCTTCCTGCAGACCATGATGGGCTACTCCGCGGAACAAGCTGGCTTGGTGCTGATGCCCGGAGGTTTCGCCATCATCGCCGTCATGCCCCTGGTCGGCTTTCTGTTGGGCAAGTACGACGCGCGCAAGCTCCTGCTCTTCGGCTTCGCCATGCTCTCCATCGCGCTCTTCTACATGACGGACTTCAATCTCGCGATTGATTTCCGGCACGCGGCGGGCGCGCGCGTGATCCAGGCCATGGGCCTCGCTTTCCTCTTCGTCCCCATCAACACCGCCGCGTACGCCTTCTTGCCCCGCGAGAAGAACAATCAGGCCTCCGGCTTGATCAATCTCGCGCGTAACGTCGGCGGCAGCGTGGGAATTTCCTTCGTCACCGCCATGCTGACCCGCCGCGCGCAGTTTCACCAGGTGGCCTTGGTCGAGCACGTCAACGGCGGCAGCGCCCGCCTGCAAACCATGTTGCACTCGGCCGAGCGCATGCTCATGGCGCACGGCTCCAGCCCATATCTCGCCACGCGCCAGGCCTACGGCCTGGTCGCCAACATGATTTCGCGGCAGGCCGCCATGCTCGCGTACATCGACGATTTCTGGCTCGTCGGCGTCGCTGTGGTGGTGATGATTCCCTTCGTCTTCCTGATGAAAAAAGTGAAGCCCGGCGGCCCCATCGCTGTACACTGACGCCGGGGGCTGCTTCGGTGTCGGGAGTGTGTCATCGCGAACCCAGTCCCGCTGCTGTTGCGGGAATGGCGGTGCGCGCATTCTGCGCCCCGGATGCCGTGCCGGGGAGGGATCTGCTTTTGATCGTTTGCGGTGTCAGGCCCACGTCGCTTGTGGCAGACGGCAGACAATGAAAATCCGCACCATCACCGTCGAGCGCGAATACGGCAGCGGCGGCGCGGCCATCGCCGAACGCCTGGCCAAGCATCTCGGCTGGCAGCTTTGGGACCGCGACCTCACCGCAGAAATCGCGCGCGTCGCCAAGGTCACTCGCGAAGCGGTGCACCGCTGCGACGAGCGCGTGGACCCGCTTCTCTCCCGCCTCTTCAGCGTGTATGCGCGCGGCAGCTACGAACGCACCCTGCCCGTCACCGAAACGCGCCACTTCAACGCCGACACCATGGTGGCCATGCTGCACAAAGTCATCGAGGAAGCCGCCTCGAAAGGCAATTGCGTGATCGTTGGACGCGGCTCGCCCTACATCCTGCGCAATCGTCCCGACGCCTTCCACGTTTTCATCTACGCGCCCGATGAAGAAAAACTCCGCCGCCTGAAAAACATCGGCCAGTCTGAAAAAGAAGCGCGCCAGCTGATTCAGGAGGTCGATCGCGAGCGCGCCAGCTTCATCCGCCACTACTTCCACAAGGACTGGCCCTATCGCCCGCTCTACAACCTCATGATCAATTCCAGATTTGGCGACGAGTACGTCGTCGAAACCATCCTCCGCGAAATCGCCGCCCTCGAACGCCTCCGCTCTTCCCAGGACGCCAAAGCCTCCTGACCCCTCGGGCTTGCGCCTCCCGCCGCCGCTACCGTACTCTGATCTTTTGCTTTTGCCGCGTTTTCACGGCTGAGGACACTGATGGCCTGCCCCATTTGCGAAAAGCGTCCGCCCAAGCGCTTCTGTCCCGCCAAAGGCGAAAAAATCTGCGCCATCTGCTGCGGCGCCGGCCGCGAGGTCACCATCGACTGCCCGCCCGATTGCCCTTACCTCATCGCCGCTCATCGCTACGAAGCCGAGCATCGCAAGCCGCTCTCCGCCGGCGATTTCCCCTACACGGACGTCGAATTCCCGGTGGAATTCGTCGAGGAACGCTGGCCCGTCGTCGCCGGCTTGGCCGGAACCATCCTCCGCTTTCAGGCCGAGCAGCGCGAGACCACCGACGGCGCGGTCCAGGCCACCCTCGAAGCGCTCGCCGAAACCTACCGCACGCTCGGTTCGGGCATTCTCTACGAGCGCCCGCCCGCCGCGCCTCTCGCGCGGTCCCTCTACGCGAATCTCTCCGCCTTCCTCGATGAGTTTCGCAAACGCGAAGCGGAGCGCGCCGGCTTTCCTTCGCTGAAGGACTCAGACGTCTTTCAGCTGCTTGTTTTCCTGCTGCGCCTGCTCAAATCGGAGACGAACGGCCGCCCGCTTTCGCGCGCCTTCCTTGGCTTTCTCCGCCAGCGTTTCCCGCTTCCCGCCGCGGAAAAAGAAGCGCCGCGCATCATCATTCCTTGACGCCGGACTGCCTTCGGGCGGCCTCAGCGGTCGCCCAAAACCTCTTGCGCCGCCGCCAGCACTTCCGCGGGCACGCGCTCGATATCCGCATCCGTCGTGCGGTGGTTTGTGATGCACGCGCGCAGGCAGAATTGCCCGCGCAACGTTGCATTCGACAGGTACACTTGCCCCCGCGTGATCACTCGCTGCAGGATTTCGAAATTCGCTGCGTTGATTTGCTCCGCGCGCAACTCCCCGTCTCCCACGTAGCGGAAGCACACGGCGCTCAGCTCGATGGGCGCCATCAACTCCAGCTTGCGCTGCTTGGCGATCAGTTCGCCCAGGCGCTGCGCGTGCGCCAAGTCCTTCCCGATCGCCTCTCGGAACGCGCTCAATCCGTGGTAGCGCAGCGAAAACCACACCTTCAGCGCGCGGAACCGCCGCGAAAGCTCGATGGATTCCTCGAAGAACGACGCGCCTTCCAGCGGATCGCTGCTCAGCGCTCGCGCGTAATCCCCGCTGTGCGAGAACGCCCGCCGCGCCGCCGCCGCGTCGCGGTACAGCAGGCAGCCGCAATCGATCGGCTGGTACAGCCATTTGTGCGGATCGAGCGAAATCGAATCCGCCCGCGCCAGCCCCGCGAATTTTTCCGGCGCGCGGATGGCCGCCAGCGCGCCGTACGCTCCGTCCACGTGGAACCACGCCCCATGCCTCGCCCCAATTTCCCCGATCTCGCGCAGCGCGTCGATCGCCCCCGTGTTGACCGTGCCCGCCGTTCCCACCACCGCCATGGGAATCCGGCCGCCCTCTTTGTCCCGCCGCATGGCCGCGTCCAATTCTTCAGGGATCATGCGGAATGCATGGTCCACGGCAATCGGCCGCAAATTCTCTCTGCCGATCCCCAGCAAGGCGACCGCTTTGCCGATCGACATGTGCGCTTCTGTCGACGCGTACACCGCCAGCGCGCCCGCTCGTATGCCTGTTTCATTGCTGGGCGACGCCGCTTCTCGTGCCATGGCCAGCGCCATCAGATTCGCCGCCGACCCTCCGCCCGTCAGCGATCCTCGAAATCCCGCGCAGCCGATAGCCTGCGCCAGCCAGCTAACCACCGTGCGCTCCAGCGTCACGCCCGCCGGCGCGGACCTCCACGCCGTCACATTTTGGTTGATCGCGCTGCACAGCAGATCCGCCGCCGCGGCCGCCAGCTCTCCCGAGCCCATCACGTAACCGAAAAACCGCCCGTTCTGCGCCCGCGAATCGCGCGCTACGCCCGCCAGCCCCTCGAGCGCCTCCTCGCGCAGCCCTGTCTCCGGCGCCGCCGTGTGATACATCCGCTCCATTTCCGCGCCGCTCGCTGCCGGTGGAATCGCTCGCGCGTCCATGCCCTTCAGATAATCCACCGCGATTTCCACCACGCGTTCGCACAGCGCGCGGAACTCTTCCGCTGAAATCTCGATGGGATTGGTGGGATTCATGTCCGCCCGATTCTACCTGACCGTCGCCGTTCCCTTCTTCGCTTTTCGCCGTCCTTCATTTTCACTTTTCAATCTCTGGCCCTCCCTCTGCCCGAATTTCGATTTTCGAATTTCGGAATTCTCGTATACTTACCCCCTTCATGCTCGCTCGAACCTGGCCTTTGGCCGTAGCGGTCCTGGCGACGCTCGTCGTCGTCCTGTGGCTTCTTCATCGAACGAAAGTCGGCGCTCTCTTTCATCTCCATGTGCGCGACCGTCCCCGCCGGCGCTTGCTCCTCGCCGCCATCGGTTTTTTCGTCACTTTTGCGGTGGCGCGCTCCATGGCCTATGCCGCCTATCGCGATGTCGAGCCCTTTCACTACATTTACATCGGAGGAATGCACGTCCATCACCTGGTCTTCGGCATCCTGCTCCTGCTGATCGTCGGCTTTTGCTGGCTGATGGAAGTGGGCACCGGCGACCGCGGTTCCTCCCTTTTCGCCAGCCGCCTGATGTCCCTGCTCTACGGCATCGGCGCGGCGCTCACCCTGGACGAATTCGCGCTCTGGCTGAATCTTCGCGAGGGCATCTATTGGACGCGTCCCGACTTCCTCAGCCTCGACGCCGTCATCCTGTTCGGCGCCGCACTGCTCATCGCCATCTGGGGCGGCCGCTTCCTGAAGGCCGTCAGCCTCGAGATCTGGCAACTCCGCCACCGCCATCGCTAGCCCGTTTCCCGAATTTCGAATTTCGCTTTTCGAATTTCGGTTTCGTCGCGATAAAATGGTTTTCGCCTGAATCGAACGCCTGCGAACCGCAGCCGTTACGGTGTTTTCCGGGGAGACCTTAATGGCCATCAAGCTTCCCATCTACATGGACTATCACGCGACCACCCCCGTCGATCCCCGCGTCCTCCAGGCCATGCTCCCCTATTTCAGCGACAACTTCGGCAATCCCGCCAGCCGCAGCCACGAATTCGGCTGGAAGGCGGAAGAGGCGGTCGAAAACGCCCGCGCGCAAATCGCTCGCCTGATCAACGCTTCCCCCCGCGAGATCGTCTTCACCAGCGGCGCCACCGAATCCACCAACCTCGCCCTCAAAGGCGCCGCAGAAGCCTACGGCGAAAAAGGCAAGCACATCATCACGCAGGTCACCGAACACAAGGCCACCCTCGACACCTGCAAGCACCTCGAAAAATCCGGCTTCGAAGTCACCTATCTTCCGGTCGAGCCGGACGGCCGCATCAATCTCGATACGTTGCGCGCCGCCATCACCCCGCGCACCCTGCTGATTTCCATCATGTACGCGAACAACGAAATGGGCGCCATTCAGCCCATTTCCGAAATCGGCCGCATCGCCAAAAAGGCCGGCGTGCTCTTCCATGTCGACGCCGCCCAGGCCGCCGGCAAAATCCCCGTCGATGTCGAAGCCGACGGCATCGATCTGCTCTCCATCTCCGGCCACAAGCTCTATGCCCCGAAAGGCGTTGGCGCGCTCTACGTGCGGCACAAAAATCCCCGCGTCCAGCTCGCTTCTCTCATCGACGGCGGCGGGCACGAGCGCGGCATGCGCTCCGGCACGCTGAACGTCCCCGGCATCGTCGGCCTGGGCCAGGCCTGCGAGCTGTGCCGCCAGGAAATGACGGCGGAAGCCGAACGCCTGCGCGCGCTGCGCGATCGCCTGAAGGACGCCATCCTCGCGCAGCTCCCCGGCGTCTCCATCAATGGCTCCATGAGCCACCGCCTGCCGCACAGCCTCAATCTCAGTTTCGCCCACGTAGACGGCGAATCCCTGATGATGGGCATCAACGACGTCGCTGTTTCCAGCGGCTCGGCCTGCACCTCCGCGAATATCGAAGCCAGCTACGTGCTCAAGGCTCTCGGCCTCAGCGACGATCTCGCGCATTCCTCCATTCGCTTCGGCCTCGGCCGTTTCAATACCGAGGAGGAAGTCGACTACGTCGCTGCTCGCGTGGTTGAAACCGTGAAGCGCCTCCGCGAGCTTTCCCCCCTCTACGAATCAACGAAACCGTGATTGGTGATGGGTGTTTGGTCAGTAGTGAATGGTGAGCCGTGCTTGCTGATCGGTGCTTTGTGCGCAGTGACTGGTGTTTGGTGAGTGCCGATTTGATTGCCAGTGGTGACTGGCGATTGGTGTACGTCATTTTGGGTCCGCAACTCCGACCCGTGTCGTTCTGCTCCCGCAACTCCAACGCCGGTCATTAACGCCTGTCATTCTGAGTCTCGCAGTGCGGGACGAAGAATCTCTCTTCCGAGTTTTCCTCGCCCGTAACCTTTCTCGCCTCTAATCCCGTGCCATTCTCGCGTCGCCTGGCGCCGCCCGGGTGGAAACGCCGCTCCGCACACGCTAAAATAATAGCGGCGAATAAGTGAGGGGAGCGGCAGCTCGCAGTCCGCGCCACCAGTCACCACTCACCACTCACCAATGACGAGCTAGGCCTATGGCAATCCACGTCACCGAAAAAGCGGCTACCAAAATCCGCGAATTGCTGGTCAAGGAAGGCGTGCCCGCCGACTCCGGCGGCCTGCGCATTGGCGTGCGCGGCGGAGGCTGCTCCGGCCTCACCTACGCCATGCGCCTCGAAAACGCGCCGCGCACCCGCGACAACATCATCGAGGAATTCGGCGCGCGCGTCTTCGTCGACCCCAAAAGCTACACGTATCTTTCGGAGACCACACTCGATTATCAGGAAAGCCTCATGCGCAAGGGCTTCGTCTTCCAGAATCCTCAGGCCGCGCGGACCTGCGGCTGCGGCACCTCCTTCACCGTCTGACCGCCGCGCCGCAGAGTTTCAACCGTCAAAAACGCCCCTCCGTTGAAAGGCGTTTCTAAATTAATGATTCGGACGGCGGTCCACTGAATAATCCGCGCCCAGGCATGTCGATACGAGTAGTGGTTTCGCATTATTGCGGCTTGTGATGTAGATCACTAAGATGCGCGCTCTACGGGCGATTCTCTGCCCGAACAAAAACTAAAAAATAGAGGGCTGCCGCAGGCGGCGCTTGGCGCGTGCCTGCTCGCGCAAGACCACAAGCTTGCCCGCTGCGGCCTGGGAAAGAGGGGGGAGTCTTGGCAGATGCCATCGGGGGTGGCTGCATCAAGAACATGGGGAAACGCAGTGGCGTCGCGCAGATCTTGCAAGCGATGGCGGTGGTGGCGCTGGTGGTACTGGGCAGCAGCGTGGCGCACGCGCAGGGCTGCATCATCGCGCACTCCACAGGTGGAGTCGGCGGCCCGGCGAATCAGGGTGGATACCTTCAGGCGCACCACTGGCAATTGGACATCAACTATCGCCACCAGTTTTCTTTCCGCCACTTTGTGGGCGACATCGAGCAGGAGTACCGGTTGCAGGAAGGCACGGAAGTGGAGAACCGCATTAATCTCGAAAACTTCGTCCTGACCTACCAGATTTCGCCGCGCTGGAGCGCGGACATCAATGTGCCGCTGCTGACCGCCAGCCGTCACAAGCACGACGGCTATTACACCATGCACACCGCGGGCGTCGGCGACGTCAGCATTTCCGTGCAGCGCTGGATGTGGGATCCGCAAAACAATCCTTCCCACAACGTACAGTTGGGGCTCGGAATACAGTTCCCGACCGGCCGCGATAACATTCAGAACCGAGTGATCGTGGCGCCGGGTCTGCCGCCGCAAGAAGTCATCCCGGACTATTCAGTGCAGCCGGGCACAGGAGGGTACGGGATTCCCTTCCAGTGGATTGCGTTCCAGGATCTCGGGTCCAGCCGTGCGCAGATCTACTTCAACGGAAGCTATCTGATCACGCCGCAGGAAATGAACGGCGTGGTGCCCGATCATTTCGGCTACGCCCCGCCGCCGAATCCCGCCTACACGCCCTATTTCTCCATCTCCGATGAGTACCTGATGGAAGCGGGAGTCGCGTACTCCTTCGCCAGCGTCAAAGGGCTTTCGGCGACTTTCGGGCCGCGCGATGAAGGCGTGCCCGCTCACGACCTGATCGGAGGCGACCTCGGATTTCGCAGGCCGGGATTCGCGCTCTCTCTCGAGCCGGGGCTGCAATACTATCGCTGGGACGATATCTTTACGGTGACAGTCGGTCGGGCCATCTATCGCGACCGCACGCGCAGCGTTCCCGACATTCATCTGGGTACACATGGCGATGCCGCCTTTGCGGATTGGGTATGGCTGGCATCGTTCACGCACCGGTTCTAAGCACGAGGAGGCGAACGCGATGAGCGCCACGCAAACGCACACGAGAGCGGTCACGCACCGCGGGACGGTGTTGGCGTGGCCGCGCGCGACGTGCATGGCTGCGGCAGTCCTCCTGTTTGGGGGCTTATGCGTCGCGGCGGCAGCACGTGCGCGTGTGAAACACACCGGCTCGCTCGAGAAGCTTTCGTTCCGGGACCTGGCAGGCCAAAAACAGAGTCTCTCCGCGTACCGTGGGCAGATCGTGATCGTCAATTTCTGGGCCACATGGTGCAAGCCCTGCCGGGAGGAGTTGCCGATGCTGAATGAGCTGGCCGGCGAGTACGGCGATAAGGGCGTAACGTTTGTGGCCGTGTCGGTCGACGAGAAAAAGGCCTGGAGCCAGATTCCAGACTTCGTGAAACGCGAGAAGATCACCATGCACGTGCTGGTGGGAGCGAATGCGGGGACCGTGGCGAAACTGAAACTCGGAAACGAAGTTCCTGCCACCGTGATTTTTGATACGGACGGCGAACCGGTAGGACGAATTCTGGGCGAGGCCCGGCGCAGCGACATCGTAAGTTGGCTGGACTGGTTGCGCGGTAGCCGAACGGGGCCAAAACCACCCGCCGAGGTCAAGCACCTCTAATCCTCAGCCCGCGTCTTGCTCGCTTCACACGTGGAGGACCGCGAGGCTTAGAACTTGTTCGAACGGATCGAAATCACGGTCGCGGTGCAACAGCGAGTGCCCTTCTCGCAGGCAGAATGTCGCGATGAGACAATCAATCGTCTTGCGCACTGTGTGGCCCTGCTGGCGCAAGATGCGGAAATTCCGGGCAGCAGCCGCTGCCAGCCCCACGCCCCCGGTTGCAAACACTTCAAACCCAAGAAGGTAACGCAGCACTCGGCCAAACGTGCGATCGTCGCGGATGCCTTGCAAGACTTCGCACAAGATCACATCCGTCAGCCCAAGTCGCTGCCGATCGAGTTCCCGGTTCAGCCACTCGGTCTCCCGGTTCCGGACTCCCTGCAAGTAGTCAATCCACACTGTAGTGTCGACGATGACCATGACCGCTACCCTGCCAGGCGGCCTCGCCGGGATGTGGCCAGATCACCCGCCCAACGAACCTTCCCCCTCAACCGGCGAATACGCGCTTGGGCGTGCACTTGGACCAGTAATCGCAGCCCGGCTTCCACCAAGGCCCGCTTCGTGCGGCCCTTGCCGGTTCGCATGGCCTTCCGCATCAAGCGGTCGTCAATGTCGATATTCGTTCGCATGGCGCATTCCTCACCGCATGTGTAAGAATCGCACGTTTATGTGTATAGGTCAATCCAACCTGCCGGGCCGAAGGCTGGGCGGGTGAAGCACCCTTCGTGCTTTCTTCCGCGAAGTCTTCGGATCGACGTGGCCGGCCCGCTTCTTCTAAAGATTGCGACGGGCGGCTGGCGACCGGCATAATCCCGCTCGCATCCAATTCTGCGCAATTCTGCGCTTGCAACGTCGGCGTGAGGAGGCAGCATGGAAACGGATCTGCGCTATCCCGTTGGCAAATTTCAGCGCGTGGACAATGCGACCGAAGCTCAGCGCCGCGCCTCGATTGCGGCGATCGCTGAAGCGCCCGCCAGGCTGCGTCAAGCCGTCGCAGGACTGAACGAGCAGCAACTCGACACGCCCTATCGTCCCGGTGGCTGGACGGTGCGTCAGGTCGTCCATCATCTTCCCGACAGCCACATGAACGCGTACGTGCGTTTCAAACTCGCTCTCACCGAGCACGAACCCGCCATCAAAACCTACGACGAAGCGCGCTGGGCGGAACTGGCCGATGCCAAGGCGCCGATCGAGCCTTCGCTCCTGCTCCTCGACAATTTGCACCAGCGTTGGATCGCTCTTCTCAATTCCCTCGCGCCCTCTGATTGGCAGCGCAAGCTGCGCCATCCGGAAATGGGGCTGCTGACGCTTGACTCCATGCTGCAGCTTTACTCCTGGCACGGCCGGCATCATATCGCGCACATCACCTCGCTGCGCGAGCGCAACGGTTGGCGCTGACCCAGGAAGACGGTCGCTGGTACCGGTACTCGGGCGTCTGCTGCAGGCTGGTTTGTGGGCCGTGTACCCGCGCCAAAAGCGGCAAATTAAGGCCTTTTAAGCCCCGTTTAAGGCCCCTTTGGCATCAAGGTTCTTGATGCCTTTAGCGCAGTAATTTGTTCGCCTATTCTTCGCTTTCCGACTCCCGTAGCGGTGGACGAAACGGCAGCCCTATCGCCGCGCTGCGCCCGCTCCTCAAACGCACGCCGGCAGCAGGAACTCAAGGGCGATTCGCGCCGCGATTCGCTGGCGCCGCCGAACCGCGCTTCTGGCGCGTGCCGGACGCGCGATCTCTGCTAAACTAGAGCGCACTTCTCGTTCTGTGGCGCTATGGTGCAACGGTTAGCACGCGGCCCTTTCAAGGCCGAAATACGGGTTCGATTCCCGTTAGCGCTACCACTCCTCTGAAAAAAACCAATCAAGGCGCGGCCACCTCGCAACGTCATCCGAGCCTCTTGCAACCCCGGGTTGCAGGGCAGCGGCGAATCCCACATAATCGTAGGCCTGCTTGCGCCGGCCGCAGAGGGAAAGGCGCGGCAGCAACCTGACGATGAACCGTTTTCTCCGCGTACTTCTTCTCCTGATCTGGATCGAAGTGGGGTTCGCTTTGATCCTTTTGCCCTGGTCCGAGATTTGGGAGATGAATATCTTCCTGTTCCAATATCCCGCGCTGGGATTTCTGATCAAGAACGCTTTTTTTCGCGGGGCTGTCTCGGGCTTGGGCGTGATGAACGTGCTGTTGGCACTGGAGTCCTTTCGCCGGCGTCCGGATGTGGTCGCCGGCCAGAGCGTCAGCCCGGTGGTTACACCGACTCCGAACGCGCGTGGGCGAAACTGACAAACCGATCGTCTGTTACGTCACCGATCGCAAGGCGCTGAGCACGCCACCGGGCGCCGATTCCGTCTCCTGGCTGCTGGAAAAGCTGCGTCTGGCCGTCCGCGCTGGAGCGGATTGGGTGCAAATCCGGGAGAAGGATCTTCCTGGCGGAACCCTGCTGGCTCTGACGCGCGAAGCCGTCTCGATCGCACAGGAAGCGCGAAAGAGATCGAGCGAGCGCGCGGTTGGGATCTACCTCAATGACCGCCTCGACGTAGCTCTGGCCGCGGGCATGGCTGGCGGAGCGTGTGCCGCAGGCGTCCATCTGGGTGGCGAATCGCTTCCGCTCGAAGACGTGGTGCGCTGGCGCCGCGCGGGCAACGCGCCGCCGGAATTTCAGATAGGCGTCTCTTGCCACAGTCCCGAAGACGCACGGCGAGCGGAACGAGGCGGCGCGAATTACGTGTTTTTCGGCCCCATCTTCGACACGCCCTCGAAGCGCGCGTTCGGCGCGCCACAAGGCCTCGAGCGCCTGCGCGAAGTGTGCCGGGAGATTCGCATCCCGGTGATCGCGATTGGTGGCATCGACGAGACGAACGGAGAGGAATGCATTCGCGCGGGGGCGTCGGGCGTCGCAGCAATCCGCGTATTTCAAGAAGCGGCGGATGCAGAAGCGCTGAAGGAATTCATTTCCAAGGTGCACGGCGCGCGGGAAAAGATTTGAGAAACCAGCGGTCAGCTGCGGCGCATCCGCGCGCAGTTCGAAATTCCCACTCACTTCGAATTAACTTGTGGTTTGCGGGCGGCGGAAAGGGACGCGCTCAGGCGCTCAGCCAGCGCCCGACCGGCTGCCAGGACTCGACATTGTCGCAAATCACTTTGATCACAGCGGTGATGGGGATGGCCAGGATCAATCCCAGCGCGCCCCACAACCAGCCCCAGAAGAGCAGCGAAACCGTGAGCGCCAGTGCGTTTAGGCGGATGCGCCAGCCCACCAGGGCGGGAATCAGCAGGTTGGCGGCAACGACGTGCAGCACGACCAGCACCGCCAGTATCCCGACGAAGGGCCCCGCGGAGTGGAATTGCTTCAGCCCGATCAGCAGCGGGGGAAACCAGGCGAGAATGACGCCAATATAGGGCACGAGGTTCAGGAGACCGGAAACGAGCGCGATCAGAAAGGCAAAGTCCAAGCCGATCCACCAGAAGAACAGCCAACTGGCGAGCACTAGAATCAATCCCACCAGGGCCGTCCCAATGACGTAACTGCGCAAGACGCGCGTGACGTCGGAAAGCGTCTGCTTCACCTGCGTGCGCTGCGCGGCCGGGAACAATTGCATAGTGGCGTGCCACACCTGGCGTTTCGCTGCGAGCATGAAGAAGACGAGGAAGGGAACGAATGCGGCAGCGAGGAAAAACGAGTAAAGCGAGCCGAGACGCGCAACGACGGCATCGCGCAGGGTGTGGGACTCGGTGATCTGAATGATGCGCGGCGCGGCCGGCTGTTCGGGGGCGATTTCGGAGACGCGCGCCTCGAAGATCGCCATCTTTTTCTGAACGCCCGAGATGACCTCTTTCAACGGAGCACGGTATTGGGGCCAGTCCGAGCCGAACTGGTCGATGCGATCGACCAGCGACCAGGCCAGGACGGTCAACAGCGCCAGGGTGACCAGAAGAACGAACAGCGAGCCCAGCGCGCGCGGAACGCGCAAGCGTTCGAGCCAGGTCACCAGCGGATCGAGGAAATAGGCCATGAGGACGGCGATGGCCAGAGTCATCAGGACGGAGGAGGCCCAATAGCAGAAGGCGATCACGATTCCGGCCGCGATAATGCGGGCGCTGGCCGAACTGTGCGCCGCGATCCTCGCTTCTTTGGTCTCTTCCAGAGGCATTGACCGTTACGATAGCATAGGGATGGAGAGCGCCGCATGCCTTGTGCCCGCGCGTACACTGGCTTTTCGGCGCGCATTCGGCAGCGTGACGGTTTTCTTTCTGAGCCACCCGGCCGGAGCCTGAGCTGTTCCCATGCTTGTACCCTGAACATCCCTTTAACCGAAGGCTAAACGTAAATATGGCAAAACAACTTTTCGGCACCGACGGCATACGCGGAATACCCGGCCAATATCCTCTGGATGACGCCACGTTGATCCGCACCGGAATAGCGCTGGGAGATTATTTGCGCCAGGCGGGCACGCGCGCGCGCGTGCTGATCGGGCGTGACACGCGGGAATCGGGCCCGCACATCGCGGAGCGAATCGCGCGCGGTCTGGAGACGGCGGGCGCGGAACCCGTTTCGGCGGGAGTGCTGACCACGCCGGGGGTCGCCTGGCTGGTGCATCGCGAGGGCTTCGCGGCCGGCGTGGTGATTTCCGCGTCGCACAATCCGTATCACGACAACGGCGTGAAGCTGATCTCCTCGTCGGGAATGAAATTTCCGGATGCGGTGGAGGCGGGGCTCGAAAAATTCATTCTCTCGACGAAGCACGCGACGCCCGTGGCGACGTCCATGCGCGCGGATGGCAACGAGTCTCTGCACGAAGATTACCTGGCCGGGCTGCGTGCCGCGCTGCTGGCGGGCGCGAATTTTTCGGGGATGAAGGTGGTTCTCGACTGCGCGAACGGCGCGGCCAGCGAGCTCGCACCGCGGCTGTTTCGCTCGCTGGGCGCCGCTGTGGCGGCCATGAACGACGCGCCGGACGGACGGAATATCAACGCGAACTGCGGCTCGCTGCACCCGGAAACGATGCAAGAGCGCGTGGTGAAGGAGGGCGCTGCGCTGGGTGTGGCGTTCGACGGCGACGCGGACCGCGCGATTTTCGCCAGCGCGTCGGGGAAACTGGTGGATGGCGACGGCGTGCTGCTGGCCATGGGCCGGTACATGAAGGCGAAGGGCATGTTGAAGGGCGACACGGTGGTGGGAACGACGATGGCGAACCTGGGGCTGGAGCGCGCGCTGGAAAAAGAAGGCCTCAAGCTGGCGCGCACGGCAGTGGGAGACCGCTACGTGCTGGAGGAGATGCAACGCATTGGCGCGAATCTGGGCGGCGAGCAGTCGGGGCACATTTTGTTTCTGGACGATGCCACGACCGGCGACGGTATGTTGACCGCGTTGAAGATCGCGTCGCTGGTGGCTTTGGAAGGTCCGCTGGACGGGCTGGTAGCGGGCCTGAAGATTTTCCCGCAGAAGATCGTCAACGTAAAAGTGCGCTCGAAGCCCGCGCTGGAAACGCTTCCCGAAGTAGCGCGCGTTTTGGGGGATGCGGAAAAGACGCTGGGAAACAGCGGGCGCGTCGTGCTGCGCTATTCGGGTACGGAGCCTCTGGCGCGCGTGATGGTGGAGGCCGAGCGCGCGGAAGACGTGCAGCGCTGGACCGAAGCGTTGGCGTCGGCGGTGCGCTCCTCGATCGGCGTGTGACGCGGGCCGCGGAAGTTGCCGCGCGGCGGCGAATTCCCCGATTCAGGAAGCGCGGGCAGCTGTCACAACAACGATCGGGTTCGAGCGATCTGTGCTGCGAGTGCCTGCTTGTTTTCGATCACCCGACGAGGGATCGGGATCAACTAGGCGGGTGACCGCCCGCTGGAGTTCCGAACGCTGCGCCGCCGATAGTTTTCCGCCGCCTGCCGCAAGCGCGATGGCGCGCAGATGCTCGGAGATGAGGGCCTCAGGGCCGCCGTTCCTGGTTCAGCGACCCCGAGCGCCCACCGCCCGTTCAGACAACGGCTGCGTGGATCACCGTGGCCCCTGGGGCATCAATAGCCCGAGATTTCGGTCGAACAAGCGCTAGTGTCCCAGTGATCGCCTCTTGGCGATGCTCTTCGGTATCGCTACAGCGTTTTGAGAAAGTTCACCAGGTCTTCCTTCTGTTGCTCGGTCAGATTCATTTGGAACCGCAGATTGTAGAAGTCCACGACTTGACGCAGCGTGGCTGCGGCACCATTGTGAAAATACGGTGCGCGCGCGGCGAGTCCCCGCAGAATCGGTCCCTTGCCGCGACCAACGTCGGAGCACAGCCCCGAAAGTGTCGCCTTCCCCGGATCGGACGTATAGGTAATCTCGCCGGAGTGGATGCCCTCGTTGCATACGATCTGGAACACGGGAAGATCCGGCATCGAGAGCTGGCTCACAGCCGCTTGAATTTGCGGATTCGATTCGAAATCTGCGGACCGGCTCGTGCCGATTTCCAGCGGCACGGGAAGCGAGTGGTCGCCGACGTTCGGCGCGTCGTGGCACGTCGTGCAGGTGCCGTTTATCACCGCCTGGTTGAGCGCGTCGTTCAGTCCTCGCACGTCCGTGATCAGCAGAGGGTGGGTATTGAAGACTTCTTCACCGCGAGCGACGGTGCGACGGTGCGGATCGCCGGAAGTTGCCCATTGAGAATACAAAGTGAACGCGCTTGGGTCGAACGCCGCGCCGGTCGGGTTCCCGCCCAAAGGGTCATTGATCCCCGGATAGAACGGCACTTTAGCCAGGAATTGTGGCCCTCCACTGGCGCCTTCGCTGTTCAGCCAGCCGGCGCTTGAGTCGCCGGCCTGCGCGGAATTCAAAGCTCCTTCGAACGCGACAATTTCGGACAGTTGCTTGTCCGTTGGCGCGACGGCGGCCTGTCCGTGGCCCATCGTCGCATCGAGTGCCTGGTGCTTTAGATCGGTTATGAGATTGGCCGAGAAAGTTTTCGGATTATTCAAGGGGTCCACATCCTCTCGCCCATCGAACTGCACGGCGGTCAGAAAGCCGAGGTTCGTGGCTGGCAGTGGCCGGCGATAAACGGAAACCGTGACGACGCCGGTCGTGGGATCGGTGACCAGCGCGCAACCGTAAGGGTCGTGTACCGCCGTCATTGTGAACTGCGGATTGGCGGCGAGCGGCAATCCAATGCGAATCAATCCGTAGTGCCGAAGAAGATCGAAATTCAGAGGATGGCCTGGTGTCGAAGTTGGGCACGCAGCGCCATCGAATGGCGCGAAGAGCGGATCGTGGCCGTTGGTACGCTCATAGACGCTCTCGGCATTTGCGGCGCTTAGTCCAAAGCCGTTTTTCGGCACGTGGCATGTGGCGCAGGTGCGCCCGTTGGTTCCCAGCACTTGAAAGAATGGTCCGCTTTCGTGGAGCGGCGAGTTCACCGGTCTGTAGGTTTCCAGTACACCGCTCGGGTCCTTAAACGGAAAAAGGTTCGGAAGAACCGCGGCGGCGGCTGCCGCTGCAGCGAGCGCGATGACAAAAACGATCCTGGCCGCACGAAATTTCGCAGAGTACGAAATCCACTGCTTAATTCTTGCTGACATAGGTCCCCCTCTCTTTGCTCGTGCTCCCGACCTTAGCCGCTATTCCAAGGCGCAACGCGCACTGGGTTCCTTCTCCTGTCCATCCTCGCTGTCATGAAGCTGACAACGGTTTGCACGCTGCGCGCTTCCTGCTACCTGTGAATGAACACCTCCTTTCGTTGAGCTTCATGATTGGCAGAAGGAAATCTCAGATCGAGGGCCGTGGGTCAATGGCCGACGAGTGATTTTTGATGTGACTGGGCAAGTCTAAGAAAATGCAGTGTACTAGTGCATATTGTGGTCGCGGCTGGTTCGGGGACGCAGGTGCCGTGGTACAATCCATTCGGTCCCTGCATTACTGGCATGAACTCCCCAGCCTCGATTCGTATGCGAAAGATGGTCCGCTTCGGGCCCTTCGAGACCGATCTGCACACGGCTGAAACGCGAAAGTACGGCATCCGAGTCAAGCTGGGTGGCCAACCAACCGCTATCTTGATGGCGCTACTCGAACGCCCCGGAGAGGTGGTCTCTCGGGATGAGTTACGGGCGAGGCTCTGGGCGCAAAACACGTTTGTCGAGTTCGAAAACGGGCTGAACAGCGCGATCAAGAAGCTGCGCAGCGCACTCGGAGATTCGGCGGACGCGCCGCTATATGTAGAGACGGTTCCGCGCCTTGGCTATCGATTCATCGCCCCGGTCCAGGCCATCTCCTGCCCGGCAGCAGATCGCTCACCAGCAGATTCGGAGTCAGCCGTCCCGGATCACGGCGCAAGCGCACCTCCGGCAAGGGAACAGGCGGGCAGGCGCGGATGGCCGTCCGTTTTGTGGATTCCCATCGGTCTGATTGCGGCGTGCGGCTGCGCCTACTTTGCGTGGTTCAGCATCGGAATTCATCGCCATCCGCCAACCACCGCGCATGCAGACAGCGGAGCTGTAACTGCCAACTTCGCCAGGGCGAGCCCGAACGCGGTGTCACCTCGATTCGCGGAGGCCCAAGATCTGTATCTGAAGGGCATGTATTTCTGGAATGAGAGGAACGTAGCCGGATTTCAGCAAGCCATCGAGTATTTTCACCAAGCGACGGTCACCGATCCCAACTACGCTTTAGCCTACTCGGGTTTGGCAAACTCGTACACTCTCCTGACCGCGTATTCCTCTTCTCCCGGGACACTTTACAGACCTCAGGCACGAGCAGCCGCGGCACGCGCTCTCGAGCTTGATCCAAACTCGGCCGAAGCGCACACCGCGATGGCGCTGATCGTCGAGAATTACGACTGGGACTGGAAGAAGGCGGAACGGGAGTACCGGCACGCGATCGAATTGAACGCCAATTACGCAACCGCTCACGAATGGTATGCCGAACTTCTGATGTGGCAGGGACGTTTCGGCGAAGCGCTGCGCGAGAGTGCTAAGGCGCAGCAACTCGATCCTCTCTCGCTGATCGTCGCCGCCGATCGCGGCGCGATTTTCTACTACTCGCGCCACTATGACGACGCCATCGAACAGCTCCAGTCTGTACTTCGCAGGGATCCGAATTTCGACAGGGCCCTCGGAATCATCATCTATGCGTACGTACAACAAGGGATGTTCTCAAAGGCACTCGCCGAGGCGGATGTGGTGGGCCGAATTTACGGCGATGGACCGTGGTATTGGTCGACCCTCGCTTACGTTTATGGACGGGCAGGCCAGGCGGAACGGGCGCGGCGCGAGTTGGTGAAACTGAAGAACCTGAGCCAGCATGGACAACTGAGTCCGGACTTTATGATTTGCGCGCACCTCGGCATGGGTGAAAAGGAGGAAGCCTTTGCAGACCTGGAAAGCGCCTACGACGAGCACTACAATCTCACCAACCTGAAGGTGGAACCCGCATTCGACCCGCTACGCAACGACCCGCGATTCCAAGATCTTCTGCGTCGCCTCAATCTGGATTAGGTCAGCCGCCACCTTGCCATTCGCTGTTCCAATTTTTGGGATATGCGCAAATCAGCAGCGGGCGTCGTCAACGTGAAGGTGCGCTCGAAGCCCGCGTTGGAGACGCTTCCGGACGTAGCGCGCGTTTTGGGGGATGCGGAAAAGACGCTGGGAAACAGCGGGCGAGTGGTGCTGCGCTATTCCGGGACGGAACCTCTGGCACGCGTGATGGTCGAAGCCGAGCGCGCGGAAGACGTGCAGCGCTGGACCGAAGCGCTGGCCTCGGCCGTGCGCTCCTCGATTGGCGCGTGACGCTGGGCGGATTTGACCGCGGCCCAGCGAGTCGCGAACCGGCGAGAGCCGATTACAGCGACGAGCGGGCGCGAGCGATCTGGGCCGTCAGCGCCTGCTTGTTTTCGATCACCCGACGGGGAATTGGGATCAGCTGTGTAACCGCATCAGGCGCCGCGTGAATGGCCTGTTCCAACGCAGAGGCTTTGGACGGATTCTTGAGGGCCTGCGTGTAAGCCGAATCGATGCGCGTCAATGCGGCCAACGCTTGCGCATTGCCCTGAAAATGGCCTCGCAACACCTGAAATTCGCGATCGATGGCAGAGGCCCAATCGACGCCATCCGTTCCGAGGCGCGCGACCGCGCGCTGCAGTTCCGCACGCTGCGCCGCCGATAGTTTTCCGTTGCCAGCCACAAGAGAGACGGCGCGAAGATGCTGGGAGATCAATACATCCGATACAAGCGTGGCAAATAGCGTGCCGCCGTTTGCCACCTGCCGCGAAAACTGCAAGCCCGCGGCGAGTGTCGTTGCCGCCGCATCTGGATCGCCCGCAGACATCAAATGCAGCGCGTAGAGAACGTTCAAGCGGCCGAGGACAAGCGCCTTGCGCGCATATTCGACCGGCTCCTCGCTTCCGAACGAGGGATCGAGCCCCCAATCGCAGACGGGAAGCGCGGCGGCGCGGGCCATGATCTGGAGCGACAGCTGATTGTTCTTGATGAGCCCGGCGAATGCCGAATCATCGTAGCGAGCCTTGCCGTCGAGGATGGCGGTCAATTGCGCGGCTTGCTCGCGGGTAATGGCCGAATCCTGCATGACGGAAAACGCGGACCAATACCGCAAGGCGGCGTTCTGGGAGGCCGGACGGTGCTGGCCGCGTGCGGAGGCCGCGCAGCAGGTTGACGCAAGAACGAAAACCAGAAACCAGCGATGGACAATCATGGGCGTGGAACCCCCTGACTGAGCACCTGGAAGGCGCTCCGTTCGTTTTTTGGAATAGCGGGCTTGCCGGTCTCGGATGCAAACGAGTCGAAAACCGCTTCTAAACTGGGCGAAGTAGCGAGCAAGCGGGTTGCGGCTGCCAAGGTCAATGGCTGAGAGATGGCGCGAGCGGGCGTGGCAGTCGAAGCGCTGTGGCTAACGGACACAACGCGATCCCTGGGGGAATGGAGCATCACGATCGCCAATGCGGCCGCGGCGGCCAGTGCGGAAGCCCAAGCTCCGATGACCACGAACCGCCGCCTGCGCCCGGCGCTTGCGACGATGGGGAGCGGCTGGGGCGCCACCGGGCGGAATTTCCGAAGATACATTTCCAGTTCGCGGTCATTCCGATCCGGCACGGGAATCCTCCTTGGCAGGCTCGATGTTAGACAGAGAATCGCGCAGGCGGGCGAGAGCGTAGCGATAGCGCGAAGCTGCCGTGTTGTGGCTGATGGCCAGAAGTCCGGATATTTCGAGGAAAGTCAGATCGCCCCAAGCGTGGAGGATCACGATTTCGCGCTGCTCGCTGGAAAGGGAAAGCAGGGCGCGGCGCAGCGCCAATGCTTCGGCAGGGTCGAATGGCGGCTGGCTCGCGCCCGCGGCCTCGAACCAGGGTGCGTCCGAATCGAGCGGGACGGTGCGCGATAGCCGCCGCGAGTCGTTTAGAAGCGCGTTGCGGACGCAGGCGAAGAGGTAGGCCTTCTTGTTGCCGGCTTGCTGCAAGGTTCCGTCCTCGATAAGTTTCAGAAACACGTGGTGAACCGCGTCCTGCGCACGGCTGCGATCGCCGGCAAAGGCGGTGGCGAAAAGCAGGAGCGCCGGACCGTGCTGGCGATAAAGCGCCTCAATTTCAGCGACAGCAGCGCGAGTGGTTGGCACGATGCGGTCCTATGCTAAGACACTTCAGCGAGGCGAAATTGTCTAATCGCGGGTGGGAACGACGGTCGAGTGCATAGCAGAATGTGGTCGAGCGAACAGGTCTCCTTCCAAAGAATGTAGACAAAATAAGTCAAGCCTTCTAGAAAATGGATTTTCGGGCGAGGCAGGCCGTGCCGCCGGCGATACACGACGCGTAAGTCCAATCAATACAGCGTTTCCGGTATCTACAAGAGCGGACAGGAAGGTGGCAACTCGCTTGCAACTTACCCAGCCGGCTGTCTCTTATCCCGGGGTGGGCCGGTTTCGCCGCGCCGAAACCGGAACTTGGGGGTAGAGCAAAAAGGGGGCCCTATTGGGCCCCCTATTTTTTTGTCCTGCTGGCGGTCCACTTAGCCACGCTCTCAAGCGACGGCTCCGGTCGAAGAGCGAAAGGCAAACAGCAGATCCCTCACCCCCGTTCCCGCAACTACGGCGGGAGTGGGTTCGGGATGACAAACGCTCGGTAGCAACGTGCGAAGGATGGGTCCACCAGGCTCTGGCGGGGCGGAGCAGCGGGAAACGCCAGCGTTTTAGCCGTGCGGGCGAAGGTTAAGGGGGGGAGTGACTGCGGCGGAGGGAGTTCAGCGAGGTTGCTGGAGAGAGAGGGCCTGGTCGAGGATGCGGTGGGCGACCTCGAGCTTGCTGAGTTTTGGAAGGGCGATTTCCCGGCCGTCGCGGAAGATGAGGGTGACGACGTTCGTGTCCGTATCAAAGCCGGCGCCTTCCTGGGTGACGTCATTGGCCACCATGATGTCCGCGCCCTTGCGCGCCAGCTTGGCACGCGCGCTTTCCACCACGCGGTCCGTTTCGGCGGCGAAACCAATGAGGACGCGGTTGCCCTTGGCAGCGCTGAGTTCGGCGAGGATGTCGGGCGTGGGCTCGAGTTCGAGCACGAGATGCTCGCCGCGGCGATGGATCTTCGTGGCGGAAGCGGCGGCGGGGCGATAATCGGCCACAGCCGCGGCCATGACGATCACGTTTGCCTGCGGGGAGTGTTCGAGCACCGCGCGGCGCATTTCCTCGGCAGTGCGCACGGGTAGCCAATCCGCTCCCTCGGGCGGGTGCAGCTCCGTGGGGCCGCTGATGAGAATCACATGCGCGCCCCGGCGCGTGGCGGCTTCGGCCAGAGCGTAGCCCATCTTGCCGGAGGAGCGGTTGCTGAGGAAGCGCACCGGATCGAGATCTTCGCGCGTGGGTCCGGCGGTGATCAGGATCGTTTGTCCGGCGAGATCTTTGCGCAGGCCGAGAACGTCGCAAACCTTGTGGGCAATTGTTTCGGTGGCGGCGAGGCGGCCCGCGCCGGTCATGCCGCAGGCGAGGTAGCCTTCATCCGGATCGACGACGTGAACGCCGCGGGCGCGGAGTTTCGCCAGATTTTCCTGAGTGGCGGGATGCTCCCACATGTTGACGTTCATGGCCGGCGCGACGACGACGGGCGCTTTCGTCGCCAGGTAGAGTGTCGAGAGAAAATCGCCGGCAATGCCGGCGGCGAATTGAGCCAGGATGTCCGCGGTGGCGGGCGCCACCAGAAGAAGGTCGATGCGCTGCGCGACGGCGATGTGTTCGATGGCGCTTTCGACGTTCGCGGGAGCGGCGTTTCCGGCTGCGAACATTTCCGTGATGACTTTATTTCCGGTGAGCGCGGCAAAGGTGAGCGGGGTGATGAATTCGCGGGCCGCGCGCGTCATGATCACCTGGATATCGAGCTTTTCCTGCTGCAAACGGCGGACGAGTTCCGCCGCTTTGTAAGCGGCCACGCCTCCGGTGACGCCGAGCGCGATTTTCATGGGAATTCAGCAGGCGAGCGCTATTTGCGGCGCTTGCTGTCCTTGTCTTCGTCTTCCGGGCGTTCGGGCAGATCGAATTCGAGCAGCCCCTTCTGAAGCTCTTCCTCAGCGATGCGGGTATTCTTGCGGGCTCTGGGATTGTCCACCAGAGGTCTGCCGCCGATCATGAGTTGCCGCGCCCGGCGCGCCACGACAACCACGTAGGCAAACTGGCTATCCGGTGCCTGTCTTTGAACGGCCATGAGAGGATCAGCCTCCGAATGACATCAAAATCTCGCGAATTCTATCTTCGTTGCGGGCCACACGGCAACGCGACCCCAAGGCAACGGCCTGCGCCTCGCGCCCGGCGCGCTCGAGATCATCATTGATGACGGCAAAGTCGTAGCTACTATAGCTCAACATTTCCTGCCGGGCACGCTCGAGGCGGCGGCGAATTTCGTCTTCGGAATCCTGGCCACGGGCGCGGATGCGGCGCTCCAGTTCAGCCCTCGAAGGGGGAAGCACGAAGAGCGATATGGCGCCCGGCAATTTGCTTTTGACTTGCAGCGCTCCCTGAACGTCGATTTCGAGCACCAGGTCTTTTTTCAGCGCGCGGGCTTGCTCCACCCACTTGCGCGGCGTGCCGTACCAGTTCTTGCCGAACACCTGCGCGTATTCCAGGAATTCTCCGGCCGCCACCATGCGCTGAAATTCGGCCTCGGACACGAAATTGTACCATTTGCCCTCACTCTCCGTCTTGCGCGGGGGGCGCGTGGTGCAGGAAACGGAAAGCATGGTGCCGGGAAGCTGCAGAAGGCGCTCGACAAGCGTGGACTTCCCGGAACCCGAGGGACCGGAAACGATCAGGACCAGCGTTTCGGCTGAGCTCATTCGATGTTTTGGACCTGCTCGCGCAATTTTTCAATTTCGGACTTGATTTCGAGGCCGTGACGCGTGATTTCGAGCGCCTCCGCTTCGTTGCCGGGAGTCTTCGACAGCAGGGTATTGGTTTCGCGCTGCATCTCCTGCAACAGGAAATCGAGCTTTTTGCCCACATCCGCGCCGGACGCGAGAAGCGATTCGAACTGGCGCACGTGGCTGCGCAGGCGGGCGAGTTCCTCGGAAATGTCGCTGCGCTCGACGGCGATGGCTGCTTCCTGGGCCAGGCGCGCGGGATCGAGCTGGACGTCGCCGATCAGCTCGCGAATGCGGGATTCCAGGCGGCCGACGAAGAGCGGGCGGGCGCGCTCGGCCAGTTCCTCGATTTTCGCGGAAAATTCGGAGATTCTGCGGAGCACCACCGACATTTCCTCCCGGAGGTGCAGCGCTTCCGCTTCGCGCATGCGGTCAAGCTTGTCCAGCGCCTCGGAGAGACAGCGGGCGACGACGCCCTCGAGCTTGTTCATTTCCTCATCGAGGGATTCGGCCGACGCACCAATCACGCCGGGAAGACGCAACAGCGCCGCCAAGTCGGGTTCCGAGGTGATGGAGAATTTCGCGCGAAGAGAATTCAGAGTTTCCAAATAGGCGGCGGCAACCTGCTCGTTCACCGCCACCGCGGAAGCGCCCTGCAGCTCGTAGTGCAAGGCCACATCGAGATGGCCGCGGCGAACGCGCTCGCGGACCAGCTGGCGCATGGCCGGCTCGACGGGCTCGAAGCCCTCGGGGACGCGGACGTGCAGATCGAGGAAGCGGTGGTTGACGCTGCGAATGGTGACGCGCAGGCTCCAGCCGTTTTCGACGGCGCGCGCCTGCGCATAGCCGGTCATCGAACGGAGGCCGCGCGCATGGGCCGGCGGCGCGGAAGGGGGAGCGGGGCGTGAGTCGGCGCGAGGCATTATGAGGGTCCTACTCGGGCGACGGGCTCGACGTCTCGAAACTGGATTTCGTACAGCCGGGCGTATACGCCGCCGCGGGCCAGAAGGTCGTCGTGCGTGCCGCGCTCGCAGATCGTGCCGTTCTCGAGGACCGCAATCATGTCGGCGCGGCGGATTGTGGAAAGCCTGTGCGCGATGACGAACACGGTACGGCCAATCATCAGATTATTCAAGGCGTTTTGCACCAGCAGTTCCGACTCGGAATCCAGTTCAGAGGTGGCTTCGTCGAGGATGAGGATCGGCGCGTCCTTCAGCAGCGCACGCGCGATCGCCAGGCGCTGCCGTTGCCCTCCAGAGAGGCGCTGGCCGCGGTCGCCAATCACCGTCTGATACCCATTGGGCAGCTGCAAAATGAAATCGTGGGCCAAGGCGGCTTGGGCCGCGGCAAACACTTTGTCCTCCGCCATGTTCGGCCGGCCGTAGCAGAGATTGTTCCAGACGGTGTCGTTGAACAGGATGGTTTCCTGCGTGACGATGGCCATTTGCTCGCGCAACGAGCGCAGCGAAACATCGCGGACATCGTGGCCGTCGATGCGAACAGATCCGCCGGCCACCGTGTAAAAGCGCGGCAGCAGATTCACCAAGGTTGTTTTGCCCGCGCCGCTGGAACCCACAATGGCGACCACCGTTCCGGCAGCGACCTTCAGGTCGATGCCTTTGAGGATCAGGCCGCTGCTGTCGTAGGCGAAACTGGCGTCCCGGAATTCCACGGAGTCCGAGAAGCGCGGGAGTTCCCTGGCCTGCGGAGCGTCGAGCACTTCTTCGGGCAGGTCGATGAACGAAAATACCTGGGCGGAAACTCCGGCGGCCTGCAGGAACAGCTGATAGATATTGCCGAGGCGCTTGAGCGGCTCGTAGGCCTTGAACAGCGCATAGGTGAAGGCGATGAAAGCGGCGGTATCGGGCAAACGCCCGGCCTTGATCTCGCCGCGCGCAAAGAGCAGGATCATCGAAATCACCACCGCGCCGAGAACATCCATCATCGGAGATGTGGCGGCAAAGGCGCGGATCCAGCGCATGTTTTCGCGAAGCAGGGCGCGCGCGGCCCGCCGGAATCTCGAGATTTCGAACCCTTCCATTCCGAACGCCTTCACCACGCGATTGCCGCTGACCGTTTCCTGGACGATCTGGCTGATGTCGGCCATGCGCGTGCGGCTTTTCTCCGACGACCGCCGGATCTTGCGGCCAAATTGATTGACGGGCAGAACGACAAGGGGAATGACGACGGCGGCGCCGACGGCCATGCGCCAGTCGAGGTAGAGCAAAACGAGCACGAAGAAAAACAGGTTGAAAATCTGCCGGAAGAAATCCGCAAAATATTCGGAGAAGGCGCCGCGCATCTGCTCGATATCGGTGACCACCGCCGACATCACGCGCCCAACCGGGTTGTACTCGAAGAAACCAACGGGTTGCTGGACCACCTTGGCATAGGCCTGATTGCGCAGGTCGGTAATGCTGGAAAGCCCCGCGTACTGAATGAGTGTGGCGCCCACATATTCAGCTACGGCCTTGATCAGAAAGAGGAAGAGCAAGGCCAGAGCAAAAACAGACCACACGTGGTGGACGCGTGAAGGAACGAAATTATTCAGCGAAACCACATGATGCGTTCCTGGAATGGTGAACAGGGCGAGCGTCTCAACCCTGGACGAGGGTTGAAGAATGATGTCCAGGGCGGGCTTGATAGCGAGAGCCACTATTCCTTCGATCGCTCCCATGACAGCAAGCAGGAGCACGCCGAGGAGGGTGAGGCCAACATACGGGCGCAAGTAGCGGAGCAGCCGCTTGAATTCCTCCCGCTGCGTTTTTTTAGGAAGCGGCTGCACGGTCAGGAGATTTCCTCTCGATGCGCAAGCATAGTTTCAGAACAGCCCATAAATATGCCCATCAGAAATTAAGACGCCGATTTCTCCAAATCCCGATGCACGATCTTGGCAGAGTATCCGTGGCGCTGCAAATCGGCGCCAATCACTTCCGCCATGGCCACGGAACGATGCCTCCCGCCCGTGCATCCGAGGGCCACGGTCAGATAGCTCTTGCCCTCGTTGATGTAGTGCGGAATCAGGTAGCGAAGCAAGCCTTCCGTCCGGCGCAGGAATTCGCGGGTCTGCGGGAACGAGCGGATGTAGCGCGCCACGCGCCGGTTTTTCCCGCTGAACGGCCGCAGATGCGGAATGAAATGGGGATTGGGCAGGAAACGCACGTCGAAAACGAGGTCCGCGTCGGAAGGGATTCCATAGCGGAAGCCGAAGCTCACGAGGGACACCAGCAGGGGCCGGCGGCCCGGGTTTTGAAAGCGCTCGATGATGAATTGGCGCAGCTCGTGGATGTTGAAACGCGTGGTATCGATGATGACGTCGGCCAGCCGCCGTATCGGCGCCATCCTGCGGCGCTCTTCGCGGATGCCTTCGGCCACCGAGAGCCCGTGTCCCAGAGGGTGGGGCCGGCGCGTTTCACTGAAGCGGCGCAAGAGCGCCTGGTCGCTGGCTTCGATGAAAACGAGAGTAGTGGGATGCCGGCCGGCCAGCGTGCGGTAATAGCCGGGCAGTTTTTCGATTTGCTCGCCCTCGCGGGCGTCCACGAGCAGGGCAGCGCGCTCGATTTCGCCGCGCCCCTCCTCATACAGCTCGCTGAACACGGGAATCAGCGCGACAGGAAGGTTGTCGACGCAATAAAAGCCCAGGTCCTCGAAGGTATTGAGGACAGACCCTTTTCCGGATCCCGAGAGCCCCGTGAGGATCACGAGCTGGCGCGCGTCGGTTTTATGTTGGCGGCGAGGCACGGGGCGCGGGAACTACGTTTTCACGCGGCGGCGATGCGTGCTCGGTATGCGCAAATCTTCGCGATATTTCGCGACGGTCCGGCGCGTGACGTGAATCCCTTCATCACTCAGCTTCTTGGTGATCTGCTCGTCGGTGAGCGGATGCGTGGCGTCTTCCTCTTCGATCATCTGTTTCACGCGGCGTTTCAGCGAGAGCAGCGACATCTCGGCGCCCTGCGGGCCGTTCACCGATTCAGAAAAGAAGCTGCGCAGCTCCAGCACGCCCTGCGGGGTGTGCACGTATTTGTTGGCCACCGCGCGGCTGACCGTCGAGGGGTGCACGCCAATCTCTTCGGCCACTTCCTTGATCATCATGGGTTTCAAATGATCGGGGCCGTAGTCGAGGTAATCGCTCTGGCGGCGGAGAATGGTCTGGCAGACGCGCAGGATGGTGTGCTTGCGCTGCTCGATATTTTTCATCAGCTGGATGGCGGCGGTAAAGCGTTCCTTGACATAGTTGCGCACTTCGCGATCCGCGGCGTCGCGCGCCAGGAGCCGGCGATAGGTGGGATTCAGGCGGAGTTGCGGCAGGTCATCATCGTTCATGAACACTTGCCACTCGCCGTCCACCTTGCGGAACTGGACGTCAGGCTCAACCAGGCGCGGCTCGGTCTTGTTGTAGCGCAGCCCAGGCTTGGGATCGAGGTGCTTGATGATGTCCACCGCGTGCTTGACCTGCTCGATGGGCCGGTTCAAAGCGCGGGAAACTTCCTTGAGCTGGTTATTCTGCAGGAGTTTCAGGTGATCGCTGACGATTTCCCGGGCCAGCGCGTTCTGCGGATCGAGCAGCTTGAGTTGCAGCAGGAGGCACTCGCGCAGATCGCGGGCGCCCACGCCGGGCGGATCGAATTCCTGGACCAGGGCGAGCGCCTCCTCGACGTCCTCCATGGAGAAATTGCCGGCCTGCGCGATTTCCTCGAGGGTGGCGGTCAAGTAGCCGTTCTCATCGAGATTTCCGACGATTTCCTCGGCGATCTCGCGCACTTTTTCGGTGGAGATACTGACGCTCAACTGCCAGGCAAGGTGATCGGCCAAGGTGGAGGCGGAGGAAAGGAACTTGTCGAAGGAAGGCCGCTCGATTTCCTCGTGTTCTCCATTGGCGGCGCGCTCCGCGCCGGTGTCGAGGTACTGCGTGAAAAAGGAGCCGAAATCGAATTCATCGAACGGGTTGGGCGCTTCCGTTTCGGGAACGCTCTCCGTCTCTTTCTTCAGGAAGGCCTCATCGGTATAGCTTTCCGCGGTAACCCCTTCTTCGGGAAGTTCCTCGAGGACGGGGTTGGCCATGATCTCCTGGTTGATCATCTCGCGCAGTTCGAGGCGGTTCAGGGCCAGCACGCTGACCATCTGCACGAGCCCGGGCGTCAGAATCTGCCTCTGGGCCACGCGAAGATGAAGTTTTGGCTGAAGAAAACTCATAGCACTCAGTGCAGGCGAAAGCCCTCTCCCAGATAGATGCGGCGGACGTCGCTATTGCCGGAAAGTTCGGCGGGCGTTCCCGCAAACAAGATTTTACCCTCATTGATGATGTATGCGCGGTCCGTAACGGCCAGCGTCTCGCGCACGTTATGGTCGGTGATGAGCACGCCGATGCCGGCGCCGCTGAGCTCGGCGATGATTTTCTGGATGTCCACGACGGTCAGCGGATCGATTCCGGAGAAGGGCTCATCCAGCAGGACGAAGGAGGGCGAGAGCACGAGAGACCGCGCAATTTCGAGCCTGCGGCGTTCGCCGCCGGAGAGCACATGCGCCTGGCTGTTTCGCACACCGTCCAGTCCCATTTGTGCCAGCAACTCCTCGACGCGGTCGCGCCTCTGTTCCAGGGAAAGAGGCAAGGTCTCGAGCACCGCGAACAGATTTTCTTCGACCGTCAGTTTCCGAAAGACCGAAGGTTCCTGGGGAAGGTAGCTGATGCCGCTGCGGGCCCGCAGATACATCGGGAGGTCGGTAATATCCTCGCCATCCAACAAAACACGCCCATAGTCCGGACGCGCCAGACCGACCAGGATGTAAAAGGTCGTGGTCTTTCCCGCGCCATTCGGGCCGAGCAAGCCAACTACTTCGCCCTGCTGAATCTCCAGGCAGACGTTATCTACAACCGTGCGACCGCGGTATGACTTGCGGAGATCGGCGGCTTGGAGCTTCAACATGCCGGTTCATTTCTCAACCCGGTACCTGGTGAGAGTGCGCGAACCTTCTTGCGAATCAATCAAAATCGTATCACTCGGTAAAAGGAAGGTCAACGAACGGCCCGCCGCGGAGTTTCCAGAACCGTCGGTAATGGTGGGTTTTCCGCCGGACAGAACGAATTTTCCGTCGGCTGGGGTGTAGGTTCCGGTCTCGGCGGTAGCGCGCAAGTCGCCTTGGCGCACCGTCACGTGCCCGCGGGCCACGGCGCGTTTGAATTGCCCGCCGAGGGGCGTAGGTCCCGCGGGCGATGTTGACACGTGGGACTCGCTCAGGTCGATGTCCAGCGTATCGGCGGTAAGAGACACCGGTCCGGAGGCGATGGTGACGCCGCCTGCGAGATGGAGCTTCCCGCGCTGGCCCAAGTAGGTCAACTGCTGGGCGCGCGCCTGCCAGAGCGTGGGCCCTGATCCCGATTTCCTGGCTTCTGAGGCGGGCAGCAGGCTGGGGCCGGACACTTGGGGGAAGGCCGCGGCAACACTCCCGGTCGCTTGCAGCATGTTTTGATCGCGCGCAATGGCGATTTCGTCGGCCTGGAGAACCGACTGCCCCTGCCACAGGCGGGCATTGCCCGAATAGGCGACGCGGCCTGAGGACGTCGAGCCCGCGACCTTCTGCGCCGAAATGTGCACCGGCTCCATGCCGTTCTTGATGGCCCCGGCTTTCGAGTTCTTCGCGGGGAAATAGGTGGTGACCACGCCGCCTTCGGCGACAAACTCTGTCGATTTCTGAGATAGCGTGACCGTGCTCGCGCTGGTGCGGCTCAGCGAATCGGAGATGACGGGCGACCCGGTAAGCAGGATTTTGCCGCTGGAACGATCGATCGTGGCATCCTGCGCGGACGCCCGCTTGTCGCCCTCTTCAAACCTTACATCTCCCTTTTCCTCGACGGCGCTCCACTGGCCGTCGCGCGCGAACGACGCGTCCAAGACGCGCGCCGTGCTGATTTGTGTTGCGGTATTGGGTGCTGTGCGGCGAACCTCCACGCCCGTAGCGCCCACCAGGCGCTGCAAGCGTCCCGCGCGGGTGAACTGGGCGACGAATTTGGGGGCGCTGAGCGCGGTCGTCTCGCGCTTGTCCTTCAAAAGTATGGTGGATGGCCCGAGGGTTTCCGCTTGCTCGATGTGCTGCCGGTCGGCCTGTCGTCCTGCGCCGAAGCTCAGGCGCAGCGCGGGGGCTTTCAGCAGCTCGGAGACGCCGGCCTGCTGCGCCTGCGCCACGACGGCTCCTGTTGCGGTCATCTCGCGGAGAACGTCTCGCGCCGGCGCCATCGAGAAATCCACGCGATCGCTCGAAAACCGGCTGGAGCCTTTGGGGGATTGGCGCGATCCGAAAACGCGGCCGCTGGCGGTAAGGTGCTCGATCCAGCCCTCCGGGCTCAGCTCGGCTTGCAGTTGGGTGGCCGAAGCCCGCAGAACGTCGCCGCCGTGGGAAACCCGGATCGAGGGATTCCCTTCCGCGACCACTTCCCGGGCGTGGAACTTTTCTCCCAGCGATACAGAAACCTGGCCGGCGGACAGTTCCCGGCCGCCTTGTTGCACCACGACCGGGCCCGCCAGCAGGACCTTGCGCTGGTTGCGCTGCACTTCGAGACTGCCGGCCTGGACCTGCACCGGGACTCCGCCCGTGCGCGGCGTGGGCGCCATTTCGAATTTGACGGCGTGCTCGATGCGCACGACGGCCGCGCGGGTGCGGTAAATCACGCCGAGGCCGCTTCCGTGGCCCTGGGGCAGGGTGAATTCCACGGGGGCCGGACTCTCCGCTTCGCCGGTCTGGCCGTCGAAGGTCAAGTTGCTGGTGGTGATGTGCAGAGACTGCTGGCCGGTGGCGCGAGCGGCCGTCTTGGCGGGCCGGACGTCGATGGTGACTTCGCCTCTGCACTGCACACCGCCGGTCTTCTGGGCGTAGCTGCATTCGCGCGTGTGAATGCTGTCGTTGCGGTCGCCCTTGGCGCCGTAGATGCTGATCCACACATCCTCGAGCAGGGCGGGATTCCCGGTCTTGAACTCGGTGGCGCGGGAAGCGCGGATGGTGAAGACGGTGCGATTGCCCTCCATTCCGTTGTACGCGAAAGTCTGCATCTGCTGTTGGACGGAGGTGGAGACTTGCGCGCGAGACGCGTGCCGGCGGGCCGCTCGAAACGCGCGCACAACATAAAAGCCGACGACCACCAGGGCAATCAGCCCTGCGATGCTCGCCGCCCACCGCGCGTACCGCGCTGCTTCCTGATTGCGCACAACTTCCCCTTGGTATCGGTTAGAAGCTCAGTATAGGTGACTGGTTTCCAGCCCACAATGCGGGGCGAAAGCGGTGTTCGCTCGGAGGGAAGCGCGCTCAGTCGTAGCGGTGCATGGTGGAGGCCATGTGGTGCAGGCGGTCGTCCACTTTGGCGAAGAGGGTGTCGGGATCGAACTTGCCTGAGGGGCCGCGCGCGCCCGCGCGCACTCCGGTGAGGATTTCAATTCCCTGCTCGATGGTGTGCACAGGATAAACGTGGAAGCGCCCCTCGGAAACAGCCTGGATCACATCATGGCGCAACATCAGGTCTTCGACGTTTTGGGAGGGGATCAGCACGCCCTGCTTTCCAGTCAGCCCCATGATGCGGCAGACGTCGTAGAAGCCTTCGATCTTTTCGTTGACGCCGCCAATCGGTTGCACGTCGCCTTGCTGGTTGACCGAGCCGGTGACCGCCAAATCTTGGCGGATCGGGCAGTCCGCAAGCGCGGATAGCAGGGCGTAGACTTCGGTCGAGCTGGCGCTATCGCCGTCCACTCCACCATAGGACTGCTCGAAGCAGATGCTGGCCGCCAGCGACAGCGGCTTATCCTGCGAAAACATCCGCCGCAGATAGCCGGAAATGATGTGCACGCCCTTGTCGTGAAAGCGGCCGCTGAGGTTCGATTCGCGTTCGATGTTGATGATGCCGATCTTGCCCAGTGCCGCCGCCGCGGTGATGCGCACCGGTTTTCCAAAAGCGTATCCGCCGATTTCGAGCACGCTCAAGCCGTTGACCTGGCCGATGCGCGAGCCTTCTGTATCGATGAGAATGACCTTCTGCTCGATCATCTCCCGGATTTTCGTTTCGATCAGATTGTGGCGTTCGATCTTGGCTGTGCGAGCTTCGCGCACGTGCTCGGCCGTGACGATCGCGTCGCCCCTTTGCCGGGCGGCATAGGCGGCCTCGCGCGCCAGATCGGCGAGCTCGACCACGCGAGCCGTGATTTTGCCGCGGCGCCCGGCGCGCCGCACGCCATATTCGAGAATGGCGGCGAGAGCGGTGCGGTCGAAATGAGGCAGCTTTTCTTCGTCCACCAGGCGGCGCAGCCCGCCCGCGTACTGGCGGACGAGCTCATCGCTCCATCTCATTTCCTCTTCGAACTCAACGCGCACCTTGAAGATTTTTCTGAAATCCTCCTCGAGCTCGTAAAGCAGCTCGAACAAGTCGCGGTCGCCGATCAGGATGATCTTGGTGTGCACGTCGATCGGCTCGGGCTTCAGAACGGCCGTGGCGAACGGAAAGAAGACGTCGATGGGCTGGATTTCCAGTCTTCCATGATTCAACGTGCGCTTGAGCGTGCGCCACACGCCCGTTTCGGTCAGCGCATCCAGCGCGTACATCACCAGGAAGCCGCCGTCAGCGCGCAGCATGGACCCCCCGCGCAGGTCCATGAAATCGGAATTCCATCCGCCGCGCGTATCGTAGCTGCGATGGATGGTGCCGAACAGATTGGCGTAGGTCGGCACGGTCTCGAAGATGACGGGGTAGTGTTCGTGCTCGCTGTGGGCCAGGATCACGTTCACGCCGTAGACCCGGAAGGGATCGCGGTCGGAGCGCTCGCTGCGGGGCATTCCGTCGCCGTCCGAAGAAGGCGAGCGCTCATCCTCTCCCTCGCGCTCCTTGAAGGGCTCGAGATTGTCGAGAATGTGATGGCGCACTTCCTCCAGGTATTCCGCGATCTGCGGGCTGGGATATTTCTCCTTCAGCTCCTCGATGACGCCATCGACCAGCACGGAGGCGGCCTCCTGTTCGAGGTAGCTCATTTCGCTGGCCAGCTCGCGCGAAAGCGAAAGCGTCTTGCGGTAGACCACCGTGAATTCCTGCCGGAACTGGTCGTATTTGCGCTCCAGTTCCTCGGCCGTGGTGTTTTCGAGTTTCCCGTCCTGCACCATCTTGGGAATTTCCTCGATGGGAACCATTTGCCCCTCGAGCACGGGGAAGATTTCGGGCAGAGCGACCGCGCCGACCTGCATGCGTCCCAGCGCGAACTGCTCGCGGGCGATGCGGCGTGTGAAGTCGTCCATCAATTCCTTTTCGCGCTGGGTGAAACGCTCGACGATGCGCGTCTTTTGGCGCTGAAAGGGCTCGCCCTCGAAAACCTGCGGAATGCGCCGGCGCAGAAAATCGGTGCCGGATTCAATTTCCTTTTTGAACGCGTTGGCCTGGCCGCGCGGCAGGGTCAGCAGGCGAGGACGGTCGGCATTCTTGAAGTTGTTGACGTAGCAGCGATCCGGAGCAAGCTCGCACTGCGGGTGCATCTCCTCGATCATGCGCACGATCATGCCGCCGCGGCTCATTCCGGAAAGCCCGCATACGAAGATGTTGTAGCCTGCCGCGGTCAGCTCGACGCCCATACGCAGCGCGCGCAAGGCGCGGCTCTGTCCGAACGCGCCGGTGACCGGCTCGACATCGGCGGTGGTCTCGAAAGGGATTCGCGCAGGATCGCAGCGCCAGCGGAGCTTTTCCGGCGGGAGCGTTTCGTGCTTCGGAGCGTCGGGCGTTGACTTCAGATCTTTGGGCATCGGCAACGTCTGCGTGCTTCGGCGGCGCTACTCTAGCACGGCGGTCTGCGTCTTCCCACCCCCTTTGGTTCCCAGCTTGCTCGCCGGGGCCCGGGGGCCGTAGAGGTCGAGGATGTTGGCGGCCAGGGCGACCACCAGGGGCCCCAGCACCACGCCGAGCAGGCCGAACACCGCGATGCCGCCGAGGACGCTGATGAAAATCAGCAGGCCGCTCATTTCCGCGCGCCCGCTGATCAGCCAGGGCCGCACGAAGTTGTCCACCGCCCCCACAATCAGGCTGCAGAAAATGATGAGAAAGATGCCCCTGCCCATGTGGCCGCTCAACATCAGGCTGATGGAGATGGGCACCCAGATCAGCGCCGAGCCGACCACCGGAACGAGGGAAAAGAATCCCATCATGACGCCCCAAAACACGGCCGAGTGCACCCCGGCGATGGCGAAGGCGATTCCGCCCAACGCGCCGTGGACGGCGGCGGCGGCGAGCGTGGACGTGACCGTGGCGTAGATGACCTCGCGCGTCTCGTGCACCAGCTGCTCGCGGCGCTCCTGATCGAAGGGCAGCACTTCGCGGAGGCGCTGCACGATGCTATGGCCGTCGCGGTAGAGATAGAACATGGCCAGAATGGTAACGAAAATATCGAAGACGAATTCCGCCGTGTGGCGCAGTGCGGGGCCCAGTCGCGCGCCCACGTAGGAAGCGACGTCCTGCGCGTAGTGCAGCAGCAGCCCGCTCAAATCCTGCGGGAACATTTCCGGGAAACGATGCTGCAAGCGGAACCATAGCGGGCCGATCCAGGACAGGCGTCCCGCTTCGATCCGCAATTGCAGCGACTGCGCCGCGCTGACCGCGTCGCGCACGAAGGCGATCATCACGAACACAGTCGGAACGATCAGGATCAAGGTGACCGCGGTGGTGGTGGCCAAAGAGGCGGCCGTCGGACCCCAACGCCGCGCGAGGCGGGTGTAAAGCGGATACGATACCACCACCAGGACCACGGCCCAGGCCAGCGCCACGAGAAAGGGCGCAAACACGATGTACACCAGATAGGCCAGCAGGGCGATGATCCCGTAGAAAAGCGCCGTTCCCAGTATTTTGCGCGAGTCGATCTCGGCAGCCAAATGTTCTCGCTTTCTAACTCTCCCGAGAGATGCCGGCCATCCGGAAATGCCTGTTGCGGGTGCCGCGCCGGGAGCGTCCCAGGGCCCCAGTTTATATATAATTGTGCCATAGTCTGGGGGAAGGACGCCGAATGCCGGACGTCGCGTGCAAGCACGAACATGTACGACTGATCGCGAAGGACGACGAGTCGGAGTACCTCGAGTGCGTCGACTGCGGCGAGATTCTGGAATCCGGCGAGCGCAAGAGCGCCGGGTTCGACGAATCCCTCTCGGACGCCTGATCTGCGCCCGTTGATCCGTGTGCATCTCCCCACAAGGCACGCGAAAAGAGTTGTGTCACGGCATCAACGGGGGAGTAGAATGCGCGCAATGCCGGGGCTCTGTTCTGGAGGCGCGCTATGCCTAGGAAGACCCTCTTTCTTTTCTTGATGTTGCTTCTTGCAGGATGCTTCGCTTTAGCCCAAGAGACGTCAAAGCCGGCCCAAGTCACGCAGTCCACAACTCCCGCGGTGTCTCAGATCCCGCCCGAAGCGGTCAAAGAACCGAATCCGGTGAAGCCGACAGCCGAATCGATCGCGGTAGGGAAGCGAATCTACGGCTTCGACTGCGCGATGTGTCACGGCGTGACCGGAGACGGCAAGGGCGATTTGGCCGCGGACATGAAGCTGCCGCTGTCGGACTTCCGCGATCCCAAGTCTCTGCAGGGCAAAACGGACGGTGAGCTCTTCTACGTCATCAAGAACGGGAGAGGGCAAATGCCGGCGGAAGGGACGCGTGCGAAACCGGCCCAGATTTGGGACATGGTGAATTACATCCGGTCACTGACGAAGGCTGAAAAGGGCGCAAAGGCAGAAACGGCGAAAAAGGAATAAAGAGAGCCTTCAGCGCATCCCCAGCTTGCCGATGATGCGCAAAACGTCCGCGGCGGAAACGTCATAGAGCGAGTGCTCGTCCTCCTGTTCGAGCCGCTCGCGCAGATATTCTGCCGCAATATAACTGGCTTCGCGGTCGGTCAAATTGCGGCCCGCGCCTGCCTGAAACTCCACAAACCCCGGATGTGCCAGCCCGACGATCACTCCCTTGCCGTCCACCAGGAATTTGCAATCGATGGTGTCCGCGTGGCGCGTAGCAATGGCGTTCCAGAGATGAGAAAAGCGGCAACGGTAGACCTGATCGGTCACTTTGGATGGGACGTCGAAGGGATTGATGAACTCGCTCATCGTCCCGGAATTCGGAATCACCACCGATTTCGCCGACGTCGTCATTATTGCCTCACCCCTGCCGCAGCGGGCTGCGTCGCGGCTTGACGATAGCTGCCTACCGCCGCGCCCACTCCCGCTCCGGCGGGAACGCGGAATCCTTGGTCGAGCAGCACCTTCTCCAGCGCGGCCAGCAGAAGCAGCACGTTTTGCTTCTGGCTGGAGAAGCCCATCAGACCGATGCGCCAGATCTGCCCCTTGGTGGGACCGATGCCGCCCGCGATTTCGATGTTGAATTCATCCAGCAGCTGCTTGCGCACGCTCTTGTCGTCCACGCCCGAGGGAATCTTTACCGCTGTGACGGTGACCAGCCGTTCGGCGGGATTGGCCACGAACAGGTCCAGGCCCATCGCTTCCAGCCCGGCCACCAGCGCTTGCTGATTGTGCAGGTGGCGCTCCCAGCGCGCTTCCAGCCCTTCCTCGAGCACCAGCCGCAACGCTTCACGCAGGCCGTAAATCAGGGAGATGGGAGGCGTGTGATGGTAGGTGCGTTCCTTACCCCAGTAATCCATGGCCGGAGTCAGATCGAAGTACCAGCTCTGCACCTTCTTCTTGCGCGCGCGAATGACGTCCTCCACGCGTGTGTTGACCGTGATGGGCGCCATTCCCGGGGGCGCGCTCAGCGCCTTTTGCGTTCCGCTGAAGCAAATGTCCACGCGGTCGCGGTCGACATTCAGCGGGATGCCCGCCAGGGTAGCCACGGTGTCCACCACAAGCAGCGCCCCGAGTTCGTCCGCGACCTGCCGATAGGCCCCAACATGAGCCACGACCCCCGTGGAGGTTTCGCCATGAGTCAGGCCCACGAATTTGATCTTGCGGCCCTTGCCCGCGCGGCGCACTTCTTCCGGATCCACAGGCCGCCCCAGCGGCGCGGTAACACGGGTGACTTTGGCGGGCGAGCGCTCGGCGATGACCGCCATGCGCTCGGAGAACATTCCATTGGAGCAGACGATGCACTCGTCGCCCTCCTCCAGCACGTTGCACACCGCCGCCTCGATTCCTCCCGAGCCGGACGCCGAGATCGGATAGGTGATGCGGTTCTGCGTCTGGAACACGCGCCGCAGCAGCACCTGGACATCGCCCATCATTTCCAGGAACCACGGGTCGAGATGCCCGACCAGCGGGGTGGCCAGGGCGCGATACACGCGCGGGTCCACGCAGGACGGGCCGGGAGTCAGCATCAAACGTGTTGGGGGATTGAGCTCGCCGATCATTTCGGTCATTGAAGTGCCTCGCTAGATATCCAGCAGCAGAATCAGGCGCGCGGTTCGAACCAAGAAGAAAATTGGCGTTGCGAGCAGCAGCTCGCATATTGGAGCAGTGCGGCCGAATCCCGCGCCTCGCCCACCAGCAGCATTATAGAGCCAGAGGCCCCGAATGCCACAGCGCCTCTCGTCCAGCGGCATGTTCCGCAGGCGCCAAAATGGCTGGACCGGAAGCTGAAGCGAGGCGTCGGCCAGTTCTGCCGTTGTCCTTCGGCTGGAGGCGACAATTCAGTATTAGCGGTTTCGCAACTCTCCCGTGGCCGTGTTGAAAGGCCTATACCCGTGTGCTAGATTCCAAAATTGCCCTGAGTTTCTGGAAAACTGGATCGCTGTGAACGAGAAACTGAAGACCTCGCGTGTGGACGTGTACTGGCACACGGTGCGCTATCGCACCGTGCTGCTGTACGTTGTAGTGCTCACCACCATTGCCCTCACGGCAACGTACCTCGTTTTCCCGGAAGCGTCCGGCAACGTGCTGCGGCGCATCTCGGAAATGTTCGGGCCGCGCAACGGCGAAGTGGCGGCGATTTCGGCGCGGCAGGCGCATTTCGTCAACCTGGACGGCAAGGTGCAGGTGAAGAAAGCGAATTCGGTGCAGTGGATCAACGCGGATTACTCGACGACGCTGGATAAGGGAGATTTGATCCAGACCGGCTCGGAAGGGGTAGCGCGGGTTGCCTTCGCCGACGGCACCACCTACACGGTAAAGGGCGACACGCTGGTCACGGTGGAAGAGAATCTGGTCAATCAGAACCGTCCCTCGGAAGTAGGCGTGCACATCACCTCCGGACAAGTCGATCTGGCCACCGGAAAGTGGCAGATGCCGGGATCGACGGCGCAAGTTTCGTTCGAGAATGCGGTGGCCTCGCTGCAGGAAAACAGCCGCGCGGCTGTGCGCAGCGACCCGCAGACAAACCAGCAGCAGATCACGGTCAGCAGCGGCGCCGCGGAACTGACCCGCGGCAACGAACACGTCAATATCGGACAGCACGAGCGCGTGTCCTTCGTTGGATCGGCAGGATCATTGACCAAGACCGCCGTTCTGGCGCCTCCGCAATTGCAGCAGCCTTTGAATCTTTCGCCGCTGATCGTCGCCGATCCCAAGCGCGACAACATTCATTTTTCCTGGGACGCGGTGCCCACGGCGAAGCAGTACGAATTCCAGGCCAGCCCTTCGGCCAGTTTCAATCATCTGGTGATCGACAAGAAAGTTGATTCGACCAGCGCCGATATTTCGGGCTTTGGTTCGGGCGAATATTTCTGGCGCGTGCGGGCCGTGGATGAGAAAAACAACGTCAGCGAGCCCAGCGATCCGTTCCAGTTCACGCTCGCGGCGCAAGGCAAAGAACAGCAGATGTTCCTGTCCGTCGACGATACGCAATTGCAAGGGAATGTCATTGAGGTGATCGGGCGCACGGAGCCCGGCGCCACTCTCATGATCAACGGAGAGCAGGTCGCCGATATGCAGCCGGACGGCCATTTCCGCTATTTCACGCAGCCGATGCAAAAGGGGAGCCACGTCCTGGCCATCACCGGCCAGAACCGCCGTGGGGGCACAGCAATCAAACGCGTCGAAGTGATGATTCCGTAGGCCCGAGGGATTCGGCCGGCGGGTTTTGACGCACGGATCCGGGGGAAAGAAGCAGTGACAAAAAACGGCTACAACATGCGGTCGGTCTTCAGCCTGTTCTCATCCGACCTGGCCATCGATTTGGGCACGGCGAACACGCTGGTGTTTGCGCGGAACAAAGGGATCGTGGTTAACGAGCCCTCCATCGTGGCCATCAACAAGAACACGGGAGAGCCGGTGGCGGTAGGCCGCGAAGCGAAAGACATGCTCGGGCGCACCCCGGGTAACGTGGTGGCCATCAAGCCGATGAAGGACGGCGTGATCGCCGACTTCAAAGTCACCGAGAAGATGCTCACTTATTTCATCCACAAGGCGCATAACCGCCGCGTGCTGGTGCATCCGCGGATCGTAATCGGCGTGCCCAGCGAGATCACGCCGGTGGAAAAGCGCGCGGTGCAGGATTCGGCGTATCGCGCGCGAGCGAGCGAGGTCTACCTGGTCGAGCAGGCCATGGCTGCGGCCATCGGCGCCGGGCTGCCCATCGAGGAGCCCTCCGGCAACATGGTGGTCGACATCGGCGGCGGCACGACGGACATTGCGGTCATTTCCATGAGCGGCATCGTCTACTCGCGCTCGGTCCGCGTGGCCGGAAACGAAATGGACGAAGCGGTCATGCATTACTTGAAGCGCAAATACAACTTGCTGATCGGCGAGCGCACCGCCGAGCAGATCAAGATCGAAATCGGCTCCGCCTATCCGCTGGAAAAACCGCTCACCCTGGAAGTGAAAGGGCGCAACCTGATCGAAGGCGTCCCGCGCACGGTTACCATCGACGACAGCGAGATTCGGGAGGCCCTTTCCGAGTGCATTTCCACCATCCTGAACGCGATCCGCGTGGCCCTCGAGCGTACGCCTCCGGAACTCTCCGCCGATATCAGCGATCGCGGCATTGTGCTGACCGGCGGCGGCGCGTTGATCAAGAATCTGGATAAGCGCATTCGGGAAGAAACGGGTTTGCCCGTTTCCATCGCCGACGATCCGCTGGCGTCCGTCGTGCTGGGCACCGGAAAAATGCTCAGTGATTTTCGGCTCTTGCGCCAGGTTTCGATTGACTGACGCGCTGGCGCTCCGCGAACTGGGCGCCAAGCTTTGCGCGCTGCGCCGCGAATGCTGACCGGCCGCGCCAGCATCCTGGAATTTCGGGCTCTGAAATGGTTGACATCCCTACTCGCCGGCGTCCCCTGGCTCTCCTCGCGATTGTCGTAGTCGCGCAGGTGCTTCTGCTCGCCTTTCAGGTGCGCCGCACGGCTCGATCTGAGGACAAGCAAGTCCCCCTGATCCGCTATTGGGCCGTCGAGATGATCATGCCGATCGAGCGCGCCGGTTCCTGGATGGTCTCCGGGACTTCCGGTCTTTGGAACGGGTACATCGACCTGCGCCACCAGCGAGCGGAAAACATCCGTCTTCGCGCGGAAAATGGCGAACTGAAACTGCGCAATCGCGCGCTGGAGACCGAAGCGGCCGAAGCGCAGCGCATGGAATCCCTGTTCGAATTCCGCCGCCAGCACCCCGAAGCTCCCATGCTCGCGGCCGCGGTGGTCGGGTCGATGAGAGCGATGGCGGCCGCCCGTGTGATTGGGGCCAGCGCCGATCCCATCTCGCACACGATCTTCATCAACCACGGAGCGGATGACCATATCCGGCACAACATGGCCGTGATTACGCCGGACGGCATCGTGGGCAAAGTCGTGGAAGTGTTTCCGCACGCCGCGCAGGTCCTGCTGATCAACGACCGCGAAAGCGGGATCGGCGCCATGTTCGCCGCCACCGGGACGCACGGAATCGTGAAGGGTACGGGCGAAGCGGAACCGCAGATGGATTACATCGTGAACGACGACAAAGTGCAGGTCGGCGATGCGATCGTCACCTCCGGAGACGACCGCATTTTCCCGAAGGGATTGCCGGTCGGTGTGGTTGCCGAAGTCAAGCACTCCAGCCCGTTTCAGATCATCCACATTCGCACCTCGGCGCGGCTGGACCGCCTGGAAGATGTTCTGGTCCTGCTCACCGAGAAGCAACTGGACCTGACGCCCGCAACGGAAAGTCCGGCGCTCACACCCAAACCGCCGTCGAGCGCAACTCCTGCTGGCGCTGAAAAAAAACCGCCTGCTGCAGCTGTGACGGCGCCAAAGGCGTCGACACCGGCAAAAGCGGCAAAACCGGCCGCGCCGAAGAACTGACGAACATGTCCTTCGCCTTCACTCCCGGAATCCAATCGCAAGAAAACGTCGAGGTCCACAAGTACTACACGGGCACGATCGCCGCCTCCGCCATCCTGGCCATCGTGCTGCAAGCTTTTCTCCACAAATATGGCCAGTGGGCGGAGTTCGTCGAACTCCCTCTGCTGGTGACCGTCTATTTCGGAGTCAGCCGCCGCAATCCCGCTTCCGGCCTTCTGCTGGGCGCGGCGATCGGTATTTTGCAGGACGCGCTGAGCCACGATAATCCCATCGGGCTCTACGGCATCGCCAAAACTTTTGTGGGATATGTGGCTTCATCGGTGGGCGCTCGCATCGACATGGAGCATCCTCTCAGCCGCTTCGGTCTGGTGGTCGTTCTTTTCCACTTCCATCAATTCGTGCTCGCCGCCACGCAGCGCGGGCTGCTTGGCCGTCCCGCTCCGTTCTTCAATTTGCATTTGTTTATCGCTTCGCTGGCGAGCGGCGGCTTCGCTGTCCTGCTTTTCGCGCTTCTCGACCGCCTGCGGCGGCCGGCCTGACTCGCTGTGGCGCTCACAATGCGGCACGGCAATGCGCCTTACAACCGCGGAATAGGAATAGCGATCGATCAGTCCTGCATCTCTGCGCCGTACCTGTCCTTTCGTCTAGGTGTGCACACTTGGCTAAGATTCATTGACCAAATGGACATTCGCCCGTTGCGGCTCTCGCGCGCGCGGTGTTAGTTTAGAAGCCGCCTCGAATCCACAGCGATTCGAAGGTGTGTGCGTGAGGGCCCGGAGCGCCCCCGCTGGCCTACCCCTCGGCAGGCCCGCCGCGTCGGACAGGCAGGAGTTTCGTTGGCACCGTGGACCAATACTGATACGAGAATCCCCCAGGGCCGTTTAGCGCTCGTTTCTTACGTTTCTGTGGGCCTGGTCATCCTTCTTCTGCTCGGCTTTTGGAAGCTGCAGGTGGTGCAGTCCGGCCATTTTGCCGATCTGGCTGAGCGCAATCGCATCCGCTACATCCCGATTATCGCGCCGCGCGGCCCCATGCTCGACCGCTACGGCCGCGTCCTGGTTGATAGCTATCCCTCCTTCAGCATCCTGCTTCTGCGGGATCAGCCCAAGTTGATCGTCAAGAGCCTGCCGCAAATCGAAGAGGGTTTGGGAATCAGCAAGCAGGATCTGCAGGAGCAACTCGAGGCTGCCAAGGACGAGCCCAAATTCCAGCCGGTGGTGATCAAGCCCGTCGCTTCCGATGCGGATATCGCCTTTGTCGAATCGCACCGCGCGGACCTGCCCGTGCTCGAACTCATGATGGTCCAGCGCCGCCACTATCCCTATGGCGAGATGCTGGCCAACACGATTGGATACGTCGGCGAAGTCTCGCCGAAAGAGCTGGCCAAGAGCGATGGGCGGTACCGCCCCGGCGACATCGTGGGGAAAGCGGGTCTGGAGCGGGAGTACAACAGCATTCTGGAAGGTACCGACGGCATGCGCCGTGTGGTGGTCAACAGTGTGGGCAAGCCGGTGCGTTCTCTCGACGATATCCCCGCCATCCCCGGCAAACCCATCCAGCTGACCATCGACTACGACCTGCAGGCTATCGCGGATCGCGACTTTGCCGGCAAGGAGGGCGCGCTAGTGGCCATGGACGCGCGCACCGGCGAGATCCTCGCCATGGTCAGCCGGCCCACCTTCGATCCCAACGATTTCGCCGTGCGCATCCCGGCGAAAGAATGGCTGCAGCTGAACACCGACCCCGAAACGCCGCTATTGAACCGCGCGATCCAGGCCCAATTAGCCCCGGGTTCAGTGTTCAAGATCGTGATGGCCACGGCCATGCTGGAATCGAAAGCCATTTCTCCAACCTACAAGGTGTTCTGCCCCGGCTATGCGACATTCTACGGGCGAGTCTTCCACTGCGATCACCCGCACGGCGAGGTGGATCTGCACAAGGCCATCGTGGCCTCCTGCGACGTCTATTTCTACAATGTCGGGAAACTCCTGGGGATCGATCGCATCAGCTACTACGCGAATGCGCTCGGCTTGGGGCATCTGACCGGAATCGATCTGCCGGGCGAAGAGCCGGGGCTGATTCCTTCCGAGGCCTGGGTTGAGCGCGTCTATCATCACAAGTGGTACCCGGGCTCGACCATTTCCGTATCGATTGGGCAGGGCGCCGTGATGGTGACGCCGATTCAGCTGGCGCGCATGGTCGCGGGCGTCGCGAGCGGCGGCACGCTGGTCGAGCCGCATCTGCTGAAGGATGACGCGAACGTAAGAGCGACAACGTTTCCTATTTCGGCCAAGACCGTGGACACCATTACCCAGGGCATGTGGGGTGTGGTCAACGAGCCGGACGGCACCACGTCCGGTTTGGTCAAGCTGAAGAACATCGACTTTTGCGGCAAAACGGGCACCGCGCAAACCATGAGCTACCAATTGCAGAACCGCCTGGGCAAGCACGTCAAAGAAAACGCCTGGTTCGTTGGCTACGCTCCGCGGGAAAATCCGGAAATTGTGGTGGCGGCGCTGGTGCAGGGAGGCGGCTGGGGAAGCGTTTCCGCCGCGCCCATCGTGCGCGACGTGGTGAAGGCCTATTACGATAAGAAATATCCGAACTTGAATGTAACCACAGCTCAGAACGCGAAGCCGGCGGGATCAGGTCGCCCGCTGGTGGCCAGCGCGGGAGCGCGCCCGTGAAGGAACACGTCCACGATTTCGACTGGGTTCTTCTGGCCATTGTTGGAGCGATCTGCGCCATTGGCTTGGCCGAGATCTACTCCTCCACGCACGCCAGCGCGATGGCGGGCATGCAGTACCGGCAGTTAATCTGGATTGGGGTCGGCCTGGTGGGCATGTTCCTGATTTCGCGCATCGATTACCACACCCTGCTCGACCAGGCACCCGCCCTTTATGTCTTTGGAATCCTGAGCTTAGTGGCCGTTCTGGCCGTGGGCCACACCCGGTATGGGGCCAAGCGCTGGGTCAGCCTGGGGGGCGGTTTCAATTTGCAAGTGTCAGAGCTAATGAAGTTGATTATAATCATAGTGCTGGCGCGTTACTTCAGCGAAGTACGCACCGACCGGCTGACTCTGGCGGATTTGGCCAAGGTCATTCTTTTGACGTTGGTCCCCATGGGCCTGATTTTGAAGCAGCCCGATTTGGGAACCGCGTTGGTGCTCGTGCCGGTCCTCGTGATTGGCGCAATCCTCGCCGGCATCGAATGGAAGCACGTCGCTGTAGGCGTCGTTCTTCTGGGATTATTGATTCCGGTGGGCTGGCGTCTTCGTACGCACTTGAAGCCGTATCAGCAGCAGCGCATCCAGACCTTCCTCCATCCCGAGGAAGATCAGCGCGGCGCAGGCTATCAGATCCTGCAGTCGCAGATCGCCGTGGGCTCGGGAGGTTTTTGGGGCAAGGGATTCGGCAAAGGCAGCCAGAATCAGCTGGGTTTTGTGCCCGTGCGTTATTCGGATTTCATTCTGGCGGCGCTGGCAGAAGAACAAGGTTTTATCGGTGTTTGCGTAGTTTTGCTATTGTACCTGGGTTTGATTCTGCGGCTGGTGGATAACGCGCAGAAGGCGAAAGACAAGGCCGGAATGTACGTCGTAATGGGGGTTACGGCCATTCTGGGGTTTCACGTCCTGGTCAACGCGTCCATGGTGATCGGCTACATGCCGGTGACCGGCATTCCGCTGCCGCTGATGAGTTACGGAGGATCGTCAACTGCATTCGTGTTCCTGGCTTTGGGCCTGGTGATGAACGTTCGTATGGGGCGTTTTGTCAACTGAGCCCGAGCGAACCGCCGCGCGTTGGGCAGGAGAGGCGCGCGCGGAATTTCAGTTTGAAAAAATTTCAGATAAGGACGCATCGGTGAGGAAACAGGCTCCACAATTGGCCAGGTCATGCCTGGGTGCAAGGCCCTTCCTGAGCGCGAAACCCGCGTCCGATGCGCTACGAGGATTCCATGTCAAGGGAAATGGTTATTTCGGCGAACCCGCACGAAACGCGCGTCGCCATTTTGGAAGAAGGACAGCTTTGTGAGTATTACGTCGAGAGGGAAAAAGAATTTGCGCTAGTCGGAAGCATTTACAAAGGCCGCGTCACCCGCGTGCTGCCCGGCATGCAGTCGGCCTTTGTGGATATCGGCCTCGATAGCGACGCCTTCCTGTACGTCAGCGATTTCCTCGAAGAAGCCGAGGAGGTCGACCACATCGTCGACACCGTCGAAGATAAGGTTCAGAAAATGGAGGCGCAGGGCGGACAGGTTTTTTCCGCCCCGCAAGAAAGTTACGCCGCCGTTGAGCCTGCCGACGTCCAACACGGAGCGTCTGCCGCAAGTCCGCCCGAGCCTGCTTTCGAGCCGACAGATCCGGCGGCCGTGGGCGCGCCGCTCCGCGAGGCCGAGCCTCCTCTGGAGGCTGCTCCGCCGCACGCCGAGTCTCAGCCGCCTTTTCAGCGGCCGGGCTATTCGCAGCATCCATCCGGCGGGCGCGGCCGTTTCGAGAATCGCGATCGCCGCGATTTCGGGCGCCGCGGCGGCCGCAGACGTCACGGACGCGGCGGGCGTCCGGGCGATCGCCATTCGGGCCGGGAGCTGCCCCAGTCGAAATATGCGCCTCCTCGTTTCATCGAGGATCATTCCGAGCCGCCCTCCGGCGATTACACGCCCATAATTTTGCCCGGTGAGTCGCTGGCCAAATATCGCGCGCCGTCGCAGCCGCCCGCACCCGCTGCCGAAGCGCCCGAGCAGGCTTCTCCAAGCGCCTCTTCGGCGCAACAGGAAACTCCAGTGCAAGAAGCGCACTTCGAGCCGGAGAAACCGCCCACGCCCGCCTGGTCGGGATTCGGTCCCTTGCCGGGTGAGACTCTCTCGAAGTATCAACCCAACGAGCCTTCGGCTGCGGTGAAACCCATCGTTCCCGCGGAGCCGTTCGCGGAAACGGAGCGCCCGAAAGCTTCCGCGCCGCAGCAGGAGTACGGCGCGTCGAGCAGCAAAATCGAATCGCCAGAACCCGAATCCGAATCCGCCTCTGCCGAACACGAAGACGACGGGCGCGCTGACGAACGGCTTGGCGAAGCATCCGAAACGGCCGGCCTCAGCGAAGATCAGGCCGCCACCCTTGCCGCTCACGTTTCCGAGGCGCAGATCGAGGAGCAGACCGAACGGGAACGCGAAGAGCATGAAGCAGAGCATGAAGAGGATTCTCTGGCCGCGCCGGAAGACGCGCCCGAACTCGCCGAGGAGCAGGAAGAAAACGCCTTGGAATCGGCGGAAGCCGATGCCGTGGAAACGGCGAGCATGAGCGAGGTCTCCGCGCTGGAGGACGATTCGGAAGGTCCGCAACCCGGAAATTCATGGGATGAGCGGCAGCCCGGGCAGGACTCCGAGCTGTCCGACGCTCAGCCGGGCATGGACCGCGGAGATTCCCGCCCGCCGCAGGGACAGCGTCCCTGGAAGGCCCGCGTGCGCGACGATTTCCGCTCGCGCATGCAGCATCCCGGGCGTCGCGGAGGACGCGATCGCGGCCGTCGTGACGACCGTGGGCGCCGTCCGCATCGCGGCTACGGCCATGGCCATCATCGCCCGCAGCAGCGCCGGCCTCAGCTCATTGCCGACCTGCTGAAACAGGGCGAGGAAATCATCATCCAGATCGCGAAGGAACCCCTGGGCAAGAAGGGCGCGCGCATCACCAGCCACGTTGCTCTGCCGGGCCGCTTCCTGGTGTACATGCCGACGCTCGATCACACCGGCGTCTCGCGCAAGATTGCTTCCGCCGAAGACCGCGCGCGCCTGCGCCATCTGGTCAACGACGCGAAGGGCGCCGCGGGCGGCGGCTTTATCGTCCGCACGGCGGCGGCCAGCGCGAGCCCCGAAGAGGTTCGCGCGGACGTGGAATTCCTCACGCACAGCTGGTCCGAAATCAAATCGCGCGCGGAGCAGCGCAAGGCCCCGGCGCTTCTGCATCGCGACTTGAACCTGGTCGAGCGCATTCTGCGCGACTACGTGAACGGCGACTACACCGCGATTTGGGTGGATTCGGAGGAAGAATTCACCAAAGTGGTCGACTTCATGAGCCGCTTTCAGCCCGACCTGGTCAATCGTGTGAAGCTCTACACGAAAGAGACGCCGGTCTTCGAGGAATTCGGCATCCAGCAGGAAATCGACAAGGGCCTGCGCCCGAAAGTCTGGCTGAAGTCCGGCGGCTACATCGTCATCAACCACACGGAAGCGCTGGTGGCCATCGACGTCAACACGGGCAAGTTCGTGGGCAAGGGCTCGACGCGCCTGGAAGACACCATCGTGCGCACGAACCTGGAAGCGGTGAAGGAAATCGTCCGCCAGATGCGCCTGCGCGACCTTGGCGGGATCATCATCATCGATTTCATTGACATGGAGGAGCGGCGCAATCGCGAAAAAGTCATGGCAGCGCTGGAAGACGCTCTACGCGCCGACCGCGCACCGTCCAAAGTGCTGCGCTTCAACGAATTCGGCCTGGTGGCCATTACGCGCAAGCGCACCAAGCAGGCCCTCGAGCGCACGCTCTGCCAGCCGTGCCCGTATTGCACCGGCTCCGGCATGGTGAAGTCGGTGCCCACCCTCTGCTACGAAATTCAGGGCGAAGCGCGCAAGATGGCGCCCGAAACCGATTCCGGCAGCCTAACCTTGCGCGTCCATCCCGAAATTTCCAAGGCGCTCAAGACGCGCGAGGCCAGCCTGATCGACGAGCTCGAGCGGACGACAAAGAAGAGCATCATCATCCAGGCCGACCCCACGCTCCACTGGGAGCAGTACGACATCTACTAACTTTGTGCTGAGATCGTGACGACGACCGTGCGTTTGGGCTGTCTGCCGGGCGCAGGGTGCTCGCGGTTTCTCTGCTCTAACGTCCGTTAAAGGAGGAACGAAGAATGGCACCTGCCGTGGGATCTCCCGCTCCAGAATTCACGCTCAAGGACCAGAACCAGAAGGAAGTGAAGCTGTCCGATTATAAGGGCAAGAACGTCGTGCTGGTTTTCTACCCGCTGGATTGGAGTCCGGTGTGCACGAACGAGCACGCCTGCTTCGTCAACGACATGAAGCGGTTCGAGCAGCTCAACGCGCAGGTTCTGGGGATCAGCGTCGACAGCGCCTGGTCGCACAAGGCGTTCGCGGAAAAAATGGGCATCCACTATCCGCTGCTCGCGGATTTCCAGCCGCGCGGCGCGGTGGGAGAAAAATTCGGGGTTTATCTGGCAGACAAGGGAATCACTGGGCGCGCCATCGCCATCGTCGACCGCAACGGAACAATGGCCTGGTTCAAGAATTACGACATCCCCACTGTTCCCGACATCAAAGAAGTCGCCGACGCCCTGGCCAAGGTCCACTGATTCGCTTCGGCGGTTCTTGCGGCTTTGATCCTACGTCGAGGCGGCGCAAAACCCGTCCGCGTTCTTCGCTATCGTGCGGACGCGTTCTGCTCCACCTATTTCTTGGCGAACGTGCGGATGTAATCCTCGACTTCCCAGCGCTCCTGGTCGGTGAGCTTGTTCTGGAATGCCGGCATGGGCCGCCGCCCGTGCGTGATTTTCCAGAAGAGTTCGCCGTCAGTCTGTCTGTTCATCTCACGCGCGTCGGTAAAATCGGAGGGCATGGTCGAAAGCTTGCTGGCGCGCTCGCCGTTGCCGTCCCCATTCACGCCGTGGCAGTCCTTGCAGCGCTTGGCGTAAATCTCGCCGCCTGCTTTCAGCGTGGAGGCGGTTGCGGGAAACGGATTGTGCAGTTTGCGCGCCGACGCGGGAACCTTCCAACCGGTCAGCGCGTTGAACGTGGCTACCAGCACGAGCACGATAATGACGGCCAAGGCCAGCCAGATCACCGCTTTGTTTTTCTTTTTTGCGGGCTTGGAATCCAATCTTCCTTCCTGTCCATCCGTTGAAAACGCCGCAAAAATCTTCGCATTGCGCGGGGCCATTTTCAACCGGCGCGCGTCATTTCACTTTCCGAGTGAATGATTCGTTTCTCAGAGCTGCGCTGAGCGGTCGGGCTTCGTGGAGGAGCACGACTCTGACCCCGCACACGTCAATGCGCGTGCAGCACCTGGAAAACGTAAACGGCGACGATCGCCAGCATCACCAGAACGTAGATCCGCAAGGCCCATAAGGCCGCGCGCATACCTCGCGACAACGGCGTCCGCCCGAAGCGCGTCTGCGTCTTCGCCGCCACTACCTGATCGGCTTCCAGCAGCGACAGCACCAGACGCGGATCTTTCAGATTTGGCCGCTCCGCGCGGTTGCCGCCTTGCTGTCGCCCCGAATTCTTCTCGTCCCGTTGCATCATTCCGCTCACTCTCTGAAACCTTCCCCGATCACCCGCCCAGCCATTTCGGAAAAACCGTGGCCAGTCCAAAACCGATTCCCGCGCAGACCAACAGGACGGTCACCGTGATCCCCGCAACATTCGCCCACCATCCGTTCACCTGCTCGCCCATGACCTCGCGATCGTTCACCAGCAACAGCAAAAACGCCAGCGCCGGCGGCATGGCCAGCACCGCGATCACATTCACCACCAGCACCACGAACTCCAGCGGAAACTTCGGAATCAACACGAGACCCGCCGCCGCGCACGCCGACCCGAACAGAATCAGATAAAAGGGCCAGGCTTCGCGCAGCGGCTGGTTCAAGCTGTGTCCGGTGTGCAGCACCTCGCCGAAGGCGTACGCTGAGGAAGCCGAAATCGTAATCGCCGCAACGATCCCCGCTTCGAAGATGCCCAGTGCAAAAAGCGCTGCCCCCGCATGCCCGATCCACGGCTCGAGCGCCTGAGCGAATTGAGCGGCCTGAAAGTGTTCCGCGCTGATCCCGTGCCGGAACAGCGGCACCGTCGCCAACAGTGTGGCCACGGCAAAAAGCGCAGCCAGCACCGCTCCGGTCAAAGTGTCGATGCGGCCTGCGCTGATGTCGCGCGGCTGCATTCCCTTGTCCACCACGGCGCTTTGCTGAAAGAACAGCATCCAGGGCGTCACAGTGGCTCCCACAGTCGCAAGCATCAGCACGAGGATCTCATAGTGATTTCCCTGCGGAAACGGCGACCACGTCAGCATCGCCTGTCCTACTGCGCGCCAGTCGGGACGCGCCAGAATCGCCACGGGAATGAAGAGCGCGTTGAAAATGGCCAGGCTCAACGTGATTCGTTCCCAGGTCCAGTAGCGTCCGGTGGCGATTGCGCCGAGCACGATCACCAGCGCTCCACCCACCGCGACGGCCGGCCGAATTCCGAAAAATCCCAGGCCCGCGCGTACGCCGATGAATTCGGTCACCAGCGTCAGAAAATTCCCCAGCACCAGATCGCCCATGGAGAAGAAACCCCAGAATTGTCCGAAGCGGTCGAAGATCAGTTCCGCGTGCCCGCGGTGGGTCACGGCGCCCAGCCGCACGGTCATCTCTTGCACGATGAAACCCATCACGAACGTCAGCAGGACGAACGGCAGGAAGAAGCCAATCCCGTAGCGCGCGCCGTCCGCCGAGTAGGACAGCATGCTCGGCGCGTCGTTCTCGCCGAGAAACACGAGAATCCCCGGCCCCACCAGCAGCCAGAGCAGCCGCAAATTTCCCAGCGCCTTCGATCCCCGGCCCATCCAGCGGGCGCGGGCCACTTCGTAGCGGTCGCGCGCGCGATCGATATCTTCGTGCGTTAATTGGCCGATCAGATCGGGCGCGGCGGCCGAAGCGGCCGCGGTTTCCGTGGTGGGATGCGCAGGGTGCACGTTCTTCGAGGAGGGAGCACGCGCAGACGAACTCGCTGCGGAATCAGGGGCTCCGAACGCGCTTCCCGCCGCGTCCACACTGTCGTCAGAACTGTCCTCTGTGTCGTCGAAGTCCGTCATGAGTTAACCGCACTGAACTCTACAAATAAACTACGCTTAACTCATCTGTGGGTCAACACACTCCTGAGCAATGTAGGGAACACGGCGATGGTGCGGAGTGAATGTGCTGCAGACGGTTAGCCTAACGCTCCCGCGCGCCGCTTACGCTCTGTTCCAGGTGGAACGGAGCTCCTGCCAGTGCCGCTGCATCTTGCGCCGCACCGCGCCCATCGCGGGACCCAGCACCCAGCGGTACGGGTGCGGATCGAACGCCCGTACCGAGTCGATAATTTCCCGTCTCAATTCAGGCGGAGTCCGCAGGCTCAACACAACGGGCACCCATCCCTCCGCCCTCGCTTTGCGAATTGTCTCCAGCTCGGGTTCGGCCACGTTCACTCGCTCGAGCACCCAGCGCGACACGTGCAGAAATTCCTTTGCCGCTACTCCATCGCGCTCGGCGCTGCCGCGCGCCGTGTTTCCGTGATAGCGGAAATAATTCAGCGGCTCGCTGACATACGCCACTTTTCCCCTCATCGCCATCGCCGCCCAGGTTTTCCAATCGCCGCACAGCCGCAGTGCTTCGTCCGCGCCGCCCATTGCCTCATAGGCCGCTTTGCGAAAAAGGACGCTGCTCGCATTCGGTACCGGCGTAATGAGCGCAAAATATTTCTCGCATAAGTCGAGGCCCTGGACGCAGAAGTCGACGTTCCAGCGTTCCGGATCGGGAAGGTTGTAGTCGGCAAATCCCTTCACGCTCCACTCGCCATCCGTGCCTTCTGCGGGCTCGTCTTTTCCACACTCGCGCAGACTTTGGCCGGTGCTACTGCCCGGACCCGCCACAACCCGGAACGACCGGCAAAAGCCCATCACCACTTGCTCGTCGGCTTCCAGCAGGGGTACCAGGCGTTCGAGAAACTGGGGCTTGGCATAATCGTCCGATTCCGCAATCCAGACGTATTTGCCTTGAGCCATGCGCACGCCCTTGTTCCATTGTTTGAACGGGCTGCCCGAATTTGTTTCGTTGCATTCGAGGCACACCACGCCCGAGGCCGCCGAATATCCCTTCAGGATTTCGCGGCTGCCGTCCGTCGAGGCATCGTCCAGCAAAATCAGTTCAAAATCCTGATACGTCTGCGCGAGGATGCTCGCGATGCGCTGGCGCAGAAATGGCGCGTGGTTGTAGTTGGGGACGATGACGCTGACGATGGGCATGGTGAGCATCCTCACCCGGGATAGGGCGAGTTACCGTTTCCGATCGCGTCCACCGCGGCAGCAGTGCCCAAGGCCGCGAAATGCGAGGGGAAAATCCGGGTAGCGATCAGAGGCCACCGCCCACGGCGCTTTCCCGTGCATCGTGCTGACGTCCGGGACCCTCAAACGCCACCCGCGCTACGTTCGCATCTTGCGATAGATTGCTCGTTTCCGAGTTGTCCCCTTTACAGATGAAAATCAAATTGTGATAAAAATGCGCGGCAACGACATGGCGATCGAAATCCGTCGGGGAATAATTGTCGCGCGGAATTTCTTGAAAGTTGAGTGAGTGACAAAGCGAGGTGAAGTAACCCATGATTGTGCGCGGGTCGTTGATCTTGCAGCTGGACCCGCCGAAACCGGGCCAATACGACGTTTGGGTATCCTCAACGACGTAGATGCCCGGGCGGTTCATCAGCGGAAACAGGATTTCGAACGTTCGGATGACGTCAGCGTTTACATGGCTACCGTCGTCGATCACGAGATCCAAGCCGCCGCTTTGCTTCACAACCTCGCGCAGAAAGCCCTCATCGACTTGGTCGCCCTGGAAGATTCTGATGCGCGGCTCCTCAAGTCTCCTCTTGTCGTGGATGTCGATCCCAATGATATTGGCGTGCGGAAAATAAGCCTTCCAAGTGCGTAGAGAGTTGCCGCCCTGGGCCGGGTCGTCGTAGCCTCCCACGCCAATCTCCAGGAGGTTCAGGCGTTTGGACCGGAGCGGTGCGAAATGCGTCTGATAATGCTGCAGATACCAATGGATTCCCCATTTATCCGTCTGAAAGAACTGGCCCAATCGGATCAGATCGCTTGAGTATCTCAATGTAAACGCGTACCTGCGTAATCTCCTCAAGCGTTCAAGATTTGCTTGTGACAACCCCCGCAGCACAGACCTCAAATCACGCACCTCCAAAGACGGCCGCAGCCCTTTGCACACCGCAGGAACTGCATACACCTCTTAGCTGCCGCTCCTCCGTAGCGCCTGCGGAAAGCGCACAATCTTCTGTCGTCCCCACCAGTCCCAAATGGTGTAAAACTGTCGCGGCGGGAGCACCACCGCCGCGCCCGCCAGAGCATAACGGAACAGCCGGTAAGCGAGTGTCGGATTCCGATACTCAGACTGGAACGACCGTACCTCTGTCTGCATTGTTTCCCGCCGGCCCCCGCCGAAGTCGTGCAACCGCGAGCGGCTGATCAACACCCACCAACGGTAAAACGATGCGAGCATCGCCTCGCGCCCGACCCCCATGCGAATCAGCATGGGCTCGACCTCCTGGAACATAATCTCCATCATCTCCGCCTTGCGGTGCAATTTTCGGCGGTTGCTCGCATCAACGGTGTGTAAGTTGGCCTCGTGGAACCGGTAGTAGCAAAGCGGCTCCTGAAGCACTAGGGTGCCGCTGGCCATTGCTGACCACGCAATCGGGCCGTCTGCGCAGAACACCAGCACCTCGGGAATCGGGACCACGCGCGCGAAGACTTCTTTGCGTACAGTTACCGCGCCGACGATCAGGAAGGGCCAATACGTCCACGCCAGCCCAGCCGCCTCCGGCGTTGCAAGACTGAAGAACGCGCTCTGCTTCGGGGCGCGCAATTTCGTTTCGCCCGTGCGCTCATGGAACTCGTAGTGCCCGTGGCTGACCGCACCGGCACGTGGATTTTGTTCGAAAGCACTCGCAACTGACTTCAGCTTGCTCGGAGCAAACCAATCATCACCGTCGAGACAGCTGATAATCTCGCCGCGCAGTTCGGGAAACGCCACGTTGAACGCCGAGGCTTGGCCTCCGTTCTTCTTTTGCAGCAGGCGCACGCGGGGCGCAAACTTCCTTACAATCTCCGGGGTGCGGTCAGTGGACCCGTCGTCCACCACCACAATTTCGTAATCCGCGGCGGGAAAATCCTGCTCGATGGCGCTCAACACGCACTGCTCGATGTACTTCTCGTGGTTGAACGTATCAATCAGGACAGATAAGAGGGGTTTCGTCACGGTTGCCCTACAGTCTCGTCCGCCCGTTTCGCCGGATTCGGCCCGCCCCCCAACCTCCGCATCACCGTCCGAATCCTTGTCCGAACACCTTCCAAGTAACGCGCATGGCGTCCGACGATCAACACCGCGAATGCGTGTACCCAGCGGTACACGAAAAATCCAGTTGAAACGGTTGTCCCATCTGCTATTGCGTGGCGGCATAGATGCACGAACTCGCGCCACCGGCCTGGCCGCTCCAGTTGGAACTCGTCCGTCTCTTGAAGCAGCCGCCAAAGCGAAAGAAGTAGCCGAGCCTGCCCCCGCCTGGCTCGGGGCACGTTCTCCTTGGCCCATAAGGCCAATCCAAGAATTGCCTTCTCGCGGAGCCTAGCCCGTCCCCGAACGACCTCCGCACTCGGCTTGCCTCGCTCAGCGAACCACCGATTGCCGCCGTGAACGCGGTTTTTCGCCAGGCACTCTTCAACCGCGCCAACCGGCCCAACGAAAATCGACGTACCCACCAGGAAGGCGTCAGCCATGAAAGTCAGCCCCTCCGGTATCGGCCCGATTCGCTCCAGCGCTTCTCGTCGGAACACGAGCGATGACGTTGGCGCCGCGACATATTCGAGCAGCTTGCGCCGGCTTGCGGGCACATCCCCTGTGACCAGCGCAATTCCGGGCTCCCACGACCAGTTTTCACGTGGATCCCAGAACTCATACTTGTGATACACCATCACCGCATGAGGTTCCTTCTGGAACTCCTCTACAACGCGCGTCAACTTGCCCGGCAGCCAGTAGTCATCTGCGTCCAGGAAGGCGACCAGTTCGCCCTTCGCTCGCGCGATGCCGGAATTGAACGCCGAGGCCTGCCCGCCATTTTCCTTGCGGACATACTGAATGCGTGCGTGCCTGGGCGAAGCCTTCAGGTACTTGGCGACGCGCTCCGGCGTATCGTCGGTCGAGCCATCGTCCACGACGATGATCTCCATGCGCTCGGCCGGATAGTCCTGCGCCATGACGCTGTCCAGCGCCTCCTCGACGAATCTTCCGTAGTTGTAGGTGTCGATCAGAACGGAAATTAGCGGCAATGTCATCGGCTTTCGGCCTCGGTGCGGCTAGCCGGTGCAGCGCGGCTTCCGGCCGGACCCGTCGTACGATTTTAATTGATTTTTGCACAACGCGCTTCTGGTATGATGTCGCGCGGGGTCCCAGCCTGGGTGTCCTAATTTTCTTATTAGGGAGAGAAAACGAACGTGCCGCCAAAAACGCGTGCCTATACGTGTGTCCTTTTCGCTCTAGCTCTGTTGGCGGGCTGCGCGTCATCCAACCAGCCGATCACCGTTTCACTATCGCCGTCGCCGGCGTTCGTAGGCTCGGCGCAAACCATCCAATTTACCGCCACCGTCACCGGCGATAGCTCCGGGGTGACCTGGACCGTGAATGGCACGGCAGGGGGCGGCGCAGGCGGCACCGTCGATGCAAATGGGAATTACACAGCGCCCGCGGTGACGCAGAATGCGCTGGTGACCGTGACGGCCACCAGCAAGCGCGATCCCACGAAGTCCGCCTCCGCGAGCGTCAACATCGTGGCGCCCGGCACGGTCAGCTCGACCAACGAACCGCAAGTTGCGCAGTACACGATCAATCCGCCTTCGGACGCGAAAGTCTCGATCCAGTTTGGCACGGACACATCCTACGGGCTGACGACCTGGACGCAATCCACGCCCTCAGGAGGCGGCCCCGTCAGCATCTACGTGGCTGGCATGCGCGCCAATACGCTGTACCATATGCAGGCCGTGATCCAATTTTCGGCTGGCGCCACGGTCGACGACGCCGACCACACCTTCACGACCGGCGCTTTCCCCGCCACAGAACTGCCCGCGATCACCGCTTCCACTACTGCCGGGATGACACCGCAGTCCGGCGTCGAATTGCTCAACCTGCTCTCACTGACCCAGTCGCCCAAGGTCGACGTGGCCGTCACGGACCTTGCTGGGAACATACTCTGGGGCTATGGCGCCAACTTAGCGGCCGGGTTTGGTCCTGGCCCCGCCAAACTCATGCCCGACGGCAATTTCCTCATTAACTTTGCCCAAGGACAGCCTGACGGAGTAAACTCCGTCGTCGAAGAAGTCGATCTCGGTGGGAACGTCATCTGGTCGATGACGGCCGCGCAACTCAATGAGGCGCTCGCGAAAGCCACTTGCTCGGGCTGCAACATCACAGTGATTGGCGCTCACCACGATGCGGCGGTCCTGCCCAACGGGCATATCATTCTCATCGCCGCCCTGCAGCAAACCATTTCAGGTCTGACCGGCTATTCTAGCCCTCAGACCGTTGATGGCGACGTGCTCATCGATCTCGACCAAAACCATAATCCGGTTTGGGTCTGGAATGAATTCGATCATCTCGATCCGAATCGGCATCCGGCAGGGCTCCCTGATTGGACGCACACAAACTCTGTGGTCTATTCCCCCGATGATGGTGACCTGATCGTCTCCAGCCGTCACCAGTCATGGGTCTTCAAAGTGGACTATCACGACGGTACAGGCAGTGGCAAGATCCTCTGGAAGTTAGGCTATCAGGGCGATTTCACCCTGCAAGGAGGCACGACTCCACAAGACTGGCAATTCGGCCAGCACGATGCCAACGTAGCCAGCACCAACAGTAGCGGCGTGTTTCAAATGACCATGTTCGATAACGGCTATCTCCGCGTTATGGACTCGAACGGCGATATGTGCGGCGCAGCCGGGCAGCCCGCTTGCTACAGCCGCATCCCCATTTTCCAGATCGATGAAACCGCCAAGACAGCCACGCTCGAATGGGTCGATAATCTCTCACCCTTCTTTTCTATATGGGGCGGTAATTCGCGCTTGTTGCCTAACGGAGATATGGAGTTCGACGAGTGTGCCGATGGGTCGAATTCGGCCATTTACGAGGTCACAAAAACCACGCCGCCGCAAACCGTTTGGCAAATGCAGGTTACAGGCCAAAACGCATATCGAGGCTACCGTATGCCGAGCCTCTATCCCGGCGTCCAGTGGTGAGGGGCGGAGTTCAGAGGTCACAAATCGGAAGTAGCAAATCGGCAATTAGGGAGGAAATATGAGAAAGAAGAGCCCGTTTGTTAGCACCACGCTTGTCGCTGTCCTGGTCTGCGCTGGAGCGGTCCTCGCGCAGGCGCCGGGCGTTGACATTAGCCGCGCCAAACACCCCGCTCTTGCGGAAGCTCAGATGCATATCCAGCAGGCCTACACGAAAATCGAAGAAGCTCAAAAAGCCAACAAAGAACAGCTGGGAGGCCATGCAGAGAAAGCGAAACAACTGCTTGCCGAAGCCAGTCGCGAACTGAAGGCTGCTGCCAACTACGCAGACCACCGCCGCTGACCTGACGGGAAGCACGAATCTGAGGGATTCGAACGCAGGCGCCGCGCTAGTCCCAGCGTACCGCTGGTGTGGTTACTTGCCCAGCCTCGCCCTTGCTCTTGCAAATCCTTGTCGCGTCAATCCCGTCGAATGACGCGTGTCGTAAGTCAGATCTAGCAGCCTGTACCAAATCTTCTCCCACGCTCTCCATGCAGTAGTGGTTGCGGCCCAGTTCTTGATCTGCCATCGGCGCCTTCGAAAACGAACGGGTCGCAGCCGGCCCCCGCGAGTCAAACGGGCCGTCACATCAAGAAGATTGCAGACATTCTTCCCACCGCCGGCCAGATCGGAATTCCTTTTTGAAAGCTCATCCGACCAAACACCGTCCCTGCCCTTCGGGTGATAGCCGTAGTCGTGATTCTGGTGCACGGCCCGGAACATAGTCGAGGCGTCCACCACACTTGCTCCAAGGTCCCTCGCCTTCCACAACAGGAAATTATCCCACCAGGTTCGGCCGATCAGCAGCGGTGGAACCTGTCCGCTATAAAGACCGCGCGGAAAGCAGAAATAATCGATGAACCATTCATTCTTTCGGTCATTCGCCTCGGCGGCCGTCCTCTGAACCTTGCTCGCCCACTCTGGATCGGAGAAATCAACCGGCGCGCTGATGTCCGCATCCCAGCGGTGGCCCACAAGCAGGAATCGACGGCGCGCCGCGCGAACTCTCTCGACCGCCCGGCTGAAATCCGGTGTAAGAATGATGTCGCAGTTCGCATAACAAACAACTTCGCGCTGCGCTAGCTCCTGGCCGCGATCGAAAATGTAATCCAAGTACTTCATGCCGCTTTCGTGGCGCTGCGCGAAAGGTTCGTGCCGGATCCGGAGTTCGGCCGCTACTTCCGCAGCTCCCTCATCGTCGCCGAACAGAATCACCTCTACATCGGGATGAAGCAGGGTCCAGCTCTTCAGCGCATTTCGCTGGATGATGTTGATGTGCCCCTGGAAAGGCTTGGGCGTGGTAAAGAGGGTCAACATGGTTTCAATCACCGCGAGCGACGCTGGCTTGCTTTTCTTCCGCCCGCGCAATCTCGCTGAAGATGTCATCTAAACTGCGCGTCATCCGCCAGTTCGGGAAGTGAGAACGCAGCTTGCGAAGGTCGCTGATGTAGCAGATGTGGTCTCCCTTCCGCGGTTCCTCGCGATATTGCCACCGGATTTTCCTGCCCGTTACGTCCTCCACTTTCTCGAAGGCTTCCAGAATCGAAATGCTGTTTTCCCGCCCGCCGCCGATGTTGTAGACCTCGCCCGGACGCGGGTTAGCGAAAAACTCCTCGGCCGCGCGGACCACATCGAAGCTGTGGATATTGTCCCGTACCTGCTTGCCCTTGTAGCCAAAGACCGTGTAGGTACCGCCATCCAATGTTACTTTTACCAGGTAAGACAGGAATCCGTGCAGTTGCACGCCGGAATGGTTGGGACCCGTCAGGCACCCGCCACGAAAGACGCCCACATTCAAACCGAAATATCGCCCATATTCCTGCGCTAGCACATCCGCCGCTACCTTCGACGCCCCAAAAATCGAATGCGTGGTGCGGTCGATCCGGCAGTTTTCGTCGATGCCATCGTAATCCGCTGGATCGGCGTAGTCGTACCTCTTCGCCAGTTCCTTCAGCGGCTTCTCATTCGGCGCGTCTCCGTAGACCTTGTTTGTGCTCATCACCACCGCGCTTGCTTCCGGGCAGAACTGCCGCATCGCCTCCAAAATGTTCGCCGTGCCGCCCGCATTCACTTCGAAATCGATCAGCGGAATTTCCTTCGCCTTGTCGTGCGAAGGCTGAGCCGCGCAGTGCAAAATCGCGTCGAATCGATTCTCTTTGAACAGCGCAAATACCGCTTTGCGGTCGCGTATGTCGATGTCACGATACTCGAACCGCTTCGTGACTTGCTTCAGTCGCTTCAAATTCCATGTCGTGTCCCCTGTCTCGCCGAAGAACTCCCGCCGCATATTGTTGTCCGCGCCAATGGTCCGATAGCCATGTTTGTCGAAGTACTCGACGGCCTCCGACCCAATCAGCCCGCTGCTACCCGTTACCAGTATGCTCTCCATCGATCAGATCCGCGCGTCACGCCGAGATGCTTGTCCTCACCGTGCGCAACCTCGTGAAGAATATTGATGAGGACTCAAATTCATGCTGTCGACGCTTTCACCGTAACCGGCTGCTCGTTCGTAATACTTTGTCTCCTCGTGCCGTCCAACATACTCTCGTAGATATCGGCGTAGCGGCTGGCCTGAACCCCCAGATCGTATTCCTCAGTGCTGATCCGCCGGCAGTTTGCCGACAGCTCCGAACGCATTGGTAGCTCGGACAACAGTTGCAGTATAGCTTGTCGCAGTTGTGCGGTGTTGCCGGTCGGAACCAACAATCCAGTGACTCCCGGTCGAACGAGTTCCGGCATTCCTCCGGCGTCGAATGCGATGACGGGGGTGCCGCAAGCCATAGACTCTAATATCGTGTTGGGTAGATTGTCCGCACTGGAAGGGACCACGAGCACATCAGCCGCGCTGTAGTAAAACGACAGCATTCGGTCGTCTGATAAAGAATCGAAATGCCGATGCCGGATGTGTGGAACCTCGACAGGACCTCCGAGGCCTACGGAGAGCAGCCATACATCCGCAGCGGATGGAATCTCACGGAGGGCATCCAACAAGTATCCAAACCCCTTGCGGCGTTCAGCAAGAGAGTGGGCAACAAACAAGACTACCCTGGCGTCCGGGGCTATCCCTAGCAACTCGCGTACTACACGCGGGTCGCGGGGCTTGAACACATCGAGGTCGAGGCCGTACGGGATCACGGACCGATCAAATCGACACAGTAAGGGAGCACGCGCGACTTGGGTTGCCAGCCAGCGACTGGGCGTCACAATGTGAACATGCGCCGCGTCGAGATGCGAGTAATGCCGCTTCTTCCGCAGCCAGATATGCCTACTCAGATCGTCGTCGCCGCTCGAGCCTAACTGTGGGCAGGCGCCGCATTGCGCGACGAACCTGTCGCAACCCAAGTCATAACAACACCCGCCGGTGAAATTCGCCATATCGTGTAGCGTCCACACGAGCGGAACGGACAACCAGGGGAAAAAAACACCGTAGTCAACAAACTGCGACACCCAGTGGACGTGAACCAAGTCAGCTGTAGGCACCTGCCGAATAACGTCCCCCCAAAAAAACGAGCGGTCATCGGCGAAATGCGAGCGCCCCGGCGGAGATGTCTTGTCGTAGCGGTGCATCGCTCTTTCCAATGCCAGACGTCGAGCTCTCCGGCGTACACGGATCACCAGTGCTTGTGAGGGCTGATAGGCCCAAACTGTCGGATCACCACTGAGTCTTGTTCGGACATACATCTGAGAATCAATCCTCAGCCGCTTGAGTCCATCGTGCACGCGGTAGGCCGCTCGGCACGCTCCTCCCTGGTTGTCCCAAGTAGCGACATGGACTACCCTCACGGCTTGACACCCTCCATATAGAGCGAGTCGGGTTTGTAGACGGCTCCGTTCGGTTCGGTGTCTAGGTGATAGGTCTGCCAGCCCGGTATGCGGCTCTCAATTGCCGTTCGCCGGCCGACCCCAATGAACCCTGTTTGCCCGAGCAGTTCCCTCAACGAATAGGCGTCATACATCCACATGTGGACCTCGCCACTTTGGCGGAAACGCCCCACCTTCAAGGCCCTCCAGTCTTTCCTTCCCAGAATCGCTTTGATCACCTTATCCCGCAACACAGAGCCCAGATTCCGCAATACATATCCCCAGGCTATGGGATGCGGGCGGTCTCTGCTTTCACGCTTACCATCGTCTTGCGACTGCGCTGCTCCCACGAGGAGCCCGGCTTGCGCTCCCCACCGCTCCAAAACAAAGTCTAAGCTCGAAATAGGGTGCTGGCGAATATACTCGCAGCATCCCCCTGCGCTACTTTCCCGAACCGCCTGGTCGTACATCTCCAGCAAGATCCAGTCGTATCGGGCTCTCCACTCGGCGCAACCTCTGGACGATCTCTCCAAAGCTTCTAGGTAGAGCCGCGCGATGGCTTCTAGGTCGGGAATGGCGACACGGATCACCCCGCCCCTCTTCAGAACCCGATAGCACTCCTTCAGAAATTCTGGGGCAAGGCGCCTGGGGAAATGCTCCAGCAAGTGCGAGTGATACACGACATCGAAAAATGAGTCCGGATACGGAATCCCGTTTGTTAAATCGTGTGCCCGCACCCCAGGTGAAGACACCACAAAATCTACGTTTTCCCAATCGGGATGAACCCGGGTTCCGCACCCAAGATTGAGTAATCTCATGCCTCCTCGTTGAAATCTGGTTCCCGGCCTAGCACCGCACCGCCAACCTACCGGTGTAGTCAATTCGACTGAGAAAGATCGGCTCGCGACTCTGTTCAAGGAATTCGTCAACCGCCCGTCGCGCACCCCGCCAATGGCCGTAATCGTCGACGATCAGCACGCCGTGTCGCGACAAGCGCGGGAATAGGTGAGTCAGCTCGTGACGCGTAGACTCGTACCAATCCGTGTCTAAGCGGAGTAACGCAATCCGGTCCGGTGCGAGCGCCGGAACCGTGTTTTCGATCCTCCCCTCAATAAAATGCAACCGCTCCTGCGGATAGCCTGTTGACAGCAGGTTAGCTGTAACGTTCTCCAGGGGGCATAGAGCGAGTACATGCCTTTCGGCTTGTTGTTCGCGTGGCAAGTTCCGGAGCTCTGCGACCAAAGCTGATCCCGAACGATCGTGGATGTCCACGTCCGCATCGCAGGGGTCCGGCATTCCAGAATACGTATCGAACAGGAACAGTTCGCGGCCCGTGGAATTCAGAGCAAGCAGCATTTTCGCGATAGCCATCATGCTGCCCCCGCGCCAAACCCCACACTCCACGACCGCGCCTGGAACCCTAAATCGTTCCACGTATTGCACCGCTCTGATGAGCGACACGATCCGTTCATTCGACGTCATTGTGTACCGGGCAACAGACCGGCAAATCTCCCGCTCCTCGGCAGTAAAGTCCTCAGGAAACGCCTCAGCCGGAGAAGTCACCGGCGGCTGCGCGGGGTGAGTCGTATACCCTAGCGAGTCCGCAGCCGCCCTGACGATGCGCCGAACCAGATCAGGTACCGGCACTTTCCAATTCCAATCCGCCCGAGGATCGCGGACGGTTCGCATTCTCTCCTGCGTTGTGCTCCACGTTCCACACGCCATCTTCGAGGTAAACGCACTCGCCCCGCTGCCAATCATACTGATCACGATGGGTCCCGAACATACTCACGTTGAACTTGCAGATCCCCTCCAGACGCTCGAGCAGGTTCTCCGCTCCGCGGCGATCCGACAGCCACGTAGTCAGCGTGTACGTACCCATGTAGATCCGAGGGCGGGGAACTTCGCAGCGTAACCTGTGCACCCCAGCTGTAGCACCAAAAGCATTGTCCGAGTTCAGAATCCAGAAGTGACAGACCGGCACGGAATCCTCGTTGACCACCTGAAAAGAAAAGCAAAGGCCACCGCATGGCACGGGAACAGCGATATCAAACTCGAACGTAATTGGCTTACCGTGATCGTGGTCGCCATTGGCACTCGACGTCTCAACGAACCCGCGCGCGACGTGTGGCCCGGCAGTTCCAGCCGAAGCGACATAGGCAGCCCCCACACGGGCGGACTCAGCGGGGATGTAGTATCCCGAGATCGCCGTGCGCGTGTCCCCGTCATAGATGGTCTGCCCGCGCGACAGCACCATCGTGCGTCGGCATAAGCGTGTCACAGCCGCAACGTTGTGCGAGACAAAGATAACCGTTCGGCCCGCGTGCGCCACTTCGCCCATTTTGCCGAGGCATTTTTTCTGGAAGGCGACGTCGCCGACGGAAAGGACTTCGTCGACGAAGAGGATTTCGGTTTCGAGGTGGGCGGCGACGGCGAAGGCCAGGCGGATGTACATGCCGGAGGAGTAGTGCTTGACGGGTGTGTCGATGAACTTCTCGACCTCGGCGAAGGCCACGATTTCGTCGAACTTGCGCACGATCTCGCGGCGGCGCATGCCCAGGATGGCGCCGTTGAGGAAGACGTTCTCGCGGCCGGACAGTTCGGGATGGAAGCCGGTGCCGACTTCCAGCAGGCTGCCGACGCGGCCGTGAATCTCGGCGTGGCCGACGGTAGGCTTGGTGATGCGCGAAAGGATTTTCAGCAGGGTGGACTTGCCCGCGCCGTTGCGCCCAATCAGGCCGAGGACTTCGCCTTCCTGCACCTCGAAGGAAATGTCCTGCAGGGCCCAGAAGGTTTCCTTGCGCTTGGGGCGGAGCGCGCGCAGGGGATGGCGCAGCGTTTCGGCGAGGCGGTCGCGCAGCAGGGCACCGCCTTCGAGCGCGCCCACGCGGTAGCGCTTGCCGATGTTTTCGACACGAATGACCGTCATCTGCACGTTCCCAGGCTGCCGATGGCGATGCGGATTCCCCTTGAGTTTAGAGACACCCGATTCAACGATGCACGCCCACGACTCGCGCCGGATGTGGAAAACGCTGCTGGCTCGCGCGTTTCGCGGGCGGGTGCTCGCGCGGGCGAATCCAGAGCGAAACCCGGCGCGCACAGGCGCCGGCGACCCCGTCAGAATTTAAGCACAGCTTCGGTTCAGAGGCCAGAGGTCAGGTTGGGAGGTGAATCAGACGGCAAGTTGCGAGCGAGTCAGCTGAAACCCATTGAGATTGCCGACCACGGAGGCGGCGATGCGCTCCCGATTGTACCGAACCCGCCGCAATGGGCAACTGGGGCGGATTGATGCTGTATGGATTCGCCGAAGACCGGGATCGTGGCGCAGCCGTGCCGCAGAAGGGCTCACGGCCCGAAATACCCGGAGATGTCCAGTATGAGTTGAGTGGGATTTGTCACGTAGGCGCTAATGGAGCCGTCGATTGTGGGAACGATGGCCATGTTCGACGTGATGGCGCCATCGATTGCATTCAGCGTTGAGACGAGAGGCTGCGGCACGCCTTGCGGCCAGAGAGTCAGGTAGCCTAGCGAGCCAGAAGGCACAACGGTAGCATTGAAGACGTAGGCCTGAGCTAAGGCGGGAACCGCACAGGTGCTGGCTGTAACGTTCACGTTGATGGTTCCGCTGAATGGCTGTCCACCGTTCGAACGAGTGTCAAGCACGCGGCAGGGCGTCAGCGGATACAAGGATAGACCGCCGGTCGCTGGTGGAGCGAAGTAACCGTCAATATCGATCACCATGTTGGTATCGTTGGTGACGTACAAGCTGATCGCTCCGCCCGTACCCGCCGGCACAATCGCGGCATTGGCGGTGATCGTTCCGGTGGGAGCGTTGAGAGTAGAAACTAACGGTTGCGTCTCCCCAGTGGGCCAGACGCTGAGATACCCAAGCGGCCCATCGGGCACCGCAGTGAAATTGAGGGAGTATGCCTGGGCAGTTGAAGGAACGTTGCAGGAGCTTGACAGCAGGGGAAACGAGCGAGTTCCCCCAGCGCTCAGAGACGGACCTGCCAGTGGACCGGCCGCCAAACGCGTGTCGACCAAACGACACGGTGTAACCGGGTAGAACGCCAGAGCTCCCGAGATAGTGTTCGGCACGAAGTAGCCGTTGATGTCCAGAATAACGTCTGTTGTGTTGGTCACATACGCACTGATTGCTCCATTCGTTCCTGCCGGCACGATAGCCGCATTGGCTTTGACTCGGCCGTCCGAGTTGAGCGTCGACACAAGCGGCTGTGGCTCCCCCGTAGGCCAAATCGTGAGATAGCCCAAAGCTCCTTGAGGAACAACCGTGACATTTAGCGAATAGGCTGCTGCATTCACTGGGATTCCGCATGCGCTGTTCGGTATGACGAAACTTCGGGAGGTCCCGCCAGTCATGGTCGGCCCGCCGAACGGGCCAGTTGCATTCCGCGTGTCCGCTACGCGGCAAGGAGTCACTGGGACGAAAAGCATGGCGGAGCCATTGCCGCCCACCCCGCCACCGCCCGTGATGGTTGTGGAGTCGCTGGCGTTCGCAGTTGCCGAGCCGCCTCCCGAGACGCTGGCCTGATTCACCTGCGGCGAGGTTGCGTCAGCCGCTACGTTCACCGTCACTGTAATGGCCGGGTAGCTCGTACAGGCGCTAAGGGCGTCGCTGCGCGTGCAGGCGTTTGCCGTGCAGGTCCAGCCGGTTCCAGTCATCGACACGAGGGCCAGCCCAGAAGGCGCAGTCTCGGTCACCGTCACGGTCCCGCTCGTCGGCCCGGCTCCCGCTTCGTTGGACACAAGCAGCGCATACGTCGCGCCCTGCTGGCCCTGGGAAAAGCTTCCCGTGTGAGTCTTCGTGATGCTCAATACCGCAGGACTTAAGTTCGGCCAATTATTGACGAGGTTCGCTACGTTGATGGTCCCAATTCCCGTGGCAAAATCCCAGCCCGGCGTGGCGCCATAGGCGGGCTGATACGCGGTATTCGAGGTCGAAAGGACTCCGTCGCCGTCCGCCGTATCGTAACAATTGAATGTGCCAACCGTTTTGTTGTTGACCACCTGCGGCAGGCAAACCACAGCCATATCGCCGAGGGTCACGTCGTGAAAGATGCAGGAACTTGAAACGGCATTGCCCAGGCTCGCATCGCAAGCTGAATTCCCGCTGGTTCCGTACTCGGTATTCGCCAGGCTGTATAAAGCAGGATTGGGATTGCCCTGCCTCGATCCCGCTCTCTGGTTAATCAGCGCCTGAACTCCGGCCATAATGGGCGAGGCAAAGGAGGTCCCGCCTGCGGCGGACCACCCGCTCGGATCGCCCGAGCACGCCGTACCACCATTCGCGGTGTCCGACCAACAGAAGATGTACTCGTGGTACCAAAGCCCATCTGCCGCGAACAGCGAAACGTCTGGAATATCGCGCACGCCGTCATTGGTTGACGTTCCGCAGTTCAACCCGCACGGATTCCCGAAAACCTGCTGCCAGGACGGTTTTGGATATCCAGCGCAGGCACCGCTTACGACCCCGCTGATCGAAGGCGCCCCCGTCGCGCAGCCGCTTGGCCCGCCGCTGCCGGCCGCCGTGGTATCGAGTAAACCCGCGAGTGAGTTGCAAAGACTGCCCGCACCATAGGTGGGATAGCCTTCATAGTTCGCAAACAATGCACCCGTGCACGAGTCGTTCCAGGGAATTTCTGGAACGTACGAGAGCGCCGACGAGAAACTGGAGGTGTTGCCCGAATTCCAGTAGCTGGCGTTTGTGCTGGCGTAGGTGTCGCCAAAATCGGTGCCGCCGACAGCGACGTTGTAGGGAGTGGACGCAAAGGCGCTGACCGCGATTCCGCTCGTCGCCTCCGCCGCGCCGTCGTCGCATCCCGCAGCGCCCGAATCGCCTGCGGCCACGTACACGGACACTCCTTCGGCATCGGCTTGCTGGTAGGTCGAGTCGTACGTCGCGTTGGCAGTCGCGCCGTTCACTGCCTCGCACTCGCCGTAGCTGATGCTCACGATCGGCGGCGGCGCTGCGCTTGTGCTGTTAATCAGATTCTGAAGCGCGATCAGACCGCCGAATGTGGTGGCCGTGTCCGAGCAGGACGCCAGCTGAATGGCGGCGCTCGGCGCAGCGGCGCTTGCATATTCGGCGTCCAGAATGGCTTCGGCATCGATTGGATTCGTAGCGGTCCCGACCACCCCGGGGTTGCTGCAGTTGTTCGGGCCGCTTGGCGGAGCAGGGTGAACCTCGGTGAAGGAGCCCGAAGTATAACTGGAAAGGCCGAACGTTGACCGGAACGTGGTCCAGTCCGCCGTGCTGAAAACATTGCCGTCCTCAATTACGACGATGGTCTGGCCCTGGCCGGAAATACCCGAGCTGAAAAGCGGGTTAAAATTGTAGATCGTTGCTAGGTCGCCCGGCACAACTGCATAGTTCTGTTCTCCGAAGATATCGGTGAAGGTGAACTGAGGCTTCAGCTTGACCATTGCTCGCGGCCGAAAATCGTTCAAGGAGACGATCCCAGCGATGGCCGGCGCAAGCACCGCCGGAATTTTCGGGTCTTGCATGTTCGCCATGTGTTTCACGCCGCGCACTTGAAGCTGATGAATTTCAGTGTGGAAAGTCGAGCGCACCTCGCCCGCTGTGCCCGAAAAATCGATCAGCACACCGCTCGGATACACCAGGTTGACCTTGAAGCCGTGCGACTTGAGCCAGGCCTGGATCGTGTCCAGGTCTTGTTGCGCAAGGCCAAACCGCTCGCCGAATTGCTTCGCCGTCAGCCACTGGTGAAAATTGGGCGAGCTTGGGTCATGAAGCTCATCAATGAACTGTTCGAGGTCTTGTTCCTGCTGGGGCGGACGGCGCAACTGCAGCAACATATGATCGATCGTAACGCTGTCGGGCACGCGTCCGCGGTCATTTCGGGCATTCGCTTCGGGTCTTGTATTGCCCTTGAGTGTTACGAGCTTACTCTCGTCAATCGCTTGCGTGATGACCGGAGCCGCTTGGTCTCGGTCTGAGCTTGCGCGCAGAGCGGCAGGATGCTGATGAGCGAGATCAGTGCCGCGATGGAGAAGGAGGTGAATCCGGCCTTTGGGAGCATCGGGCGTCTCCTCTCAATCCAATGAAACGAGAACAGGCAGCTTGCGAAAAAGGGAAGCTAGATGGCGGAACTTTACAACATTTTCCGTGTGTCTGCCTGTCTTTGTAACCGCAGTAAACCGCTATTACGACGACACAACGGCCGCTTCGGCAGACATCATCGAGGCACCTGTTCCTGTGCAGCTAGTAAGCCACACTTCTGTTGGGTAGTCGAAATAAGGACGTCGGTGCTGCGCCAATTCGTTAACCTGATCGCGCGGACAGCTTTGCAAAGTCTTCGCTCGGAACGGCGGCCCTCCGTGCCGGTGCAAAACGTCACGAGGTGATTCTGTTGGGAACATGTACGGCTCAAGCCTGGAAGCTGACGTGCACCGTATTGGGCCGCCGGTTGGATTGAAGAAGTTGCTTTGCGAACGAGGACGAACGGGAGTTGCATCTCGGCTGGTAATTTAACTTCTGTTACTCACGCTCTCCCCGTGAGCTGTTCGATGGCAGTCAGAACACAGAGTAATCAGATTCTCCATGTCGTCGTCTCCAAGCGCGCTGCGGAATCGGACGTGATGAACCTGCAATTCGTTGGCGCGCCCGCACTCTTGGCATCTCCAGCCGTCCCTTTCGAGAACCTTCCGCCAGAGTGCTTGGTAAGAATCGGATCCGAGTTTAATTCGGGGCCGCCTCGGCCGGACAGAATTCACGCGCATTCTCGCATTGCTCCCAAGAGTTTTTGCTTTTCGTCGCCTGGAAGAAGCTCGTAGAACCGGCGGACCAAACTCGCGAGCGTGCTTGGGTTCGGGTTTTCGAGGTTTGCTCCCGCCAGGAAATCTGCGCAAATCATCTCTAAGCAATAACCGCGGGACTGAGCTCCGCCCAGCATCAACGAAGCTACTTCCATGGCCTGCTCGATCACGGCTAACTGGCTCTTGTATACCTTGAAATAGAGAATTTCCCAGGGTTCGGTGTCCTTCCCAGTCAGGTGTTTCTCGACTTCGTGTTTGAATTCCTCCTTCGGCATCTGCTTGGCTTTGTGCAACCAGGTTGCACAATCGAACCGCTCTCGGTCGCGATGAGCGATCTTGGCCAAGTCTGCGGCCTTGGTCCATCCGACTTCGCGCAGATCGTGGCGGACCTGCCGCGGAAGCTGCTCGTGAATGGCCATGAGATAATACGCCTTGCGGCGCGATTCCGGGAATTTCTTCTCGAGGAATTCGTCGAACGACTTCAGATTGTCGACCCTCCAATATTGCCCAGCGCGCACTTCGCAGAGGTACCGCCCGAGTTCAACGAAACGGGTGTCGCGCTCGCGTTCCGTGTTCTGTTCCCAGGCCAAGATCTCCTCGATCTTGGCGAGAACGAAAACGGCGCGGCGCTGATTGAGTTTCGGCGCCATGGGCGGAAAGCCGCTACTCCTCAAGCTGGTCAAGCCAATCAAGATCACTTGCTCCAGGTTGGCGCATGAGTTTCGAATCGATAAGCGATTGAGTCCCAAGACAAAGCCCCAGATGCGCACAGCTCGTGCAGCCGTTCATCGGAAAACGAATGCCGCTGTGCTGCAGAAACTGGCCCGCCTCAATCTGCTGCGCAATTTCCGAAACCAGCCTCTCAAATTCCTCGCGCTGCTCATCTGTGATCGACGCTTTCAGATATTGGATCTCGGGCAGGCGTTTGCGCACGAACACGACGAGAGCCACATCGCTGATGCCGCTTAGCCACGAATAGCAGACCAGCTGGGGATCGAGCGAGAGCAGCCCATTCGGTTCTTCGGAATAGCGGCTGGTCGTCGTTTTCCAATCGATCAGGACTCGCTGCCCGTCCAGTTTGCCGATCGCGTCAACGTAGGCAACGAATTCGCTGCCACCAGACAGCTTTCGAAACATCTTCAGCTGCAGATTTTTCTGCGGGTGAGAAATGCGAATGCGATTGTCGCGCGCAAACATCTCAAGGAGATGAATGCCCTGGTGGACAAGTTTGTCCCAGGAGTCGTTGTTTGCGTATTGGAGCGAAGCATCGCGGTACGCACCCCATTCCTTGAATAGAACCTGCGTGCAGTCATCGCGGCGAAAATAGGCTGCGAGCGCTGTCTCGAAGCATCGACCGAAAATCATGCTGGCCTTGGTTTCCTTCTCGGTCCAGCCGTCGAGATAGCGGTATCGATAGCTGCGCGGGCAGCGCAGGTAACGGCTGATTTGTGTGTAGCTATAGACCATGGCGGTGCTCGATGGGCCCGTCCTGGCCGGCGGTGTGCGCGTTCATCTCCT
>Ga0075272_1000011_pt1 | contig 77698 bp, 67 predicted proteins | sample SF_Rice_5C_0N_40_FD_69776 | JGI IMG/M metagenome (GOLD analysis project Ga0075272, IMG submission 69776) | Rice paddy soil microbial communities from Twitchell Island, California, USA - SF_Rice_5C_0N_404 | ecosystem: Environmental > Terrestrial > Soil > Paddy field/soil | place: USA: Twitchell... | reverse complement strand
CGGCGTTGGGGGCGGCTGCCGTGTCGCTCGTAACCGTTTTGCCCGGAGCGGCCGCCCGGTCGCCTCGCAGGGCCCCGCCTGCCTTTGCGCACGCGCGAGCGAAGTCAGCCGACGCCTCCGCATTCGAGCGCGACAAAGGAACCTTGCGCATTCTGGTGAACGGCCAGCAAGTCGGTAAGGAGAATTTCGAGATTTCCTCGAACGGCGGGAACTGGACCGCGCGAGGAGTGACGGAAATCCGCGGCCAGAAGAGCACCACGCGCGTGACGGGCACGTTGGTCCTGCACCCGGACGGTACCCCCGTGCATTACGCATGGTCGACGGAAGGAGCGAAGAAAGCCTCCGCTGAGCTGGATTTCAAAGGGCCGGTGGTGACCAGCCAGTTGCACGAAGGCCAGGCGCGTCCATTCATGCAACAATTCACGTTTTCCTCCGCGCGTATCGCGATTCTGGACAACAACCTGTACGACCAGTACGCGGTGCTCGCTCATCTCTACGACTGGAACAAAAAAGGGGCGCAGACCTTTCCTGTATTGGTGCCCCAGGAACTGACGCCCGGAAGCGCTACGGTCGAGTCCATGGGCGCGCAGGACGTCGGCGGGAAGCAGCTCGAGGAGCTGAAGGTTACGACGCAGGACAACGAAATCGATGTGTTCCTCGATGGTTCCCGACTGATGCGCATCTCCGTGCCCAGCGCCAACGCGGAAATCGTCCGCGAATAAAAGGAATTTGAAGGAATCATTGCGCGGGCGAACCGGGCTCCGCGCGCCCGCCGGCACGTGGCCCCTCTGAGACGGCCCCGCCTATAGCAATGACCTACAGCACTCGCGCCAGCAGATCGCGGCACTGGCGCAGCAGGAATTGATCCGTCATCCCGGCAATGTAATCGCAGATCACGCGATGGGGCGGATCGTGCCGCGCCTGTTCCGCGTAGTGCGGCGGCAAGCGATCGGGATGGGCCAGGAAAAAGCGGAAGAGTTCCTCGAGGGCCAGAACCGAGCGGTCGCGTTCTTCCGCGATCGCCGGGAGGGAATAAACGCGCGCGGACAGAAAACGCTTCAGCGCCGCGTTCTGCTCCGCCATGACGGGAGAAAAACCCGCCAGCCGCTTCGGTGAACGCCGAACGTCTTCCACAGCCTGCACGCCGGCGGCTTCGATGCTCTCGCGCGTGTGTTCGATCAGGCTGGTGGCCAGCAGGTCCAGCACGTGCTTCAGCGCTTCGTTGAATTTCAGCATGCGGCGGCCCTGGGGATGCGCGCGATCGACTTCCGCGTAGGCCGCGCCGAAAATGGGCACCTCCGTTTGAAGCTGATCGAGATCGAGCAGGCGCGCTTCGAAGGCGTCATCGAGGTCGGCCGTGTTGTAGGCGATCTCGTCGACCAGGTCGATCAGCTGGGCCTCGAGCGGCGGGCGCTGCTCCAGCAGATATTCGGCCAGCTCGGGAAATTCCGCCGCCTGGTAATCGCGCGAGTGCTTCACGATTCCTTCGCGCACCTCGAAGGTCAGATTCAGCCCCGGAAATTCCAAATAACGCTGCTCGAAGTTCTCGACGATGCGCAGCGCCTGCAGATTGTGCTCGAAACGCCCACCATGCTCGCGCATCAGCGCGTCGAGCCGGCGTTCTCCCGCGTGGCCGAAGGGGGGATGCCCGATGTCGTGCGCGAGGGCCAAGGCTTCCGCCAGATCGGTATTGAGGGAGAGGGCCCCCGCGACGGTGCGCGCGATCTGCGCGACTTCCAGGGTATGCGTCAAGCGATTGCGAAAATGGTCGGAATAGCGCGTGGTGAAGACCTGCGTTTTGGCTTCCAGGCGGCGGAAGGCGCGCGAATGAATCACGCGATCGCGGTCGCGCGCATAGTCGTTGCGGTAGGGATGGGGAGGTTCAGGATAGCGGCGCCCGCGCGTGCGCCGCACATCCATGGCGTACGGCGCTAGCGGCATGCTCCAGCCCTGCGGCTCAGGATTTTCCAGGCAGCAGCGCGAGTTCCTGGCTGGCTTGGTCGCCGATCGCCGTGTCCGGATACTGCGACTTGATTTCGTTGTACAACTTCGCCGCTTGGGCGGGATCCTTCTGCCGGTAATGATGCGCCAGCGCAAGCATGACCACCGGCTTGGGCACCAGGATCGTCGGCGCGGCCATCAACTGCTGATACAGGCTGACCGCCTGATCGCTCTGACCGGACTTGTCGTACAGCTTGGCCAGCTCGAATTTTGCCAGCGACGCATAATCCAGGTCCTTGCTCTTGGTGGCGGTTTCCAGGTATGGCTTCGCTTCCTGCTCTTTCCCCAGCTGTTCCAGGCTGAGCCCGGCATAGTAGCTGGCCAGCTGGCCCGGGCGCGTGCGCGAATAACTCTTGGACACGGCTTCGAACTTCTGCGCCGCTTCCGTATACTTTGCGGCGTCGTCCTTGAACGCGGGCACGCCGGGAACCGGAGGCCCGGGCTGCGCGGCCGTGGGCGCCTCGAAGATATGCATGGCGGCGGTGAAAGCTGCGGCGGCCTTGGTGGTTTGCTTCGATGTGTAGGTGCGCCAGCCCAGGACGGCCAGCGCGATAATGATCGCCGCGATCAGGATATAGGTGCTTCCCTGCTTGTGGGAAAGGAGCGCTTCCGCTCCATGCGCGAGTGTCTCGCGGACTTCGTCCTTCTTGAGTTCTTTGCGGGAAAGATGTTGCGCCAAACCTTCACCTCAGAATGAAAATAGTCTACCACACTGGGCGGCGCGGCCAGGAATGGGCGCAAAGCGGGCGGGCACAATTCCGCGCGCGCGGAATCCGCCTCAGAGGCCTTGCGAACCGGCAGCGGAGTGGTTGCTAAGCCTTCGTGACGTTCTCGGCCTGGTAGCCCTTGGGCCCTTGCTTGACTTCAAATTCGACCAGCTGCCCTTCGGTCAGCGACTTGTATCCGTCCATCTGGATCGCCGAAAAATGGACGAACACATCCTCGCCGGACTGCCTCTGTATGAAGCCGTAACCCTTCGATGCATTAAACCACTTCACCACACCCTGTTCTCGAGCCAATGTTGCGACTCCTCTTCACGTGATCTTCCGAAGGTGCCCGATAATCCCGCTGAAGAAAGGGTCCTGGAGAACCCCACAACACACCCCGGGAAGTCGGCACCAATCGGCGGCGGGATTCTGGCACAAACCGCACGCCCTGTCCAGCACTTGCACCGCTGTCTCGGGCCCTCCTCTCTTGCGCCCCCGCCCGCCCAAAAGCCCAGGCGGACCTGCGGGCGAATGTGGCACAATCCACCGGTATACCAGGGCTGCGGGTTGTGTGCCAAAAGGGGCAAAAAACACCCGTTTAAGCGTCTTTCAAGAGCAGGGACCCTGCTCTTGAAAACGCATGTCATTTTCGCTTGTTATTCGCCTACCGGTTCGTGGCCGCGGCCGGGCCGGGACCTCAGCCGGACAAACGTATGTTCATCCGAACCAAGCAGCGCGCGGGCCGCACGCAGTTCTTCCTGTGCATCGCGGAACAGGGAGGAAATGCGGGCAGCGCAAAACGCGTCGAGTATTCCGTCTGCCTGGGCGAAACGCTCGGCCTCTCGGCGGATGAATGGGTGGAAACGCTCGACCGATCGCCTACCTTCCAGGCGGTTGCGTTGAAGGACGTGCTGGAGGCGGCCGAACGATACGCCGCGGAAAACGATATCGCGCCGGAGAAGCTGGCGGGTTTGCGTCAGGCGGCGCGCGGCGCGAAGCGAAGCCGCCGTGCGGCCAGCAGCGAACGGCGCTGGCCGGAAGACCAGCGGGCCGCAGCACTGAGCTTGCTGGGGCTTGCGCCCGGCGCGTCGGAGCGCGCCATCGAATCCGCCTTTCGCAAGGCGGCCCGGCGCTGCCATCCCGATGCGGGAGGCGATCCCGAGAAATTCCGCGCGCTGGTGGGAGCGCGCGATCTCCTGCTCGGACGCAACACGCAAGCCGGCGAGATCAGCTGATTGGGACGCGCTAGAGGCTGCCTCACAAATACCTTGGGGGCTTCCCAACCATTGAAATGACGGCCATTTAGACCGGGCCGAACCATTTATGGGGTGCTTCCAGGCGCCAGCACGCGCTTTCCGCTAGCGGCCGCCGCCGGCAGGCACGTCCGCCTTCACGCTCACCTTAGGAGCCGCCTCGCTTTCCGTTTCTTCCTCCAGCGTGACGACCAGTTCGCGCGACATGCGCGCATCGATTTCCGCCGCGTGCTGCAGATCGACCGGATAGCGGATGGTGACCTCGACGCCGGAGGATAACAGGCGCAACCCCACGCGCGGCCGCAAGCCCTTCTCCGAGAACAGCATTCCCGTCTTCTCCATCTGGCGGTACTGGCGGGCGATGTCGTCGGTGTAATCGCGCAGGACGCCGTCGGCCGCATCGAGCAGCTTCTTGCGCACGAGCGTGAAATCGGCCTGGCGCGGAACCGTTGCGGTCACCTCATGCCAGGCAAAGCTGGTTCCAGGAATCTGTTTGAACAGCCCGGAAGCCGGCTGAAAGACGATCGAATTCGAAAAAGCGACGACGCGTCCTGTGGGCGTGCCGGCCGTGTCCAATTCCATCATGTGGAAGCGGACCAGCCCGACGTCAATCACCTCTCCGGTGGTTCCTCCCGCCTGCACCCGGTCCCCTACACGAATTCCATATTTGCCGATCAGGAGGAAGTAGCTGACGATGGAGACAATCACGTTGGAGAGCGCCAGAGCCACGCCGGCCGTGAGCAGGCCGGCGAAGGTGGCGATCGATCCCAGCTTGCCGGCAAGCGTGATGGCGACAATCAAGGCAATCACGGACCACAGCGCGAATTTCCGCAAGAGCAGGAATTGATGGCGGCGGCGAGCGTCTTGAACGTAGCGCATGACGGCGCGGCGCCACAATTCCGAGAGCCCGAAGAGAACCGCTACCAGCAGGGCCAGGAATCCGAGGCGGATTCCAAGACTCCTCAGATCGGCGTTGTAGCGGGAGGTGATCACGTCGCGCCAAGTGGTCAGATTCCTTTCGTAGAGGTTCAGCAGCACGGATTGCTTGCTCAAAGGAATCACGGCCGCGGAAATATGGCGGAACTGAGCCGCCAGCGCATCCAGTTGCTGGCGCTCCTGATCCAGCATGGACGGGTCCGCGGTATCCGCCTGGGCGGCCAGCTGATCGCCCTTCACGGACAGGGCGCGCAATTGCGCGACGAAGGGGCCGCGCAGCTGCTTGGAGCTGGCCGAAAGCGCATTTGTCTCCCGAATCAGGGAGTTGACCGTTCGCCTCTTGGAGGAAAGCGTGAACAGGTCGGCGGTCAGCTCCCATATGCCGGAAACATCGGGCCCGTTTGAGGACGAAACAGGAGCAGGAGCGAGTGCCGCAGGCGCCTTCTGCTCTTTGCTTGCCTGTGGGACATTCGCCGTTACATTGGGAACGGAAGCGGCCAAGGCTTCGATCTGCGAACGCAGCCCCGCGGCGCCGCTGCCGCTGGCGGCCGAACTGCTGACGAACTGGGCCATGCTATCGACGGCGTCGCGGCGGGCCTGAATCAAGGCGAGCTCGCCCTGCAGCTCAAGGATGGTGGACTCGAGTATTCGGCGATTGCTGTGTGTGGCGACGGCCAACTTTTGCTTATCGCCATCCAACTCCGCCTGGGTATCCTGATAATCCTTGTCGAGCTTGGCCTGCATTTGCCGCAGCGTCTCATACTGCGGCATCGCGGCGCCCGAAGCGGCGGCCTGTTTTGCCGTGGCCTGTTCGATGGTGTCGGCCTGGGCGCGCGCGAACTGGAGCGCGAGGCTGACCACCCGGGTGGCAATCTGCCGATTGTCGTACAAGGTCAGCTGCTCTTGAGGATCGGTGGCGATCTCCTGCTGCAGCGTGACGTGGCGATACCAGCCGATCGTCTGGTTGAGGAACTCAAGCAGTTGCGCCGGGCTGACGGAAGCTACGCTCTCGGACGCCGGCGCGGCGGCCTTTTGTATGGCCGGAGGCGTGCTGCGCGCGCCGGCATTCTCAGCCGCGGGCTTAGTCCCCGGCTTGGGCCCCTGCTGGGCAAAAGCCGGGCAAGCCACGGCCAACAAAAGGGCTGGCACGAACCATGTTTTCGGCTTGAAAGTCATCGCTCGTCACTCCTCGCCTTGTCCTGCACCCGAGCGGGGCTGATGTCGCGCGGACGCATGGGGACGTAGTAGGGAGGAACTGGGTCATCATGGGATTCTAAACCCAAGTGTGGGGATGCCTACTGCAAAACTCGCGCAGCGTTTCGGGCGCGGCGGTGCCGCATGGGTCACAACTGCGCGGCAAATGATCTTTCGGGTGCTTGACAGGGAAGAGTACGCCACGTAACGTCCGCCCGAGCGACCAACCGAATGCCTACCGCACTGAGAATCGGGCTGGTTCTGCAGGGTTCGCTGCACCAGTACTGGAAGTTCGTCCAGGCCGGGGCCAAACATGCGGTGGCGGAATTGGCAGCCGCCGGAACGAGCGTCCACCTCGCCTGCGAGGCTCCCCTGCGGGAGGATGACCGCGAGGAGCAAGCGCAGATTCTGGAACGCCTGATCCAGGACGGCGTGGACGGCATCGTGCTCGCTCCGTTCGATAGCCGTTCTCTGGTGGAACCGGTGGAAAGGGCGGCGCGGGACGGGATTGGCTGCGTTGTGATCGATTCGCCGTTGAACAGCGCGCAGATCGTCAGTTTGATTGCCACGGACAACCGGAAAGGCGGGGCTCTGGCCGCCGACCGCGTGGGAAGCCTGCTCGATCGCGGCGGCAAAGTGCTTGTGCTCCGCTATCAGAAGGGAGTGGGCAGCACGGAAGCGCGCGAGGAAGGATTCGCGCAACGCATCCGGGCTTACCCGGCGATCGAAGCGCTGCTCTCGGAGCAATACGCGGGCGTGACGCGCGATACGGCGAAACTCGCGGCCGAAGGGCTGCTGAAAAAGCACCCGGACGTGAATGCCGTGTTCACGCCCAACGAATCTTCTACAGCAGGAATGCTGATGGCGCTGCAGGGCTTGCAGCAGGCCGGGAAAACGGTGTTTGTCGGGTTCGACGCGAGCGAGATGTATATCGACACCATGCGGTATCGCCGGATTCATGGGCTGGTGGTGCAGAATCCGTTCCGCATGGGAGAGCTGGGGGTGCAGGCATTGGTCGATCACCTGGCCCACCGCCCGGTGCAGAAACAGATCGATATCGCGCCGATACTGGTCACGCCGGAGAACATCGATAAGCCCGACGTTCAGAACCTCTTACACCTGCGTTCGGCTCACTGAAGCAGCGGCAGGCGGAAGCTGCCAACGAAGATCTCCCCCCGCTTTACTCGACGAAACAGGATGCAAAACGGCGCTTTACACCGCCCCTGTGCCATGCTAGCTTGATTTCCCGTACCGCCGATCCGTCAGCGCCAGGCGGCAGGGCCATTGACTATCGACCCGCCACAGTTTTTGTCTCGCGAGTCCGTTGAGCTGATTTCACGCAGTAGCCTCTTCCCCAGTCAGGTGCGCCATAGGCGGCCCCAACCGCGTTGGCGTAGCAATTTGCGCGTGCCAAACTGAAGATGCGAGGACCTGGTGCTCAAACTGCGTAAAGTCGAATTGCTCGGCTTCAAATCGTTCTGCGAGAAGACGACGATCACGTTCAGCGGGAATGGGATCACGTGCATCGTCGGCCCGAACGGGTGCGGCAAGTCGAATGTGGTGGACGCGATTTCCTGGGTGCTGGGCGAGCAGAGCCACAAGATGCTGCGCGCCGAGCGCATGTCCGACTGTATTTTCAACGGCACAGCGAAGCGCCCGCCCATGGGCCTGGCGGAAGTCACGCTGACCCTGCTGGATCTCGAACTCGCCGAAGCCGCTGCCAAAGTGCTGGAGGGCCCGCAGCCGGTGGCCGATGCTGTCGAAGAAATGATTGAAACCCCCGGCGAGGGCGCAGGGGACGCTGCCGCGGTCCCGGAAGGGGTTGCGCAGAGCGAGTCCGAAGCTTCCGGCGAGGGCGGCGAGCAGCGCAAGCGAGGCAAAAAGCGCAGCGAGAAGCCGGCGGTACATCTGAAGCCGGGCGAAGTGGTTGTGGCGCGGCGGCTCTATCGCTCCGGGCAAAGCGAATACCTGATCAATGGCCGCGTCGCCCGCCTTCGCGACGTGCAGGAAATCTTCATGGGCGTCGGCCTGGGTCCCGACAGCTACGCCATCATCGAGCAGGGCCGCATTGGACAAATCCTCAATTCGAGGCCGATGGACCGCCGCGCCATCATCGAAGAAGCTGCTGGCATCACCATGTACAAGACGAAGCGGCGGCTGGCCGAAGCGAAGCTGGAAGCGTCGAAGATCAATCTTTCGCGGGTGAACGACATTCTCGTCGAAGTCGAAAAGCAGCTGGGCTCGCTGAAACGGCAAGCCTCGAAGGCGCGCCGGTACGCGGAAATCCGCGAGCAGATGCGCGGGCTGCTGAAATCGATCCTGGCCAGCCGCGCGGAGCATCTCGACATCGAAGCGGCGCGGCTGGAGAACCTGCTGCGCGACATGGAGCAAGCGGAAGAGCGCGAGTCGCGCTCCGTTCACGAAATGGAAGCGGAGCAGGAGCGCTTGACCTCGCACGTCTACCAACTCGATTCCGAGCTGCGCCAGACGCACAGCCTGCTGGGGCAGACCGCGCTCGACCTGGACCGCGCGGAGAATCGCATCACCTTCAACCGCGAGCAGGCCGCGCAATTCGACTCCAGCGCCGCCCGGCTCTCCTTTGAAATCGAGCAGGCCGAACAGCAGGCAGCGCAGCTGGCCTCACGTTTGGCCGCGCAGAGCGAAGGAGTTGCGGCGCTGCGCACTCAAACCGCGAATCTCGAAGCGGCGCTGCGCGACGCCGTGCAAAGCGCCGGCGCCGGCGGCGCCGAACAATTGCAGCTGGAGCAGCGCATCGCCGAGCTTCGCCAGCTGGCCGGGCGCCTGGCGGAAGAATCGGCGCGCGAGGAAACGGAAGCGCAGCAGGCGGAGGAAATCGCCGCGAGCCAAGCCGCCGCGGAGCAGCAGCGGACCGCCGCAATGGCTTCGGTGGAAGGGAACGTCGCGGCTGTCTCGCAGAAGGCCGACGCGGCCGAAAGCGCTTTTCAGATGGCCGAGCTGCGCTCGAAGGATTCGGAAGCTCTGGTGGGGCAGGCACAGGCGCGACTCGCGGAGCTACGGCGCGCGTTTCAGCAAAGCTCGCAGCAGCTGGAAACCACTCGACAGTCGCTTTCCGCCGAACGCGCGCGCCACGGCTCGATCGAAAAGATTCTAAGCGAGCGCGCTTACACCGCCGACGCGGTGCAGAAGCTGTTCAACGCGAACGGTCAGGCCGAATCGCGCGGTTTCCGCGCCGTGGGGCTGCTGGCCGACTATGCGGAGGTTCAGGAGCAGTACGAAGGCGCAGTGGAGCAGTTTCTGCGCGACGAACTTGAATATGTCGTCGTCGAGTCCTTCGATCACGCGCGCGCCGGCGTTGGCCTTTTGCGCGACGAAATGGGCGGGCGCGCCACGTTCTTCGTCGATTCGCTCAAGACGCTGAATCTCGCTCTGCCGGAGGCGGAGGATGCAGACCCGCTGCCTGCCGGCGTGCTGGCGCGGCTCGACCGGCTGATCGAATTTCGCGATCCGCTGGGGCCGGCCGCGAAGCTATTCCTGCCGAAATTGCGCGAGGCCTATCTGGTCGAAAGCGGCGCCACCGCGGAACAGGCATCGCGGGGAAATCCGCAGACGTATTACCTGACGCCCGACGGCACCTGCTATCACGGGCGCATGGTATCCGGCGGACGCCGCAGCGAGGCCGGGCCGCTAGTCCTGAAGCGGGAACTGCGCCAGCACGAAGCGGAGACCGCGCGTCTGGAGCGCGAGGCGCAAGAGCAGGAGAGTGAACTGGCTCGCCTGGAATCAGCGATCGGGGAAGCCGAGCAGAATCTCGAGGCCGGGACGCAGGCGCGGCTCGAAGCGGAAAGAGCGCTGGTCGCCGCCTCGCACCAGCTCGAACAGGCGCGCGCCGAATTCAGCCGCGTGTCGTCCGCGCTGGCCGCCGAACGCGACGAGATCGCCAAAATCCGCGCCGCTGCCGAAGCGGCCCGCGCGCGCGCCGAGCAGGCCCGCAGAGATCACGAGCAGGCGCTCGAGTCGCGCGCTGCCGCGGAAACGGAAGCGAATGAGGCCGCCGCAAAGCTGGCCGGGTTGCGCGACACCCTGCAAGCCTTACAGGAGCGGATTGCGTCAAGCCGCGAAGAGCTGGCCACCATTTCCGAGCGCCTGGCCGGCGCGGAAGCGGACGAGCAGCGCCTTCGGGCCGAGATGGCGCAAGCCGGCGAGCGCGCGGAGTCCCTGAACCGGCAACGCGCCACGCTGGAAGCGCAAAAAGTCGAAATGGAAACATCGTGCGAGCAGCTCGCGCAGCAGGCGGAATCGCTGCGCGGGGAAAAAGCCCGCCTCGAAGAGCGCAAGACCGCGCTCGAAGCGGAATGGGAAACGGCGCGCACGCGCTCCGGGCAGCTCGAGGAGACGCTGCGCGGCAAACGCCAGTCGCTGGAGGAAATTCGCGCCGAGCGCAGCCAGCGGCAGGTGGAGAAAGCGCGCAACGACGCCGACCGCGATTATCTGCGCCAGACCTGCGTGGCCGAGCTGAACGCGCAGCCCGAAGAGCTGATGGCTCAGGCGCCGCAGCTTCTGGTGGGCGAAGAGCTGGTGGCGGCAGAGACGAATTACAACGAAATGAAGGCGCGCATCGAAGCGATGGGCCCGGTGAACATGATGGCCTTCGAGGAATTTCAGGAATGCGAGCAGCGCGAGGCGTTCCTGCGGCGCGAGCGCGACGACCTGGTGCAATCCATCGAGAACACGCAGCTGACCATCAACGAGCTGGACCAGGTTTCGCGGCAGAAATTCGAAGAGGCGTTCAACGCGATCAATTCGTATTTTGCGGTTGCGTTCCAATCGCTGTTCGGCGGCGGGCATGGCGAGATGCGGCTGGGCGAGCCCGACAGCTCCGGCGAGTCCGGAATCGATATCGCCGCGCAGCCGCCGGGCAAGCGCCTGCAAAATATTCTGCTGCTTTCGGGCGGGGAGAAGGCGCTGACGGCGCTGGCGCTGCTGATCGCCGTGTTCAAATATCAGCCGAGCCCGTTCTGCATCCTGGACGAAGTGGACGCGCCGCTGGACGAGGCCAACGTCGGGCGCTTCAACAAAATGCTGGAGGAAATGGGCGGGCAGACGCAATTCATCGTGGTCACGCACAACCGGCGCACGATGGAAATGGGCTCCGTGCTGTATGGGGTGACCATGCAGGAGCCCGGCGTGTCGAAGCTGGTTTCCGTTAAATGGGAAGAAGCCGCCGCGCAGGCCGAATCGAAAGCGGCCAGCGCCGCCTGATCGGGACGAAGTTCCTTCGCAGAACCTCCCCTAGTCGCCGGAAGCAGCGGTTTGCTGTTCCACCACGGCTTGCACGTCCGCTCCCGACCATTTGCGGATCCATTTCAATTCTTCGCGCACTTTGATGCGGCCGTGCCACGGATCATTGCCGAGGCCGTGGTGTTCGCCTGGGAACATCAGCATTTCGGTGGGGACGCCCACGGCGCGCAGGGCGCGATCGAGGAGGTAATCCTCGCAGGTTGCGACGCGATGGTCCTCGAGCCCGAAGACGATGTGGGTCGGCGTCTTCACTTTGGCCATCTGCCAGATGGCGGCCTGCTCGTTGTAGTCCTTCTCGTTCTGCCAGGGCAGACCGCCAAGGTAGTACGTGTCGTCGTAACTGAGGTCGTCGTTGCCCCAGTTGGCGGTGTTCTCGATGGCGCCCGCGCCGGTGACCGCGGCTTTGAATTCGGTGGTTTGCGTGATGAGCCAGTCGGTCATATAACCGCCATAACTGTAGCCGCCAATGGCCATGTGCGCGGGATCGGCGTAGCCGGCGCGAATCACGGCCTGCACGCCCTCGAGAATATCTTTCCCGGGCCGCGAAACGATGTGCGGCACGATACGGCTCATGAACGCGTCGCCGTAGCCGCTGGAGCCGCGGTAATTCGGCTCGAACACCAGCCAGCCCTGGCTGGCGGCGAGCGAGCCCCACTGATACCAATCCGCTTCCCAATGATTCACGTCCGCATCCTCCGGGCCGCCGTGGATCAGCATGAACATGGGCAGATGCTTCGCGTCATATTTTCCGGGAGGGAAGATGAGCATGCCTTCGACGCGCGCACCGTCGTCGGCGGTCCACCAGATGGAATGGCCGCGGGGCAGCGCGAGGCGCGCAAGAGAATCGTTGAAATGAGTGATGGGCGCGGCCTTGTCTGGATGGCGCCAGTCCGCCGCCAGGTAAACTTCGCTGGGCGAAGTCAGCGCGGAGTAGACGAAGGCCAAGCGCTGGGAAGAGCGGCCCATGCTGAGGTCCTGATATGCGCCGGGGAGCGAGGGTAATTTCGTTTGGCCGTCGCGGGCGACCTGATAGAGCGGAACCTGCGCGTGGTATTGCCCGGACGACACGATCTGCCCCTCCGGCGTAATCGCATAACTCTGGAATGAGCCCTCATACGCAGCGGCGAAGCGTGTGGGGAGTCCTCCCGCGAGAGGCTCGTAGAAAATTCTGCCGGAGAGATCGGCGTAGGGCCCGGGGATATTCGAGTTGGCATGAAAATAGATTCCCTTGCCGTCGGGTGCCAAGCGCAGACTGCCGGCGAGGACTTTGTCCTCGAGGAGCTGATGAAGAGGATGGCTGGCGGTGGCGAGGTCAACAATATAGATCTGGTGCTTCTTGTAAGCGTCGTTCCCGGTGATGTAGATGGGGCCTTGGCGCTGGCAGGAGAGATAGATGAGCTGGCGGCCATCCTGGGTCAACACAATCTCCTCGACGCGCCGCGGGGTGTGCGCGATGAGCGCGCCTTCGCTGCTGTCTTTAGGCGGAACGGTCGAGAAACCGCTGGGCGCAGGCAATTGCACTTCATAGAGATTGTCGGGCCGCAGATCGAGGCGATAGCGAACGACGTCCTGCCATTCTTTCTTGTGGGCTTTCTTCTGCTCTTTGGTGAGCGGTACTTCGGCGGCGTAGTAGATCGCTTTCGAATCGGGCGCCCAGGCGTAGGCGTGGACGCCGCCCGCGCCGGCGTAGGTCAGAAGATCTTCTCCGCCGCCCTGCGCTGAAACGACGTATACCTGCGCGCCATGTTTTGCCTGCGAGGAAAGGAATGCGATCCATTGGCCGTCAGGCGACCACTGCGGATCGCTCGCGTATCCCGAGGTTTCGAGCGGAACGAGTTGGCCGCTGGCGATGCGGTACATCCAAAGATCGGTGCGAAAGCGGTTGTGCGCGTAATCCGGACGGCTGGTTTCGATCACCACCGATGCGCCGTTCGGGGCCATGCGCACGGCGGGAAACGTGACGCCGTTAAAGAAAGCGTCGAACGTGAGCGGCGGCTTGGCCGATGCCGGTTCACGCGGCGGCGCTGCCAGGCCTGGCGGGGCGACGACGGCGAGGGCGGCCAGGCACAAGACGAAGACCACGATGCGTCCAATGAGACTGCGAGTATGCATTGCCATGATTGCCTCCCGAGCAGCCGACGGGCCGCCAGTTATGAATCAGAAAAAGGACAGAAAGCGGAACGTACTCAAAACTGGCGCGCAACGCAAGCGAGGCACGTGAGGAAAGGCTAACGTCTCTCCATCCTGACTTTGGCGCTGCGCTTCCGGCACGGAAAGGTGCGATTTGCTAGGATAGAAATAAGATTCAACGAGACGGAGTACGGCAGTGTCTTTGATATCGCGCGCTCGCGGCGCGGCTGAGCAGCCCGCCAAGAGCCAAAACCCGGAGGGCGTCGACGGCGCGGCGCCGCGGCAGGAGAGCGCCGAGCGCGCGTCGCCAGAGGCGAAGGCGATGCCCTCTTCACGCGCGAGATTTGCGGAGGCCTTGGGCATGGGCGCGATTTCCTGCGAAGAAGCCTACCCCGGAATCGAATTCGCCCAGCGCAGCCGCTGGCTCGCGTGGCTGCGGGACCGCCCGCCGGAATGCGTCCATTTGGAGCGCAACGCGCCGTGGATGGCGAAACTGCTTCCAGACACGCTGTATGTGCGGGGCAAGCGTTTGCCGACGCGCGAGACGATCCGGCCGGAGGTTGCGCTGTGCCGCGAATGCCTGGTGCGGACGCTGGAAGGCGAGTTGGCGGGATACACGGGAAACGTGGCGGCATTCGAGCCCGATCCCGAAATTTTCTCGCAATACTTTTTCATCGGCACCTCGGATTTTGAGCGGGCAGGGCTGCAAACGGAGGTGGCGCGCGCGATCGAGCTGCGCCTCCGGCAAACGGGCCAAAGATGCGAAGCGTGCGGGGAAGCGGCCCGATGGGCCTGGTTTTCGCGCGAGGAGATTCGGAGCCTGGATGAGGTGGAGCGCATCCGCGACGCGCGAGGCGAGTGGTATTGCGCCGTTCACGGCGCGGAGCGAATCAGCCGCGCCTTCGCGGGGATTCGGGAAGCCAATCTGTTCTATGTGAACCTGCCCTATGGAGAAGCGGGCGCGTACGTCTGGATCTAAAGCATCCGAGCCCAGCCGTCCAAAGAGTGGAGTGCCGCGCGGCATGTTTTCCGATTGAGTGCGCGCTCGCCGCGCCGGTTTGACGCTGTACGCGGTTGACGCTATTCTTGTCTTGAATTGATCCCCATGTTTGCCGCGTTTTATTAGCGACTCCTCTCCGCCTCCTTGTTTGGGGCGATGCTCGCTGCAGATTTTTGCGGTTTTGAATTCTCTTTTCTCCCTTTCCTGATTTCCGGCATTTCGGGAGTGCTCTGAATGGCTGACATTTTCGAAAAACTGAAACAGATTGAGGCGCGTTACGACGAAATGACGCGCGAGCTTTCGTCGGCGGAAGTGCTGGCGGACTCCGGGCGCTATCAAAAGCTGGCCAAGCAGCACGCGGATCTGGGCGGCGTGGTGTCGAAGTATCGCGAATGGAAGGAGATCGCGCGGGGCCTGGACGGCGTGAAGCAGCTTCTTCGCGAGGCCGACGATCCCGAAATGAAGCAGATGGCCCACGACGAGGAGCACGCGCTCGAAGCGCGCCGCGAGACCACCGAGCGCGAATTGAAGGTATTGCTGCTGCCGAAAGATCCCAACGACGAGAAAAACGTGCTGCTGGAAATCCGCGCGGGCACGGGCGGCGACGAAGCGTCGCTCTTCGCCAACGAACTGTTTCGCATGTACTCGCGCTACGCGGAATCGCAGGGCTGGCGCGTGGAAGTGCTGGAAAGCTCGCCGTCGTCGATTGGCGGCGTGAAGGAGATCGTGGCGGCGATTCAGGGCAACAAGGTGTACTCGAGGTTGAAATACGAGAGCGGGGTGCACCGCGTGCAGCGCGTGCCGGCAACCGAGCAGCAGGGGCGGATTCATACCTCGGCCGCAACCGTCGCGGTGCTGCCCGAAGCGGATGAAATCGACATCAAGATCGACGCCAAGGATTTGCGCATCGACACCTTCTGCTCGTCGGGACCCGGCGGGCAGTCGGTGAACACAACGTATTCGGCGGTGCGCATCACGCACATTCCCAGCGGCCTGGTCGTCTCCCAGCAGGACGAGAAGTCGCAGATCAAGAATCGCGCGAAGGCCATGCGCGTGTTGCGCGCGCGGCTGTACGAGATGGAACAGGAGAAGCAGCACGCGCAGATCGCCGCCGAACGCCGCGGGCAGATCAAGACGGGCGACCGCTCGGAAAAGATCCGCACCTACAATTTTCCGCAGAACCGCGTGACCGACCATCGCATCAATTTCACGCTGCACCAGCTCGATCAGGTGATGGACGGGAAGCTCGCGCCGCTGGTGGATGCCTTGGTCACGCACTTCGAAGCGGAACGGCTCAAGGGCGGACTGGAAGCGGACGCGGCGTAAAGGGCACCGGCGCCTTCCGGGGAAGCGGCAGACCGGAAGCGCGGCGGGACCATGCAGGCGGGAGTACATGACAGTCACGAAGCAAGACCGGGCCGCGGACGTGCGCAGCATTCTGAAGGAGGGCATTGCGCGGCTGAGCGAGGCGAAGGTGCCTTCGCACACTCTGGCGGCGGAGTTGTTGCTCATGCACGTGCTGGGCCGCGACCGCGCGTGGATTTACTCCCATCCGGAATCTTCCATCGACGCCGCCGACGCGGAACAATATTTCGCGCTGATCGAGCGGCGCGCCTCAGGCGAGCCGGCGCAGTACATCATCGGGAAGCAGGAATTCTGGGGCTTGGAGTTCGAAGTGAATCCCAGCGTGCTGATCCCGCGCCCGGAGACCGAGCACGTGGTCGAACTAGCCCTGCAGCGGCTTCCCTTGCGCAGAGGCGAGGCGGATTTTCGCTCCGGCGCGGCCGGCCGGAAGATTCGTGTCGCCGACGTGGGGACGGGGTCGGGCTGCATCGCCGTGGCGCTCGCCAGGGAATTGCCCAAGGCCGAGATCGTGGCGACCGACATATCCACAGCGGCGCTGGAAGTAGCGCAACGCAACGCCCGTCGCCACGCAGTTGACGATCGCATCCGTTTCGTCGAAACGGATTTGCTCGAAGCGTTTCTTCCCGCGAATCATGAACCATGCACGTTTGATTTGATCGCGAGCAACCCGCCCTACGTCGCTCGCGACGAGGCGGAATCGCTGGCGCGCGAAGTGCGCGAGCATGAGCCGTACACAGCGCTGTTTGGCGGGAGGACGGGCACGGAAGCATACGCGCGATTGATCGAACAGGCCTTCGCGCTGCTCTCTCCCGGCGGAATTCTGGTTCTCGAGTTGGGCTATGACTCCGCACTGCACGTGCGCTCGATCCTGGAGCGCGCCGCGGGTTGGACGGGAATCGAGATCACGAACGACCTGGCGGGCATTCCGCGCGTGATGGCGGCGGCGAAAATACGGAAGGGCCCGGCGCAGAGAACCCACGAAAGACATCCCGCGTCCGCGGAGCGTTGATCCCGCTCGCAGCAGAGCTTCGAACGGTTTGAAACAATCCTTCCGCTTCTTCGTATTTTGTTCGCCTGCGGAGCGCAACGGCGTTATATTCGACGGCGGAGCGCCCCATGCCCAAGCTGGCCCAGTTCCGCGCAAAGCACGACGCGCAGACTCCGGGTGCGGAATCGTCCGTGTGGATTCTGCACGTGGACATGGACGCGTTCTTCGTTTCGGTGGAACTTCTGGCGCGCCCGGAACTGCGGGGAAAGGCTGTCGTAGTCGGCGGGCAGCGCGACCAGCGCGGCGTGGTGACGTCCGCCAGCTACGAAGCGCGGCAATTCGGGGTGCATTCGGCGATGCCGCTGCGGACCGCCGCGAAACTCTGCCCGCAGGCAATCTTCCTCGACGGCCATCACGAACTGTACGGCCAGTGGAGCGATCGCGTGGCCGCGATTCTGGGGAAATATTCGCCCATCGTAGAGATGGCGTCGATCGACGAGGCGTATCTCGATCTGACCGGAACCGAGCGCGTGAACGGCCCGGTCCTCGGCGCGGCCGACCGGCTCTTGCGGGAAATCACGGCCACGACGGGACTGCCCTGTTCGGGCGGTCTGGGCGGAACGCGGCTCGTCGCCAAAGTGGCCAGCGAACAAGCCAAGCCGCGCGGGATGGTGTGGGTGCCGCACGGCAGCGAGGCGGCCTTTCTGGCGCCGCTCCCGGTGCGGCGAATTCCGGGGATTGGCAAGGCGACGGAAGCGGCGCTGAAAAATCTCGGGATCGACACGGTGGAGCAGTTGCAGGCCGTTTCGCTCGAACGGCTCGAAGAAATATTCGGGCAGTGGGGCACGGCGCTGTACCGCAAGGCGCGCGGCATCGACTCTTACGAGTTTTTCATCGACGCCGAGCCGAAATCCATCTCGCACAATCAAACGTTCGGAGAAGATACGAACGACCGCGAGCGCCTGGAAGCGACGCTGAGCCGCCTGTGCCAGAAAGCGGCGAAGCGGCTGCGCGATGCGGGACTGCACGCGCGCACGATCACGTTGACGCTGCGCTACAAGAATTTCCGGACGATCACGCGCAGCGAAACGCTGGCCGAAGCTTCGGACCTGGACTCGGCCATTTTGGCCTGCGCGCGCGGGCTCTTTCACCGCAATTGGGACGGCGCGTCGCTGCTACGGCTGGTCGGCGTGGCGCTCTCTTCATTTTCGGGAGCCGCGCCGCAAATCGATTTGCTCGATCCTGAGCGGCGCGCCAAGCTGGAACGCCTGGCACGAACAACAGATCGGCTGCGGGATAAATTCGGGTTTTCCAAGCTTCAGTTTGGCGGATCTCTGGGCGATCGGGACGGGCACGAATAGCGCAGTTGCGGAATCAACGCAGGCGAGAGTAGCGCCGCGGCGAGCCGCACGGCGTCAGCGGGACGAGTTGCCGTTCGCAAGACTGACGAAATGCCGGTGAATGGTCGCGTCCGTTGTCAGTTCGGGATGAAAGGTCGAGGCCAGGACGCGGCCCTGTTGAACGAGGACAGGATGCCCGCCATCTTCGGCAAGCACTTCCACGCCCGCGCCGACGGATTCGATGATGGGCGCGCGAATGAAAACCATCTCCAAGGGCTGGTCGCTCAATTTGCTCGGGGCGGAATGGACTTCGCTGGCGAACTGGCGGCCGTATCCGTTGCGCAGAATCGAAATGTCGAGCAGGGCAAGCGATTCCTGTGCTGGCCCGTGGACGTCGCGCGCCAGGAGAATCGCGCCCGCGCAGGTGCCGAAAAATGCGCCGCCGCTGGCGGCGAATTTTTTCAGGGCGGCGAAGAGGCCCTCTTCTTTCATCACTTTCAGATGAGTGGTGCTCTCGCCTCCGGGAAGAACCACGCCGGAAACGTCCGCGAGGTCATCGGGCAGCCGCACGTAGGCGTGCTCGACGCCCAGGCGGTCCAGCGCCTTGGCGTGCGCTTCATAATCTCCCTGGATGGCGACAATTCCGATCTTCACTGTCGGATTCCTCGAAGCATCTTCAGGACAGGCCTGAGACCCAATTCAAACCGCTCTTATTTTGCAGCCTCCCCGACAAATGCGCTCGGGGCAAGCCCGCGGCACTGCGATCATCGGCCAGCGCCTGGCATAGAACGGCAGTGACGATGGCGTCCCGCCACAAAGCAAAACACAGGGCAAGCGCTTTGCAGCGGAACCAGCCAGAAAGGAGGCCGCGCCATGCCGGTTCGACAGCCGAAATTCGGAGCGCTGCGGGAGGCTGCAAAACAAAAATCTCGCACGGCGTACGCCAAGCGGGCGCAGCGAACAGCGCCCCTACAAGCACGCGTCACCAGCCGCGAGTCTGGAGAAGATCCTTTTCGTCGAGTTGGCGGATGTCGAGGCCCTTCATGGCTTCGCCCAGCTCTTCGCTCGCTTCCAGGACGATCTTGGGATCCTTGTAGTGCGTCGTGGCCTTCACGATGGCGCGCGCGCGCTTGGCCGGATCGCTCGACTTGAAAATGCCGGAGCCCACGAACACCGCCTCCGCGCCCAGTTCCATCACCAGCGCCGCGTCGGCAGGCGTCGCAATTCCACCCGCGGAAAAATTAGGAACGGGCAGCTTGCCGTTTTTCGCCACCCAAGTGACCAGATCGAGCGGCGCGCCGAGTTCTTTCGCCTGGTGCACCAGCTCTTCCTCGCCCAGCGTGGTGAGCTTCTTCATCTGTCCGACGATCGCGCGCATATGCCGCACGGCCTCGACGATGTTGCCGGAGCCGGCTTCTCCCTTGGTGCGAATCATGGCCGCGCCTTCGGCGATGCGCCGCAGGGCTTCACCCAGATTGCGCGCGCCGCACACGAACGGCACTCTGAAGGCGTGCTTCCACACATGGTGCTCTTCGTCGGCGGGCGTGAGCACTTCGCTCTCGTCGATGTAGTCGACCTCCAGCGCTTCGAGAACTTTGGCCTCGGCGAAATGGCCGATGCGGCACTTGGCCATCACCGGGATGGACACCACCTCCATGATTTCGCGGATGATGCGCGGAGAAGCCATGCGCGCCACGCCGCCTTCCTTGCGAATGTCGGCGGGAACGCGTTCCAGAGCCATCACGGCGCACGCGCCGGCCTCTTCCGCGATCTTGGCCTGTTCGGCGGTGGTGACGTCCATGATCACGCCGCCCTTCAGCATTTCGGCCAGGCCGACTTTCACGCGCCAAAGATCGTTCTTGCTTCCATTGCTCGTTGCGTCCGTCATATCGAATTGCCCCCTCTTTGAATTTTGCCAATCTCGCGTTTGCCGCACAATTCCTTGCGCCAGCTCGCAGGCCAGCAAGCTTATCGGGGCGCGTTGATGTCGACGAAACGCCCGCTGCCGCGCGCCAGCAGAACGCCTTGCGCGTTGCGAATCTCGCCTTCGTGAAACAGGTTGCGCCCGTTGGCTTCCACCTCTCGCGCCTCCACCACAATCTCCTGGCCCACCGGAACCGGCCGCAAGTATTCGATTTTCAGCTCGGCGGTCACAGCGCGCACCGAGCGAAAACGGTTCACCTTGCCCATGGCTTCGTCGAGCAGCACAGCGATAATTCCACCGTGCAGGAAGCCGGGGCCGCCGGAGTATTCGTCGCCGAGGCAGAAGCGGCCGCGGATACAGCGCGCCGCATCGTCCTGCTCGAAGGCGAGCTTCATTCCGCGCGTGTTGGCGCCGCCGCAGCCGAAGCATGTATTCGCCGGATTGGGCTCGACCTTCATCGTGCTTGACTGTCTTGCCTACAGATCCTCACGCCAAAGCGAGAGGAAGAACATTCCTTTTTGCAGCCTCCCGCGGCGCTCCGAATTGCGTTCGCGATCTGGCAAATCGATGGCTCCCTTGCAAATCACATCCGCTGTACTGCAAAAGCGAAACGTCCGCTGCACTGCAAAGCCGAAACAAAAGCCGGACCTCAGCAAGCTCGCGGAACCGCATGAGCCCTCGTTTTTGCGGCCCACGAGCGACCGCGGTCCATGCCGGTTCGCAAGCCAAAGATCGAAGCGCAGCGGGAGGCTGCAAAACGAAATGTTCTTCCCTCAGCTGCTGCGCCTCGCGCCCAATGTTCAGCGACTCTGCCAAAACCAGCCCAACCCGTTCAAGCGGCTTCGCAATGGAAGCACTGCGACTGCTCCGGTAACCTCCATCTCAGATCAGCGCGACCCGGGCGGGAAATTCGTCGCGCGGGCCACGCTGCCGCTTGCGAAATTCCGTTTTCAGCGAGTCGCCCAGCAACTGCACGCCCCGCAGGATTTCCTTGCGGTCGAGCGCCAGGAAACTGAGACGCAGGGTGTTCGGCTGCGGATGCTGAAAATAGAAATAACGCCCCGGGACGAACATCACGCCGCGCTCGCGCAGGTGAATGAGCAGCTCAGCCGCATCGAAACCCGTGGGCAACGTGAGCCAGACGGAGCCGCCGCCCTCCGGGCGCGTCCAGGCAGTGCCTTCCGGCATATGTTTCTTGAGCGCCTCCAGCATCGTTTCGAGTTTCGCGCGATAGATCTTTTTCATTTTCGCGCTGTAGCGCGCAAGGTAACCGCGCTGGAGAAACTCCGCCATGACCGCTTGCGCCAGCTGGTCCGTGTGCAAGTCGGTCGACTGCTTCAAAAGACGCAGGCGCTCGATGACGTTTTCCGGGCCGATGCACCAGCCCACACGCAGCCCCGGAAAGGCGATTTTCGAGAAACTGTCGATCTGAATCACTTCCCCGGAACGGTCCAGCGCCTTCAAGGACGGCAAGGTCGCGCCAACGAAGCGCAGGCGCGAGTAGATCGTATCTTCGACGATGGGGACCTGATAATGCGCGGCGATTTCCAGCAAGCGCCGGCGCTGCGCAGCCGGAAGAGTTGTGCCGGTCGGATTGTGAAAATCGGGCGTGAGGAAAATCAGCTTCACGCGATTCTGCAGCAGCACGGTTTCCAGCGCGTCCAGATCGAGGCCTGCGTGGCCGTTGCGCGATGCATCCGCTTCCACGTTCACAGCCAGCGTGCGCACGCGCGCCCCGCCGAAAATCGCAATGGCCCCCGGATAAGCGGGATTCTCGAGCGCGACGGCATCGCCCGGGCGCAGAAAGGCTTTGCAGATCAGGTCGATCGATTGCTGGCAGCCGTTGGTGATGAGCAACTGCTCGTTGCGCACGTTCAAGCCCTCGCCCAGCAGCATGTCGAGCAAGGCGCGCCGCAATGGCTCGTAGCCGTCGGTTGAGCCGATCTCCAGCACTTGCCGGCCGGTGCCGCGCAGCACGGCGTTACAGCAGCGGCGGAAATCCTCGACCGGAAACTCCGCGTTCGACGGGCTGGCCCTGGTGAAGGAAATGGTTCCCGCGGGCACCGGCGGCATCAGGCGGCTGAGCCCTTCATCGCCGCGCTCGTCGGCAAAAAGCGCCTCCCAGCGAAGAGGGCTGTTTCCGTTGCCGTTGCCATGGCTGTGGCCATTGCCATTCGCGCGCGGCAACGGCGTGAACTGCTTCAGAGGTGATCCGGAAATGAACGTGCCGCGGCCGACGTGGCCCCGGATCAGACCCTCGGACTCGAGTTCGGCGTAGGCGTTCGCCACCGTGGTGCGGTGAACCCCAAGCTGCACGGCCAATTCGCGGCTGGCCGGGATGCGGTCGCCCGAGCGCAACTCTCCCGAATGCACCAGGGCGCGCAGCTGATCGCGCAACTGCACGTAGAGCGGAACGTGGCTTTCGGGCTGCAGATGAAGCGGCAACATTGGCTCACTCCTGGGTGCCAATATATAGGCGAAATTATAGGCGTAAAGAGCCAATTTGTCTTTCCCAGCGCATCGTCAGCGAGGCGGTGAGTTTTGCTGCGAATGAAGCTCACAGTGTCTTGATATCTGCTTTTGTTTTGCAGCCCCCGATAAATCGCTCGGGGCAAGCCCGCGGCGCTACGAGGATCGGCCGGCGAACCGGCGCGGATTGCGGGCGAGCGAAATTAACTTTCAAACACGGAGTGCAGAAGAAGAGCCCACAGGAGATGATTTGGAACCAGCCGCAGAAATGCCGAACGGCAGGAAGGCGTCTCCTCGGATTAAAGCAGAACCCGTCGCAAAAGCGACGCAGGTTTCGCGGATGCAGCACGAAATGACGGCAGGCAGACCGCGCCGCAAGTTTACTGAGTGGCGGAACGCTCGCCGAGGCGGCGCATGCGTTCCTGCAGCTTCTTGCGCAGCGGGGCCGGCGCGTTGGGATTGAAGGCCACCAGATACCAGAGCGGCTGGGTGCGGTCGCGGCTCAGGCGCTGCAGCGTGGGCGCATCGCTATTTGGATGGCGCGCAATGTTCTCGCGAATCGCGGAATAGGGATGGCGGGCGAGCCGGCTCAGCGTCTTCGAGGGTACCTTGGGATGCTCGCTGATCAGGCGCAGCAGGTAATAATCTTCTTTGGGCGCCTCGCGCGAAAGCTGGTCCAGCAGGTCGGGCCTGACCTCCGCGCTCAGGACCGTGCCGACCTTCTCGTCCCAACCGGGATTGATGTGGTTCAGCTCCTGCGTGCGCGCATGGATCAACTGCTCGATGATGCGGCGTTCCTGCTCCAAACGCGCCGCGGGCAGGGCGCTGTGCTCCAGCGAATCGAGGACGCGCAGCAGGTGCTGGCGCTCGCCGAAGACGATTTGCGAGGTTCGCGGCGCCTTCCCTTTTGCCGAATTCCTGACCAAATCAGAGCGTCTCATGTCTTCATCACTCCCGATCTACGCGAACTGAACCGCGCGGCCTGTGGTTCACGCTGCGAGGCGAACGAAAACGCCTGCCCATTCCAGAATTTTGCGGCCGGTTGGGAAGAAGTCCGGCGTTGTGGCGCCTCGCAACGCGCATGATTATCGTGTGGGTGTTTGGCAGAGTAAAGCACAGGGCGGCGAGGTAGTTCCATTTGAGCAACAGCCGGTTCTAGAACGTTCCGGAGCTTGGCACGGCCGCGTGTGATGAAGGTCACAACGCAGAAACGGCAAGCACTTTCTGCGCAACTATTCCGAGCTTTTCCGGGAAGCTCTGTTAAACTTAAACTGAGCACTGTCAAAGACGAACGAACGAAGGGAAAGGTAAGGGCGAAACTGAATGCATTTGGCGAATTTGGATGAGTTGGCCAAGGAGACAATGGCCACTCCCGACGACAAAATCAACTGGACGACGGCAACCGCGATGGTCCTGTTCCATATTGGCGCGGTGGCCGCCTTGTTCTTCTTCACCTGGAAGGCGCTGTTCGTGGCGCTCTTTCTCTGGTGGCTCTCGACCAGCCTGGGAATCGGCATTTGCTATCACCGCTTGCTGACCCACCGCGGCTACAAGACTCCCAAATGGGTCGAATACGTACTCACCGTTTTCGCCACTCTTGCGCTTGAAGGCGGGCCAATTTTCTGGGTGGCCACACATCGGATCCACCACCGCTTCTCGGACCAGGAAGGCGATCCGCATTCGCCGCGTGAGGGCAAATGGTGGGCACACGCCGGCTGGATTCTGGTGGGCAAGTCGATGCACCACGACGCTTCCACGCTGGCACGCTACGTTCCCGATCTGGCCAAAGATCGCTTCCATGTCTGGATCACCAAGTACAACTACGTTCCGCTGATCGTTCTGGGTGCGATTCTGCTGGCGTTTGGCGGCCTCTCCATGTTTCTGTGGGGCATTTGCCTGCGCACCGTAATTGGGCTGCACTCGACCTGGGCGGTCAATTCGGCGACACATTCCTGGGGCTCGCGGCGCTTCCGGACGCGCGACGACTCGACGAACAGCTGGTGGGTTGCGCTGGTCACCTGGGGCGAGGGCTGGCACAACAATCACCACGCCCACCCATCATCTTCGCGGCACGGTCTCAAGTGGTACGAGTTGGACCTGAACTGGTACGCGATCTGGACCATGCAGAAGATAGGCTTGGCTTGGAACGTCTACCGCTACAAGCTGCCGAAATTGTCGGCGAACGCGCAACCTGCCGCTGAGGCAGCCGAGCAGGTCGAGGCCAATTTTGAAACCAACAACGCGCGATTGGCTCGCCTGCCGCAACTGGGCGCGCGTTTCGAGCGAGCCTGGAAAATGCGCGGGCAGATCTTCTCGTTCCGCGATTTGGCCAACAAATCGGCGGAGTCCGCCTCTGCGATTGGGAACAATTCGCCCCAGGATCTGGCCTCAGCCTAGGCGAAGACGGCCGAACACCATGATCGAAAATCCGGCCTAGGACGAAGCTGGAAACAGCGTCGGCAGCTCTTCTTCGCGTTTGCGAGGCGCAAGCGCCGCCGGATCAGGGTATTTCGCCTCGCGCAGCGCGAACGCAAAAATCACAAACAGAATCACCAGCAGCACCACGCAGAAGAAGCTGCCCTCGGGTCCTACGCTGCCTCCGGAGAGCCAGCCTGCTCCGGAAGTGCTTGGATTGAAGAGGTGCCCGCGCCCCATCATTCCGCTGTCCGGAACGCCGTAAAAATACGTTTGGCCCCAGTCCCAGGCGGCGTGAAAACCAATGGGCATCCAGAGATTTCCGGTCCGGCGCAGGAGCAACGCGAACAGCAAGCCCGCGCCACCGGCCGTTGCCAGGCCGATCCAGTCTTCACCGGAATTGCCGTGATGTCCCAGGCCAAAAAGGATGGATAGAAGAATCGCCGATGGCCAGAACGTCATGCCTGTGGTCAGGGTGAAAAGCGGATAGCCGCGAACAAGGTATTCTTCCAGGAAACCGACACCGAGCATAGCGACGCCCCACTCCGCTGCGTATTTCCAGATGGCGAAACCGTGCAGCGCGAGCGAGCCGAAGTGAAACACTCCGACGATCCTCATGGCGCAGAGCAGCGCCGTGATCGACACGAAACCAAAAACGACTCCTTGCCAGAATTGGGCGCGGAAGGCGCCTCGTAGCGCCAGGCCATAGTCACCGATCTTGCGCCGCTCCATTCGGGACATGATCCACGCCGCGAGCAGCACGAGAAAAAATGGAATCCCTTCCACCGCAATCGTCGCGAGCGGACTCATCAGCCCGCCGGGCGGCGGTCCCGGCTCATGGTGAGTCACCGCCACGATGGTGAGGGTTAGCCCCGCGAAAAGAGCCACCACGATAATGACGAAAATCGCCAAGCGCCAGCCGGCTCGAATGCCATCGCGGCCGATGAATATTTTCGTGACGAATGCCTCCAGAGGTTCCGGGGGTGGCTCGGGAGGGCGTGGTGAAGGCGCACTCGAATCGGGCGAAGGCGCCGAATTGGTTTCGCTCATAACGTTCTCCGAACGCGGCTCTGCGCGAGCCGGGGCGGCCGTACAATCCATCCGACCGGCAGCCCGGCAAAGCGAGAACTTGTACTGTAACGGAAGGAGCGAGTCAACCGTGAGGACAAATCTCGAAGCGGGCACGCCCTGCCTGGCTGATTTCTCGCGCATCGAGCGCTTCTGCGGAGAGGCAAATGAGAAACGATCGCGCGCTCAACGGAGGAACGGATTGCTCTCGCGTTCCGCGCCAATGGTTGTGGCGTCGCCGTGGCCGGGGTAGACGGTCATCTCTTCCGGAAGGACGATCAGCTTCTCGCGGATCGATCGAATGATTTGAGGAAACGAGCCGCCCCACAAATCGGTGCGCCCAATGCTGCCCTGAAACAGGGTGTCGCCGGAAATCAGCCGACGCTCGCCGGAGGAGCGCTGCTTCGCCGGATTTGACCCGGGTGCTTGAGCCGTGGCGCCAACGTGTGAGCCGGCGACGCGATCCACCACGAGGCAAATGCTTCCCGGTGTGTGGCCCGGCGTGTGCAACACGCGCGCTTCGAGCCCGCCCCAGTGCAGCGAATCACCTTCCTTCACAAAATCCTGGATGCGCGTCATCGCCGGAGTGGGAATGCCCAGCCACTGCGCCTGCACGTCCAGGTGGCGATACAGCTCGAGATCGCTTTCGTGAATCAGCACGGGCGCGCTTGTCGCCTGATGCAAGCGCGCCAGCCCGCCGACGTGATCGATGTGCGTGTGCGTGCTGACGATCGAGCGCACCTTCAATTCGTGCCGCCGCAGAATTTCCAGGATGCGCTCGACCTCGTCGCCCGGATCGACCACCATCGCGTCGCGCGTTTCCGGATCGCCCAGAATGGAACAGTTGCATTGCAGCAGCCCCACAGGAATCACTTCGTGGATGAGCGCAGCGGGCACGTTTCGAGTATAGCAGCAAGGATCGCGAATCCTCGCCCGCGCAGCGGGCATCCAATTTGGCTGGCACGAGAGACGGCCGCGTTCCCACGACGCACTCCGCTGCCAATCGAAGCGGGCGATTTCGCTCAAGCCGGATGGAGATGAACGCATGATCTGCCGCATGTGGCGCGGGTGGACCTCGCGCGCGAACGCCTGTGCATACGATGCGTACCTGAAAGGCGAACTGTTCCCGCGAGTCAAGCGCGAACTGGAAGGCCGCGGATATCGCGGTTTCCACGTGCTGCGGCGCGAGCGCAACGACGAAGTGGAATTTGTCACGCTCGTGTGGTTCGATTCGCTGGACGCGGTGCAAGGCTTCGCCGGACCCCACTACGAAACGCCGGTGATTTCCGAGAAAGCCCACAAGCTGCTGGCGCGCTATGCGGACCGCTGCGAACACTTCGATCTTAGCGGCTCGGAGGCAACCCTGTTTGCCGCGCGATGAGAACAGAAATGCCATCCAAAACGCAGTGCCGCTTTGCGCGGGCCCTCTGCGCCACGTGGGCGGCGCATTCGTTCAAGATGAATGCTATGCTACCCTTTGCCATGGATGATCGCGCGATGAGCTCTCCGAAAATCAATCCGGTTCCGCAGCGCCAGCCGATTCCCTCGCAGGTGGTGAAGGAAGACGAACCCAAGCTGGTGGCCGCGGCGCAGGCCGGCGAAATCGAGGCCTTCGAGACCCTGGTCGCGCGCTACGAGCGCAAAATTTTCCGCCTGACCCTGAACATCACGCAGAATCGCGAGGATGCGGAAGACGCCATGCAGGAGGCGTTCCTCAAAGCCTACGAGCACCTCGCCGAATTCCAGGGCAATTCGCGGTTTTACACCTGGCTGGTGCGCATCGCGGTGAATCAGGCGCTGATGAAGCTGCGCAAGCGCCGCCCCAATCAGGTTTCGCTCGATGCGGAGGTGGATACGGGCGAGGACACCATCCCGCGCGAAGTGGAAGACTGGTCTCCTTCTCCCGAAGACCGCTTCGAGCAAACGGAGCTCTCCGGCATCCTTTCCGGGGCCATTGCGGAACTCGATGAACCGTTCCGCGTCGTTTTCCAACTGCGCGACATTGAAGAATTATCGACGGAAGAAACGGCGGAGGCGCTGGGGCTGTCCGTGCCCGCGGTGAAATCGCGTCTGCTGCGGGCGCGCCTGAAACTGCGTCAAAAACTTACACGATACTTTCGACGGAGCGATAACCAGTGAATTGCAAGACACTCGTGATTGAACTTGAGAACTACCTGGACGAGGAGCTGGACCCGGCCATTCGCGCGTCGATTGAAGAGCACCTGCTGAAGTGCAAGAAGTGCCGCGTCATCGTGAACACCTGCAAGAAGACCATCGAGATCTACTGCAACTCCGAACCCGCCCCGCTGCCCGAAGAAACGCGAATGCGGCTGCATGACGCCCTGGCCAAACGTCTCCGCCGCGCCCATCCCTAGCTTCCCCGGTTAAGAGTTTCTTCCCTGCGCCGCCCGCGATGCCTCCTGGTTCCACATCTCCACTCGCGTTCCCACTCCGCGATCGAGAGCCAGTTCGTAAACGCGCCCGGCCACGGCGATGTCCTCGCTGGCAATGCCGCTCGATTTGAAGAGAGTGATCTCGTCGGCGCCGGTCCGCCCTTTTGTTTTCCCCGCGGCCACTTCAGACAGCTCGCGCACGCGGCCCCAGCCCGAGTCATCGTCGCCCAGCGTATCGATCAGGTCGCCCGCTTCCATTTTTGACTGTTCGCGCGAATCCACGACGATGCGATCGCAGCGCCGCACCGCTTCGTCGTCCAGTTCGCGTTTCTGCGGGAAATTGGCGCCGATGGCGTTGATGTGAGTTCCCGGCGCGAGCCAGGCGCCTTGCAGCACGGGCCGCGTCGAGGTTGTCGCCGTCACCGCAATTTGCGCTTCGCAAATGGCCTGTTCCGCCGAATCCGCGGGGACCACGCGAACGCGCAGCCGCGCGGTCATTTCCTCGGCGAATTTCTCCCGCCGCGCGGGATCCCGGCCGTACGCGCGAATCTCTTTGATCTTCCGCGCCGCGGCAATGGCCTCAAGTTGCGTGCGCGCCTGCGAGCCCGTCCCGATGATGCCCACCCTCGCGGCATCCTCGCGCGCAAGATATCTCGTCGCCACCCCGCTCGCCGCGCCCGTCCGCACCTGCCCGAGATAGTCGGCCTCGATCAGCGCCAGCGAATCGCCCGTCTGCGCGTCGAATAAGGGAACCAGGAATCGCAATCCTTGCCGCGAGGTGGTGTAAATCTTCATCCCCATGTAGCCGGCCGCAGAGTCCGCCGCAGCCATGTAGTGCAGGTAACTCTTGCCCGGAACGTTCAGCCGCCGCCGGGGCTGCACCACGCCGGAACCGTCGGCCAGCCGGCGAAAAGATTGCTCGACCGCCTCGAGCGCGAGATCCATCGTCAGCAGCGCCCTCACGTCGGTCTCCCTCAGCAGCAGTGGCATGATGCTCCTCCCCAGGCCCTGACGATAGCAGAGCCCTGACCGCCAGCGGAAGAATTGCACGAGAAAGGCAGAAACCCCAGAGCGTCGAATGCACGCTCGGAAAGGGCCACTGCTAGAAATTGAGATGGTAGCGAAGGACGCGGCAGTCGGCAGAATCGAGAATGAACAGGTCGCCATGCTGGCCAAGGGCCAACGCGGGAGGGGCAGCATGGACGGCGCCGAGTCTGGACGAAAGGTCGAAATCCAGTTTGGGCGAGCCGTCGAGATTCCATACGTGCAGTGTTGTGCCGTTCGCGTCCATGACGAAGATGTAGCTGCGCGAAACGGCGAATTGCGAGCTGATTCGGGGTTTGGGCCCGGCCGCTGCGGTTGACTCTGCGACCGTGTTCACTCCCGCAGCGTTCGCCGGAATTTCCGCAAGGAAATGTCCGAGATGATCGAAGCGCAGCAGGCGGTTCGCATCGGGATCGGCGACGTACAGGTTTCCGTCGCCACCGACACGAATCGGCCCCATGGAGCCCGCTGCTTTCCTGGACGCGTACCGCAGCGGCGAGGGAAACCACGAGCGGCGCAACCGCAGCCGCGGGTTGTAGGTGAAAACGCGGCCGGCATCCTGATCGAGCAGGTAGATCATGCCTTCATCATCGACCGCGACGCTCAGCGAGTTTTCGGCGCTCCCCCGTCTTCTGAGGCGCAGCACGCGATGAAAATCGTGCTCGCTCCGGGGAAAGACCACGTACAACATGCTGCGCGAGGGGTCGGTGATGTACATCGCTCCGCCGTCATCCACGGCGATGGATTGCGGTTCGCGCAGTCCCGGCTCTTGAAACGAGAGGAGAGGTGTTCCATCCGCCGCGAACTTGTCGATGAAGCCGTTACCCGCGTCGGCGATGTAAACGTTGCCGACGGAATCGACGGCGATGGACTGCGGATCGTTCAGTTGTCCGGGCTCCTCGCCCTTCGTTCCCCACTGGCTCACGAATTCCAGCGGAGTCGGCGCGGCGTTCTGCGCGTGCGTTGGCGAACTCAGCCGCGAACAGCCGCAGACAAGGAAAAGAGAGAGAAGGGAAACCGCGAGCGGGAGCCTGGGCCGGTTCGTCATCGACCGGAATATCCTATTCACTTGGCTCGCGCGGTGCAATCCCACTTTCGGAGCTTTGTGACGGCTTGAGCAGCAGCGAAATCGTTCGGCGCACGTGCGCCGGCCTCACGAACTCGTTCCCGAGCCCAGACAAATGAGACGCGCCGCTCGAGCGCCAATTTCTAGTCCTGGGTGGTTTCGGAGCCGGTGTATCGCCGGTTGACCGCGTCGATGACTTCTTTCCGGCTGCCGCGAGCCGTCGCGCGCGGGTTGTTCTCGATCTCGGCCACTTCAGACGCCAGCGCATCGTCTTTGATCGCTCGCCGCATCCATTTCGAATAATCGTTCTGCCGCAGATGGAACATCCAGGTCTCGTCATCGATGCCTTCGGCGATTTCGCTGAACATGATGAGATTGTGGGCGCGCAGGTTCAGCTTGCCGCGCGGGCCTTTGAAAAAGAAGCTTGTCTCCGGCGACAGGCGTCCCTGCGCGTATTTTCGGCGGTGGCGCCGCACTTCCGCCGCGGGCGTCTGCATGCGAACCGGCAGCAAGCCGCGCGAGTCATCCGGGAGCCACACGAACGTCTCACCTGCGGCCGCCGGAAGCGGCGAGTGCACCGGGGACGGCCTTCCTGTCGCCGCGCTGAATTCCTGAATCGTTTCTTCGGGCGACGCTCCAACCGCGATGATTCCCTGCATCAGCTTCAGCACCGGCGGCAAAACGGCGGAAACGCGCACCGTGATCAACAAAAGGTTCGTGAAGGTCGCGGGAATCGGAACTGCCGCGGCGTGCGAGGAGGCCGGCAGCAAATGATGCGCCTCGTCGATCACCAGCCAGTGCGGCCGGCCGGTCTTCGCCCGCAGCTCCAGAATTTGCGGGAGCAACGACGTGAAGAAGGCAGGACGCTCGCGAAACGGCAGCCCCAGCAAATTCACCACGACGGACGTTTTCGGATTCTGCAAGGCGGCCACGATCTCCGAAACCTCGGGGGCGCGCGACGCGCTCCCCAGCGGGATGGCCTTCTCCAGCCGCTCGTAATCGCCCTCGGGATCGATCAAGCACACCTGGTACTTGTTTTCCAGCACGCGCTCGAGAATGGCGAAGATCGCTTGCGACTTGCCGCTCTCCGAGGGGCCCACCACCAGCAGACTCGTTCCATACGACGGAATCGTGACTTCCCTGCCGTCCGCGCTATGCCCGATGACGATGGGATAGCGCGGGGCGCGCAGCTGCACGCTGCGCAAATCGTCGAACAGCAGTTTGTCGATGAGCTGCTCGACCCCTTCGCCCGCGGCGCCGCTGGTGACGAAGTCAGCGCGCTCCTTCAACGTGGGAATCGCATTCGCCACCGCCACGCGGCACTCGCAGGCGTTCAGCAGCGCGTGATCGTTTTCCGCGTCCCCGACCGCCACCGTGTTGTGCGGGGAGAGGTTTAGCTCCGCCAGTGCGGCGCGCACCCCGGTGCCTTTATTCACGCCCGAGGGCAGCACCATCACCGCTTCGCGGTTGTAGATCACCTGCATTTCGAGCCCGAGATCGTGAATGATCTTCAGCACGGCCGCATCGTGCGGCTGCACGGTGGCGATGATTGACGCTCCGATATTCAGTGGTTCGACTCCCGCCTTGCGCAGGGCGGCAATGAACTCGGGCGAGGGAGCCTCGCCGAGCGGGCGCGACTCCCGCGTGGCCGGGTTGTGGAGAAGAGCGCCGTTTTCCGCGATGATTCGCTGGAAGAGGCGGTGCTCGGGAAAAACGGAGCGCAGGTCGTCGAGCTCGCGCCCGGTGACCAGTACCAGCTTGCGCCCTGAATCGGCCAGCCGGCGCAAGGCCGCGATGCTGTTGCTCGATACGCTTCCGTGATCGGCGAGCGTGCCGTCGTAATCACTCGCAAGCGCGAGGTAGCGCATGAATAGGTGCGATGGCTCCGGTGGATTTGGCGAACTGTGGCACGATCTATTTTAGTGCGCCGCGCGCCGGTTGTGAATCGCGATCCGCACGGGCATGCCGATTAGCGCGCCGCGAGGGAATCCGTCACGGCGAAGGGAGGAACTTGACGCGTCATCGCGTGCGGGAAGGATCGCGAGATACTGCGCTTTCTACATCAATATGCGGCGAACCGGAGCCCATGCCCGGCGGATAGCAGTTCCCGTCGCGGTTGTACGTTGCGCTGCAGCGGCGCGTGTACTTCCGCCGGCGCGGCGATTGCGCGAACTGCCACACCCCCGCGAACGGAACACCGCTCGCCGCCGGCAACGGCGGATTCTCGCCATACACGCATCCGGGCGATGGCGGGCACGCGTCGTTGTAAACGAAGTAGACGATCGTGCGCCCGCGCGCATGCGCGCGAATGTAATTCGCTGTCACCGTGAATTGACCGTGGCCTTCGTTGGCCGGCATTCCGGAACAATAGATTCCGGCGCGGAAACCTTGCGCGACGACTCCGTCGAACCAGGCCAGCAGATAGTCCATCTGCGCGTCGTCCATGCTTCCGCCCTCTTCCTGATCGACGAAGATAATCGTGCCCGGGGGAAAACCTTCGCGCCGCGCGGTGTTCGCGGCGTCGCGGGCATCATTCGCTCCGATTGCGCGCGCATCGGCAGCCGCTCTCAACTCTTTGTCGAAGCGGCCATTGAAAAGCACGAGAAAACCGAAACCTGCTTTGGCCAAAGCGGTGCGATGGCCGAGCCACGTGTCGTGCGCGCCGGGCGGCGTGTAGGGCGGATGATTGAGCCAGTAACCTGCAAACGCGAATGTCCGGTGCAATCGCGGCAAGACCGCGTCACCCGGATAATCATTCGCGTCAAATCCGAGGTAAGTACGAGCGCGTAGCCGCTTCTTCGGCTGCGCATTCACCGCCGTGCAGCACAAGAGACACGCAAAACACGAACTCGCGAATTTGCCGAATCCGCTCACCTTTTGTGCGCCTCTCTGCGCGCCCGGTCTGAGCTGCTATAGCGCGAGAAAATTTTCCAGCAGGCGGAAACCCGGTTCTGTCAGCACCGATTCGGGATGGAACTGCACCCCTTCCACTTTCATTTTGCGGTGACGCAGGCCCATGATCGTGCCGTCCGCCGTTTCGGCTGAAATCTCCAGCTCGCGCGGAAGCGATTTCCGTTCGACGATCAGCGAATGATAACGGGTCGCTGCAAAATTCGGGGGCAGCCCGCTGAAAATCGTTTTCCCGTCGTGATGAATCTCGCTCGTCTTTCCGTGCATGATTTTCCCCGCGCGCACCACCCGTCCCCCGAATGCCTCCCCAATGGCTTGATGCCCCAGGCAAACCCCGAGAATGGGGATCTTGCCCGCGAAGCGCCGGATCAGGGCTTCGCTGATCCCCGCTTCCTTCGGCGTGCACGGGCCGGGCGAGATCACGATGCGCTCGGGGCCGAGTTCTTCGATTTCATCCAGCGAAATCTTGTCGTTGCGGTGCACCTCGAGCTTCTGCCCCATTTGCCCGAGATACTGAGCGAGGTTATAGGTAAACGAATCGTAGTTGTCGATCAGCAACAACATGGGAAAGCGCCAGTCTACCATGCCTGCGGGGTGGACTTCGTCCGTCTCGGCAACGCAGGTTTGGATTATGCTCTTGTTGGCGGCAACCGCCGCAAGTCGACTGGTGAGCGCCATGATCGAGGTTCGAGGCAGTCAATCCGCCATTCGCCGCGCCTACAATTTCTTCAGCTATTTCTACGGCTTCACCGTTTCGCTCTTCGAACGCGGCGCGATCGCGCGCGGTCTCGCAAAACTTGAAATTGCGCCGGGAGACCGTGTGCTGGAAGTCGCCGTGGGAACCGGGGCAGCGTTCAAGAGACTGATCGAACGCGCGGGGGCTGGCGGCTTCGTCGTGGGCGTGGACATCACCGCCGGCATGTTGGCCGCTACCCGCCGCGCCGCTCCTCGTGCCCCTCTGGTGCAAGCAGATGCGCGAAAACTTCCCTTCCCGGCTGCTTCATTCGACGTGGCTTGGTCCAGCTACTTCCTCGATCTCGTCCCGACTGGCGAACTCCCGCGCGTGCTGGCGGAATTTCGCAGGCTTCTTCGCCCGCGCGGCCGGCTGTATCTGGTCAACTTCAGCAAACAAGGAGAGGAGCCAATTCTCTGGGAACGCCTCTACGTGCGTACGCCAACCTGGCTGGTTCCCTGTATTTTTGGAAGTTGCCGCCCGGTTCAGATCGAGCCCTTTTTGCGTGACGCAGGTTTCGTCCGCATCGAGCGCGAATTCGTGCCTGGGATGATGTCCTCCGAAATCGTCATCGCACGTATCGCCTGACCCAAGCCGGCCTCCTGCCCTGTTCCAGGCAATCGAGCTGTCTTCCTGCGATTGACACCGCCGCCGTCCGTGCTACCTTGTCCTTTTCGAACGGAGAATGCTTATGACCGCGCCACCTCTCGCCGGCCAGGTTGCTGTGGTAACCGGTGCCGCCAAGCGCATCGGGCGCAGTATCGCGCTGAGGCTGGCCGCCGACGGCGCGAACGTTGTGATCAACTATCTTTCGTCGCAGCCCGACGCCGAGTCTGTGGTGGGCGAGATCGAAGCGATGGGCCGCCGCGCCATTGCCGTTCAGGGCGATGTCTCGCGTCGTGCGGACGTTCAACGCTTGTTTGCGGCCGCGGAAGACAAATTCGGGCGCGTCGATATTCTCGTCAACAACGCCGGAATGTTCTTTGCCGCGAAATTCGAGGAGTTGACCGAAGAACAGTGGGACCGCATCCTGAACGCAAACCTGAAATCGCAGTTTTTATGCGCGCAGGCCGCCGCCTCCATCATGAAGCGCCAGGGCAAAGGCCGCATCATCAACATTTCATCGCTGGGCGGATTTCTGCCGTGGCCCGCTTACACCCACTATTGCGTGTCGAAAGCCGGAACCATCATGCTGACGCGGTGCCTGGCGAGAGCCCTGGCGCCTGAAATCATGGTGAACAGCGTGGCGCCGGGTACGATTCAGTTTCCGGGAGAAGCTTCCGACGAGGACTATATTCGGCGCGTCCCGCTGCATCGCACAGGAACCGGCGATGATATCGCTGGAGCGGTGGCCTATCTCGCGAGCGCCGATTTCGTGACGGGGCAAGTAATCGTGGTCGATGGCGGCCGCGCCCTAGTTTAGCCCTGTCGCGCTGCGCCATCACCCGCCGGTTCCGCGGCGGGCGCGAAGCGAATTCGCCTGCCCTCAGGACAGTAACTGCGGCCCTGCAACCGTGCGCACCGAAACGGTGTGCTCCGGCTCGCATTCGTGCCGGCTGACCTCTTCGGCGATCGATCGCGCTGCCGCGCGGATGATCTGCAGGCGCTTGCGGGTTTCCGCATCCATCGCCGGGTCTTCGCTCAGCAAGTCGCAATAGATCGCGATCACCGTCAGCCGGTTGATCAAGCTATGCGAGAGCCGGCAGCTCGTGTGCGTCCCATCGTTCACGTCGCTCATACGGTCCTCTTCGTGTAATGCGCGCATGAGTGTGGGGCAGGTGCCCCCGCCCTGGATGTGATTTGCGTCACAGCTGTGTTGTTTTGTCGCCCCTCCCCTTCTCAGCGCTGGCCGCCCCGGTTTACTATCGCTGCCCGGGATTCGCATCCTCGCGCAAAGGAGCTTCCGGCCGTGCCCATCATCGACGTCCACAATCACTACTACCCGCCCTCCTACCTCGACGCGCTGCGCTCCGGCCACAGCAGCGTTCGGATCACCACCGACGATGAGGGCAACCCGCTCCTGCACTATCCCGGCGACTACAACATCGCCGTGCGCGGCCATCGCGACATCGATTACCGCGAAGAGGCGCTGCGCGAATCCGGCGTGGACACGCAAGTCATCTCGCTCACCACGCCCGGCACGCACGTCGAATCGCCCGCCAATGCCGCGCGCCTGGCCAGCCTGGTCAACGACGCGTTCGCGCGCGTGGTTGCCGACAAGCGCGGCCGTTTCCTGGCCTATGCCACCCTGCCGCTCAACGACCCCGCCGAGTCCGTGCGCGAACTGGAACGTGCCTGCACGCAGCTCGGCATGCCCGGCGCGCTGCTCTTCAGCAACGTGAACGGTGTGGCCCTGGCGGACTCGCGTTATTGGCCGCTGTATGAGGCGGCGGATTCGCTCGGCGCCATCCTGCACATTCATCCCACCGCGCCCGTGGGCGTGGAAGCCATGACGGAGTTCTGGCTGATGCCGCTGGTCGGTTTTCTTATGGATACGACGCTGGCCGCCGCGAAACTCGTCTTTGCCGGTGTGCCGGAAAAATTCCCGCGCATTCGCTGGGTGCTCAGCCACCTGGGCGGCGCGATTCCTTACATCGCCGAACGCTTCGATCGCGGCTTCCACGCGTTCCGCGAGTGCCGCGCGAATATCGACCGCCCGCCCAGCGAGTACCTGAAGCAGTTTTACTACGACACGGTGAATTTCGATTTGAACGCGCTGCAGCTCGCCATCGCCTTCGCAGGCCCCGAGCGCATCCTGGCCGGCAGCGACTACCCGCACCAGATCGGCAGCATTCCTTCGATGCTCGCGTCGCTTCGCGCCCTGCCCATTCCGGATTCGCAGCGTGCTGCCATTCTGGGAGGAAATTTCGAGCGCCTCCTCCGCCACGCCGGGGTCGGCGTCCGGTAGGTCTAAAGCGCCAGGATTTGTGCGGGCGAAACGCCTGCAATGGAGACGCGTTTTGTCCGGCCCGTCTCGCCTGCCACGATCTTGACCGCGCTGACGGGTACGTTCAAGCGCTCCGCCAGCAGCCGCCGCAAGGCCTCGTTGGCGCGGCCCTCGACCGGCGGCGCGGTCAGGCGGATCTTCAGCGCGCCCGCGTGCTCTCCCTCGATCGCATCGCGGCTCGCGCGCGGCGACAACCTCACCATGAAGACCACACCGCCGTCCCGCTCCGCTATTTCAATCACTCTTCTGCGCTCGTTCGCCGAAAATCGCCGTGCCGAGGCGAATCTCGGTCGCGCCTTCCTCGATCGCCACTTCAAAATCGAGGCTCATGCCCATCGACAGCACCGGCAGCTTGCGCCCGATGCGCCGGCTGACGTCCTCGCGCAGCTCGCGCAGCTTGCGGAAATACGGGCGCACGCGCTCGGGATCGTCGAAGAAAGGCGGTATGGTCATCACTCCCAGCAGATCGACATGGCCAAACGGCGCGATGGAGGTAGCGAGCGACGGCAGGTCCTGCTCGGCCACGCCCGTCTTGGTCCCTTCCTCGCCCAGCCGGACTTCGATGAGCAGAGGCAGATTCTTTCCTTCCGCGGCGGCAGCAGCATCGAGCCGCTTGGCCAGCGCGAGGTCGTCGACCGAATCGATTCGATGAAACAAGTATGCTGCGCGACGTGACTTGTTGCTTTGCAGGTGCCCGATCAGGTGCCAGGTCGCATCGAGCTGCGCCACTGCCGGGCGCTTCGCCTCCCACTCCTGCACACGATTTTCGCCAAAATGGCGCAGGCCGGCGTCGTACGCGGTGCGAATCGCGCCCGCAGGAAAGGTCTTCGATACGGCAACGATGGTGATTTCGTCCGCCTGCCGCCCCGCGCGTTCGGCCGCGCGCGCCACCCGCTCGCGCACGCGCGCCAGGTTCGCCGCAATGGCAGTCGGATTCGGCATACGCGCGATTCTAGCATGCGCGCTCTCGTGCTAGACTGACCCGCTCGCCATGTCTCCTCGTGGAAAACTGATCGTTCTCGAAGGAATCGACGGCTCCGGCAAGCGCACGCAGTTGAACATGCTCGCGCGCGCGCTCGAGGCCCACGGAATCGCCTGCGAGCGGCTTAGCTTCCCGCGCTATGACGGCTTCTTCGGCCGCATGGTGGCCCAATTCCTGAACGGCAGGTTTGGGCCGCTCGCGGCCGTCGATCCGCATTTTTCCGCGTTGCTCTACGCCGGCGACCGCCTCGAATCCAAACCCACGCTGGAAGCGGCGCTCAACGCGGGCCAGATCGTTCTGGCGGATCGCTACATCGGTTCCAACCTGGCTCATCAAGGGGCGCGCGTTTCGGCGGGAAAACGCGGTGCGTTCCTCCATTGGCTGAGGCAACTCGAGTATGAAATCTACGGGCTTCCGCGAGAAGACATGGTGATTTACCTTCGCGTGCCGCCACAGGAAGCGCATCGCCTGGTTGGCAAGAAGGCGCAGCGGCAGTATACGAAACGCAAGCGCGATTTGCAGGAAGCGAACCGCGCCCACCTGGTGCAGGCGTCGGCGCTGTACGACCACCTGGCGCGCCAACCCAATTGGGTTCGCATCGAATGCGCGGCGGCATCCGGGCAGCGCGCGCGCAAGGCTGCGGCATCTTCTCCTTTGCGGACGCCGGAAGCGATCCATCGCGACATTCTGGCGGCCATCGAGCAGCGCGTCCCGTTGGGGCTGGCGGGCTCAGTGCGAGACTAAGAGCAGGACGGAACAAATATGGGGTTCGGCGAATTTCTCGGGAATGAGCGAATCGTCGGCGCGCTGCGCGGGATGTTTCGCCGCGAACGTGTTCCCAGCGCCCTGCTTTTCACCGGGCCTCGCGGAATCGGCAAGTACACGCTGGCCCGCATGTTCGCGCAGGCCGCGAATTGCGAACGCCTGAAAGACGATTTCTGCGGTGAGTGCGCCTCCTGCGTCAAAATCGCGCGCTTGGCCGATCCCGCTCCGCTGATCGCCGCTGGGCTGGCCGAACGCGGCGAGAGCGCCGATGCCGCCATGGTCGAGCGCACGCCCCTGATCGTCGAAACGCATCCCGACGTCTGGCTGATCGTGCCCGATCCGGTGCGCCTGCGCACTCCCGTGGCGCGGCCCATGATCCGCGTCGGCCAGTTGCGGGCGGTGCAGCGCGCCGCTTACTTCAAGCCCGAAGGCCGCCGTCGCGTTTTCATCATGGATGGCGCGGACACCATGCGCTGGACCGACGCGGACATCTTCCTGAAAATCCTCGAAGAACCGCCCGAAAGCGCCACGCTGATTTTGCTAGCCCCCACGCCCGACTCGCTGCTCCCAACCATCCGCTCGCGCTGCCTGCAATTCCACTTCGCGCCCGTCCCGGCGGATCAAATCGAAACCCTGCTGAAAGATCGAGGTGAGAAGAAGCCGGCGGAGCGAAAGCTCGCGGCGCAGCTCGCCGACGGCAGCCCCGGCGTCGCCCTCTCGATCGATCTTGGCGAATCGGCGCGCCTGCGCCGCAGCGTCCTGAACCTGCTGGAACAAGCCGCGGCCGCCAACAGCTACCGCGAAATTTTCACCGCCACCGCCCAGCTGGCCAAACAGGAGAAGGAATCGTTTGAAAATATTCTCACTGTATTCTATAGTCTGCTTACAGACCTGCTCGAAATTTCCCAAAGTTCACAGAGCAGTCTTCCGCGCAACCCGGACCTGCGGCGGGAACTTGAGTCTCTCGGCAAGCGGGTCAATCTGGAATGGGTCCAGCGGGCGACAGCGGGCATGGACCGGCTCGAATATCGTTTGCGCCGGAACATTGGGCGCCAGCTAGGATTGGACGCGCTCCTGGTGTCGCTCGGAACGCGTTAAACGCAACGTAAAATTCTTTGAATTTTTTGCGACTCGTCTGCAACCGAAAACCGTCTGGCGTAGTCATAACACTAGCATCCCGAGCGGGCATTTCCCAAGGAGCTAGCATGGTGAATCGGAAGCTGTTTCGTCCCACGCTTACGGAGGTGAAGGAGCCGTACCCCGTGCGTCCTGCGCCGTCCAATGGGCCGCAGCCCGGACCGATGCCGCGCAAAAAACCCGCGCCACCGGAGCAAACGCACGCCGAGAATTTTTACTATGTGAAGCAGATGCAGTCGCGCAACCCCGTCGCCGTGGTGCTCACCGATGGCGAAGTCTTGCGCGGCACGGTCGAATGGTACGATCGCGATTGCATCAAACTGACGCGCTACGGCAGCCCGAACCTCCTCATTTATAAGCACTCCATAAAGTACCTATACAAGGACGGCGAGGAAGCGGCTCTGGGCGGGTCGAACGGCCAGTAGTTCAATCCTGGGCGGGCACGGTTTTCGTAGCGCCGGCCTCTCGCCGGCGGTTTTCTCCGGAGCAACTGCGGCAGGCGCTCGCTTTCACACTCGATAGTGGCGGTAGGCAACGAGAGATTTTAGGCGCTGAGGGTTGCAGAGGCGCTTGAACCTGCTATCTCATCGCTTCCTTGTGCGCTTCTCGTCCAGCGCGCTCACGAAAAACGTCATCAGCGCTTTCCCCACCAGCCGGCGCGTTTCATCGCGCACATCGCAATCCACCACCGCGATATGTGTGCCCAGGCGCACCACGCGCGCTTCGGCGCGCACCGTCCCGCTGGACACCGCCTCCAGGTAATTGATTTTCATCTCGATGGTGGCCACGCGAGTCCCGCGCGCGCAGGCCATGTACGTCGCGAGCCCTCCGGCCGTGTCGGCCAGCGCCGCGATCACTCCGCCGTGCACCACGCCGTGGATTTGCTTGTGGCGCTCGTCCACCGGCATTTCCAGAATCACGTGCCCAGCTTCCGCTTTGTCCAGCACGAAACCGAACTGCTTGGCCGTATTGCTGGCGCGCAGCCGCTCGCGCAGATCGTCGGCCGCCAGGCGATTCGCTTTCTGCTCTCTGTGTGCGCGCGCCATTTCAGTAAGCGGTGAACCCGCCGTCGATCGGCAAGGCCGCGCCCGTCACCCATCCCGATTCATCCGACGCCAGATAAACGGCCATGTACGCCACGTCTTCCGGTTTGCCCATGCGCCCCAGCGGAATCTCCGAGCTTCTCCTGCGCCGCTCCGCGTCCGGGTCGGGCAGCATGGCGATCGACTGCATGCCCAACTCCGTCTCCACGATCGTCGGGCAAATGCAGTTGACCCGAATCTTCTCGTGCGCGTGGTCGATGGCCATTGCCTTGGTCAAACCGGTCATCCCGAATTTCGACGCGCAATAAGCGGCGCGTTGCTTGCGCGCCACCAGCCCCAGCGCCGACCCGATGTTGACGATCGAGCCCCCGCCGGCCCCCCGCAGCAGCGGCAGCGCCGCCCGCGAAACCATGAACGCGCCCGTCAGATTCACGTCGATCACCCGCCGCCAGTCTTCATCGCTCGTGTGATCCGCGTCGGCAACCACCACTGCGCCCGCGTTGTTCACCACCACGTCCAGCCGCCCGAAATATTCGATGGTACCCGCCAGCGCCGACTCTATCGAGTCGCGCTTCGTCACGTCCGACGCAATCGCCAGCGCCTGCCCGCCCGCCGCTTCGATCTCCCGCACCACGGTTCGCAGCGGCTCGTTGCGTCTCCCCGAAACCACCACCTGCGCGCCCTCGCGCGCGAACTCCGCGGCGCAGGCCCGCCCGATCCCCGTACCGCCTCCGGTGATGAAGGCTACTTTTCCTGAAAGTCTCGGCACCGCGCGGGCCCCCTCGTTCGTCTAATTACGAAGCGAAACCGCGAATCTAGCATCTAAAATCGGCCGGGCGCAAGCAGGCCTCGAAAAGGGAGCTGCGACGACATGAAGATCGGAATCACGTGCTACCCCACCTATGGCGGATCGGGCGTGGTTGCCACCGAACTCGGCATCGAGCTGGCCGCGCGCGGCCATGAAGTCCATTTCATCAGCTACGCCGTGCCTATTCGCCTGAACAACCCGGGCGACAACATCTACTTCCATGAAGTCGAGGTGACCACCTATCCCCTCTTCGACCATCCGCCCTACACCCTGGCGCTCGCCACCAAAATGGCCGAAGTGGCGGAATGCGTCGGACTCGATCTTCTCCACGTGCACTACGCCATTCCTCATTCGGTCAGCGCGCTGCTGGCCCGCATGATGACCTCGCCTCGCAAATTGCCTTTCATCACCACACTGCACGGAACGGACATCACCCTGGTCGGAAACGACCGCAGCTATCTCCCCATCACGCGCTTCTCCATCGAGCAGAGCGACGGCGTCACCGCCATCTCGAGCTACCTGCGCGATCGCACCATCCGCGAATTCGATGTCAAGAAGCCCATCGAGGTGATTCCCAATTTTGTGAACTGCGATTACTACAAGCGCACCGACGATCCGGTCCTGCGCTCGAAGTGGGCGCCCGCGGGCGAGCCCATCCTCATGCACCTGTCGAATTTCCGCCCGGTCAAGCGCGTCACCGACGCGGTCGAGATTTTCGCCTTGGTCCGCCAGAAAATACCCGCGAAACTCGTCTTGATCGGTGACGGCCCCGATCGCGGCGCCGCCGAATACAGCGTGCGCCGCAAGAAATTGCAGAAAGACGTGCTGTTCCTGGGCAAACAGGATCGCGTGCAGGAAAAGCTGGGAATTGCCGATCTGTTTCTGCTGCCCAGCGATCTGGAGTCGTTCGGGCTTGCCGCACTCGAAGCCATGGCCTGCGAAGTGCCCGTCATCGCCACGCGCGTCGGAGGCTTGCCGGAGGTGGTCGCGCATGGCGTGGATGGCTATCTGGTCGAGCCGCGCGACGTCGAAGCTGCGGCCAAGCACGCGATCGACATTCTGTCGCGCCCCGACCGCGGACGCGCCATGGGCCAGCAGGCGCGCGTCGATGCGCGCAAGCGCTATTGCGCAAACGACGTCATTCCCAAATATGAGGAGTATTACGAGAGGGTGTTGAACTCAACGCGAGTCGCTGCCCGCGCCTGACCTGGTCGGACCCGATTGTTCTCTGTGGTTGTTCTCTGCGCCTCGGCGGTAGAACGTTCCGGCGCTGAATCTCGCCCGCCTAACGCTTTTTCAGCCGCGGCTGGGGGCGGGCCTTGCGGGTGGTGGCCGGCTCGTTCTCGATGATGGGAACCGGCTCGAGCGTTTGCACCGCCAGGTCGATGTCCGCCTGCGTGAATTTCGTCTTCGCTCCCGGCGCGTTCATGAACACGATGCGAAACTGCTTGTCGCGGCCATTGAACAGGCGCAGCGCCACCGGATTCCCCGTTGACGGATCGCCAAATTCGAATCCGCGATTGTCGCCCAGTTGGATCGCGTGCAGTCCCGGACTCGCGTCCGCCCCGAACGCGATCTTCCATAGCAGCAGCTGATTCACCCGGATCGCATTGGTCAGCGAACTGAACGGCGAAACGTCCGCCGGCGAAGCGCCGTAGACGGCGTTGTAGATCGCGTAATTCGTATCGAACGTCTGTCCCACGAACGCGTTCGAGAACTGGTGGTATTCCGTCGGATTTTGCGAAGTCAGCTTGGCCAGCATGTCGGCTTGCGCCTGCGGGTCGTAGAACAGGATCACCGGCCCCTCATCGAAGCGAATCACCGTCTGCCCGGGCTCCTCGATCGCCGTCGGCTTGCCGGACCACGGCACGTTGAACTGGTAATCGAACGCGGTCAGCTTCCTGGGGTGCGCCCCGGGTGTGGAAAGGCCCCCGTACAGGATTTGTGGAAGCGCTGTCGGCGCGTCGTTGATCCACGGGTTCGCCTTGGCCCAGTGATGCGCCTCGAACCACACCAGAGTCTGCAGGCCAAACGCAACGCAATAGCCTGCCACCAGGATGACCACAGCGGCCAGAATGATCGTGCTGCGCGCGCTGCTCGTCTCCGTCCGCTCCTTGCGGATTTTTCGTTTCGGCGATGCTGTCGCCGCGCCGTTCGTGGCTGGTGTTGGCGGTGTGGATGCAGCGGACATAAATTCGCCTTTACCCTCTCCCTTCGCATTCTACGACGAACGGAAACGCCTTCGCCACTCGCGCAGTCCATCCGGGCGGCGACCGCAGCGTGCGATTCCGAATTTCGAGTTTCGAATTTCGAGTTTCGAATCCGCGCTTATCCCTTTCGGTGTCGTCGATTCCAGGCCCAGCGCGATGTGCGAATCGCCTTGCGCAGCCACCAAAGCGTTGCCCCAACGACAAACCAGACCAGCGTCGCCGCGATCAGCACCCCCGGCGCGTGCCGCGTGGGCAGCAAGCGCCAGGCGAACACGCCAAACGCGATCAGGCCGACGGTGCCCATCGCCGTGCCGCGCGCGTCCAGAGCCGCCGCCGCTGCCGCTCGCCGTTCGCCTTTCAATCCGGCGCTTTCCATCTCCTCGTCCTCATGTTTCGCCACCAGCGTGGCGCTGGCCGGAAAAATCGCGGGAAAAGCCATGAACAGCCCGCCTAGCGCAGGGCCATATTCTTTCGCGATCAGCCCCGTGATTACCGTGATGATTCCGCCAAACAAGAATCGGACGCCAACTTCGCGCCAGCGCGTTTTGTGCAGCCCTTGCGGGTCGAACGTTACTCTGATCGGCATTGTCGCCTATCTCAGAAACGCGAACCACAGCCCCAGGCTTGTCGCCAGCCACAGCAACAGGGCCGCCGACGCGGTTCGCAACGTTCCTGTGCGGTAGCGCGCCAGGATCAGTGTCACCGCGCCCGCGTAGACGCAGAAGCCCGCCGCGCCCGCGATCATCGACCGCGCCTCCACGCTGGCGTACGTCGCCCCCTCGCGCCGGATGGTCAGTAACAGCGTCGCCAGAGCCACCGACGGCGCCGCCGCAAACAGCCCGGCAAAGCTGCGCTGCTTGAACAGGCCTCCAACGACGGAGAAGCCCGCAACGATTGCTCCCCCCACCACAAACCGAAAGATGACCTCCTGCAGCAAACCGCACCCGCCTCCAGACCGAGCATTGAAGCAGTTGGCCCGCCATTTCGCAACCGCCCGCTCGCCCGCCCCATTAATTCGTCCCGTCCGAGGTATCTCGCGCTATGTCGCGATGTCACTTCCGCCTTGACACCGGGCTGATTCCTAACTAAATTTTTCGCGCAACTTTCAAACTCTGTCCTTCGGAAGAAGCTTCGTGGGGAGCTTCTTACTCTGACAAGGACTGAAACGTTTTAGGGGGGGTGGGTATGAATTGGGTGTCACTCAGCCGACGTGTGCTTTTTTTCTCCGCGGCTCTTTTCCTTTGCGCCATCACCGCCTGGGGGCAAGCCACGACGTCCCTGCGCGGGACGGTCACGGATCCCAGCGGCAGCGCGGTCCCCAACGCCGCAGTACGCCTGATTAACACCGGCACGAATATCGAGCGCGCCACCACGACGGATGCGCAGGGCGGCTACGTCTTCCCGGAAGTCCTGCCGGGCACCTACCGCCTGCAGGTCGAAGCCAGCGGCTTTGCGAAATACCGCCAAAGCGCGATTCGGCTTCTGGTGCAATTGCCGGCGACCATTAACATCAAAATGAGAGTCGGCCAGGTGCAGCAGACGGTCACGGTCAACGAGCAGGCGCCCGTGATCAATCGCACGGATGCCTCCCTGGGGCACACGATGGGCACCGTCGAAGCCGAAAATCTTCCGCTGCCCGCCGAAAACATGCCCTTGCTGCTCAGCCTTGAGCCGGGTGTGGTCTACAACGGCGAAAACATACTTGAGGACAGCTATGACACGCGCGCCGGTTCCGTCAATGGCGAGCGCAGCGACCAGAACAACATCAGCCTCGACGGCGTCAGCATCAACGATGAATTCAACGGCTACGCCTTCAACGGCGTGCTGCCCACCACTCCCTTCTCCGTCGAGGAATTTCGCGTCACCACTTCCAACTATGGCGCAACCGATGGACGCTCCTCCGGCGCGCAGATCGCCATGGTCACCAAGGGCGGCACCAACCACTTCCATGGCTCGCTGTATGAATTCAATCGCAATACCCTCGGCGAAGCCAACGACTGGTTCCTGAAGCAGACCGAGGCGGAGAACGGCCAGTCCAACACGCCCGAACACCTCGTCCGCAACGTCTTTGGTGGCACCATTGGCGGCCCCATCCTGAAGGACCGCTTTTTCTTCTTCTTTAATTACGAAGGCAATCGCACCTCACAGCAGGCCAGCGTCGATCGCGTGATACCCTCCGCCACCTTGCGCGACGGCATCATCCAGTACCAGTGCGGCACGGCCAGCGCCTGCCCCGGCGGCTCGGTAACGGGAGTAAGCGGGTCGAGCTACGCGGTCCAGCCCGGATTCAACGCCCTGAGCCCAACACAGCTCGCCCAGATGGACCCGCTCGGAATCGGGCCCAGCAGCGTGGCACTCAAGTATTTCAGCAGCTACCCTGAGCCGAACAGCTCCTGCTGCTTTGGCGACGGCTTCAACTACGGCGATTACCGTTTTGCCGCGCCCACGCGAGCCTCCTACAACTGGTACATCGCACGCCTCGACTACAAACTGACGCGCAACGGCGATCACACCCTGTTCTTCCGCGGCACCGGCGTGGACGACCGCTACTTCGATTCGCAGTTTCTTCCGACCACCGGCCCGCTGGATACCACGCTCGAGTTGAGCAAGGGCTTTGTGGCCGGCTACACGGCGGTCCTCGGCTCGCATTGGGTCAATAACTTCCGCTACGGCCTCACGCACCAGAGCTACGGCTTCATCGGCGATTCGGCGCAGCCGTGGGTCTCGATGCGCGGTCTGGACCAGGGCATTACCTATCCCTTCGGCTTCACCGCGCCCGTGCACAACATCGTGGACACGGTCAACTGGATGAAGGGCACGCACAACTTCCAGTTTGGCGGGAATTTGCTGTTGATCCGGCGCAACAGTTCGAGCCAGACCAACTCCTTCAGCGATGCCTTGACCAACGCCGACTACATTACCTCCGGAGGTTTCGCCAACCGCGCCGACGCGCTCAATCCTGCCTGTATCGCGCAGTACGCGTCCGCGTCCTGCACGGCCGCCGATACCCTCCCGGCCGTGGATAGCAGCTTCAATTACTCCTACGATTTTCCGTTGGCAGCCATGATCGGCATGGCCAGCGAAGTCGATGCCCGCTACAACGACAAAATCACCAGCCTGACAGCGGCCACGCCGATTGCGCAGGGCGGCGCGGTCACACGTCACTGGGCCTCCGACAGCTACGACCTGTTCTTCCAGGACACTTGGCAGGCGCTGCGCAGCTTGTCCGTCACCTACGGACTGAACTACCAGCTGATGACTCCAGTTACGGAGACGTCCGGACAGGAAGTCACCCCCTCGGTGAACATGGGCGCTTGGTTCAACCAGCGCGCCACGGATATGCTGCAGGGCATTCCAGATAATCAGGTGCTGGGGGGATCGCCCATATCCTTTGCGCCCGCGGGCTCCAGGTGGGGAACGCCCGGGTTGTACAGCACGCAGAAGAAGAATTTCGCGCCGCGCCTCGGCTTGGCGTGGTCACCCTCGTTCAGCCAGGGATGGCTGGGCAAGATGCTGGGCGAGAACAAGACCGTGATCCGCGCCGGTTTCGGCATGTACTACGACAATTTCGGCCCGGCGCTCTCGCAGAGCTACGACGCCAGCGGGTCGTTCGGTGTTTCCGCTTATATTCCCAGCCCAGCGGGCTTCGAAACCATCTCCAGCGCTCCGCGCATCACCGGCATGAACAGCATCCCGACCACCGACAACAATGGCAACGTCATGCTGGCGCCCGCGCCTTCTGCGAATTTCCCGGTGACCTATACCGGCTTCGAGGCCATCGCCCATGGCATCGACCAGTCGCTGAAAACCCCGTACTCCTATGCCGCGGACTTGTCCATCGAGCGTGAATTGCCCGGCGGCATGACTCTCGACGTCGCGTACGTCGGACATTTCGCTCACCGCCTGCTCGTGCTCGACGATATTGCGACGCCCCTGAATCTCGTCGATCCGAAATCCAAGATCGACTACTTCACCGCCGCCAGCCAGATCTCCTCGCTCTGGCGACAAGGCACCACGGACGCGACCTTCACCGACTCGGCGCTGGGCTCGACGGCGGCCTACTGGCAAAACATGTTTCAGTCGCAGTCGTCCTACGGCGTGTGCTCCACCGGCGGCAGCACCAGCGACATGCTCCTGGCCATCTACGACGTGTTTGGGCCGGGCTGCGGAGACCTCTACAACGAAACCTCCGCGCTGTACGTGATGGACGTCTTCGGCTACCCCGTCACGCCGACCACCGGACTCAACAGCTACTACAACAGCCAGTACTCCTCTCTCTGGGCCTGGCGTTCGATGTCCAAGTCGAATTACAACGGGCTGGAAATTGGGCTGCACCGCCAGATGGCCAACGGCCTGCTCTTCGGCTTCAACTACACCTACTCGCATTCGCTCGATATCGAATCGCAAGCGGAGCGTGGCGTGCATTTCCTCACCGACAGCGTGATTAATCCCTGGAATCCAAACCAGATGTACGGTCCGAGCGATTTCGATCTGCGGCACCAGATCAACGCCTACTGGGTGGCGCAGTTGCCGTTCGGCCACGGCCGCAAGTTCGATGGAAACGCCAGCGGTGTGGTGGACGCCTTGATCGGCGGCTGGCAGCTTTCCGGAACCACGCGCTGGACCTCGGGCTTCCCCTTCAGCGTTTACATGGGGTACGTCTGGCCGACCAACTGGGACGAAATGGGCTGGGCCAACACGACCGGCCAGCCCATCTCTATGGGCACCACGATGATCAAGGGCAGCAACGGCTTCTACTCTCCCAACGTCTTCACCAATCCCACGCAGGCCATGGCCGGATTCGATTACGCCTTCCCCGGCCAGAGCGGCGTGCGCAACAACATCCGCGGCGACGGATACCTCGGGTGGGATATGAACCTGCAGAAGGCCTGGAGGATTCCGCACCTGGAAAACCAGTCGATTCAGGCGCGCTGGAGCGTGTTCAACGTGGGCAACGCCACCCGCTTCGACATCCGCTCGATGCAGGACAACTGGTCGGCGGCCAATTTCGGGTCCTATGGCAGCACGCTGACCAATCCGCGCGTGATGGAGCTGTCTCTGATCTACAGCTTCTGATCCCTGTCGTTTCCCCTAGTTCGGGCCCGGTTCCGCTACAGCGGAATCGGGCCTTTTTGTTCTCCTGCCCGCCGCGACCCGCCTCGCGACTTCCAACCGTGCCCCAGCGCCCCTTGCGCCAGAAAAAAGGTCCCAATACGGGCGCCCACAAGCTTACTCAGTTCGCCTCCCTAAACCCTTCAGAATCAACCCAAGTTTCAGCTGCGCCCCTCTGGATTTGGCCTGCTCATCGGACGTCGTTGATGGATACACATGTCGAACAAAAATCGCCGTAAGCCCTTTGCCATCAATATAAGTTCAGAAATTGATGGATACATTTTTTGCCGCTTTTTGTTCGCCTGTGGGCTGCACCATCCCTGGTGCAATCTTCGACCTGCGTCTGCGCTGCGCAGATGGCTCAGACGAGCACTTCGGGAACTTCCATGCGGCCCGCGCGGAACGCAGCTTGGAACGCATTGACCACTTTGGGGTCGAAGTCCTTGCCCGCATCTTTGAGGATGACGTCGCGCGCCTCGAAGGGAGTGATGGCCTTGCGATAGGGACGGTCGCTCACCATTGCGTCGTACGCGTCGGCGACGCTGATGATGCGCGCTTCCAGCGGGATGTCCTCCCCTTTGTTCGGGTGATAGCCGCTGCCATCGAACTTGTCGTGGTGGCTGAGAATGATGGGCAGGACGCGGCGCAGCGTTCCGCCGACCGGCTTCAATTTGTCCATGCCCTTGTCCAGGTGCGACTGCATCTCGACAATTTCGTCGTCCGTGAGTCTCGCGGCTTTGTAGAGGATGCTGCGGCTGATGTCCAGCTTGCCGATGTCGTGAAGCAGCGCGGCGGCTCGAATGTCCTCGATGCGCTCGTCGGGCAGGCGCATGGCCTCGGCGATGCGCGCGGCGTAGACGGAAGTCCGGTAGGAATGGTTCTGCGTGTACTTGTCGTTCGAGATCACGCCGCAGAGAATCTGCAGCACGCCGTAGTAGGTCTCGCGCAATTCCGCCAGGCTCATTTCCTTGCGCTCGTAGAGCGTGCCCATCGCGTAGGCGGTGATCAGCAGAAACCCGCTCCAGACCGCGATGTCCGACCACGCCATCAGTTGGCGTTCGCGAAGGATTATTCCGCTGGCCAGCGCGACGGGATTCATCAGATTCAGCCAGCAGACGATCAGCGCGGAAGCCAGCGCCGTTTGCACCGCCCGCGAGCGCCCGAAATAGTAGGCCGCGAACAGCGTCGGAAGATCGTAAAACGAAAGGACCAGCTTCTGTCCCGCAACGAAGAAATTGATGATCGCCGCAAAAGCGATGATGGAGAAGATCAACAAGAGTTCCTTGTTGACCCGCATCAGGCGTTCCAGCCAGGTGTTTTTCATCGCGCGCCTCGGATCCGATTGCAGGCCCGCAGACCCGCCCGCCTTAATCCTAGCAACGAGTCCCTAACCCGGCTGTGGTTCTCCCCGCCGCGTTGTTTAATCGGTATCGTACCGTGGGCCGCTGGAACGGCGGGGCCGCCTCCTCTTTTTACTCTTCGGATTCGCCCAGCCGGGTGTTACTTTCTTCTCGGCCGGTGCGCGCCGGATCGAGAGGTGAGCGTCGATGACTTGGGGGAAAAGACGAGCGATCGTCATCGGAATCGTGGTTCTGTTCCTGGCTGGGGGTTTTTGGCTGGTTTGGCAGCCCGCCCGGCTGGCGCCGGATTCCGTTCTGGTGATCGACGCGGATGGCCAGATCAACGAGCAGCAGCAGAACGATCTGCTGCACGCCCTCAACGGGCATCAGCCCGTCCTGCACGATTATCTGGACGCCATCGACGCCGCCGCGCGCGATCCGCGCATCGCCGGAATCGTCGTGCGCGTTGCGCCGCTGCAAACCGGTTGGGGCAAAATCGAGGAAATTCGCTCGCATCTCATTCAGTTTCAGAAGAGCGGCAAGCCGAGCATCTGCTATCTGGGCTACGACGGCATCGGAAATCCCGAATATTTTCTGGCCACCGGCTGCTCGCAGATCTGGCTGGTGCCGACCGTTCCCGTGGGCATTCGCGGAATGATGGCTGAGGCTTTGTTCCTCCGCGGATCCCTGGACAAGCTCAAAATCGTTCCTGAGTACTACCACATCGCGCAGTACAAGACAGCGGCGAATACCTACACGGAGAAGAAATTCACCCCCGCGCACAAGGAAGAAGTCGAGTCGCTGCTGCAGAGCGTCTACCACGAGTACATCGCCGGCGCCGCCGCGGCCCGCAAAATGCCGCCCGACAAATTCCAGAAACTCGTCGAGCAAGGACCGCTGCTGACCAGCCAAGCGGTCCAGAGCGGCCTGGTCGATCGCCTGGCCTACTGGGACCAGGTGCAGGACTACTTCAAGCGCGGGCGCCGGAAGTGGCGCCCCATTTCCGTCGAACAGTACCGCAGGTTCGTTAATCCGCCCGACGCCGGCCCGTGGATCGCGGTCGTGCACGCGACCGGCGACATCGTTTCCGGCTCCTCCCAGAACAGCCCGACCGGCGGCTTCATCATGGGCGGCGATACGGTGGCCTCGGAACTGCGCGCCGCGCGCGAGAATCCGGCGATCAAGGCGATCGTTCTGCGCATCGACTCGGGCGGCGGATCGGTGGCCGGCAGCGAGGTGATTCGGCGGGAAGTCGAGCTGGCCGACGGCGTGAAGCCGGTCGTCGCATCCATGTCGGACGTCGCAGCTTCCGGCGGGTATTGGATCGCGGCTCCGGCGAGAAAAATCGTGGCCGATCCCGACAGCATCACCGGATCGATTGGCGTCCTCATTGGAAAATTCAACATTTCCGGGCTCTACGCGTTATTGGGCATGAGCACGGATTACGTGGCCACCAGCGACAACGCTACGATCTTCTCCGATCAGCAGAATTTCACGCCGGAACAGCAAGTCCTGATCCAGAAATCGCTGAACGAGACTTACGCGGAATTTACGCAGGGCGTGGCTCGCGGCCGGCATATGTCCGTCCAGGCGGTCGACAACATCGCCAAAGGGCGCGTGTGGTCGGGCGCACAAGCCAGGAAGATCGGGCTGGTGGATCAGTTGGGGGGATTGGATACCGCCATCGACGTGGCCAAGGAGCTCGCCCATATACCCGCGAGCGAAACCGTTCGCATCGTGCGCTATCCGCAGGAAAAGACGTTCTGGCAGCTGCTGATCGAGCACAAGGAAAACATCAGCGCGTCCGCGTCCAGCTCCATTCAATCGACCCTGCAACAAATCATCGCCAGCTCGGGCACCATCCAGGCGCGCATGCCCTACCACTTGACCATCCGCTGAGGAGTCGTTCCGCCGAGCGGGCTTTGATGAACAGGGCACGGGGAAAGACGCCGCAAGCGACACCTACAATTTGGTTTGTGTCCATGATATAGAGGGCCACACGGAGAATACGACATGAGCAGCCAAGCGATTCTCGGTCTGTGGATCATCGGTGGATTTCTAGCAGTCTGCGCCGGTGAAGCGGTAGCAATCATAATCCTGGTCTACAAACTGGGAATCTACAAAGGGAAGCTCGCGCATTATGAGGTCGCTGAGAAGCAAACGCCTGCCGCGGAATATCAACCGTGAGTCCCAGGTGCTTTTTCATTCGCTGCGCGTGTGCTGATACAGCCCGAAGTCGTGTATCGCCAGTCGGGAATGATTCATGTAAACTATTGAGGTTTGCGGAGCTTACATGACCCTAGCTCAGATCACAGGCACGAATCACGGGACCAAGACGCTGGTTCGCGTTCGGCCGCGGGGTTTCTGCGCGGGTGTGGTGCGTGCCGTGGACATCGTGGAACTGGCGCTGGAAGCCTACGGCAGGCCGGTGTACGTTCATCACGAAATTGTGCACAACCGCTACGTGGTGGATCAGTTGCGGAGGCGCGGCGCCATTTTCGTGGAGTCCATTGGCGAAGTGCCCAGCGGAGCGGTGCTGGTGTTCAGCGCGCATGGAGTGCCGCCGCGCGTGCGGGCGGAGGCACAGGAGCGCCAGCTGCGCATCATCGACGCCACTTGCCCGCTGGTCACCAAGGTCCACCTGGAGGCGCTGAAATTCGCGCGCGAGGGCCGCACCCTGATTCTGATCGGTCACCGCGACCACCAGGAAATTGTGGGCACTTCGGGAGAAGCGCCGCAGCAAACGGTGGTGGTGGGCAGCGTGGAAGAAGTGGATCAGCTGCAGGTGCGCGACCCGAACCGCCTGGCGTTTCTGACGCAGACGACGCTGTCGCTCTACGACACGCAGGAAATCGTGGCGCGGCTGCGCGAGCGCTTTCCGACGATCGCGGGGCCCGCTTCGGACGACATCTGCTACGCCACGCAGAACCGCCAGGAAGCGGTGGAAGCGCTGGCTCGCGAAGTGGAACTGATTTTGGTGGTGGGCTCGGCGAACAGCTCGAATTCGAACCGGCTGGTGGAAGTGGCCAAGCGCGCCGGCGTTGCCGCGCGGCTGATTGAAGATGCCAATGACGTGGATGCTTCCTGTTTGGAAGGCAAGAAGACGGTGGGTTTGACGGCTGGAGCCTCCGCGCCCGAGGTGCTGGTCGAACAAGTCAGCCAGCGGCTGTCGAAATTAGGTTTCACGAATCAGCGCGATTTGGACCTGATTCGCGAGGATGTGCGCTTCGTTCTGCCGCCCGAACTGGCGGCGCACGCGCGCTGATTGTTCCATCCCCCCGAGGCGGCACAGCAGTGCAAAGGAGCTGATGAGTGGCGGTCAAGATCGTCCGCCAGGCGAATCGAATCGCTTTATTAGGAGCGCCCACCAGCGCGGCGGCGCTGTCCGCAGGGCACGAAGGGGCGCCTGCCGCGTTGCGCGGCGCCGGCTTGGTCGACCGCCTCACATCCCTGGGGTACCAAGTCACTGATTTCGGCGACGATCCTGCCCATACTTACCAAGCGGACGATGAGAGCCCCCGCGCGCGCAATCTGCGCGGAGTGCTCGCGGCGCTCGATGCGCTGAAGCCGCGCGTGGAGCAAGCCGTAAAGTCCTGCGCCTTGCCCCTGATTCTGAGCGGCGACTGTTCGGTGGCGCTCGCTACGGTCGCCGGAGCGCGACGCTATTTTCGCCGCGTCAGCATGATCTACATGGACCGCGACGGCGATCTGAACACGCCGGCGACCACCCCTTCAGGCTCCCTCGACGGCATGGTGGTGTCGCACTTGACCGGCCGCGGCGCCGCCGAACTGGTGCGCTTCTGGCCCGAGCCTCCGTTGGTGCGCGATCCCGATCTGGCGCTGTTTGGCGTGGATCGCCTGGACCCCAGCGAAGAAGAAGCCCTGCGGAAGTTTCCCTTGCGCAGTTTTCCGGCGGACGAAATCAAACGCATGGGAGCGGGAGCGGCGGCGCAGCTTGCGCTCGAGCGCGTTCACGCCGCGGGCGCGGAATTCGTGCTGCACCTCGACGTTGACGTCATCGCCGATTTTCCAGCAACGAATTATCCGGGCTCCGGCGGGCTGACGCTGGAGGATGTTCGCGAGGCACTGGAAGTGTTCGCGCAAGCAAAGAATCTGGCAGCCTTGGAAGTGACCGCGTATAACCCGCCGAAGGATCCGGAGGGTGCCGCAGCGAAGACAATCGTCGATTTGCTGGCCGGCGCTCTGGAGAAGAGACTGCAGACTTTGAGCGCGGCCGCAGCGGAACCGCCCAGCGCGGAGAGTTCGACCGCAGCAGCTGCAGCGACCGGCGAAGATACAACTTCAGCGGCGACCGTGACCGCATCGACCGGCTCGGACGAGCGCCCTTCTTCTTCATCCGAGGCTTCTGCCGAAGCGCCGGCGCAGGAACGGCCGGAGGCGCGACGCGGCGAGAGTTGGTCGTCCGAACCCGAATCCCCCGAACAGCCGGCTGGCGCCGAAGGAGACGGAGCGAAGCGGCAGGACGAAACGGAAGCCGGCGCGTCCGCCGCGGATTTCGCTGCCGAATCTTCGCCATCCTTCGAATCCAGCGATGCGCCGAGCGACCCGGCTGAACCCTCCGGGTCGTCCGGCGAACCTACGAATTGAAACCCGCGCAGCCAAGGAAATTCCCCGGCGTCATTGTGTTCGATGTGGACGGCGTGCTGGTGGACGTGCGCGGCTCGTTCCAGAAGACCACGCTGGAAACGGTGGAATTCTTCACCGGCAAGCGGGTGACGCGCGCCGAACTGCACCAATGGAAGAACAAGTCCGGCTACAACGACGATTGGAAGCTTTCGACCGCCTGGGTCCACGCGCTGGGCGGCGACGCCGAATACGAAACGGTGAAAGCGAAATTTGTCGAGCTGTATTGGGGAGCCGGCGGCGACGGCAACGTGCGCAACGAGAAGTGGCTGCTGCCGCCAGCGAGTTTGCGGCGGCTGGCCCGCCGCTCCGAACTGGACCTGTTCACCGGCAGGACCAAAGGAGAGTTGGAATACACGCTGGCCCGCTGCAAGTGCCGCGAGATTTTTCGCCGCATCATCACGGTGGAAGACGTCCGTTTGCCGAAACCAGATCCGGAAGGCCTGCTGAAGATTCTGGCCGGCCGCAACCCGGGCAACGCGTTGTACGTTGGGGATAACGTGGATGACGCGCTGGCGGCGCAGGGAGCGCGGGTGCCCTTCGTGGGCGTTTTGCCGCTGCGGGGAGAAGAGAGGAGGCAGCGGGCCAAACGGCTGCGTCAACTGGAAGCGTTGACTATCCTGCCTGATATCAATGACTTGGAGCCCTGGCTGCTCCGGACGCCGCCGCGACCCTGAGTGCAAATCTTCAGACTTGCCTTTGGTACCCCGGGGGAGTAGCGAACAGGACACGGGTACCATTGCCCGGCACCTTTCTCCGCTTCATATTCTCCTGAGCGGGCCTTCGCGCCCAACTTCTTATGCAGCCCCAAGCAGACCGGCGAGCCACCGCTGCGCGCGCCTTCGTGCGCAGCCTGAACATTCTGCTGAAGTTCGCGAAGATGTACGACTTCGGCCATCCGCGAACGGCTCGCCAGTACGAGACGGCCTGGACGGAACTGCGCACCGCCCTGGGCGAGGGTGACTCGGGGCTGCTGCTCGCGGTTTCCGGCGATCAGCTGTTAATCGACGGCATCCCGCTTGAGTCAGCCGCGGCGGAAAAGAGTTTTGCGCGAATGCTGTCGGCGGCGGGAATCGCCAGCATCTATTTTTCCGCAAAGGTGGCGCAGACCAGCCTGGCCAAATTCGTGCGCGCATTTCCGACCGGAAGCGGCGCAAAACCCGCGCAGCTTGCCGAGCAGTTGAAGACTGCGCTGCAGGGCGACCCCAACATCCACGTGAACGAAATTTGTTTCGTGCCCGCCGATTCCGCGGTGGCAAAAACGACAGTGGCGGCGCAGTTGGCAGCGCGCACTTTGGGACTCACCGCGGATCAGCAGGACGAGATGCTGCAAGATCCGGAAAAGCTGTTGAAGTTGATCGTGGCCGCCGAAGGAATGAAAGCGGGGAAGGGCACCGGCTCCGGCGAGGGCGCCGGATCGGGACAAGGTGGCGGGCCGGAAGAGGGGTATTCCGCGGGCGATTTGGGCAGTTGGAGGTCGTCCTACGATGCGGCGCCGCTGGAGATCGAGCGCGGGGCGTGGATTCCAGGTCAAGCGGGCAGCGCGGGTGCAGGCCTTCAGGGCGGCGCTGTGGTCGTGCCGGGCGGCGCGAGCGCGCAGCCGCAAGGCGGCGGATTTCCGGGCTCGGGTTCCTGGGCGGCGCCTGCCTCGCTGCGGAATGAGAGCGGGCAGCCGGGGTGGAACATCATTGGCGCGACGGCCAGCGAAGGCGGCCACGGGACTCAAATCGACGCGAGTGCGGGCGGGTTCTGGCTGAAGCCGCCGTTAGATGAGGCCTCTGCAGGGGCGCCGAGCGCGGCGAACCCGCCGGAATCGTTAGCCGAACACGCCCTGCTGGCGGGACCGGCCGTGGACATTGGAAAGAGCGGCTCGCGAGATGCGGGGAGCGCGGCCGGGAATTTTCCGGCGGAGGGGCATTCGCCTCTGCCGCGATCGAGGACGCGGCAGCGCGGCGCGTCCAGCACGCTTGGAAAATGGGCCAACGCCAGCGCGGCAATCCGCACGGCTGGCCCGGCGAGAACGAGGACCGGAACCGCGATCGAGACCGGGTTGATGACCCTGCACGAAGACGAGCTGCAGGGAATTTTCCAGGTGCTCGCGCAGATCGCGCGAACGTCCGGCGAAGAGGCAATCGATCCGAGCGCCTTCCAGTCGCGCCTGGCGCACTTGCCGCGGCGCGCGCGGTTCACCGTCAGCCAGGCCCTGGCGGGGCTGGCGGCGCAAGCTCCCTCTGAAATGACCGACAAGTCAGCCCTGCTGAAATTGGCCGAACATATCGCGGTGCGCTTCGCGGTGGAGAGCTACGAGCGCGGCGACGTGAAGGTCGATGCGGTAAAGCAGCTTCTGGGCGACATGAACCAGGAGCTTGCCGCGCTGCGCAAAGTGCTGGGCGCATACGAAGAAAAGATGGCGGAAGCCGGGATCGAGGCGCCCAGCCAGGCCGATGTGCTGGCCGAGCAGTTCTGGTCCCAGGTTCCCGATGAAAAGAAGCGAGCCGTGCTCGACTCGGACGATGCCTGGTACGTGCCGCCCGGCCGCATTCGCGAATTCGTCGAGGGGCTGCGCGCCAAGGGAGATGCGGAAACCGCCGAGCGAATCCTGAAGCGCTACGCGGGTTTCGTGACGAACAGCGCCGGAGAAAAACGGCGCCAGGCGGCCATGGGCCTCGCCGAACTCGCGCCCGTGTACGCGGCCGGGCCGGAGCGCTTGCTCAGTGAAACCATCCGCGAGGTGGGAGTGCGGCTGGCGGAGGAGAGCGACCCAGAGTTGCAGAGCCTGTTCAGCGCGGCCTTCGTGCGACTCTCGCAGGAAGCGGCGCGCAAGCGGTCGTATGCGGGGCTGCAGCGATCCGTCGAGCTGGTGGGCTACATTGAGGGAGAGCGGCCCAACGTCGCGCAGAATCTGCGAGCGCGAGTTGGCGTGGAAAATCGCGTGCCCGAATTCATCGAAGAGGCGCTGCGGTCGGGCGAACTGCCCAACGGCCTGCGCGACCTGCTGCGGCGCATGCCCACGCCCGCTTCCGAACAGATCGCCTCGCGCTTCTCGCGCGCGGGCTTGCGCGAGGACTGCGAATTCCTGATTTCGATGCTGGAGACGCTGGGGCCGGAGGGTCTCGACCATTTGCGCCACACCCTGCGCGAGGGACCAACCAACGAGGCAATCGATACGATCGGAATGCTGGCGCGCCTCGATCCGGATGCGCTGGCGCAAGCCTTGCCGGTGCGCATGAGGGAATGGAAACGCACGGCGCACGACCGGGTGGTCCGGCAGATTGCGGGCAGCGGCTCGCCGCAGCGCGGGCGGCTGCTGCTGGAGCTTTTCGACTCCATGGACGAATTGATCCGGCCGCTGGCGGTGGACGAAATCGGCATGAGCGGGGAGCAAACCGCGAACACGCGTTTCCTGCGCGTCGCCGAGGAGGAAATACCCAAGGGACGATCGGGATACCTGCAGCTGAAGGCCATCGAGGCGCTGGGGCGGCTGCGCACCGTGGCCGCGGAGGCCGCGCTGCGAAAGATCGCGGAGGCGCGCAGGGCGTTCCGCTGGGCGCACGCGCCGGAACTGCGCCTGGTCGCCGCGCAGGCCATGGCCAAGATCGATCCCGACTGGGCGCGCAATTTCGTGCCGCGCAGCGGGTTGAGCACCGCCGACTTTTCGATCGAACCGCTTGATCCCGATCCGCAATCGTCCGCGATTCGCCAGCGGCGTTATCCGCGCCTGCGGCTCGAGTATCCCGTCTCGGCAAGCACGACGGGCCTGAAGGAAAACTGCCAGGTGGAAATTCCGGAAATGACGCTGGGAGGCGGCGTGGCGCTCTGCGAGCAGAGCTTGCATCCGGGCAGCGTCGTGGGCCTGCGCCTGAATGCGGCGCAGAAGAACATCCGGGCGCAAACGATCGTGCGCGATGCCAACACCCAGGCGCGGGCTTTCGAAGTGATCGACATCGAGCTGGAAGAACGCGCCAAACTGCGCAAGCTGCTGGTGCAGCTGGGCAACGCGACCAAGCAAGCCACTCCCAACGACCGCAACCGGCACGCCGTGCGGACCATCCTGTCGAATCCAACCTGAAACGGAACTAACTAAGATTTCGTTCTGTTTTTTTTGAATCGGGGCAAGGTCACTTGCTGCAGGAACAGCGCACCTTGTCCGCGCCCGTGTTGCCTTGATGCGTGGGATGACGATTGGAGGTCCACTCCTTCCAACCCACGTTCATTTCTTTGGCCAGAAAGCCGCGCTCTGCCAACTGCAGAGCCATTTGGGCGGAGAGGTGTCAATCGTGCGACCAACAGTAGGTCACGATTTCCTTGTCTTTGGGCAGCAGCGGGAGGGCTTGCGCCAGTTCGGATTGCGGTACGCACCAAGCGCCGGGAATGTGGCCGCCGGCGTAGGCTTCCCGGCCGCGCGTGTCCAGAAGAATGAAATCGAAGGGCAGCGCGCCTTCCACCGCCTTGAGCACATCGTTGCGCTGCTTTTCTGCGTGGAGTTTGTGGATGAAGTAGTCGCGATTGGCACGAATTACATCGGCGCCGAATGCCATGGAAACCTCCCGAGGCCTCGATCCATTATAGGGCATGAGGCGCGACGCATGACTCCCGCGCTAGCGCAGGGGCGGAGTGCGCAGGAAAGCGGAGTTCTGCGCGCTGTGCTTCGGCGGAATGAGATCGCGGCTTAAGGACCCGAGGCGAACGGCGGCAACGAGGAGTCCCGCCGCGAACAGTACGCCGAGCGCGACCAACACCACACTGTTCGTGCGCAGGGCGAGCGAGCCCATCGCCGCGAACGCCGCGCTGATCGCATACCAGGCCAGAGCGACCCTTTTCGGCGTCCATCCGCGGGCGAGGGCGGCATCGTAAAGGTGGCGGCGGTCGCCTTCCATTGGGGATCGCGATTGGTGCAGGCGGCGAAGGATCGCGGTCACAGCGTCCAGCAAAGGCAGCGCGGCGACAAAAACCGGGAATGCCGCAACGGAAACGGTCAGGCTGTGCGAGCGGTAAAAGTCGAGAGCGAGATACGCGAGCACCAGCCCGAGCAATGTGCTGCCGCCATCGCCCAGGAAAATTCTTGCTGGCGGAAAGTTGAAAATCAGGAAGGCCGCGCATGCGGCGCACAGGCTCGAGGTCATCGCCGCGCTCAGAGAGTGTCCCGTGCCCCAGGCGATCGAAGCAAAGGCTAGCGCGGCGATCCCAGCCACGCCCGCGGCCAAGCCATCGGCGCCGTCCTGGAAATTCAAGGCGTTGACGTACAGCACGACCAGAGCGCACACGCATACAAGGCTCGCGAGCGCGTTTGCGCCGGCGGGAACACGCAAGCCCGCGCGCCAGAACAGGAATCCAGCCAGGAGTTGAGCCGCCAAACGCGCGAGCGGAGGAAGCCCGCGCAAGTCGTCAACGAAGCCAACGAGCCAGACCAGCGCGAAGGCGAGCAGGACCAGCCACGGGGTGAGCGCAAGTGCGCCGGATACAAAAATTCCGGCGAGAATCGCGGCGGCGATGGCGATGCCGCCCAGGCGCGGAATCGGCCGCGTATGAATCTTCAACGGGCCGGGCTCGTCAACGATGCCGAAGCGTTCACACGCGCGGATGACGAGAGGAACGAAGAGGAGTGTGAGCACGAACGCCGTTGCCGCCGCTTCCGCGTTTTTCGTGGTCATGGCAGCACCGCATGTACCAGGCGGCGGATGTGGCGCAGGCGAATGCGCCGCGCCTTGCGCGCCAGGCCGCGCACGCCGGATTCAGCGAAGGCGCGCCGCGAATCGCGCAAATAGAGTCGTAGAAAGCCCGGCGAGATCTCACGATAGAAAAGGCGCGCGCAGGAGCCGTCGGCGATTCGCGAAGAGAGCAGGCGGAAACGCTCGAGTACGGGGTCCACGCCGGCGGGCGGAACGGAACCAATTCCGCGTTCATCGAGAAGCACGCTGCGCGCTTCGATGCGGGCAACCTGGCCGCGCGCGTCGAATCCAGCCACGACGATCAGACCTTCGCGTTCGGCGTCCGACGCGGCATAGCCCGAGACGATGCTGCCGAGACCGTAAAAGCAGAAGGCGGGACGCTCCCTGCCCGCAGGAACGTCTCTCGCGCCGGAGATGCGATGCGAATGCGCAGCGGCCACAACATCGAATCCGGCGCGCGCCAGAGCGTCCATCAACCGCAGGTCTTCCGGAGCAGGATAGCTGGCGCGCAAGCATCCGGCGTGCAGCAGCGCGATGCGGAAGCGCGCACCCTGGTCGTCCATCGCTGCGAGCGCCTGGCGGGCGCGCGACAATGTGGCGGGTTCGACTCCGGCGAACGCGCGCGTCGACGGCGTACGCGTCGCTGCCGCTGCGGCCCAGAATCCGACGCGAAGCGGCTCCGGCCCGCGCCAGACGAACACTTCCGGCGCCGCGTCGAGAGTGCGCCCGGCGCCGAGCGGTGTGAGCCCGCGAGCGGCGATTGCGCGGCGCGTGCGTCCGACGCCTTCGCCGCCGAAATCGTAGACATGATTGTTCGCAACGCCAACCACGCGTGCGCGAATCGCCGCAAGGTAATCGAGAGTGCCCGCGGGAACGGAAATGTTCTCGCCCAGCCCGCCGACCGGGTGAGGAGCAAGACGCGCGGTATCCAGCGTGCATTCGCAATTCGCAAACGAAATCGCCACATCCTCGAAATGCGGGGCGAGCTTTTGCGCCAGTTCTTTCCAGCCCGAGCCCGCCGGAACATTCGGTCGTGCAGCGCCCGGTTTCCAGTCGGGCAGGAAATCTCCGGCGACCGCGACGCGAGCGGCGATTGGCGCGCACGGGCTCGCTTCCCAAAGAATCATCGTCGAAAGGACTCCCCCAGCGAATAATTCACGCCGCTGCTCCGGAAGTGACCCAATTCCAAACCCGCCGACGCATTGGATGGGTCCACATCGGCACGATCAGCATCACCAGCGCCACGGTGAGTCCCCATGCGACGCGCGCAGCTGAAAACGAGCCGGCGTGGCTCGCACGGACAAACGGAAAGATCAGGAGCGCAACACCGCCGCTGGCCGCCAGGATGCCCGCACTCGCGGGCGGGATCAGCTCCCGGAACGGCACGCGATTCTGAACGTGGTACGCGCCGAGAATCACCGCGTAGCCCGAGATCAGGGAAACGACGGCCGCGAGAACGATTGCAGGGCCGCCAAACATTTTGCCCGCTGCGAAGCCCAGGCCCGCATTCAGCGCCGCTGTGAGCAGACATCCCCGCGAAACCCAGCGCAGCGCGCCCGTGCCGAGATCGACCACATAGGCCGGATTGCTGAGCACGTTGACCAGCCAGCCCGCCGCCAGCAGCGCGACGAATTCGACGAACAGCGGCTGGTAGCGGCCCAGCCACATCACCGAAACAACCGGGCTGATCGCCACCAGCAGAACGAACGCGGGCACGGCGAGATAAAAAATCAGCCGGTAGGATTTTTCGTAGACCTGGGGAACCGCGGCGGGGTCGCGCTCCTGCAGCCCGGAAATCGTGGGAATGAGAACCTGGTTGGCCTGCACCAGCAATTCCCGGGCGGTGACCACCAGGCGAGTCGAGAGATCGTAGAGGCCTGTCATGCCGGGTCCGCCGAATTTCGTCAGCAGCGCTTTGGTGACCGGCTCACGGATCGCCTGGGTCGCCGTGATCAACTGAAAATGGGCGCCGTAGCCCAGCATCTCGCGGAAAAGCGCGCCGCTCCATTTGCGCGGAACGACCGGAAGATGCGGAATGCGGCGCCGCAGAAGAATCCACAAAGCGGCCGAGCAGCCGGCCGCTTGCGCAACTTGCGCGTAGCCGAGCCCCAGAAGCCCGTGTCCCGGCACCCACGCGAAAGCGAGCAGAAGGTAGAGAGCCGATCCGGCCAAGTCGACGTAATTGCACTCCGTGATGAACTCGTGCCCGGCCAGGCCCGCTTGCAGGACGCTTGCGGTCACGTTGATCCACAGCGACGCTACGGCATACGGAAGAACCGCGCGGGCCACCGCGACGTCCGCAGGCGGCAGCACGAGCGCGAGAACCCACTTCGCCAGGGGATAAAGCGCGATCAGCAGAACTGCGAGAGCGACACCCAGCGAAATTTCCGCGGTCTGCACGAGCGCGGAAACATCTCCGGCGGCCTCGCGCGCCGCGTATTTCGCGACGAACTTGACGATGCTGGTGGAAAAGCCCTGGTTCGCCAGCGCGACCACCGAAGTGGCCGCCAGCACGAGCGACCAGATGCCCAGGCCCTCCAGCCCGATCGCCCGGACCAGAAAGCGGTAGAGAAAAAAGAGGATGGCTGCGTTGCAGGCGATCTGCAGGAAAGTGGTCACTGCGTTCAGAAAGATCTGCCGGCGTTTCATCACCGTTCAGTCCGCAGGCATGCGCCCGCGCTCGGATCGAGCCGCGGCGGGCGAGGTGCGTTCGGGTTCCCACACACCGGAAGGGCGGCCCGCCAGGGTCTTCCAGATTCCCAACGCCGCTGCACAGTTGACCACACAGAACGACATGGGCACGGACCATATATGTGCGCGCAGCTTCCCTTCGGCGATGAGGCCGCCGGCGGCCAGGGCGTAGAACATCGACTGCAGGGCCAGCGCGACTCGATAGATCGCCCCCTCGAGCAGGAAGAGATTGCTGGCGAACAGAACGAGCAGGAAAAAGGGAACGAGCCAGCGCAGCAGCTTGTGGGACCCTAGCGAGGCAGCGAGAGCGGCGTGGCGCAGGGGATTCAGCAGGTCGCGATGTTCAAGCAGGGTGCGGAAGTCCTTGCTGATCACGCGCACCTTCATCCGCAGCATGGCTTCCGGATTATTCTGCGGGAGTTCCGTGACCGGGCACGCGCGACTTTCCAGCACGCAGCGCAGGCCGATGCGGGCAACCTCGAGGGGCAGCGCGAAATCGTCGCTGCAGTCGGCCGCGAGCGGCCGCCAGAGCGAGCGGCGCATGGCGAACAGCGAGCCGGAGGCCATGGCCAGCAGCCCGCGCTCGCTCTCCAGTTGACGTAGCCAGGTCTCGTAACGAAGGTAGGCACCCTCGTTCGCAACGGTCGCCGTGGCGTCCGCGTGGCGATACCGTGGGGTTCCGGTCACCAGGCCCACAGCAGGATCGGCAAAGTGCCGGACCATGTTCCGCAAGGCGTCGCGCGGCAGAAGGCAATCCGCATCGGTGAACACCAGGATCGATCCGGAAGCAAGCGCGGCGAGACCGTTCTGGATGGCGCTTTTTCCGCGATGCTGCGGAAACGAAACCAGTCCCACGCCCGCGTCGCGAAAGCGCTCGACGATTTCCTGGGTGCGGTCGGAAGAGCCGTCGCTGCCGACCAGAATTTCGAGGCGCTCGCGCGGGTAAGCAGAGTCGAGCACATTCCTGAGCTTGGCCTCGATTCCCGCTTCCTCATTGCGCGCGGGAATGATCACGCTGATCGGCGGCCAGAAAAATACCCCCGCATCGAAAAGCGCCGGGCGACCGGGGCGCCCGAACACACCAATCTTCAACGCGAGCGGATATCCCCAATAGACCCACGCGATGACGCCAAAACAGCCCCAGAAAAGAATGGACGAGGCCGCACGCATGGTCAGGCTACCGCTTGCGAGGCGCGAGCCGCCGATTCGCTGTCCGGCAACTCGCGGTAAGTGACCAGCTGAATCCCGCGACGGTCAGTCACGCCGCGCACGTCGTGGTCCGCGAGGCACAGCAACTCTTCCTCGCGCCGCATGCGAATGGCGTCGCCTTCCGAGAAGCCGCGCTCGAACAGCCCGGGATGGCAGGAGAGTTCGAACGTTCCCGGCGGCAGATTTTCGAGCGTCGTCTTCCAGCGATCGCGCAGATCGACGGAACGCGGCGCGGATCCCAACGAAATGGCAACGCGGCTGTCGGGTGAACCGAACCGCCGGAGAATCGTGCGCTGCAAGGCGCGGCGGTAGGCCTGCACGCAAACCCGGCGAACGACGCCGCCGCCATAGGGACCGCCGATCGCGCGGCCCTTGGGCCACTCCGTGCAACGACAGGATCGCGCGCAGGGAATCGCTTCGGCGGCCAGCGCCCGCGCAAACGCCCGGGCCGCCGCCGGATAGAGGTGCATGTGATGATGCGAGTCGGCATGCGACGGTGGCAGGCCGCGACCTTTCATCCAGAGGATCTGCTCGCGAAATTCACGCTCGATCTCCGCCGGCGCAGCACGCTGCGTCCACAAGCGGCGCGCCATTTCGCGCGGCGGATGAAAATTCCCGTCCGCACCGACCAGGCTGGACACTTCGCTCGCGGGGAGCAGCGGCCGTCCCTGGCAGATGTTGAGATGCAGGCCGACCGCCAGGCGCGGAAACGCCCGCGCGCGCGCCACCGCATACTCTGCTGCGGGCATGTTGGCCATCAGAGACGCGCTGGTCAGAAAACCATAGCGATGCGCGAGGATGATGCCGTCGGTGATCCCGCGGCTCATCCCAAAATCATCCGCGTTGACGATTAAACGGATCGCTTTCATTGCGGCCCCGCACGATTCACGATCAGCGGTATCTTTCCTCCCGGCCCGGTGAACGGTTCGCGCGCCAAGTCGGCGGTCACTTCCATGTGGGGGCCGAGCAGTTCCTGCAAGCCGGCGCGAATCCGCATCATTTCTTCGAGGGCGCGGCCGTTGCCGGCCACGGCTCGCACCAACACGCGCTCGCGGCGCTCGTGGATGAATTGGCAGGAGCGCAGCGAATTCGAATTTTTCAGCAGCTGGTTCAAAGCGCGCGGGGAAAATACGCGGCCATCGGGGCAGCGCAGCAGGTCGCTCTCGCGCGTGATGGTAGGAAGCACCAGCGGGAATTCCCGGCCGCAGGGGCATGTCTCGCCTGCCAGCCAGCGGCCAGAGTCTCCGATGCGGTAGCGGATCAGAGGCATCGCCGAATTGATGAAACCTGTCCACACGAAGTGGCCCTCGGCGCCGCCCAGCGCCGGCCGGTCGTCCTCGCCCAGAATTTCGAGGAAGCCGTAATCGGGGATCAGGTGCATGCGCCCGCGCTCGCACTGCTGGATCAAGCCGCATAGCTCGGTCATGCCGTAGGAATCGAAAACAGGCGCCTGAAAGGCCTGCTCGGTTTTCTCGCGAATCGAGGCGTACAACGGCTCCCCGCTGGTGAACACGGCGCGCATGGGGATTCCTTCCCCGCGAGCCAGAACGAAGCCCGCCAAAATCCCCAGCGCGGAGGGAAAGCCTTCGAACACCAGTCCCTGGTGCGCCCGCAGGAAACGGATGTAGGCGGGCGCCGTTTGCTCCGAAAGGTGGAAGATGCTGAGCAGGATCTGGCGCTCGGCAAGGTTATGCACCCAGAAAGGAGGCTTCGCGCTGCGAACGGGAGCGACGCGCGACCCCTGCAGGGTGATGCGCGGCTCCCGCGCGTTCAGTCCCGCCCACTCGCGCTGCCGCAGGAGGAAGGCCCAATTGGCGCGCGCGATTTTCTCCGTGTAGGCCACGCGCAGATTTCCGCCCGTGGTTCCCGTCGTGCCCACGCGGATGATCTTGGACGCCGGAATGGCGGTGGATACGAAGCGCTCCTGATTTTCGCGCACGGTGTCGCGCTGCAGGACGGGAAGCTGCCGCAGGTCTTCGAACGTGCGGAGTTGGATGTCCGGATAGCCGCGATAGAAAGGGACCGTATTGCGCGCCAGGTCGAGGATCGCTTGCAGGGCCCCGAGCTGATACGCGCGAATCTGATCGCTATTCCAGCGTTCGTGTTCGCGCAGGTTGCGCAAGATCTGAAAAGTCTCGGGAGCGTACCGCGAGCGGGCCAGCAGCCACCCTCGCGCCGAGGCCACCACATGCCGCGCCGGTGCCGGAAAGCGCTCATAAGCCGCCTGCCAGCGATGCAGATTCGCTCTTACGAACGGTTCGAGCATTGCGCGGACCTTTCCTGCAGCTTGCCGTTCGGCACGGCGGCAACTTGCGCCAGCAGTCTCTCGAATCTGCGAATTTCAGCGCGGTTGTTGAACCGCTCGATCACAGCAGCGCGGCCGTTCTTCCCCATGGCGTCGGCCGCGCCCGGATGGTCCAGCATCCATTTGATCGCGCGAGCCAGATCGTCCGCGTTTGCCGCCTGGAACAGAAGACCCGCGCGAGCGTTGCGGAAATACGGCCGGATGGGAGGAAGATTGCTGGCGATTACGGGAAGTCCGCACGCCCAGCATTCAAAGACTTTCACCGGAACGTTCAGCGCGAATTTTGGGGTCGCTCGCAGCGGGCAGATGCCGATGCTCGCCTGGCTCAGCGCGGAGGCCATGCGTTCGTGCGGGACGCGGCCGCGAATCTCGACGTTCGCGCCGAGCCCCATTTTCGCGATGCGGTTGCGCAGGACCGTCTCCGCATCAGCGTCGTCACAATAGCCGATCAAAAGCAGCCGCAACGGGCGCGCGCGAGATTTCAGAATTCGCAGGGACTCGAGCAGATCGTAAGTGCCGGCGCGTTCCGAGAGTCCTCCGCGATAAACCAGATCGAACGGCTTGGGCGCCGGGCCCGGCGGCGGGAAATAATCCAGATTCGGAAAATTCGAGAAAACGAGCTTGCGGCTGCCGCCCGTTCGAGCCAGGCGGCGCAGCGTGAACGGATCGGCGGTGACCACGGCGTCCAGAAAATGCGCCGCCAGCCATTCGCCCATTTTCACGAGCCGCGCCGACAGGGCGCGCCAGGGAGCAGGGATCGAAGCGCTTTCCCGCGCCATGGACGGGAAGTCCTCATACGCGTCGTAAATCACGTGCTTCTTGAAAAAGATTTTCAGCGCGAGCGCGACGGGCAAGAGTTCGGGATCCTGGAAGTGATAGATCTGCGCATCCGCGTCCACCAGCGCGCGCAGCAAGGGCCGGTTCCAAAGCGCGCGCGCAACGCGCGACCGGCGCTCCGGAATCGAAACGAAATCGATTCCGCGAACATGCTGAACCGTCGCGGGAGAAATGTAGTTGACGTGCACACCGTCCCGCGCCAGGGGAAGGCAAAGCCGGTGGAACGCACGGCTCTTCAGCTGCGCATGAGCCGTTGTGAAGTGACACAACGCCATTCCCGAGCAGGGGCGCGGGGGAGCATGCAGCTGTCCTTCACGTTTCTGGTCGACGACTGTGATTCCGCTCATGACGTCAGCGCCTCGAAATCCTGCCGCTTCTGCGAACTGGTGCCCTCTGAGGAGATCGGAGCGCCCGCAGTCGCATCCTGCTGCCGGTAGGCTCGAATCACAAACACGAGACTGACAAACAGCCAGATCGAGCGGTCGGAGTTGATATCGCCGGTCGTCACCGCGGCCACTCCGCCGATGCACAACAGCGCCGCCGCAATCACCGAAAGCTGGAAATAAGGCGAAGCGGCATCGCGCAACTGGCGCACGCTTTCCCGAATCGCGCCGCCGAAAATCATCAGGCCGATCAAAGCGGCGGGAATACCGAGTTCGCAGGCCAGTTCGAGGAAAATGTTGTGGGGCCATTTGTACAGGCCCGGATTCGGCGACGAGTAGCGGAAGCCGCCGAGCCCCGCGCCGATCAGCGGGTGCTGCCGCACGAGTATCCAGCCGAACGCCAGCAAGTTCGCGCGGAAGTCGAGCAGGCCGTGAAGGCTCTGCGCCTTCGTGAGCAAACCCAGATACGCGAATGAGGATTCCGGGATGCGCGCGAAGGGAAGCGCGGCGATCCCCGCCGTTCCGAGCGCCGCGACGTCGAGGATCAACCGGCGATCGAAGAGCAGACTCGCCAGGACGACCAGCGCGAAAGCAACCACCGGCCCACGCGAGCCTGCTCCGATCATGGCGATCAGCGGAACCGCCAGCGCGGCATACGCGAACACCCTTTTCCTGAGCGGCGCCCCGGCAACAGCGGCGCACCAGATGATCGCCGCCAGGATACAGGCCATCCGGCCCAGACCGATTGTGTTGTCGCTCGGCGTGACCAGCCGGTCCGCGCCTCCCAGCCCCGCCAACGAAGCGATGCAGATGACGTACGCCACGCTCCCAAAGCACCAAAGAAAGCGCTTCAGCGCGCGGGCGTCCGAGAGGACGAAAAACGGCCCCACGATCGCGAGAGCCGTGAACGTCAGAAACAGCGTCAGTTTGTCGAGGCCCGCCGATACGTTCGGCGTGTACAACAGGCTGGCCGTCATCATGCCCGCCAGCGCCAGGAACAGAAAATAGACGGGCGGCAAGGGCGCGATTCGCTTGTTGCGCACCAGGTTCAGGGCAATGCCCGCGGCGACAATCAGCCCCGCGGCCAGCGTCAGGTCGCACGGGAACAGCGAGGCAATGCGCTCGTTGCCTTTCAGGTCGCCGATGACCATGAACGCGGCCAGCGCGAATTCGGGATACAACAGGAGCACGAGCAAGCCGCCGGCGGCGATCAGGGCTTTGGCGAACGTCGAGGCATCGCCGAACGCGGCAAACAGCAGGAAACTGATCGCGAGCGCACCGGCGGCAACGGCGGCGGTCTTGCTGGCCGCGAAAGCATTCCCGAAGATCGCGTCCGCCAGATTCGATTCCGCCGCCCGCCCGGCCCCGAGCATTACCTTTCACCTCCAGAAGAGGTGGGCGTCAGCACGATAAACGAAACGAAGAAACGCTGGCCGAGCATCGCGCTGTACGCCTTGCGCGCGGCCGGCAGTAATCCGGGTAGCAGCACTCCGGCGCGCTTCACCACATTCACCGCGCGGTTGCGTCCCATTTGCCGCCAGCGCGATGGACGGAACAGCTCATCCTCGAAGGGTGTGCGCACGCGCCGGGCGATCGTGAAACCGTATTTCGCGCAGATGAAATCGAGGGTGCGAAGGCCCAGGAAGTGCAGATCGTCCGGTATGCCCCAGTGCAGCTGATTCCAGCGGCTGGCGTTTGCGGCTACCTCACTGGTGCGCAGAATTAACTTGCCGCCCGGGCGTAACGCCCGGCGCAGGGACTGGAACATCGCGTCGAACGCCGGTACGTGCGAAAAAACATTGATCATGGTGATCGCGTCGAACATGTGCTGGGCGCAGAACTCTTCGAGCGGGACCTCCAGAATCTCGCAACGCGCCACACGCCGCGCGAATTCGGCCGAGTTGGAATTCAACTCGATTCCCACGCGGCGGAGTCGCGGATCGCCGCCTAAGCGCTCGAGCAAGTGCCCCGTGCCGCATCCCACGTCGAGAACGGATTCGGCACCGGCGCACTCCTGCGCAATCCAGTCAAAATGCCGTTGATAGTAGAGGCGCTCTCCTTCGTGACGCTGCGCGCAGTCCAGAATTTCGATGTCCGGTTGCTCTCCCGACGAGACGCGCTGGTGTTGCTGCAGGATCGCCGGATAAGGATCGACGAAGAACAGCTCGCAATGCCGGCACGCGCGCAGGGAGCAGCCGTTATCGCGGAAGGCGAATCGCGAATCGGTCGAGCCACACAGAGGACACCGTGGCGGGCCACACTTTTCCGGCTCGACAGCGCGCGCACGAAATTGAAGCGCCCCTTCCGATGGCCCGATTTGTTTAGCCGAGGCCAAAGGACGGCTCTCCTTCTCGCGCTGCTGGCGTCACCGCCGGAGGATCGCAGTGCGTGCGCGTAAGCCGCGCGCTCGCCGGCGGAGTTGCCGCGGTTTCCGCGATCTCGCACACCGCCGCGCAGACCTCCGCCACTTGCTCCTCGCGCATCGAAGCGAAGAACGGAAGCGCCAGGCACGTTTCGGAAGCCGATTCGGTGTGCGGCAGCGCCCGCGCCGGAATCGAGGGTATGTCGCGAAAATAGGGCTGGCGGTGAATCGCGGGAAAATAGGCCTGGCTGGCGATCCCGCGCTCGCGCAAGCCTTGCATCAACGTGGCGCGCAACTCTTTCGCCGCCGCGCCCAGCGTGCGGATGACGTACACGAACCAGCTGCGCGCGCATCCGGGCCGCTCGCAAGGCAGCGCAATGTGCGGCATGCCGGCGAGCCCGCGCGCGTATCGCGAAGCCACCCGCCTGCGCGCCGCGAGCAGCTCCTCGATTCGTTCCAGTTGCGCCAGCCCCAGCGCGCAGTGCAATTCGCTGAGCCGGTAGTTGTAGCCAAGCTGCACGTGTTGCAGCCATGCCGCGCTTTCGTCGCGCCCCTGATTGCGCAAGCTGCGGCAAACCTCGGCCAGCCGCGCGTCGTTCGTGACGATCATGCCACCCTCGCCGGTGGTCATCTGCTTGTTGGGATAAAAGGCGAAGACGCCCGCATCGCCGAAGGTGCCCACGCGCTTTCCCCGGTAAGTGGCGCCGAGGGCCTCGCAGGAATCCTCGATCACGCGGAGATGAAGGGCCTGCGCCAACTCCATAATCGGGCCCATATCGCAGGGCAAACCGAAAACGTGCACCGGCAGGATGGCCTTCAGCACGCGGCCCGACGCGCGGTTCGTCAGCCGCCCGCCACGAAAAACGTAATCGCGCCCGATGGCCTCGCGGATTCTGTCGGGATCGAGGTTCAGTGTTGCCGCATCGATGTCCGCGAACGACGGCCGCGCGCCTTCGTACAGCAGGCAATTCGTGGATGCCACAAAGCTGAAGGAAGTGGTGAGGGCCTCGTCGCCCGCGCCGATTCCGAGCGCTTTCACGCAAAGATGCAGGGCGGATGTTCCGCTGTTCACCGCGACGGCGTAGCGCGTGCCCGCATAGGCGGCGAACTTCTCCTCGAATTCCTCCAGGCGCGGACCCAGGCTCAGCCGGCCGGAGCGCAAGACGGCGGTCACCAGCTCGATTTCGCGCGCGCCGATTTCCGGCTTGGAGAGCGGGATTCTCACGCGGCCCCCACAGGCTCAAGCGGCTGCGGCGCCCCATTCTGCGCGCCGGCGGTTTGTGAACGCGGCGATGCGGGGCGAAATTCAGGAATGCTTCTCTGGATGTAGTCCAGAAGCGCGTCGTGGTCTTCCCGCGCCAGAAGTGTTTCCATGTTCCGGATTTTCGCGAGCACGTCGTGCGACGACGGATTTTTCTCGCGGATGGCGAAAATGTGCGGGCATTCGGTGGGCGCGGCGTGCTCCCAGGCCTCCCACAGCTTTTCCTCGATCTTTTCGCCGGGCTTCAAGCCGGTGAATTCGATGCGCACGTCCTCGCCCGGCTTGAGCCCGGCGAACAACATCATGGTTCGCGCGAGCTCGTAAATGTTCACCGGCTCGCCCATGTCGAAGACGAAGGTTTCTCCGCCCGTCGACAGCGCGGCAGCGCGCAGGATCAGGTGCACCGCCTCGGGAATGGTCATGAAATAGCGCGTTGCGCGCGGGTCGCTCACGCGTACCGGGCCTCCTTTTTGCATCTGGTCCCAGAACAGGCGCAGGACGCTTCCCGTGCTCCCCGCCACGTTCCCGAAACGCACGTTCGAGAAGCGCGCGCCCGTTCGCGCGGCCAGTTCCTGGATGCACAGCTCGGTGAGCTTTTTCGAAGCGCCCATGTAATTCCGCGGGCTGACCGCTTTGTCCGTTGAGATGTTGACGAAACGCTGCGTCCCGCATTCCAGCGCGGCTTCCGCCAGGTTGCGGGTGCTCAGTACGTTGTTGCGTATCGCTTCGTGCGCGTGCAGCTCCAGCAGCCCGACGTGCTTGTGCGCTGCCGCATGGAAAACCAGCTCCGGCTTCTCGCGCGACATCATTTCGCGCAGGGAGGCTGCCTGCAGCAGGTCCATCAGCAGCGGCTTCGCGCGGTCCGCTCCCAATCGCTCGCGCGCTTCCAGATGCGCGTAAAACAGGCTGTTCTCCGAGTGGTCCAGCAGCAGCAGCTTGCGCGGGCGCGCGGCCGCGATCTGCCGGCACAGCTCCGACCCGATGCTCCCGCCCGCGCCGGTGACCAGCACCGTCTTGCCGCCCACCACCTTGCGCGTTTCGCCGGCGTCCAGCTCCAGCCCCTCGCGTTGCAGAAGGTCTTCGATCCGTGGCCGCCGAAAATCCCGCAGCGATGCCTTCCCGTTGACCAGCTCGGAGATGGATGGCAGCGTGCGCACCGGAACGTCCGACTCGCGGCAGGCGCTCAGGATGCACCGGTGTTGCGAAGGACTCGCACTGGGAATGCAGATCAGGATTTCGGCGGCCCGGTTTTCAGCGGCGATGCGCCGCATGTCCTTCGTTCCGCCCTCCACGCGCACACCGCAAATCGAGCGGCCCCACTTGCGCGGATCGTCATCCACGATGGCCACGGCCCGGCAGGATGGATTGGAAGCGACCTCCATCTCTTTCAGCACGGTCACCGCGGCGTCACCGGCGCCTACCACAATCACCGGCTTGCCCTCTCTTCGCGCCGCCGCGTTCCCCGCGCGCAACACGCGGGCGCCAAAATGCAGCCCCGACCAAAGCAGCGTGACGAACGCAAAGTCCATGAGGAAGACCGCTGGCGGAATCGAGGTGTGCCGGAACAACAAGGGCGTCGCCAACCAGCAAAGCACGCTCCCTGTCAGGGCCGCTTTGAGAATCGCGATCAGATCCAGAGAGCCGGCGTAACGCAGCGAACGTTGCTGCAGTTGTGTCCACAGCACGCCCATCAGCCGAAACAGGACGACCGCGCTGATCGAGCGCCGCAGAACTTCGGGCGCCCAGTTGCCTGCTCGCTCATGGGCAATGATGGCGATGGCCAGGCCATACGACAGAACCGCCAGCGCCAGATGCGCCGCGGCAAGGACCTGCGCTCTCGCTGTGCGTCCCAGGCTGGTCCAATCCGCCGCTGCTTCCGGCTCCAAGCCGTCGCCGAAGCTTTGGTTCCGAGTGGCCTCGCCAGAGGGCAGGGTAAGCATTAGTAGACACGTCTCCGTTCGTTTTGTAGTTGGCGGCGAGCGCACATTGCTCTCGCGCAGCCCTGGCCGCTACGGCTCTGGATGCGCAGGAGGTCGCAACCGGACGGAGGTACTCGCCTGACGTCCAGAGCCGTAGCCGGCCACTCGGATTCTGTCGGCGCCCGGAGCGGCCCGATGCCTTCGCGAAAACTGTCATCCTGGACTGAACGGCGCGCTATGCGGAGAGATCCCTCCGCGCTCGCGCCTCAGATGCTGCGGTAGATGGCCTCAGGAATCGGGAATTTCCGCTTGTTCAGAACCGCTCCAAGCACAGGAATCTGCGCTGTTTCGAAACTCAATTTCGCATTCCGCGCTGTCTCCCGCCGGGTGGTGTCGCAACCAACGACCAGAACGATGCCGTCGGTCCACTGGCCCAGCAGTACCGCGTCGGGATGAACATCCAGCGCCGGTGTATCCAGCAATACAAATTCGAATTCACTGCGCAGTTCCGTCAGCCGCTGCATCAATTTCTCCGTATGGAACGACCCGTTCAGCGCCTGTTTGGGCGCACCGGCGGGCACGAGCCAGAGCCTTCCTTCGATCACGCTACGCGTGAAATCGCTGGCCGCCCTTTCGCTCTGCAACAGCTCCAAAAAACCGGGCGCGCGGTCCACCTCGAATTGCGCGTGCAGCGATGGCCGGCGAACGTTGGCGTCCACCAGGCACACCCGTCCGGCATGCCCTCTGGCCAGCAATTCTGCCGTTCTGGCGCAGACCCAGCTCGCTCCCACCCCGCCATTCACGCCGCAGAAGGCGACGGTGCGCGCGTGCTCTCCGCCGTTTCCTGCCCGGAAAACGCTTTGCACGAGCTTCGCAATCTCATCGTCGCTGGAAGGTGTTCCTTGGATTCGCTTGCCGTTTTTCGCCGCCTGTTCCTCCGCCGGCGAAGCCGCTCGTGCAGGTATCCCATCGGGTTCAAAAAAGATTTCTGCGTGCCGGCTCATCGATCGCCTCTCTTCACTGCTTCAGCGTCTCCGCAGGTATCGCCGCCAGGACCTTTATCTCCAGATAGCGGCCCAATTCGTCCGGCGTTCGGAACAGAGGATCGAGCCGGTCCGCCGCGTAGGCGCCGCCTAGACTTGCTGCGCCGGCTCCGAAGAATCCGAGCGCCAGAATCCAGGCCCAGCTGCGGACGGGAAACGCGGGCGCTGTCGCCGCTTCGGCGACGCTGACGTTCACAATCCGCTTTTCATCCAGCAGTTCCGAGATGCGCGCCTCCTCCCGTTTCCGCTGATATAGGGTGTAGTTCTCTTCCGCCGCCTTCGCCTCGCGCGCCAGGTTCGCCTGCTTTCCGCTTTCCCGGTCGATTCTCATGGCCGCCGCCTGCGATCCACGGATGGCGCGTTCGATCGATCCGGCCTCCGCTTCCAGCGCGGCGCGGTCCGTCTGCGCCTTGGTCATTTCCGTGGCGATCCAGTCCTGCGCCGGTGTCCGGTCGGTGGTGATTTCTTCGACGGGCCTTTTCTGCGCCTCCGCCAGCGCCCGGCTCGCGTCCGCGATCTGCGTCTCGGTTTCCCGCACCAACGGATAATCGGGGGCGTACTTGGTCAGCATTTCGCTGCGCTTCAATTCCAGCGACAGCAGCGTGCTGTTCAACGCCGCCAGCAATTGCGCGTTGTCGGTCCTCTTCATCAGCGTGGTTTGCCGCTCGGGTGACGCGTTCTGCAGCGTCTTCAACTCGTCCACGCGTTCCTGCGCCGCGCGGATTCCGGCGCGGTCCTGGTCCAGTTGCGTTTGCAGCCGGCTGACCTCTTGCAGCGCAAGCTGCTTCTGCGCGTCCGGGTCGATCAAACCCTTCTCCGCGTCGAAACGCTGCAGCCGGGCCTCGCGCGTCGCGAGTTCCTGGCGATACCGCTCGGCTTCGCGCTCGAAGAATTGGAACGCTCCCGCCGGCCGGTGCACTTCGGCGTGCTTTTGCCGGTACAGCGCGGCCAGCGTCTGCAGGACTCGCGCGGAAAGCTGCGGATCGGGCGAGCGGTAGGTCACGCGGATCAGGCTGGTCTTGTTCAGCGGTTCGGCCACGATCCGGTTTTCGAGCGCCTCGACAGCCCGCGCCATCTCCCGTTCCCGCATCTGCTGCGCCCCCTGCCGCGCATCCCATTTCGCGCGAAGACTGCCCCAGAACCCGCTCGGGGATGCATCCAGATGGCAGGCCGCCGCGACTTGCTCAAGCAGGTCCCGGCTTTTCAGCAGCTCCACCTCGGAATTCAAATCCTGTTCCGTTACCGAGGGCGCCTGGCTGCTCACGATGCGCGTATCCCGCTCCGGCGTCACGACCTCCTCGGCGCGGTCGCGGTTCACTAGAATTTTCATTTCCGCTTCGTACTGCGCCGGAATCAGCAGCGCCGCCAGCACCGCTCCGCCCAGGATTCCGCCGAACAGCGCCAGCGCCAGCCGCCTCTGCCGGAACACGGGAGCGACTGCATCGCGCACGGTCAGCGCTCCAGACTTCGAATCCGTCTTCCGCTGTATCGTAAAACCGTTCATGCCAATTCCCGTGGACTCTCACCGGTACAGTTGATAGTAGGTCCCCACTCCGTAGGCCGGAATCAGTCTCTTGATTTTGGAGATCGCGTTTTGCGGGACGAAGAGCATGTCCCCGCTGCGAATCTCGGGGTCTTCGGCGACGTCATGCCCCCGCAAGATCCGTTTCAAATTCAGGCCTTTGACCTCGAACCAGTCGTTGTTCACGCGCCGGAACAGCAGGACCTGCGAATGTTTGGCGTCCTGATTGAAACCGCCCGCCATGGCGATCGCCTCGGTGGCTGTGGTGTAACCTCGCAGATCGTACTTCCCTGGCTGGCGCACCTGCCCGCCCACGATGAAATACGGCTCATTGAATTTCTTCAGTTCCACCGTGACGATCGGGTCGTGCAGCACCTTCGCGTAAGCCGCGCGCACCTTCTCCACAGCTTCCTGGGTCGTCAAGTCGCCCAGCGCTACATCGCCCACCACTGTCAGCGTGGCCACGCCATCCGGCTGAATTGTTACCGTCTGGTTGAACTCCGGCGTCAGGGGAAAAGTGAGGGCGACAACATCCGCCGCACAAAGGCGATAGCGCGTGTCGCGGTGCTGCAGGGCCGGGCCGGCCATGGACTTGCCCGCGATGTCGCGATCCGGCACTCCTCGACCCGGCTGTTGTCGTGCGCCGGCTGTCACTCCTGCTAGCAGACAAGTCACGGTCACAATTGCCAGGCGTGCGGGCCAGCGAAACTTTGCGGCACGGTTCATCGATTGAATAACCCCGCGCGCTTGTTCTCCACGGCAAACCCGCTCCCGTCTGAAGAGGACCCCGTCTCCACCCGCAGAACCGATCCCTCCGCCCGCAGCCACGCGAAGCGGCGCCCGCGGTTGCGCCCTGGAACATTGAGAGTCATTTCGACCTTGGTTCCGCAAGGAGGGCAATCTTCGGCCACCACAAACGCGCTCCGAACGCTCAGGTCGCGTGTGCACCCAATCGCCCGTCTATCTATGCCCCGTTCGCACCAGCGGAAAGTCACTGGAATTCGCAGCGGGTATCGAACGGAGGTTCGTTGCTCGTGGTGTGAACTCTGCTCTCGGGCACTGCGCGTTCGTCTCACGACCTGCATGGCGGGAACAGAACGATGGGACATTTGCTGCTCTCTTCCGCAGAGAACCTATTCTCTGTGGCTCGATTGCACAAGAAGCAGAAAGTCTCTAGAAGCCATCTCATAAATGCCTCAGGAGGATCACAGCGCAAGCCAGGTGAACCATCCCGAGGAAATTCTCTGGGTAATATTCCCAGCGAATGACGATGCGACGATAGTTATGGAGCCA
>Ga0075272_1000010_pt1 | contig 79356 bp, 60 predicted proteins | sample SF_Rice_5C_0N_40_FD_69776 | JGI IMG/M metagenome (GOLD analysis project Ga0075272, IMG submission 69776) | Rice paddy soil microbial communities from Twitchell Island, California, USA - SF_Rice_5C_0N_404 | ecosystem: Environmental > Terrestrial > Soil > Paddy field/soil | place: USA: Twitchell... | reverse complement strand
AGCGTCACCAGCGTCCCCATGCGCGCGCCCTGCTCGACAATCGCTTGCGCGCCGACGCCGACCCGCACCGTGCCGTTGCGCGTATGCAGCAGCGCTTCCTTGTTCTCCACCGGTTCGATGTCGTCTCCCGCGATATCGATGGCCGAGCGGATCGAATGCCCGGCGGGGAAAATTTCGCTCACTTTCTTCCCCCGCAATTCGTCCGGCGATTCGCCCAGGAAATTCCGCACCGAAGGGCTGACCAGCACCGCGCGGCCGTCCGCGCTGAACAGCAGCAGGCCGTCTTCCAGCCCGCTCATCACCTGGTCCAGGTTTTCGCGCAAGGTGCTGAAAATTTCGCGGACGTCGCGCAATTGTTTGCCGATCCCCGCGATTTTCGTGCTCACCACGCCCAATTCGTCGCCCTGGCCCACCACCGGCTCGGCATCGAAGTGCCCGGCCGAGATGCGGTCCAATTGCTTGGAGATGCGCTCGACGGGCGCCAGCGAGAACCGGCTGACCACGAAGGCGAGCAACGTAGACAGCAGCACGGCTCCCAGCGCCCAATACCCGGCGGAAATCAGCGCGGGCGAAATTTCGTCGCGGATCAGCGCCGAGGAAAGCCCGATATGAACGGAGCCGAACGGGCTGCGGTTCACGTCGAACGCCACAGAAGCCTCGTAGGTCATCTCGGGACCGAAAAGCTGCCGCAGTTGCTGGAAAAACCCGGCGTTGGCCAGCGAGTCGATGCTCGGCCGCCACGGCAGAGTTTGCCCGCGCAGTATCGGACGGCTCGAGGAGATGACCACCCCGTCGTTGTCCGTGATGGTGATCTCCAAAATGCTGGGATCGAAGCCCAGGTCCGACTCGATCAGCGAATTCAGCGTGCTGCTGTTGTCGAAGGCAGTCTGCAGGTAACTGCGCAGGTCGGTTGGATTGGTGGGCGGGAGTTCTCCGCTTTCGTTCGCTTCACTGACGGCCGTGCTGCACGCGCGCAAAATCTGCTGCGCTACGAAATCCGCATTGCGGGAAGCCTGGCGCAGCGTCTGCCGCGTCAGACGCGCGAGGTACAGCCCGGAAACGACCGCAACCACCGCGAAGACCAGCAGCGAGGCCGCAAGGGTGAACCTAGTTTTCAGGCTGAGACGCACGTTTCCGCCCCGCCTCGTAATCTTTGAGTTTGTTGTGCAGCGTCTTCAGGCTGATGCCCAGCAGTTCGGCGGCGCGCGTCTTGTTCTGACTGGTCGCCGCAAGCGTTTGCAGGATCAATTCGCGCTCGGCGTCTTCCACCGTCGTTCCCACCGGAAAACGAAGGCCGCTCAGACTGCTGGTCGTCACGGCGGGAGCATGGCCAAAGTCGGACGGCAGGTGCGAGCGCGTAATCACGCCGCGGTCCGAAGCGATGGCGGCGCGTTCCAGAACATTGCGCAGTTCGCGCACGTTGCCGGGCCAGGGGTAGGAGCGGAACAACTCCATGACGTCCGCGCCCACGCTGGTCACCTTCTTGCCGTGCTTCTCGGAGATTTCCGTCAGCAGATGATCGATCAGGATGGACAGATCGTCCTTGTGCTCGCGCAGCGGCGGCAGATGAATGTGGAAAACGTTCAGGCGGAAATAAAGGTCCTGGCGCAGGTGGCCGTCCGCCACCGCCTGTTCCGGATTCTTGTTGGTGGCCGCCAGCACGCGCACGTCCACCGGCGTCTCCACCTTGCTCCCCAGCCGGCGGACCTTGCGATCCTCCAGAACGCGCAGCAATTTGGCCTGGGTTTGCGCCGGCATTTCGCCGATTTCGTCCAGCAGCAGCGTGCCGCCGTCGGCCAGCTCGAAGCAGCCGATTCGCCGTTCCGCCGCTCCGGTGAACGCGCCTCGCTCGTGCCCGAAAATCTCGCTTTCCATCAGGGATTCGGGGATGGCCGAACAGTTGATGGCCACGAAGGGGCGGTCTGCCCGCGGCGATAGCATGTGGATCGACCGCGCCACCATTTCCTTGCCCGAGCCCGTTTCCCCGGTGATCAGCACGGACGCCGTCGAGGGCGCCGCCATCTCCACCTGCCGCATCAGGTCCTGCATGATCGGCGACGATCCGACCAGCGTTCCCAGTTTCCCCGCTTCGCGAAGCTGGCGCGTCAGCGCTGCCACCGCCCGCTGATCGCGCGCCCGCCCCAGCGCCCGGTCGAACAGAGCCCGCAGAACCGGCGGCTTGAGCGGCTTTTCGATGTACCAGAACGCCCCGGCTTCGATGGCTTGCACCACGCGTTCATCGCTGCCACGCCCGGTAATGATGATCACCGGAACGTGCTGCACGTCGTCTCCCAGTTGGCGCAGCAAGTCCAGCCCGTTCATTCCCGGCAGCTCGACGTCCGCCAGAACCACGCTGGGATGGAATTCGCCGAATTTGGCCAGCGCCTCTTCTCCGGACGCCACGCCCAATACTTCGCAATTCCAGCGGTGGAGCAGCGCCTCGTAGCCCTTCCGCGCGTTTTCTTCGTCTTCGACGATCAGAATGCGGTGCTGCTCTTGGTCGTTAGCTGGCATGAAATGGCTCTAGCTCTATACGAAATCAAATCTAACAGTAGTAGCCCGGAAATGCCAACGCACCGGTGGGACCGTTGCTCTTGCAGTGCAGCGTTGGGTAGATATAATCGCGCCATGCCGGACCCTTCCACGGACGTGGCCGCAAACAAACGCCCGGTCTCCGTAGTGGTGCTCGCTTGCTTGTACATCGGTGTCGGCGCGGCCGGCTTCATCTTCCATTTCCACGACTCACTGGCATCGCCGCAATCCGGCGTATGGATCGAACTCACCGAAGCGCTGGCGGTGATTGCCGGGGCATTCATGCTTCGCCGCCAGAACTGGGCGCGTTGGCTCGCCGTCGCCTGGATCGCATTCCATGTCGTCCTGAGTGCCTTTGGCCGGCTCACGGGAGTGGCAATCCATGCCGTCTTCCTTGCCATCATTGCGTGGCTTCTCTTTCGTCCCGGCGCGGCGCGCTATTTCCGCCGCATACCCGTCCAGCTCTAGATCTGCTCTTGTTCTTCCTGTGATTCCGCTGCAAGCCGCTGACCGCTCCCTCAAGGCCCGCAATGACTCGACAGGACGCGGGTGCCCTACCGTCGCGTTTTTCGCGAACGGTGGGTCTTTCCTTTCTCCGTGTCCTCTCTCTGTCCTCGGTGTGCTCGGTGGTAAATCTTTTCGTCCGCGCATTTCTCCGCGAACTCTGCTCGTAGATGTTCGTCTTCTAGACTGGCGGGGTCGCCGTTTTCCGCGGCGGATTGAAGAAGGGAAGTGGCACAACCTTGGCCCGCGCCTTGTGCCGCACCGCTTCCACCGTGATTTCGACTTGCAGCTCTGTTCCCGGCGCCGCATGGTGACGCTCCAGGCTGGCCAGCGCGATCATTTTCTTCAACGTGGGCGACCACGTGGTCGACGTGGCTTTGCCAATCTGCAAGCCTCCGCGATACACCGGGACGGCCACGCGCGAGGCTGTGCTCGGCACTTGCGGCGCCAGCCCGGCTGCGTCGTAGAGACGCTCGATGTCGTCCCAGTTGATTTCCAGGCCCATCAGCAGGCGTTTCGGGCCGCGCCGGTTTTCTTCTTCCAGCGCCGCACGCCCCACGAAATGCTCTTTTTTCAGATCAACCAAACGCCCCAGCCCGATTTCGTACGGCGAATACTTTTGCGTCTCAATCAGCGCTTTCTTGCTGCTGAAATAATCGACTTCGATCAGGATCAGTCCGGCCTCGATGCGCGCCACATCCAGCGCCAGCATTCCTGTGGCGTGCAGGTCGAATGGCTCGCCGTGCTGGAACAGAGCATCCCACACGCGCGGCGCGTCGTCCCACGGAATCCAGATTTCGTAGCCCAGGTCGCCCGTATAACCGGTGCGCGAAATGTCGACCTCAATTCCCGCAATGCGCCCGTGCGTCAGGCGGAAATACTTCAGATTCGCAATGTCGGCTTCCGCGGCTTGCATCAGCAGCTTCGCCGACGTGGGGCCCTGCAGCGCAAGCGCCGCAACTTGATCCGAGATGTCCTCGATTTTCACCTCAAGCCCCAGCGCGTTTTCGTGGAACCACCGGAAACTCGGATCGGCCGACGTCCAGCGATAAAGATTCTCATCCAGGCGGGAGATCGTACCGTCGTCGATCACTTGGCCCTGCTCGTCGCACCAGCAGCAGTAAATCACCTGGCCTACCGCCACTTTGCGAATGTCGCGCGCGATCACCCGGTTGACGAACTTCGTCGCCTCCCGCCCGCTGATCCGGTACTTGTACAGCGGCGTCACGTCGATCAGCGCCGCTGCGTTGCGGATCGCGTTGTACTCGTGCTCGTGGTGCGTCTCGTATACGCTCACCGCGTAGTACCCGGACCACTCCCGGTAATTCAGGCTCTCGCAGAGCCGCAGCGTCCGCTCATGCACCGCCGTCCCAATCGGCATGGTTCACCCATCCTGCGTGGCAATCAATCTTGAAGCGCCGCGATTATAGTGCCCGCCAGAAGCTATCAGCAAGGCAGACGGCGAGAAAACACGCGTTAACTTGCCTTTTTCGTTGGGGGTCTGCGCGGCGATGTCTCTAGCAGCACGACGTTGTACCCCTCCGGATCGTGCAGCGCCGCCCAAGCTGGCCGTTTGCCTTCACCCCGCAACTCCTTCCCTACGACGCGATCCTCGCCAATCCGCCGGATCGCCTCGGCAAGATTGGACACCTCCAGAAAAACTACGGCCTTGTCCCGCGAAGGGTAGGATTCAACGCCTTTGCGTTCCAGGCAAACGAAAATCTCACCCGCGTCGAATCGCGCGTGGTGCCCCGGCTGCTCGTCCAGCAAATTGAGGCCAAGCTTTTTGCCATAGAATTCCTTCGCTTTTTGAAGATCGTCGAAGTACAGCTCGATTCCCACGATTCGCGCTCGGAGTTTATCCCCCATGCCGGTCCTCCCTCCGGAATTATGACTTGCGGAGCGGGCAGTTTTGAAGCGGCTGTTATTCCTGCGCTTCTTCTTGCCGCTGCCCCTCGCCCTTTGTAAAATGCGTCGGCCCATGGCTCAGCGCTACGATGCGGTGGTAATCGGCGGAGGCCACAACGGCCTGGTGAACGCGGCCTATCTCGCGCGCGCCGGCAGAAAGGTTGTCGTCCTCGAACGCCGCCACGTCCTGGGCGGCGCCGCCGTCACCGAAGAGATCATTCCCGGCTTTAAATTTTCCGTTTTCTCCTACGTCGTCTCGCTGCTGCGCCCCGAAATCATTCGCGATTTGGACTTGCCGCGCCACGGCCTGGAAATTCTTCCGCTCGACGGCACGTTCACGCCCATGCCCAATGGCGATTATCTCTGGCGCGTGAACGATCACGCCAAAACGCGCCGCGAACTCGAGCGCCACTCGAAGCTCGACGCCGAGGCCTACGAAGAATTCGGCAAGGAAATGGTGCAGATGTGCCGTTTCGTCAAGCCCATTCTCGCCATGATCCCGCCCGACCCGGCCTCCCTCGATCCGCGCGGTTTGAAGAAACTTGCGTTTCTCGGCAAGCGCTTCCAGGCCCTTTCGGCGGAGGACAAATACAACCTCGTTCAACTCATGACCATGAGCGCGGCCGATTTCCTCGATCAGTGGTTCGAGACGGACGTGCTCAAGGCCACCATGTCCGCCTCGGGAATTATCGGCACCTTCCTTGGCATCCGCTCGCCGGGCACTGCTTACGTTTTGCTGCATCACTACATGGGCGAAATCGACGGCGCGTTTCGTTCCTGGGGATTCGCACGCGGCGGAACGGGAGCAATCTCGAACGCCATTGCCGGCGCCGCGCGCGAAGCGGGCGCGGAAATTCGCACGCAAGCCCCTGTCGCCAAGATCCTGCTGAAAAACGGCGCCGCGCGTGGCGTCGCGCTCGAAAGCGGCGAAGAAATTCACGCCGATATCGTTTCTTCCAGCGTCGATCCGCGCCTCACCTTCCTGAAATTCATCGATGCGCCCGAATTGCCCGCCGATTTTGTCGAGGAAGTGCAGCGCTACAAATTCCGCGGGTCGTCCGGCAAAGTGAATCTCGCTCTCGACGCACTCCCCGATTTCACTTGCCTCCCCGGAACGGGCCGCCACTTGCGCGGCGCTGTTTCCATCTCGCCTTCCATGGATTACATGGAGCGCGCCTACGACCAGGCCAAGTACGGCGAATTCTCGCGCCGCCCGTACGTCGATATCGTCATTCCCACGCTGACCGATCCGTCGCTGGCGCCGCCGGGGAAGCACATCATGTCCTGCTTCGTGCAGTACGCGCCGTACAAATTGAGCGGCGGCAGTTGGGACGAGCAGCGCGAAGCGTTCGGCGATACCGTTGTCGATACCATCGCCCAATACGCGCCGAACCTCAAGCCGATCATCCTCGGTCGCCAGGTCATGACGCCGCTCGATATCGAGCGCTCCATCGGCCTGAGCGAAGGCAATATCTTTCAAGGCGAGCTGTCTCTCGAACAGCTTTTCTTTTTGCGACCCGTCGCGGGATGGGCGCGCTATCGCACACCGGTCGACCGCCTGTATATGTGCGGCTCGGCGACGCATCCCGGCGGAGGAATCATGGGCGCGCCGGGACGTCTCGCTGCGCTGGAAATCCTGAAAGAAAAGGTCAAGCACTGAACATGGCCGCTTCGCGCGACATCGTGATCATCGGAGGCGGGCACAACGCGCTCGTCACCGCCTTCTATCTCGCGCGCAAGGGCCTCAAGCCGCTGGTCCTCGAACGCCGGCCCATCGTGGGCGGCGCCGCGGTCACCGAGGAATTTCATCCCGGTTTCCGCTGTTCGACGCTCGCCCATGCGGGCGGCCCTCCGCTGCCTTCGGTCGTTGCTGACATGCAGCTCGCGCGCTGTGGCCTCCAAAAACTCGAATCGCCTGTGCGCATTTTCGCCCCAACCCTGGACGCGGGCGCGCTCACCCTCTACACCGACGCGAAATGTTCGGCCGAAGAAATCAAGAAATTCTCTCCCCAAGACGCGGCAGGTTACCTCGAATTGCAGGAAGCCCTCGCGCGCGCCGCCACCATTCTCGCTCCGCTGCTCGAATTCACACCGCCCGACCTCGACAAGCCGTCCGGCCGCGACGCGTGGAAAGCGCTGCAACTCGGCCGCAAGTTTCGCCGCCTGGGAAAGAAAGAAATGGTGCGCCTGCTGCGCTGGGGACCCATGGCGGTCGCCGATTTCGTCGCCGAATTCTTCGAGACCGATCTGCTTCGCGCTGCCGTAGCGGCGCGCGGAATTTTCGGCGCCGCTCTCGGACCGTGGTCCGCGGGCTCAACCGCGCTGCTCCTGCTTCGCGCTGCCGCTGATCCCTATCCGGTCGGCAATTCCGCGATGCCGCGCGGCGGTATGGGCGCGCTCACTGCGTCAATGGTGTCCGCCGCGAAGCAAGCCGGCGCCGAGATTCGCACCGGCGCGGAAGTCGCGCAAATTATCGTGAAGAACGGCGCCGCGGTTGGCGTCGCGCTCGCCAGCGGAGAGGAAATCGCCGCGCAGACGGTCGTCTCCGGCGCTGACCCGCGCCGCACGTTTCTTGGCCTGCTCGATCCCGTGCATCTGCCGCCCAGCTTCGTTGTGAAGATGCAGCACTATCGGTCCAGCGGCACCATGGCCAAGCTGAACCTCGCTCTCGACGCGCTGCCCACGTTCACTGCCCTGAAAAACTCGCCGGACGGCACGCGTTCGCTCGCTGGACGCATCCACATTGGCCCCGGCATCGATTATCTCGAACGCGCCTTCGATCATTCCAAGTACGGCGAATTCTCATCAGAGCCCTACTTGGACATAATGATCCCCACTCTTCTCGATCCGTCGCTTGCGCCGTCCGGCAAGCACGTGATGTCTATCTGCGCGCAGTTCGCGCCATTCCATCTGCGGCAAAGTGATTGGTCCGAGCAACGCGATGCGCTTCGCGATGCGATCATCCGCGCGCTCGCCCAATACGCGCCCGATCTGCCCTCCACGATTCTCGCGGCGCAGATGATTACTCCCGCCGACCTCGAATCGGCATTCGGCCTCACCGGCGGCCATCCCTTTCATGGCGAGCTGGCCCTCGACCAGATCTTCACCATGCGCCCACTGCTCGGTTGGGCCCGCTGTCGTACGCCCCTGCGCGGCCTGTATCTCTGCTCCAGCGGAACGCATCCGGGCAACGGCATTACCGGCGCTTCCGGCGCCAACGCTGCCCGCGAAATCCTGAAAGACCTGCGCCGCTGACGCCGGCCGGCGACTCCAGCCTTTTTTCGCCGTCTTCGCGGCCGGGCGCATTGCCTTCTTACGTACCTCCTTGGACACAGGCGCACGGCGAACGCCTCGAGTTCGCCTACACTCAAAGGAGCATTCGGCCCCGGCCCGAAAAGGTGCTCGTCCAGGCAGGCGCGTGATTCACGATTCCGAGCTTCGCAACATGCAAAAGCGCCGGCGCAGTCGCCGCATACGCGCGCGTGTGCGCATCTGCGTGCGCATACAGATGCGCCACAAAGAGACCGTCAGCGAGGAAACGGATTCGCTGGTGGTCAACGCGCATGGTGCGCTCATCCTGCTTTCCTCGCCAGTTACCAGAGACCAGTTCGTCACCGTCGTGAATCCCAAGACCAAACAGGAACTCCTCGCCCGCGTCACCGCCATCGGAACGCGCTTCATGGGCAAAGCGCAGATCGGCATCGAATTCATCCGCCCCGCCCCGGAATTCTGGGGCATTTCGCCCTGGCCGGAAGACTGGCAAAAGTCCGCCTCCGCCGCATTGACCCAAGCCTGAATTGTTCAAATCGTTGCGACGCCTTGAATTCGCGCTCCTGTAACTCGCGTTGCCCGGGATTCGCCGGCAGCCGCGGCTTGTTCGCTCGTCTTCCGGGCGATACAATCGAAATTCATGTCTGCGCATCTGATGACCCGAAAGGAAGCCTCGCGATGACATCGACAGCCACCACGCCTCATACGGGCGAATTCCGCAACGAACCCTTTATCGACTTCAGCAGGCCGGAAAATCGCCAGGCCATGGAACAGGCGCTCGACAGTGTCAAAGCTGGTTTCGGCCGCGAATATCCGCTTTGGATTGCCGGCGAGAAGCTCTTCACCGATCAAAAGACGAAGTCGTTCAATCCCTCGCATCCGCAGGAAGTTATCGCAGTTTTCCAGAAGGCCACCGTCGAAATGGCCAACCGCGCCATCGACGCTGCGAACGCCGCATTCGACAGCTGGAAGCGCGTCCCCGCCGCCGAGCGCGTCGAGGCGATCTATCGCGTGGGCGATCTTTTGCGCAAGCGCCGCTTCGAGCTGGACGCTTTGCTGGTCTATGAAATTGGCAAGAGCTGGCCCGAAGCCGACGCGGATATCGCCGAACTGATCGATTTCTGCGAATTTTATGGCCGCGAAGCCCTGCGTCTCTCCGAGCCCCAGAAGCTTTCCCCGGTGCGCGGCGAAACGAATTACCTGCAGTACATCCCGCTGGGCGTAGGCGTCGTGATTCCCCCGTGGAATTTTGCCGCCGCCATCATGGGCGGCATGACCATCGCCTCCATCGTTACCGGCAACACGGTCGTGCTCAAGCCTTCCAGCGATTCACCTGCCATCGCCGCGCAGTTCGTCGACATTCTCGGGGAAGCCGGCATTCCCCGCGACGTCGTCAGCTTTGTCACCGGTCCCGGCAGCACGGTGGGCGAGGCGCTGGTTACCCATCCCCGGACGCGCTTCATCGCCTTCACCGGCTCGAAGGAAGCGGGCCTGCGCATCGGCGAGCAGGCGGCCAAGACGCAGCCCGGCCAGGTTTGGATCAAGCGCACCGTCCTCGAAATGGGCGGCAAGGACGCCATCATCGTCGATGACGAAGCCGACATCGCCTCCGCTGCCGAAGGCGTCGCGCAGTCCGCCTTCGGCTACCAGGGACAGAAGTGCTCCGCCTGCTCCCGCGCCATCGTGGTGGAAAGCGTGTACGACGATTTTCTCTCGAAGCTTCTCGAGCGCGTCAAGCAGATCAAAGTCGGCCCCACCGAAGATCCCTCGAACTACATGGGCCCGGTCATCAACGAGGCGGCCATGAAGACGATCCTCGGCTACATCGATACCGGGAAGAAGGAAGGGCGTCTGGTCGTCGGCGGCAACAAAGCGGACGGCGATGGCTACTTCGTCGAGCCCACTGTGATCGCCGATGTTCCGCCGAAGGCCCGCATCTTCCGCGAAGAAATTTTCGGTCCCGTTCTTGCCGTCACCAAAGCCAAGGATTTCGATGAGGCTTTGAAATTTGCGAACGAGAGCGAGTTCGGGCTAACCGGCGCCGTCTACACCCAGAATCCTGACAAGGTTGAGCGCGCCGAAGAAGAATTCCATGTCGGCAATCTCTACGTGAACCGCAAGTGCACCGGCGCGCTGGTCGGCGCGCATCCCTTCGGCGGCTTCAATATGTCCGGCACGGACTCCAAGTCCGGCGGCCACGATTACCTGCTGCTCTTCCTGCAGGCCAAGACCGTCTCCGAAAAAGTCGCCGCTCGCAAGTAGCCATCAGCGCCGTTCAATAGCTAACCGGCGCGCGCCTCTCGCCGGGTTTCCCGGTGCTTGCCTTGCCGCGGTGCTCCAAGGCTCGCCCAGCGCCGGAGGCGCGATTGTATTTAGGCCGGCATGGAGCGAAGCGCAGTGCCGGTACACGAAAGCCAAATCATGATCAGGAGTCCCGGAGGGACGGTTGAAGCTCGCGCTATGTTGCCGCGCTACTCGCTTGTCCGCTCGCTTGCGCCGCCGGTTTCATCCGGAATCCCCACCTCAAAATCACGTACGCCACCGGCCCCGTCGCCAGCAGCCATGGCGCCCAGCGGAACACAAACGGCTCGCTGTAGTACACCTTCACCGCACACAGCAGCGCCGGAAAAATCACGATGTACAGAATGCCGCCGAGCCCGCCCGGAATCCGGAACTGCCGCGGCGCGTTCGGCGCCTTTGCTCGCATGCGCCACGCCGCAGAAACCGTCAGCAGGGAAGTCGCAATCCGCGTCCAAATGTAGATATTCACCAGATCCTCGACCCGATACTTCGCCAGAACGCAGTACACCACCGCCGAAATCGCAATCGCTCGCGTCGGCGTCCCAAAGCGGGATAGCTTTCCCAGCCATGCCGGAAGATAACCGTCCTCCGCCATTGTTGCGGGAATGCGCGTGGTGTACAGAATGGTGCTGTTGGAAAGCGACAGCACCCCGATCAGCGACGCGATCAGCATCGCCGCGCCCAGCGCTTCGCCTCCCACCAGCCGCGACGCCGTCACGATGTAACCCGTCTCCCACTGCCGCCAGTTGCCCAGCACCGCCAGCGCCAGCGCCGGCGGCACGATGTACGTCAGGATGATCATTGGCGTGTTCCAGCCCAGGACGCGCACAAGATCGCGCTGCGGCTCTTTCATCTCGCCCGTCACGCTGGAAAGCTGTTCGTACCCCGCGTAATTCCACATGGCCAGCGCCAGCCCTTCGCCGAACACGCTGGCGAACGCCTTTCCCGGCGGGGTCAGCGGCACCATTGGATTGTGTTGCCAGTGCGGCAGCGAAACGATGCACAGCCACGCCACCGGAATCAGGATTCCGATCAGCAGCGCCACCGCGATCCACCCCGCCACTTGAATTCCGCGCGCGTTCAGGTACGCCAGCAGGCACAGCACGATGCACGCACCCGCCCATTTGGCGTACCCGTGCAGCCAGGGTACGTAGTCCGCGATGTAATCCATGGCCATCACGCCGTACAGCGCGTTCAGCAGGAACGTTCCCGTCCAGTTCCACCAGCCGCACTGAAACCCCCAGAAATCGCCGAAGGCGGCGCGGCTCCAGCGGTAGAACCCGCCCTGCACGGGCAACATGCTGTTCAGTTCCGCCGACGCGAAGGCGATTGGGACGCACCAGAAGAAGGGCACGATCGCGAGAAACAGGATGGCCATGCCCGGCCCGGCGCTCTTGAAAATCACTTCGTAGCCGAACGGCCCGCCCGCCGTGTAGCCGTAGAACACCGCCAGCAGCGGGATGAACCCGATCTGCCGCAGCTGTGCCGCGGCCGCTTGCTGTGTTTTTACGGCGTTGCTGGGTGCGTTGCCCATTTAGGTAGGGAGGCCGATGATAGGAGACCGCCCCGGGCAATTCAACCAGGATGTTTCCCCGCTCGTTGCTTATATCCCGCCGTCCAGCACCTACCGCGTTCCTTGCCAGTTCGCAGGCCGTAATTCGGAGCGCAAATGGAGGCTGCAAAACAAAATCTTCGTTCTGGACTTGTGATTCCGGCCCGCTCTTAACACGCTGCCCAGAACCTACCGTGTCCCTCGCCGGTTCGCAGGCCGCAATTCGGAGAGCAAATGGAGGCTGCAAAATAAAATCCTTTTCGCTTGCCTGCCGTGCTCGTTAGACCGCGCTAGCTGGACGCCGAATCAGAGTAGATGAACGTCGAAGAGATGCGCGCCAAAGGCATCGCGCCTCACGAACAGCCCGATCCCGTGCAATTCATTTCCGTCCCGCTGATACTGCGCGCCATTCAACTGGTCGTCGAAAATGTATTGCTTCGACGCCGAAACGCGCTCGCCCAGCGGGATGCGCCCCTGCGACGCGCCGCCGGAAAGATTTGTCACGATGATTTTCCACGCCGTATCCGACCGCCACTCGTACGCAATCAGATTCCCGGAAGTCGCATCGCCCTCCGCCGTCACCTCCAGCAGCGCCCAGGCCCCCGTGTGGAACGCGTCTTCGTTCGTGACGTGCAGAATTTTCCCGAAGAACGCCACCACCGCCGGGTCCGGCTCTTCCGCCGCGGCGCGCCGCAACTGGATCGGAAGGAAAATTTTTCGTCCCTCGAGTTCGCCCTGGTGATAGAAACGCATCCCCGGCACCGTGGACATCAGCGTTCCCAGAGCTTGCAAGCGCGCCCCGCCAAACGTCACGGCGCAGCGCGGCTCATCGTGATTCTCCATGAACCGCGCGAACCGGCTCTGTGTCGACATCGGCACGCCCAGCCGCGAGCGCACCCCGCCCAGATTCAAATCGCGCACCGCGTCGTACAGGTCCTTGTCGTACACGAACGAGAATCCCAGGTTCAGCAGACGCGCTTCCGTGCCCCAGTACGCCTCGGCCAGCAGGACCAGATCCGGCGCCGTTTTCTTGGCTTCGGTCCAGAACTCTGTTTCCGGCGCCGTCATCCCCGCGGGAAGGAACGTCGACCACAGCCGCGCGAAAATATCATTCAATTGCAGCATGGCCATGTCGCAGCGCACGCCGTCGCAATGCCTCGCGATCGTCTGCAAGTCCGCCAGATGCGCCGCGCGCATTCCTGGGTGAAAATGATTCAGCTGCAGCGTGTCCTGCCACGGCGGAAAATACGGGTCGCGCCCCCGCGCCAGGAAAACCGTTCCTGTCTTCGCCTCGACGCGATAAAAGCTCGCCGGGTCCTTGTCGAAATCCTGCTGCGTCCCCTGCACGTAAAACTCGGGATGCTGCCGCGCCCAGGGATGATCGAGCGCCGTGTGGTTCCCCACAAAATCGAGGAAAAGCGCCATGCCTCGCGCGTGCAGCTTTTTCCGCACGCTGTCCACGTCGCGCCACGCCCCGATGCGCGGGTCAGGCTTGTACGCTGGCACGGAATAGGGTGACCCGACCACATCCTCCGGCCGCCAGTCCGGCAGGGCAGTGGCATACTGCTTCGCGCTCCCCGGCTCCAGCGCCAGTTGACGCGCGGCCGCGCTGCGCTGATAGATTCCCATCAGCCACACCACATCGAATCCGCGCTCCCGCAGCGCGTCCCATTCCTGCTCGGGAACGTCGCCCAGCTTGACCTCGCGTCCCAGCCGCGCCGACAGCTCTTCCAGCCACGCCCACGTGTTGATCTCGTACAAATGCGGATTGGCCCGCAGCACTAGCGGTGCAGCGTTTGCGGATCGTCTTGTTGAACGTTTCAGCGCGGGCGTGGATGAACTTCTCTGGGCTCGAGGCATCGCCATTGAGCGTAGACCTCGCCTCGCGCGAGTGTCAACGCCACCACGGGTTCGTTGTATGGGTTTTAGGGGGTCAGAGCTTTAGCTCCGACATTAAGTCTCCAGAATGAATTGGGCTGTCATCCGTCCCATCGCCTGGTGCAGCCCCCGCCCGTGTCATCCCGAACCCAGTCCCGCGCCTTTCGCGGGAATGGGGGTGAGGGATCTGCTTTATCTCTCCTGCATTATCCCTCCCGAGCCACCATTCGTCCCATGTTGTTGGCAGGATTATCTCGTCGAGGGAAGCACCGGAGCGCCGCGGTCCACGGGTCTTGCCGGGACCGTGATCGCGCCCGCCGCGGCCCATTCATGCAGGGGATAGGCTCGGCCGCAATCCAGGCAGCGCGTCGTGGGGAACTGGGCCCTGCAGCGGGGGCACATCGCGCCCGTTTCGAAAGTGTCAAATCGTATGCGGCACGCCGCGCAACCCCAATACGCGCCGATCGGCGGCGCCGTCCCGCACGACGGGCACGCGAATCCCGGCCGCCGCGGCAGCTTCGCAATTTTCAACAGCGCTTGCGCGTGCCGCAGCCCGCTCCAGCAATTCAGCAGAATGAACGCCGCCAAAATTCCGAACCATGCCTGACGCCACCATAGAGCCACGCCGATCAGCCCGGCCACGCCGATAAATCCGACGACCACAGCCACCATCATGCTGCGCGCGCGCCCCATCCCGAACCACAGCAGCGAGCGCAGAATCTGCCCGCCGTCCAGCGGGTAAATCGGCAGCATGTTGAAGATCAGCAGCCCAATGTTGATGTACTCGACGGTCCGCAGCAAGACGTACAGATTCGGCATCGCCGTCGCCCACCCCGCCGTGTGCGCCAACCCCACCGCAACGAACAGCACTGGCGCGAGCGCCACATTCACCAGCGGCCCCGCCGCCAGGCTCCACAGCATCGCTCCCGGGCGTTGCGGCGGATCGACGTAGGCCACACCGCCCAGCGGCCACAGCACGATGTGGTCGGCGTTCCCGCCCGTCTGCCGGCAAGCCAGCGCGTGCCCGAATTCGTGCAGCAGCACGATCGCGAACAGCGCCAGATATTCCGCGATGTTCCATCCAATCGAGCTGTACGCGCCCCTTTCGCCGCTGATCTCGAAGGCCGCCACCAGAAACCACGACCAGTGCAGCGACACGTCGATTCCGGCAAAACGAAACAGCGGAAATGCTCCCTTGCGAATGCTATTCATACGCCATCCTTGGTCGCGCTGTGGTCAATCGATTTTAGCAGAGCGCCGCCATTCGCGCCGAATTCCACGGCTGCTGTGCTCGAACCGTCGCTGCGGTAGCGCCGGCGTCGCGCCGGCGTTTTTTCTTCCGCACGAATGCCGCGCATCTCCCTTTCCCCAGTTATACTGTCCCGCCAACACAATTCTTTCAGAGGACCTATCACATCATGCGACGCACGCCCATCCTGATCGCATTCCTCTTGCTCGCCGTTTCATCTCCATCCGCGCTTTGCCAGAACGCTTCCGCGCCGTCGCCGGGTGCCAGGCGCCATCTCACCATCGACGACTATTTCCGCATCCAGGCCGTCACCGATCCCCAGATCAGCCCCGACGGCCAGTGGGTCGCTTACGTCGTCACCACCCACAGCCTCAAAGACGACAAGGACAAAGACCGCATCTGGATGATTCCCGCCTCAGGCGGCGCCGCCATCCCGCTCACCGCTGCAGAGGATTCCTCCTCGCATCCTCGCTGGAGCCCCGACGGCAAATCTCTTGCCTTCCTTTCTGCCCGCGGCGCCGCCAAGGATGACAGCGGCGATGACCCCAAGAAACAAGTCTGGCTGCTCAGTCGTCAGGGCGGCGAAGCACAGCAACTCACCACCACCATCCAGGACGTCGACGATTTCGCATGGTCCCCGTCCGGCGATCGCCTCGTTCTCGTCCTGCAGGATCCCTCCCTCGACGAAATCGGCGCCGCCAAGCACAAAGCTGACGCCAACTGGAAGCCCAAGCCGCATCCCTGGGTCATCGATCGCGTCCATTTCAAAGAGGACGAAACCGGCTATCTCGACCGCCGCCGCACCCACCTCTATGTCTTCGACATCGCCGGCCACAAGCTCACGCAAATCACTTCCGGCGATTACGACGACACCGCTCCCGCTTGGTCGCCCGACGGCCGCTCCATCGCCTTCGTCAGCAACCGCTCCGCGCATCCCGACCGCAATTTCAACGACGATATTTGGGTGGTCGCCGCGGACAATACAGACAAAGGCGCGCACCTCCTCGGCATCACCTCCAATCTCGGCACCAATGGCGCGCCGGCCTGGTCCCCCGACGGCAAGTGGATTGCCTTCACCAGCCAGCTCGACCCCAAGCTCTTTCAGTACGCCACCTTCCAACTCGGCATCGCGCCCGCTACCGGCGGCGAAGAAAAAGTCCTCACCCGCGCGCTTGACCGCAACGTCTCTTCACCCCGCTTCTCGCCCGACGGCAAATCCATCGACTTCATCGCCGACGACGACGGCACGCAAAACCTTCTCAGCGTTCCCGCCAGCGGCGGTCCCATCACGCGCCCCATCGCCGGCCGCCTCATGCTCGACGCTTACTCCATCTCAACGAACGGCGCGATCGCCGCACAAATCGGCACTGTCGACCGGCCCGACGAGGTCTACATCCTCCCCGCTGCCGGTTCCCTGCGCCGCTTGACCTCCACCAACGACGCGCTGATGGCCCAGATTCAGCTCGGCAGCGTCGATTACGTCCATTTCCGCAGCCAGGACGGCACCGTCGTCCACGGCTACATCGTCAAGCCGCCCGACTACCAACCCGGCCATCGCTATCCCACCATCCTTCAGCCGCACGGCGGGCCCGTCTGGGCGTACTACGCCGAATTCAATTTTCAGCCGCAGCTCTACGCCGCGAACGGCTACGTCGTCCTGTTGCCCAACCCGCGCGGCTCTTCCGGCTACGGCCAGGATTTCTGCAAGGCGATTTACGCCGATTGGGGCCACAAGGATTTTCAGGACGATATGGCGATGGTCGACTACGCCGTCGCGCAGGGCCTCGCCGATCCCGCGCAGCTCGGCGTCGGCGGCCATTCCTACGGCGCCATCTCCACCAACTTCATCATCGTGCAGACCACGCGCTTCAAGGCCGCCATCTCCGACGCGGGCGAGTTCCTCTACACCACCAATTGGGGCCACGATGAGTACGTCCGCGAATGGGAAATGGAGCTCGGCCTGCCCTGGCAAAATCGCGCGCTGTGGGAAAAGCTCTCGCCCTTCAACAAGCTGATCAACATCAAGACGCCCACTCTCATCATGGGCGGCGATGCCGACGTGAATGTTCCCGTCATCAATGGCGAGCAGATGTATCAGAGCCTGCGCTGGCTCGATATCCCCACGCTGCTCGTCGTCTATCCCGGCGAGTACCACGAATTCACGCGCCCATCCTTCATTTACGACCGCTGGCAGCGCAATCTCGCCTGGTTCAATCACTACCTCCGCGCCATCGGCCCCGCCATCCCGCCCCACCCCTACGCCCAGTAGCGCAAACTCCATCCCGCGCCCGCCGCGCCCGCCGCGCAGCGATGAAATCCGCGCCCGCGCCCCGCGCGGTGTCATCCCGTTCACCCTGAGTGCCTTGGCGAAGGGAACCGAGCCGCGCCTTTTGCGGATCAGGGTGAGGGATCTGCTTTTCTCGGCGTGTTGTCGTGTCGCGCCCCACGCGCGCCGTCATTCTGAGGCCCCGAGGCGGGGCCGAAGAATCTCTCTTCCCACGTCTTTACCCCGTTACTCATTTTCCTTGACACCTTAGGATTCCCCGGCATACTTTCATAATCAGTTTAGGATTATCCCGTGACCCCGCGCGCACAAATCCTTCCCGGCACACTCGATTTGCTCATTCTGAAGGCTGTTTCCCTCGGACCGCTCTACGGTTACGGCATCCTTCTGCGCATCGAGCAAATCTCCCGCGGCGCTCTGCTCATCGAGCAGGGTGCGCTCTATCCCGCCCTCTACCGCCTCGTGCGCCAGGACCTGCTGAAGTCGCACTGGGACACCTCCGAGAACAACCGCCGCACCAAGTTCTACGAACTGACCGCGGCGGGCCGCAAGCGCCTGCAGCAGGAGGAGGACGGCTGGAACCGCCTGGTCGACGCCATCGCCGCCGCCCTCAACGCGCGCCCGGAGGAGATATGAGACTCCTCGCCTCGCTCCGCTCCTTCGGTTCCGCCTTGCTCCACCGCTCCCGCACCAATAGCGACATGGACGAAGAGATGCGCGACCACATCCGCCAGCGCGCTGACGACCTCGAGCGCTCCGGCCTTCCTCGCGTCGAAGCCGAACGCCGCGCGCGCCTCGATTTCGGCGGCTACCAGAAATTCAAGGAAGAATGCCGCGACGCCCTCGGCGCCCATTTCGTCGAAACTCTGGTCCAGGACCTCCGCTTCGCCCTGCGCATGCTCCGCAAATCCCCCGGCTTCACCGCCGTCGCCATCCTAACCCTCGCCCTCGGCATCGGCGCCAACACCGCTATCTTTAGTCTCATCGATGCTTGGATGATCAAGCCGCTCCCATACCCGCACTCCAATCGGCTGATGGTGTTTTCCACCGAGCAGACGCGCGAGGGCTGGACCAGCCACGAACTTTCGCATGGTGATTTCTACGATTTTCAGAGGCTGAATCATTCATTCGCTCAGATGGCAGCATGGGCGGGCTGGGAGTTCAACTTGACAGGCGACGGTACGCCTGTCTTTCTCGATGGCGGGTTCGTAAGCTGGGATTTCTTTGACACGCTCGGTGCCAAACCGATGCTCGGGCGCACCTTCTTGCCCGACGAGGACCGCCCCGGCGCGCCGCACGTCGCTGTCATCAGTGAAGGACTCTGGAAGAGCCGGTTCGGCAGCGATCCGCACATCATCGGCCGAAGAATCACAATTGACGATCAGTCCTATGCCATCGTCGGCGTGATGCCCGGAACGTTTCAGTATCCCTTGATGGGTGTATCGAATCTCTGGGTGCCGTTTGCGTTTGACGACGCGCGGCTCGCTGATCGCTCCCAGCGCGGCCTTCAGGCCTTTGGGCGTCTGAAGCCCGCGGTCACTGAGAAAGTAGCTGCTGCGGAGTGTGCCACAATTTCTGCGAGCATTGCGAAGCGCTACCCGCGGACAAATGCGGAACTCAGCTGGACGATCAGCCCGATGTGGTATGAAGTGGACCTCGAAGAAGGATTGGGGCCCATGATGGTCTTTCTGTGTGTCGTCGGCTTGATTCTGCTGATTGCGTGCGCAAACGTCTCCAGTCTGATGCTTGCTCGCGCCGCGCGGCGAGCCAAGGAATTCGCAGTACGCGGCGCACTCGGTGCGACGAAGCCGCGGCTCGTCCGGCAATTGCTGACAGAGACTGTGCTGCTGTTCCTGATGGGGGGCGCTGCCGGAATACTCGTCGGACGGGCTGGGGTCAGCTGGATCGAATCGCTAATTCCCGGCCACACGCGCGGGTTCATCGTCAACTATGGGTATGTCAAGCTCGACGTAACGACCCTTTGTTTCACGCTGTGCGTCGCTCTTGCCTGTGCATTCGTTTTTGGAATGGCTCCCGCGCTGGCAAGCTCCAAACTGGATGTCAATCACGTCCTGAAAGAAGCTTCGGCGCAATCATCTGCAGGGAAAAGACCGGCACGCCTAGCGCAAACGGTGGTCACAGTCGAAGTTGCCCTCGCGGTGGTGGTTCTGGTTGCAACCGTTCTGCTCGTGAAGAGCTTCCTTATCGCGATGCGATTGGGGCCCGGTTTCAATTCCTCGAATCTCGCGGTTGCGCAACTCGAACTGCCCGCGACCAAGTACACGCGCGGTTCTCAGTTCCGGAATTTTGCCGACGATGCCCTCAACAACTTGCGCGCACTGCCACAGGTCGCGTCGGTGGGCGTAGCAAGCGGGCTTCCGTTCGGCGGCTTTGGAAAAATGGTGAGCATTCGCGTCCCGGGGCGACCGCTACCGCAGCCGGGCGAAGAACCCGCCGCGCAATTTACGTCCGTCTCGCCCGACTACTTTTCCGCAATGCAGATTCCGCTACTGAAAGGGCGGGCGTTCGCCGAGGCCGACGCGCCCGGGAACGCGCCAGTGGGCATCATCAATCAGGAACTATCGCGACGCTTCTGGCCGCATCAGGACCCCATTGGTCAGAAGATCGAGTTCGGGCCGCTGCACAGCCCTCTGACGATTGTGGGCGTTGTGGGGAACGTGATGATGGACCACCTGCGAGCTTCGCCCGAGCCTCAGATGTACGTTCCACTCGCGCAATTCCCTTCGGCAACGCTGGGCTTCGCGCTGCGAACCTTCGGAAAGCCGGCCGGATTTGCAAACGAGGCGCGCGAAGCAATTTGGCGCGTGGACAAAGATCAGCCGGTCTCTGTAGACCGCATGAAGACGCTCATGGCGGTGGTCGACACGGCAAACCGCGTCATTGCGCGCTTAATGGCTGTTTTGGGCGTACTGGCGACTCTGCTCAGCGCCATCGGAATCTTCGGCGTCATGGCCAATGCCGTCGCTCAGCGCACGAATGAGATCGGCATCCGCATGGCGCTCGGCGCGAACCCAGGTCGCGTAATGCGATCGATCTTAGTCCGGGGCCTAAGACTGGCGTCTACCGGAATCCTGTTCGGTGCCGCGGGCGCGCTGGCGACTACGCGCCTCTTTCGCTCCATGCTGTATCAGGTGAGCCCCAGCGATCCCTGGACGTTTGGCTGTGTCTCACTCGCGTTCATCGCGATTACCGCGCTCGCCTGCTACATTCCTGCGCGCCGCGCCATGCGCGTCGACCCCATGGCCGCCCTCCGCCACGAGTAGTTCCTCGCCCATTGCCGCGCCCCCACCTCGCGCTCGCTGTCATTCTGAGGCCCCGAGACGGGGCCGAAGAATCCCTCTTCCGCCTTTGCTGGCATGGGATTTTGCCGTAAGCCTCGACCCATTCTTCGGCAACGCCAATGACTCCACAGGATTCGGGTGCCCTACCGTGCGCGCCTTCTGCGCACAGTGGGTCTTTTCCGTTCCCGTCGCGCCCGCTCCCGCCGTCCCTTGCCGCAAGCCTCGCCCCACTCTTAGGCTGCGCCAATAACTCCACAGGATCGGGTGCCCTACCGTGCGCGCCTTCTGCGCACAGTGGGTGTTCTTCGGTTTGTCGCGACACACGCCGTGGCGCTGTCATTCTGAGGCCCCGTCGCGGGGCCGAAGAATCTCTCTTCTGTCTGCAACCTCTCTCCCCCTACCTCTGCATCCCTTCTTCTCCTCACAAGGCTGCTGACCGTCCTCCCCGCTATTCCGTCTTCCCATTTCGGGAATTTTCCCGTTTTGGAACTGCCCCCCCGCCCTCTTCCATAACCACTAGTACTATTCCATAATTGGTACTGGACATCCCTGCTCTTTTGTGCTATCGTCAGTCGCCTTTATGCGAAGCCCAATCCATCCCCGGCACACAACATCCAGGACGGATTCCGGCCTCGCCCGCCCATATGACACGTTACATGACGTTACCTCCCGCTCTTTGCGCATTCAAAATCGCTCGCTCGCCACTCGCCACTTGCTTGCCCTGACGCAGGAAGGGTCGCTCGCCACTGCCTCCCGATGTAACGTGCTGTTACATACGGTTTCGAGCCCTTCGCCAGCCACCTTGGCTGATGGGCCCACCCGCCCATCAAAAAACGCCGTAACCCCTGCAGCATCAACAAAAGTTGAAAAATTGATGGGCACAGAATTCGCCCTTCTTCACTCGCTGCCCCTGACCGAACTCGCAGCGCCGCTCGACACGACGCCTGGATTTACTCGATACACACGTCGAGTAAAAAAGGAGGTTAACTCGCCCGCATTCAACAACATCACCAAAATTTACTCGATACACTTTCGTGTTCTCGCCAGGGAAGGCAGCAGTTGGTTGCGGATGATCCGATAGGATGGCCGGAGAAATGCCCGAGCGATGATTGCGCTGGCCGCTGCGACTCTGATACGGTCGAGTTATGCTGGCGCCAGTGAAAACCTTGGAGCTCGCGCTGCTTTCCGCGGCGGTTCTTGGTTTTCGCCACGGCTTCGACTACGACCACATCGCAGCCATCACCGACATCACCAGCCTGGAAACTTCGCCGCCGCGCGCCATGCGCATGGGGTTGACCTACGTGCTGGGGCACGCCGCCACCGTCGCGGTTCTGGGAGCGGCGGTGATCGGCTTCCAGCGCTCGCTTCCCGCGCGACTCGATGGCTGGGCCGAACGGCTGGTGGGCCTGACCCTGGTGGTGCTGGGACTCTACGTCCTGGGCAGCATGCTGCGGAACAAAGAGTCGTTCCGGCCGCGCTCGCGCGCCTCTCTTGTGATCGGCGGGGTTCGCTGGCTGCGGCGGAAGACGCGAGCGATGGTCGGTTCTTCCGTCGCAGCGGAAGCCGCTGTAGATTGCGACGATGCCGCCGAACCCTACAGCAAGCGCACCGTGTTCACCATCGGCGTGATTCACGGCCTGGGAGCGGAGACGCCCAGCCAGCTCCTGCTGTTTCTTCTGGCGGCGAACCTGGGCGGGATGGCGCGCGGGTTTCTGGGACTGGGAATGTTCCTGGCGGGATTGCTGGTGATGAACACGCTGATGACAGCGTCCGCGGTCGGGATTTTTGGGTTCAGCGCAGCGAAACCGGCCATGCTGCGGCTGGTCATCGGGTTTACCGCCGCTTACAGCCTGATCGTCGGAGCCATTTTCCTGTTTGGCTCTTCAGGACTGCTTCCTCCGCTGGGCGGATAAGTCCCGAACTGCCGGCGCGAGTCATTCGCGAAACTTGCGGCCCAGAATTCTACGGCGATCAGGGATTCTGCGGCTGACAATGGGGGCTGGAAAAGGTGAGGGTCACGTCGTGGGTTTTGAAGTCCGCTCCATCAACCAGAATTGAATCGGAACTGATGCGCGCCGGGATGGCGCAATTGCTGTTGCCGTGCGCAAAGAAGCGATTCGCCGCGGGATCGAGCTGCTCCCACGCTGAAATCGTGTAGTGCGCGGAATCCAGCAACGTGAATTCGTAGACGCCATCTCCCGCCACTCGGGCCGCGGGGTTATCGCCGCGGTCGGCCTTGGCCATCACGTAGACCGAGCCCGGCAGTTTTCCGTCTTTCCATTCCAGATGAACGCGCAGCACGCGTGTGTGATACGGAACGCCCAGCTTGAAGTTCACGCGGACCACTTGGCTCTGCTTCATTGCGATGGGCTCCGCTTTGTTTGGATCGGCGGTGCCCGGGTAAAACGTGCGGGGAAACGGGGAATTAGGGTCGATGCGATTGGGGCGGTTGTAGACGATGATGTATTCCCCGGGGCCGATGTGATCGAAGACGAATTTGCCGTTGGCGCCCTGAAACGTCCACAATCCGGAGCGCGACGCGCTGTAGGTGCCCGCACGATAGAGTTCGAGAGAGGCCAAGGGCAGGGGCTTGCCATCCGGTCCTACGACGGTGCCTTCGATGCGTCCGGTGGGCAGGGCATCCACGTTGAATTCATAGCAGGCGTCCGCGGGAATCGTGAAGGAAGCGAGGCCGCTGACCGTGCCTTCGTGGGTGAGTTCGACGCCCTTGGGCAATTCGGCGGTGAAGTGGTATTCGCCCGCATGCACGTCGTAGAACGAATAGACGCCATCGGCGCCGGTCGTGGTGCTGAAACGGTCGTCGCGGGAGCGCAGGCGGATCGGAATATTGGGAAGCGGATCGGCAGGATCGCTGGGCAGCGCCAGAGTGGGCGGATCGGCGCGGCGCAGAATGCCAAAGACGGAGGCCACGCGCCTGCCCTCGCGAATCGCGCGCAGTTGCGGAAGCAAGGCGGCCGCGGCGCTGGCCGGGCGCGTGCCGTCGCACTGCGTGGCGAACAGGCGCGCTTGGGATTCCTGACGGGCGAAGACGACGTACTTCCCGCCCTGCTGGAAGCGGAAGGCGCAATCGCCGTCGTTGCCGCCCGAGTAGATATCGATTTCATCGGAGTGGGCGCCGGAGAATGCTTCGTCGACATGAAAGTGGTAGCGCAGGATGGGCGTGGCGGTGGCGCTTTGGTCCGCCTTCTCCCCGGGAGAAAGCTGGACTTCGGTCGCCTGTGTGACGCTGCCCAGGAAAACCACATCGCCTTCCTCGAGATGCGGGCACGTTCCCGGAGTAGCCTGCGAGCACGCACAGGCGAGCGCGGCCGCGGGGGCGATGAGTGCGAAAGTCAATACGATAAAAACCCGTTGAATCATGGGAAATATCCTAGCGGCGCGCGGGCGGAAAATCGAGAGCGAGTCGGAAATTTCTTTGAGCCCGGGCACGCGCCCGCTGAAAAGAGCGAAACGAAGGGAAACCCGCTTCTCGCAAAATGAGAGAATTGCTAGACTGAAAGCGCCTGTCCCAATCGCTCACCTGAGAGGCTCAATCATGAAAATCGCTCAAGTCCCGGCAGCTCTTTTTCTCCTGGCGGCACTGGCCAGCACGGCCATGGCCGACACGCTTCTGCTCAAGAACGGAGACCGCATCACGGGAACCGTCGAGAGCGCCGATGCGAAACAGATCACCTTCAAGAGCGACTATGCGGCCGAGCTCAAAGTGAACTGGTCCGATGTGAAAGAGGTGACCACGGAGCACGCCATGTTCGTGCTGACCACGCACCAGATGAAGCTGAACGGCACGTTGACCAGCGAGGACTCGAACTTGACCGTGCACACGCCCAACGCGGGCGCTGTCACGGTGCCGGTGACCGACGTGACCGTGATCCGTTCTCCGCAGGCGCAGGCGGATTACGAAAAGAGCCTGCATCCGGGGCCGCTGTCGGCCTGGTCGGGCGGTGGGAACGTGGGTTTTGCGCTGGCGCGCGGCAACAGCGACACCACGAATCTGGCGCTGGGATTCAACGCGAATCGCAAGACGAATTCGGACCAGATCAAAGCTTACGTGTCGTCGGTCTATTCGACGGCGGGGGCGATCGCCGGCGGAACGGTCACCGCAAACGAGATCCTGGGGGGAATCCGCTATGACCGGGATCTCAATCCGAGGCTGTTCGCGTTCGTAGGGGCGGACTTTCTGCACGATGCGCTGCAATCGCTCGATCTGCAGCAAATCTACAGCGCGGGCTTGGGGTGGCACGTGGTGAAGCGTCCGGGCACGACGTTCGATGTGCTCGGCGGCGCGAACTACACGCGCGACAGTTACAGCGGCGCCACCGCCACGTCGGCCAGCACTACGGTGAACCAAAGCTTTCCGGCCCTGACTCTGGGCGAGGATTTCACCAAGAAGGTCGGCTCCGCTTCTGCGTTCACCGAGGATTTCATGTTTTATCCGGACTTAAACAATCTGAGCGAGTACCGGTTCTCCGCCGACGCGGGGTGGTCCACCCAAATCAAGAAATGGCTGGGCTGGCAAGTCACCTTCGCCGACCGTTACATTTCGAATCCGCCGATCCTGGGGACCAAGAGCAACGACACGCTGTTTTCCATGGGGCTGAAGTTTTCCTTTTCCGAGAAGTAGCCAGCCTCAAGCTTGGATTCGCTACTGGACGGTGCGCGGGAGAAGGCGGCCAGCCTGGCAGCAGGGCCGCGCGCCCGTTCCCGCGCCGGAGGCATCGGCCATGCCGAACTGCTGGCTGGTGCCTGGGGCATCCTCGATTGCGCCCGTTCCATTGCCGCGAAAATCGTCGTCGAAAAAAATGGCGCGGGCGTGATTCTGGAGATTGGCGCCCCACATTTGGGTTTTGCCCGAAGGGCGCAGATCGGTGGCTGTTACGCCCGAGACAACCGCAGTCGTGTGGTCGGCCAGATAGATGCCGTTCGGCATCCTTCCCGAATTTCCATTGCTGTTGAAGGTGCCGCTGCTGAGTTGCCCGGAGTACGAATCGACGGAGTAGCGGACGAAAGCGATGTTGGCCGGCTGCGAAAGGGCCAGGTGCGAAGCGTCGGTGACCGAGGCGACGGTGTACTGCGCGGAGCCAATTTTGATCTGCGTGCCGGGCTGCCAGGCCAGGCCGAACGCGGTGCCGCCGAGCAGGGTGACCTGTGAGTCGGCGACTTCCACGTCGCCCGAAGCGCTCAGGAAGTAAGTTCCGGCAAGCTGGTTGTCATTGGCCGTCACGTTGACCAGGCGCGTGCGCGGCGAGCCCACCACAATCACGCCCTCCGCGCCATTGCGCGAAAGATCGCAATTGGAGACGGTCACGTCCTCGGATGTGAAGATTTCCGCGCCGTGCTGCAAATTGGAAGGCAGATTGCCGTTGTTGTCGCCGATGCAATTGGAGAGCTGGACGCGAGCGGAATTGTAGATGTCGAAGCCGTCGCCGTTGTTGCCGTAGAAGCCGGCGCCCGGCTCGTCGGAATTGCCGTTGCTGACCGTTCCGGTGATGGTCACGTCGGTGGCGCCGTCCTCGGTAACCACGCCATCGGCATTCTTGAGGCCGGAAAGCAGGCCGCCAAAGAGGGCGATATCGTGGCTGGCGCTGATATCCACGCCGGCGTAATTGCGCACGGTGGTTCCATCGATATTCAGAATGATCGGGTCAATGATGTCGACGAAGGAGGACGCCCTGCCGATGCGGATCAGCCCGCCGTAATAGGCGTCGCTGGGCGGCGCGGTGAAGCCTTCGATGCGCGGATTGACGATTCTGCCGTGATCGGAGTGCACCACGCGAATGGCGTTTCCGCGCGCGGTGAGGCTCAAGTGCCGGGTGCTGTTGATGCGGAAATTCGAGACGGTATCGTAATCGATGTGCGAGCCGCCGCCGACGAACGTGATGTGGTCCGCCTCCACATTGACCGTGTGGCTGCTGAGAATTTCTCCGCCGAGCGCGGCAGTGGTCTGCGCGGAAACGATCTTGAGATCGCGCACGATGGTCCCCGAGGACTGAATGATCTGCGCGCTGGGCGTGGTCATCCGGAGGATGGTGGAATCGCCGGAGCCCTGCAGCACGTTGACGCCGCCAATACAGGAGCGAACGACGATCGCCTGGGTAACGGCGATGGTGACGTTGGACGGAATGACCACGGTCCCGCAGGCGCCCACCAGGGAGTCGACTGCTTGCTGCAAACCAGAATCGGTCTGCGCGTAATTCACGCCGTTCAGGTAGACCACGTTTCCGGTGGGCACTTGGCCGGAAGACGACAGCTGGTTCAGTACGAGGACTCCAGAGAGCAGCAGGATGGCGAAAGACAAAGGGGCTAGGTGCTTCACGTTGCGTTTCCTCCACAAAATTCATTTCGCGAGGTGCCTGGCTTGTGTCGGAACGCAAGAGCCTGAACAGGAGCGGGTTGAGCCGGTTTTTGGCAGAGGGCAAGTGCCTGCACAGTCGCGCGCATCAAATGCCGCGGCTCATACGGAACTGCAGGACGCACCCGCGAACGCCTGTCCGGATGCCAAAACCGATTCAGTTGAAATCAAAGGGCGAGACTCTACTCTCTTGTGGGGGAATCCTCAAGCATTTTCAGCAGGACAGAGAGCCGGGCAAGCCAAGAGTCAACGAGGAAAGACCCCGGCTTGCCTTTGCGTCTCGAACCATCAATCTTGAAGATCAATCATGGCCGGCGGCATGCTCGAGCGTGCGCCCATGTCGGCTTTCCGCGGCGATCACCTCCGCGTGGTGTTCGGCATGAGGCCCATGCTCGGCGAGCAGGGCGCACCCGATAATCGTGAGCGCGATCCACGCCGCGACTTCGCGCCAGAACTCCTGGCGCCGCATCTCCGCGATGCGGAAGGTCGCCACCACTTTCGCATTGGAACCGTCCGTGAGATCGGAACTCTGCGACATGACTTCGACCAGCGTCGCGTTTTGCGTCCACTGCTGGCCGGTCCACAGGGTGACAGGCGTCAGCACAAGCCAACAGGCCACAGCGAGATAAGCGAAGAATCGACGAGTACTCACTTCGAAAGAGCCTCCCAAGCTAAGATTCGGAGCTAACCACGTTACCGCGTAGCGGAAGAATCTGCAAATCCAGGCGAGCGAAACGAACCGTAAGATTCAACATCGAAGGGAAAAGCTTGGAGGGGAGTGCGAGCGACAAGGCCGGGTGGGCCTTGGGGTTCGCTATTTTACTTGACATTCCGTATAAGTAGTACAACAATACGTATATGGAGTATGGGTCCGATGCGCGCAACGGGGCTCCGCTCTTCAATCGCATCGGTGTTTTGCGCGCCGAGCGCGGGCTGTCTCGGGCCGACTTGGCGCGTGCGCTCGAGATCAACTACCAGACCGTAGGCTACATCGAGCGCGGGGACTTCAATCCCAGCCTGGAATTGGCGTTCCGCATTGCGGAGTATTTCGGTCTTCCCATTGAAGCGGTTTTTTCACGCCAGCCCTTCCGCCCTTTGAGTGAAGAGGTTTACGGAAATCGAAAGCGCGGGAACGGAGGCGCCTCGACGTGAGGTAGGAGGTCTTATGCTGCGAACCCCGGTGTTTCTCGGGCTATCGATGGCGGAACGGAGCCATCGGCAGGTCCTGGTCGTTGCAATGTATCTCGTTCTGGCCGTTCTGATGATCGCCATCACCGCTGCTTCGACCAGCGTTGTGGTCTTCGCGCTGGCATGGATCATCCTTACCTACAACGTTGCCAGCGTGTCGGTTTTGGGCCGATTGGTAACGGACATGTCGGGTTTGTACGGCATTCGCGTGGGAGAGCTGCTAAGCCTCGGTTTGAGCCGGAAACCGCGTGATCCGGACGAACCGGACGAGCGCGACATAGCGGTCAGAAACGCAGCATGTTTCAAAGCCTATCGAGTAATCCGGACGTACGCGCTCCTCTTGGTGGGTGTCATTCCCGGCCTTGGGATGACGGTGACGACTCGCCTCTTCGAGGTGCTGCTGGCGCCGCTGCTGGCCATGGCGGTCACGCTGCCGCAAGCCATCATCCTTCGGACCGAGCCCGACGTTCCGGTCGAAGCGCAGCCCTGATGCCCCGCAGACGAAAACCGGCGCGCATCCCAACCGTTCGGCATTCGCATTGATCGCCTTGCAATAGGGCGAGGGCGTGAATATACTGGCGTGTTTGTTGCGCCCTGGAATTCGGGAGCAGTGCAAGCTTCCCTCGGAGAAGGCATGGCGTACATAGCGGTCGCGACCAAACCGGCCGAATCGAAGACCAGCTACATCCTCGATAAACTGCAGTCGCTCAGCGGCATCATCCCCATCGGCGCATTTCTGGCGGAGCATTTCTGGTCGAACAGCTACGCGCTGGTAAGCACGCAGAAGTACGACCAAGTTTCGTTCGACCTGCAAAGCATACCGTGGCGCTGGATCGTGGAATTCGCCGCGATCTGGGCGCCCATCGCCTTTCACGGGTTCTACGGGCTGTGGATCTGGTGGAAGGGCAAGCAGAACACCTTCTCGCATCCGTGGATGGCCAACTGGATGTACCTGCTGCAGCGCTGGACGGGAATCATCGCGTTCGCCTTCATTGGCTGGCACGTGTATACGGAGCGTTTCGCCACCGGCGGGCGCAGCACGTACGAGGGCGTAGCGCAAGCGATGACGCATCCGTGGTATTTCGCGTTTTACATTGTGGGCGTGCTGGCCGCGTCGTTCCATCTGGGCAACGGCACGTGGAATTTCGCCTGCAAGTGGGGCATTGCAGTGACGCCGCGCGGGCAACGCTGGTGGGGATGGTTTGGAGCGGCGATCGCGATTGTGTTTGGTGTCGTGGGAGTCATGATCGCAGTGGGGTTCCACAATCAGTGGTTCCCGCTCAACGGATATGTGAAATGACGGCGCAACTCGAAAATCGAAAAGCGCAATTCGAAATTCGGGAAACCGCAATCGGACGGGTGGAAGCGAGTTTCGAGTTTCGCATTTCGAGTTTCGGTGACGAATGATGGCCAGGCAACCGAAAATCATCGTGGTGGGCGGCGGCCTGGCGGGCCTGATGGCGACGATCCGCATCGCGGAATCGGGCGTGCCGGTCGAGCTGTTTTCGATCGTGCCGGTGAAGCGGTCGCATTCGGTGTGCGCGCAGGGCGGCATCAACGCGGCCAAGAATTTGAAGGGCGAAGGGGATTCGACCTGGCAGCACTTCGACGACACCGTGTATGGCGGCGATTTTCTGGCGAACCAGCCACTGGTGAAAGGGATGTGCGAGGCGGCGCCCGCGATCGTCGATTTGCTGGACCGCATGGGCGTGATGTTCAACCGCACGCCCGAGGGACTGCTCGATTTCCGGCGGTTTGGCGGGACGCTGCACCACCGCACGGCGTTTGCGGGCGCGACCACAGGGCAGCAGTTGCTGTACGCGCTCGACGAGCAGGTGCGGCGCTTCGAGGCGGAAGACAAAGTCAAGAAATACGAGAACTGGACTTTTCTTTCGGCGGTGATCGACGAAGGCGGCGTGGGACGCGGCATCTGCGCCATGAATTTGAAGTCGATGGAGATCAAGACCTTTCCTGCCGACGCGGTGATTTTCTGCACGGGCGGTGTGGGCGCGATCTTCTACTACTCGACGAACTCGGTGGTGTGCACGGGCTCGGCGCAATCCGCGCTACTGCAGCAGGGCGCGTATTACGCGAACGCCGAGTTCATCCAGGTGCATCCCACGGCGATTCCCGGCGAAGACAAGTGCCGGCTGATGAGCGAATCGGCGCGCGGCGAGGGCGGGCGCGTGTGGGTGCCCAAGCAGCCGGGCGACAAGCGGCGCGGCAAGGACATCCCCGAGAGCGAACGCTTTTATTTCCTCGAAGAATGGTATCCGAAGTACGGCAACCTGGTGCCGCGCGACGTGGCCACGCGCGCGATTCACAAAGTCGTGTTCGAGATGAAGATGGGACTGGCGGGGGATCAGCCGGCCGTCTATCTGGACGTTTCGCACATTCCCGCGGATGTGCTGGACCGCAAGCTCGAAGGCATCCTGGAGATTTACGAGAAATTTGTGGGCGTCGATCCGCGCAAAGAGCCCATGAAAGTGTTCCCCGCGATGCATTACACCATGGGCGGCCTGTGGGTGGATAACGAGCATCAGGCCACGAACATCCCCGGAATCTATGCGGCGGGCGAGTGCGAATATCAGTATCACGGAGCGAACCGGCTGGGCGCGAACTCGCTGCTGTCGTGCATTTACGGCGGGATGGTCGCGGGCCCGGCGGCGGTGAAATACGCGCGCAATCTCGAGCAGGGATGCGAAAGCACGGCGTCGAGCGTGTACGAGCAGGAACGCGTCCGGCAGCAGGACAAGAACGACGCGCTGCTGAATCAGCAGGGCGGCGCCGAGAATCCCATGACCATTTGGCGCGACCTCGGGCAGCTGATGACGCAGAACGTTACCGTGACGCGCGTGAACGCGGATCTGAAGAAAACGCTCGGCCAGCTCGACACGCTGGCGGACCGCTACAAGCGCATCAGCCTGGCCGACCGCACGCAATGGTCGAACCAGACGCTGAACTTCGTGCGCGAGCTGGGCAACATGCTGGTGCTGGCCAAGGTGATCGCGCTGGGCGCTCTCGAGCGCAACGAAAGCCGCGGGGCGCACTGGAAACCGGAGTTCCCGAACCGCGACGACAAGAATTGGCTGAAGACGACGAAGGCGAGCTATCAGTGCGGGAACATCAAGCTCGAATACGAGCCGGTGGACGTTTCGTTGCTTCCACCGAGAGAAAGAAAGTACACAGCAAAAGCTTAAAACCGAGGCAAGGAGGCAGGGAAGCAGGGAAAAACCCGGTGAGCGCCAATGGCGATCCGTACGTATCGTGACCTGGATGTTTTTCGCGAATCGTATGCCGTGGCGCTGGACATTTTCGAAGCTCGCCAAGAGTTTCCCGGGTTTTGAGCAGTTCGAACTTGCCCGGCAGTTGCGTCGCGCAGCTCGATCGATACCAGCGAACCTCGTCGAGGGTTGGGCGAAAAGAAATTCGGCGGCAGAGTTTAAGCGATACTTGCAAGTAGCGATCGGATCTTGCGATGAAGTTAAGCTATGGCTGGAGATGAGCAAGGATGAAGGCTACATATCCAATGAAGTTCTCCAGAGCTTTGCGGATCGCCTCAACCGAATCGGGGCGATGCTGGCAAGTCTCTGGAGGCATTGGCGCAGTGCAGCGTAACGTGTCGACGTATCGGATCTTTTCCTTGCCTCCGTGTCTCCTTGTCTCCTTGCTTCTCAGGAGAGTCTATGCCTGACGGCACTTTCATCGTTCGCATCAAGCGGCAGCAGCGGCCGGACGAAGCGGTGCGCTGGGAAGAATACGAGCTGCGGCACCGCCCGCACATGAACGTGATCCAGTGCCTGCGCGACATTGCCGAGCGGCCGGTCACGCGCGATGGCCGGGAATCGACGCCGGTCAGCTACGAGGCCAATTGCCTGGAAGAAGTCTGCGGCGCGTGCGCCATGCTGATCAACGGGCAGCCGCGGCAGGCGTGTTCGGCGCTGGTCGATAACCTAGAAAAGCCGATTCGCCTCGAGCCGCTGACACGATTTCCGCTGGTGCGCGACCTGCAAGTCGACCGCTCGAAAATGTTCAACGACTTGAAGCGCACCAAGTGCTGGATCCCGATCGACGGGACGTACGATCTGGGCGAGGGGCCGCGCATGGCGCCCTCCCTGCAGGAAATCGGGTATCCGCTGGCGCGCTGCATCACCTGCGGGAACTGCCTGGAAATTTGCCCCAAGGTGAACGGCCACACGCAATTCGTGGGCGCGGCGATCATCAACCAGGTGCGCCTGTTCAACATGCATCCCACGGGTGCCATGCACGCGGACGCCCGGCTCGATGCGCTGATGGGGCCCGGCGGGATCGAGGATTGCGACAACGCGCAGAACTGCGTGAAGGTCTGCCCCAAGGGAATTCCTCTCACCGAATCGATTGCCGTGGTGAACGGCCAGGTCATCTGGCACGCCATCAAATCGTGGTTCGCCGGCCGCTGACCTTAGCCACCCACGACTGGTCCCAGCGGCGACGGTCCTTCTCTAGATAACCCGGAGGGTAAACGCCTTTCGCTAATCCTCTCAGCGCCTTACGGTAAGATCTTGGTCTTCGCACAAGAAGAACCCGGTCACTGCAAATGACGACAGTTAGCTTGTCGCCGGGTCTCCATCCAAGCGCTTCGCAGGCCTCTCGCGGGATCACCATTTCATTCTTACGCGAAATAGTTATTTCTTTCATCGCACTCCGTCCCGGGACGATGCCAGGTTCGGCCACCTACCGGGCAGGAAGTTGAACCTGAACGAGTTGCACCTGAACACATCCTCCTGGTTGTACCCTAAGATCGTCCGGATCTTCATAGCTGAAATCGGCCTTGACGAAGCCCAACCCGGCCTTTGTCGCACGGAGGTAATATCGACCGGGCGGAACCTTGATCTCGAACTCACCGGTTGCGTTTGTCGTTGCAGTATAGGCACCGTTGGCCCCTTCGGCCTCGACATGCACTCCTGCAATCGGGAACGAGAGCGCTTGTTGGCTGACAACGCCCTGAATGACACCGTTACCTCTTCGAATTCGGATCGCGTAGATTTGTTTCAGCACAGCTTTCACCTGACTGAGTGGTCCGGAGTTGCCACAGCCGTCCAATTCCCACGCCTTGTGCGCGTCTGAGTAGGAGAGAAACAGGAGATATTCTCGTCCTGCCGTCCAGTCGAAAGCCGCACGACCGCTACTGTTCTCCTCGTACACTCGAAACTCTCGAGAAATGTGGCCCCGAAAGATTCGACCGGCCCGCAACGTATAGATGAACGCTGTCAGTCCTTCCGAATCGTCCTTCTCGATGGTGGTCTCCGTCCTCATGAGCGCAGCTTCCGTCACAACTTTGCTAGCAAAGTATTCAGCGCACACAAGGCGCGGTTGCGGAACATCACAAAGACCCATTGCCGTGCGCGCACTCGCCAGCCACAAGAAGAGAAGAAGGTAGGTTTTCACGGGCACCAGCCTAGCATGGCGTGTTCGCATTGAGATGGGGAAGTTCTGCGCGTCAATTCGAAAAGAAAAAGGTGGAATCTGCTTTCGATTTGGCAGGAAGTGTAGCAAAATCTTGCGTTCCGCCCGGGGGAAGAATGACGCGCATGTGGATCGCCGCGGCAGGTTGCGTTTTTGCGATCGTATTGCCGCTGGCTGCGCTGAGCGCGTCCGACAAGGTGGCCATTTCGAAGCGAGCGCGCGATTTGCACTTCCGCTGCATCGTGATCGACACACACGACGACACGACGCAGCGCCTGCTCGATCCCGCATTTGACTTCGGCGCGCGCCACACCGACGGCAACGTGGACATCCCGCGCATGCGCGAGGGCGGTGTTGGCGCTATTTTCTTCGCGATTTACGTGCCCGGCACAATTACGGGGCCCGAGGCGGTGCAGCAGGCGCTCGATCAGATCGATGCGGTACGCGAAACAGCGTTCCGGCATAAAAAGGACTTAGTCCTGGCGCGAACCGCCGGTGATATTCGGCGCGCGCATCGCGAGGGGAAGATCGCCGCGCTGATTGCAATCGAGGGCGGGCACGCGATCGCGGGGGATGTGCGAGTGCTGCGAACCTACGCCGCGCTCGGCGCGAGTTACATGACTTTGACGCACATGGTCAACACGGATTGGGCGGATTCTTCGACGGACAAGCCGGCACACAACGGGTTGACGGATTTCGGCAAGCAAGTGGTGCGCGAGATGAATGGCGCCGGGATGATGGTTGATGTCTCGCATGTATCGGACAAGACCTTCTACGACGCGCTGGCCGCGAGCCAGGCGCCGCTGATCGCCTCGCATTCCTCTTGCCGCGCGCTGTGCGACACACCGCGAAACATGACGGACGACATGATTCGGGCGCTCGCCGCGAAGGGCGGCGTGATACAAATCAACTATCACGTCGGGTTTCTGAGCCCGGAATTTCGGGCTGCGGAGCAAGCTGATCCGGAGATTTGGAAGGGAATCAGTTCCAACGTAGAGAAGCGTTGCGAAGGCAAGCAGGGGCGCAAATTGGTGGAACTGAACGACGCTGTGCGGGAAAGAATGTCGGCGGGCAGTTTGCCGCGGGTGGATTGGAGCCTGATCGTCGATCACGTCGACCACGCGGTGAAGGTTGGCGGGATCGACCACGTGGGCCTCGGGTCGGATTTCGACGGCGCGGTGATGCCGTTCGGCATGGACGATGCTTCGCACCTGCCGAAGATCACGGATGCGCTGCTCGAGCGCGATTACTCGGAGAGAAACGTCCAAAAAATTCTCGGTGGCAACACGCTGCGCGTGATGGCAGCGGCCGAAGCCACCGCCAAAAAACTGCAAGGAGAAACGCTGTGAACCGATTCTCTGCGTTGTTGAGTTTTTGTCTGGTGATGGCGGTTGCGCCCCTGACCGCGGGTGCGAATCGCGCGCAAACGCGCAAGACCGCTCCAGCGCATCGCGCGCCGGCTCATGAGACCATCGACCGTGCCTTGTATCATCCGGCATGGCTGCACGCCCGGGCGCCGGAAGTCTACGAAGTGACCTTCGTGACCACCAAGGGGCCTTTCGTCGTGAGAGTGACGCGGGCCTGGGCGCCCCTGGGCGCGGACCGCTTCTACAATCTCGTGCGGCACCATTTCTACAACGACATGGCCCTCTTCCGCGTGGTGCCGGGCTTCGTCGTGCAGTTCGGGCTTGGGCCCAGCGGTGCGGTAAACCGCATCTGGGAGCGAGCGACGATCAAGGACGACCCCGTGAAGGAAAACAATGCCGCGGGGACCATCGTGTTCGCGACGTCAGGTGCGAACTCGCGCACCACGCAGGTGTTCATCAACCTGGCGGACAACTCGTCGTCTCTGGACAGTCAGGGATTCGCGCCGTTCGGCCAGGTGGTTTCGGAAATGCAGGTGCTCCAACACCTGTACAGCGGCTATGGCGAGGAAACCACCAACGATCAGCAAAACATCACGAACGGCGGAAAAGCCTATCTCGAGCGCAAGTATCCCAAGCTCGACATCATCAAGACGGCGACCATCACGTCGCCCGCGGCTCCGGCGCATCGGGCTCCTGTGAGGAAAACCGCGGCGCGGTCCAAACGATAGCCCCGTTCGCGTGCTGGCTGCATCCAATCGGCAGTGCGGATGTGCACGCCGCGTTTCGGGACGCGTTCTCCGCGCGGAAAATCCATCAATAAACATTCGAGAATCGAGGACGAATGAGTGAAGACCTGCTGAAACCCGGCTCGCTGAACGAAAAAGCTCCAGAAACGTTTGATGTGGACTTCGCGACCACCAAAGGCAGTTTCACCGTGCATGTGACGCGGGCGTGGGCGCCGCTGGGTGCGGACCGCTTCTACAATCTGGTCAAGCACGACTTTTTCAGCGACGCCGGTTTTTTCCGCATCGTGCCGAACTTCATCGTGCAGTTCGGGCTGAGCGCGAACCCCGCGGTGAACGGCGCATGGCGGAGCGCCAACATCAAAGACGATCCCGTGACGCAGCCCAACAAGCCGGGATACATCACGTTTGCGACCGCCGGTCCCAACACGCGCACCACCCAGCTCTTCATCAATTTGGGCAACAACGGTTTTCTGGACCGCCAGGGCTTTTCTCCCTTTGGGCAAGTGACGCAAGGGATGGACGTGGTGCAGAGCCTTTATGCCGGGTATGGCGAGAGCCCGGATCAGGGCGCCATCACGCGGCAGGGAAAAGCCTATCTCGACAAAAATTTCCCCAAACTGGATTCCATAAAGACGGCGACGATCAAGGCCGGCGTATAAAGCGCTGAAGCCGGTCTCCGCTGCCGCACGCGGGGTATCGCAGGGCGCTTTGAAAACGCCGCCGGCGGCCGAAATTCGCTGCAGGACTTGCGGCTGTAGCTGTTGCTGTACCGGTTCTCTTGGCTCATGACCATTTCCATCGACCGCGCGGAAGCGCCATCGGAAGTCAGCGTCGCCGTACAGGCCGCAGCGCCCGCGCTGGCCGTTCGGGGGCTGCTGGCTCTCGCCATCGCGAAGATCCTGGTCCAGTGTGCGGGCATCACCCGCTATGGATTCTTCCGCGACGAACTCTACTACATGGCCTGCGGGCGGCACCTGGCCTGGGGATACATCGACCAGCCGCCGCTGATCGCCGCGCTGGCATGGTTTTCGCGCCACGTTTTCGGCAACTCCATCGTTTCGCTTCGCGTGCTCCCCGTGCTGGCGGGCGCCGCGCTCGTTTTTCTGGCCGGTGTGCTCGCGCGCGAGTTGGGCGGCGGGAAGACCGCGCAGGTGCTGGCCGCGCTGACGGTCCTGTGTGTGCCCGCTTATCTCGCCTTCGACAGCTTCTTTTCCATGAACGCGTTCGAGCCGCTGTTCTGGATGCTGTGCGCATGGCTGGCCATCCGCATCGCGAAGGGCGAATCGCCCAAATTATGGCTGGCGTTCGGCGCCATATCGGGGCTCGGAATCTTAAACAAGCACACTATGATCGTGTTCGGGTTCGCGCTGATCGTGGGGCTGCTGCTGGCGGGGAATTGGCGGATCCTGCAATCGAAATGGATTTGGATCGGCGGCTTGATCGCGCTCGCCTTGTTTGCGCCGAACTTGATCTGGGAGGCGCGCCACGGCTGGCCTCAAATCGAAGTGGTGCGCAACGCGCAGCTGCTGAAAAACGAGCAGATCGGCCCGCTGGTCTTCCTGGGCCAGCAGATATTATTCCTGAATCCGCTCTCCTTCCCGATTTGGCTGGCGGGTTTGCTGTGGTGCTTCCTGGCGCCGGACGAGAAGCGTTTCCGCTTTCTCGGCTGGAGCTATTTGATCGTGCTGGGGATTTTCATCGCGGGCGACGGCAAGAGCTACTATCCGCTTCCCGTATATCCGGTTTTGATCGCTGCGGGAGCTGTTTCGTGGGAGCGAGTCCGTTCTGTTTCGCGGCAACGCCAGCGCGCGGCGCTGATTCCGTTGCTGGCGATCTCCGGCTTGATCATGCTGCCGTGGGCGGTTCCCGTCTTGCCCGTCAGAACATTCCTGCGCTACGAGAATTTCTTCCCGAAGTTCTTCCGCGCGCAAACGGAACGCGACGCCACCGCGCGCCTGCCGCAGCTCTATGCCGACATGCTCGGCTGGCCCGACCTGGCCGAGTCCGTCGCGCGCGTCTATCATGCGCTGCCCGCGCAGGAGCAGGCCGGCTGCGCGATCATTGCCGGCAACTATGGCGAGGCGGGGGCAATCGATTATTACGGCCCGGCGCTGGGCTTGCCGCGCGCGATCAGCGGACACAACAGCTATTACGATTGGGGACCGCGAAATTATTCGGGCTCCTGCGCGATTCTGGTCGGCGAGCGTACCGAGAAGTACAAGGAATATTTTGGCGAGGCGGACTTGGTCGCGCGGACGTCTAACCCCCATGGCATGCCCATTGAGCGCAACGTCCCGATTTACGTTTGCCACAAGCCCATCGAGCCGCTCGACAAACTCTGGCCGCGCTTCCGCATGATCATTTGAGGTCAATAGTAAGCGCGTGCAGATTGTGCTTCTGTTTCAGCATTCGGCCGAGTTCGGATCGGGCCAATTCGAGTTGGCGCCATTCAAGTTCGGCCTCATTCGTTCCCATTTTCTAATTTCCGTTTTCTATTTTCCCGATTAGCGGTGCGGCACGCGGCGCGGATCGCGGGCGGCGCGCTCGAGCGCGGCGATGTCGAGCCCGCTCTCGCGCAGGCCGCGGCCCAATTCCGAATCGGCGTCCCGCGCGATGCACAGCAACACGCATTCCGACGTCAGCACGGGGATGGCGAGGCCGCCCAGGTCGTCGCGGAAGGGGGAAAGCTCGCCGGCAGCGCGCAGCATTTTTTCGAGTTCCTGCGAACGCGGAAGGTTTTCGCCGTCGCCGCTCTTTTCGTCGGCCGCGGGCCTGGCTCGCTGCATCAGCCGCCGCCAGGGAGAGGAAGATTCCGCCTGTTCCTGCCGGCGCTGCTGGTCGTACAGCTCGATCCAATGATTCCAGCGCTGCGGGCTGATGCTGCAAATCTTGCGCAGCAACTCCTCGATGCCGTCGCGATCGGCCCAGAAATCCGCAAGGCGCTCCCATTCGTAGATGTACATGCCCGCAAGCATGTCCGCGGGTTCCACCTGAGCGGCGGCGCGGCTCCGCGCAACCATGGTGGCGAGCTGCGACGCCCGCGCCAGCCCCACCGTGAGGCGGCGCTCGGCGCGTGGCGCGTTTGCGTGCGCACTGTCGGCGTGGCGCGCGGATGCATTCTTCCCGTTCTTGTCCGAGGATAGGCTCATGTGGGTGGCTGAAGACTCAGCTTAGCAAATCAGGGTTGGACCGAGAGAACTGGGCTCCCATTGTGCGGCCAAAGCAATACTGGCCAGTCGCACGGCGCGCTCTTCTCCCGGGCTGGGGCTCCGCTCGTTTCAGACGCCGAGGACCTGGACCAGTTCGCGCACCGACGCGGCGGACTTGTCCAGCGCCGCTTTCTCCTCCGGCGTGAGCTTGATCTCGACGATCTTTTCGATGCCGCGCGCGCCCAGCTTCACCGGCACGCCGACGAACAGCCCGTTGATGCCGTACTCGCCCTCGAGATAAGCCGCGCAGGGCAGAATCTTCTTCTTGTCCTTCAGGATCGCTTCGGCCATTTCCACAACCGCTGCGGAAGGCGCGTAGTACGCCGAGCCCGTTTTCAGCAGCGCCACGATTTCGCCGCCGCCCTTGCGCGTGCGCGCGATGATGGCTTCGAGCTTGTCCTTGGGCAGCAGTTCGAGCAGCGGAATTCCGGCGACGGTCGAGTAGCGCGCCAGCGGCACCATGTCGTCGCCGTGCCCGCCCAGCACGAACGAATGCACGTTCTCGACGGACACGCCCAGCTCCATCGCCACGAACGTGCTCATGCGCGCCGAGTCCAGCACGCCCGCCATGCCGATCACGCGATGCTTCGGAAAGCGGCTGAGCTTCAGCGCGGCCTGGGCCATGGCGTCCAGCGGATTCGTCACCATGATCAGGATGGCGTTGGGCGAAAGCTTGACGACCGCGTCCACCACCGCTTTGATCACGTCGTAATTCGCTTTTAGCAGGTCGTCGCGGCTCATGCCCGGCTTGCGCGGAAATCCGGCCGTGATGACGACGATATCGCTGTTCGCCGTTTCGCCGTAATCGCCGGAAGCGGTGGAAATGCCCACCGCGCGCGCATCGGAGCCCAGAATCGGCCCTGATTCCGCCATATCCAGCGCTTTTCCGGCAGGCACGCCCTCCAGAATATCGGTCAGCACAACGTCGGCGAGCCCTGCATCATGAATTCGCTGCGCGGTGGTCGAGCCCACAAAACCGCCGCCCACGACCGTCACTTTCTTTCGCATCATTCCTCCGTCGGTTTCTCCCCAATCGCGGCGAGCGGTTGTGATGGAAGACCGCCACCGCGTTCTGGTTGGGTTTCTATCTGCGTTGATCTGCGTTCATCTGTGGTTGCGAAGCCTTTTGGCCCGCGCGAGACGCGCTCAAGCTCTCACTTCCATGCCGGCCATGTTCTCGATGATGGCGGAGGCGAACTCGGAGCTCCGCAGCTTCGTGGCGCCCGGCAGGAGGCGTTCGAGATCGTAGGTGACGCGCTTCTGCTGGATGGTGCGCGCGATGCTGGCTTCGATCAGCCGCGCCGCTTCCTTCCATCCCAGGAAGTCGAACATCATGGCCCCGGAAAGCATGACCGAACTCGGATTGATCACGTCCTTATCCGCGTACTTGGGCGCGGTGCCGTGCGTGGCCTCGAACACGCCGTAGCCGTCGCCGATATTCGCCCCCGGAGCCATGCCCAGCCCGCCAACCTGCGCGGCGCAAGCGTCGGAAAGATAATCGCCGTTCAAGTTGGGCGTGGCGAATACCTGATACTCGTCCGCGCGCAACAGAATCTGCTGGAAAACCGAGTCCGCGATCCGGTCGTTGACCAGAATCTTCTTTTTCCACTGCCCGTTGCCGTGCGTGGCCTGAATGGCTTCCAGCGTCTTCTTCACTTCCGCGTAGATTTTCTGCTTGAACTCGGCGGTGGCTTGCTCCAGCCCCGGCTCGATCATGGCGGCATTCTGCTCGATGCTCAGGCTCGCGTTCTTGTCTTTGTTGTCGAGTATCCAGCTCTCGCGCTCGGTCACCACCTGGCCGCGGAATTCCTGTGTGGCCAGCTCGTAGCCCCAATCGCGGAACGCGCCCTCGGTGAATTTCATGATGTTGCCCTTGTGCACCAGCGTGACCACGCGTTTGCGGTTCTCGATGGCGTGCTGGATCGCGCGCCGCACCAGACGTTTCGTGCCCGTGGGCGAAATGGGCTTGATGCCGATCCCCGAGTCCTCGCGAATGCGCTTTCCGCCGCCCTTAAGCATCTCCCCGTTCAGATAGTCGATCAGCTTTTTCACTTCCGGCGTGCCCGAGCGCCATTCGATCCCCGCGTACACGTCCTCCGTGTTTTCCCGGAAGATCACCACGTCCATTTTTTCCGGGTGGCGCACCGGCGAGGGCACGCCTTCGAAGTAGCGCACGGGCCGCACGCAGGCGTACAAATCGAGCACTTGCCGCAGCGTCACGTTCAGCGAGCGGATTCCGCCGCCCACCGGCGTGGTCAGCGGGCCCTTGATGGCCACGCGAAAATCGCGAATGGCCTCGACGCTGTCCTGCGGCAGCCAGTCTTTGAACTGGTTGAACGCTTTTTCGCCGGCAAAAATCTCGAGCCACGCAATTTTGCGCTTGCCGCCGTACGCGTTTTCCACCGCTGCATCGAACACGCGCCGCGACGCCTTCCAGATGTCGCGCCCCGTGCCGTCGCCTTCGATGAAGGGGAGAATGGGCTGGTCCGGAACGCGAAAAGTGCCATTCGAGTACTCAATCGGCTTGCCATTGGACGGAACCGCTACTCCGGAATACGAAGTTTTCATGATGGATTGACCTTGTTAGCCCTCGTAAACGCTGGCGTTCTTACGAGCAGATTCTGGCGACGGCCTCAGTCAGACGCAATCTCACGCGTCTGCCCGAACCGCACACGATAACACAATCCGCGAGGCTCCGGCATCGGGCTTTCCGCCCACAAAATGGATATCAGACGCGTTGTCGCCGTGTTCTTGCAGTGACGCGGGTCACACCCCGCGCCTGCTTTGCAACATGCCGCTCTTTCTCCACTGCTCCTCCCGAAGTTGGGGAAAAATTCTTCCCGTTGACACCGCCTGAAACTGGAGACACAATTCTCACTCCGCTCGGTTCCCAGCCCGTTTCACAAACGCCGGCAAACACAGAACTGCCAGGAGGTTCGTATGAGTCCCGCAGTGAAACCGATTCCCGAAGGATATCACTCGATCACCCCCGCGCTGGTCAGCCCCAACGCCAACGCCGCCATCGAATTTTACAAAAAGGTCTTCGGCGCCACCGAAAAAGGCGGACGCGCGCTGGGCCCTGACGGCAAGATCATGCATGCAGAGCTGCGCATCGGCGATTCGCTCATCTTCATCAACGACGCGATGGGCCCCACCGGCGCTCTGAGCCCGGAGGCGAAGGTGCATCCGCTCCAGCTTCATCTTTACGTCGAAAGCGCCGACGCGGTCTTCGATAAGGCCGTCAAGGCGGGCGCTCGGATCGTCGAGCCGCTGCAGAATATGTTCTGGGGAGACCGCTACGGCAAAATCGCCGATCCGGACGGCCACATCTGGGACATCGCCACGCACGTCGAAGATGTCGCACCGCAGGAAATGGAGAAGCGCATGCGCCAGTTCGTAGCCAAAGCGGCTGCCGGCCATCGCGGGTAAGCCAGGGAAGTAATCAGGATCGGTCCACGGCGAATTCCGCATCCCGGGTTCGCCGTGGACTTTCTCCCGCGCGGATGAGCAACTTCGCCGCCGTGATGAGGATCACAGCGCCTTCGTCGACGCCACCCGAAGCTTGGTTGAAAACCATGGGTCGGTATGCTTAAGTGGTTTCGGTGATTCCCCTAAAGTCTGCTCGGAGGATTCCATGAAGCGCCCAGCCAAAAGGGCATCGAAGGCCCGCGCCACTTCGCCGCGCGTCGCAGCGAAAGCAGCGCGCAGCGTGAGCGCAACGCGAACAGCGTCCGCTCCTGCGCGCCCGCCGGAGAAGTTTGCCCCGCCCGCGACGCCGCTCACCCGCGTCGAGTCAGACAGCATGGGCAAAATCGAAGTTCCTGCGGATCGCTACTACGGCGCGCAGACGGCGCGCTCGCTGATTCATTTCAATATCGGCACGGACACCATGCCGCCCGAGCTGATTCGCGCCTTCGGCATCCTGAAGAAGGCCGCGGCGCTCGTGAATCAGGACCTCGGCAAGCTCGCGCCGGAAAAGGCCCGCGCCATCGTGCAGGCCGCCGGCGAAGTGATTGCCGGCAAACTGAACGATCATTTCCCGCTGCGCATCTGGCAGACGGGCAGCGGCACGCAGACCAACATGAACGCCAACGAAGTGATCTCGAACCGCGCCATCGAAATCCTGGGCGGCGAGCCGGGCAGCAAGAAGCCCATTCATCCGAACGACGACGTCAACATGTCGCAATCCTCGAACGACACGTTTCCTACCGCCATGCATATCGCGGCCGCATCGCGCGTTGCCGAGGCGCTGATTCCCGCCGTCGAGGGCTTGCGCGGGGCCATCGACGAAAAGGCCAGCGAATTCGCGGATGTGGTGAAAATCGGCCGCACGCATTTGATGGACGCTACGCCGCTCACGGTGGGCCAGGAAATGTCCGGCTGGTCCGCCATGCTCGAGCGCGACGCCGAACGCCTCGAGGAAGTTCTGGGAGGCCTTTACGACCTCGCCATCGGCGGCACGGCCGTGGGCACCGGCCTGAACGCTCCCAAAGATTTTGGCGAGCGCGCGGCGCAGAAAATTTCCGAGCTGACCGGGCTGCCCTTCGAATCCCATCCCAACAAGTTTGCGGCACTTTCGGCGCACGATGAGATCGTGTTTGCCAGCGGCGCGCTCAAGACCCTGGCCGCATCCCTGATGAAAATTGCGAACGACGTTCGCTTCCTCGGCTCCGGCCCGCGCGCCGGCTTCGGCGAACTCCTGCTCCCGGAAAACGAGCCGGGCTCGTCCATCATGCCGGGGAAGGTGAATCCCACGCAGTCGGAGGCCATGACCATGGTCGCGGTGCAGGTCTTCGGCAACGATGCGGCCATCGGCTTCGCCGGTTCGCAGGGAAATTTCGAGCTGAACGTCTTCAAGCCGGTCATCATTTTCAATTTCCTGAATTCCGTGCGCCTGCTCGCGGACGTTTGCCGCTCGTTCACCGAGCATTGCGTGAAGGGCATGCGCCTGAACCGCGCGCGCATCGAGCAGAACGTGAACAATTCGCTGATGCTGGTCACCGCGCTGAGCCCCAAGATTGGCTACGACAAGGCCGCGGCCATCGCGCACAAGGCGCATCACGAAAATCTGTCGTTGCGCGATGCCGCCCTGCAACTCGGCTATCTGACCGCAGCCGAATTCGACGAAATCGTCCGCCCCGAAAACATGACTCACCCGTGATCCCTGGCTCAGGCCATTGCAGGAATCGACGCGTGCGGCCGTGTAGGGGCGCTGCTCGCTGCGCCCGTGGCTGGAGGTCTTGTGTACGTCACCTTCCGGTGCGCCGCATCGTGTCGCGTCGTCGCAAGCAGGGAGTGTTTTTGAAAAGCCGCGAACTGTTTCTGTTTTGCAGCCTCCCGCTGCGCTCCGGGCATTGGTGTTCGCTTGGCGAGGATCGCCCGAGTCGGAACATCGACAGGCCTGGACTCACTTAATGCCCCGGCATAGCCCGTCTGCGCTAAGATTTAGCCCATGCCGCTTGCCTCTTTCACGCGCAATTGCCGCCGCTCGTTTGTCGTTCTTTTCGCATTACTTTTTTGTTTGTGGGCGGCCGATGCAGGACAGCGAATCACGGTGGATCACATCGTGATCGTCAAGCACACGCGCACGATGATGTTGATGCACGGGGACAAAGTTCTCAAAACCTACCGAGTCTCGCTGGGTACCGAGCCTGTCGGCGCGAAAGAGCGCGCCGGGGATCACAAGACGCCGGAAGGGAATTACACAGTTGATTCAAAGAATCCGCACAGTCAGTTCTATCGCGCGCTCCACCTCTCCTATCCCAATGCCGCGGACCGCGCGCGGGCTCGCAAACTCGGAGTCAATCCTGGCGGCGATATCGAAATTCATGGCTTGGGTGAGAAGTACGGGTGGATCGGCCCAGCGCAGCGGCTTTATGACTGGACAGACGGATGTATCGCGGTCACCAACCAGGAGATCGGCGAAGTCTACGAGATGGTCCCGGTAGGCACACCGGTAGAAATCAAACCGTAAGCGCGGCCTGTGAAAAAGCATCTCGCGGGACTAGCGCATTCCATGCCAATTCGACGAGCATTGCGCGGGGCACAGAGGGAGGCTGCAAAACAAGAGCAGTTCCCTGTTTTCGATGACGTGACACGACGATGGCCCGTCGTGGAGTGTTTGTTAGCGCGGAAAGGCCATCACGGCTGAACCTGGGAGGGGTCGGCGGACATCCCGTCGTGCCTGTAGCCAAAATGCAGCAGCCAGGCGCTGGCGACCGGGGCGCCGTTCTGCAGCGGCGCGGTGAAACGCCACTTGCGCGCCGCCTCGAGAGAAAGCCGCGCAAAGTACCGGCTGGGTCCGCGCGATTGCAGTTCCGCCTGCGTCACATTCCCTGCCGCGTCGACACCTACCCTCACCACCACGCGCACTGTGCCCCAGATCGTGTTGCTGGCCGCGCGCGGCACATCCGGCAGCACGCGCTGCAGCACGCGCCCAGGCACGACTCCGGACGCGGTGCTTGCCGGCGCGCGGGTCGCCGTTGTAACGGACGAACCGGCGGCGGCCACCGTCGATGCCGCCGCATTTGCCGGCGCAGCTACTCTCCCGGCCGTTACAGGAGAAGGAGAAAATCGCTTGCTCTCCGCCGCTGAGGCTCGTTGCGCGCGTGGTGTCCTGACCTTGCGCGCTGATGCCGTCAGCCCGGCGCGATTCCGCGTTCGGGTTGGTCCGGGTTGCACCGGCCCCGCCGTCGCCGTCGGATCCTGTGCGACAACTGGCGGCGCCGCCGCGTACCTGCCGATGAGTTTCACCGCCAGAAGAATGGTTGCGAGCACCACAGCCGCAACTCCCGCCGCATACTTCCTCTCATCGAGCCAACGCGCGGCTGCGCGGGCCATCGGCGGCACCGCGGCCCATTTTCCGCGCAGCTTGCGCGCTCCGGAATCAGCCGCAGCTCGTATCGCGGGCCACTTCGCGCGCCACGTCGCGCGCAAGTCGCGTGCCACCGCGCCAGCGGCCGCGACGACAGCCGGCCCCTTGCCAACGAAATTTCCTCCCAGGCCGCGCGCCGGTGCCTTCGCTCGCTCGGGAACGGGCTCCGGTTCTCGCGCAGCGACGCGTACAGGCGCGCTCACCGTGCGCGGCACGTGCGCCTGAATGGTGTCGGCCGGCCAGCGGCTCTTCGGGTCACGCCGCAGGCAGTGCCGCACGATTTCCGGGAAGGGAGGCGGCATGGTTTCCGGCGCCACGGGATCGCGCCGGTTCGACGCGTTCCACTCCGGAGCCTGTTGCGTCAGCGTTTCCACCAGCGTCACGCCAAGCGACCATATATCTCCCGCCTTCGACGCCCCGCCGCGATTTCCTTCCGGCAGATCGTAGGAGCTGGCGCCGTTGCCGTTTTCGATCGCTTCTCCCAAGCGGCAGATGCCGTCGCTCGAAAGCTTCAGGTCCTCTCCCACGGCCATAATATTCGACGGCTTGATGTGCCCGTGGACGAACCCGCGGCTGTGCAGGAACACCAGCGCGTCGAGCAGCGAGGCCAGCATGTCGCGCGCCTCTTCCGGTGTCAGCGGACGTTCGGGAATGATTTGCGCGAGGTTTTCATCCGCCAGTTCGCTCAGCACGTACAGCATCGGCGCGTTTTCCACCTGGCAGCGGCCCAGGTCCAGAATGCGCACCAGATGCGGATGCGCCAGGTTCGCGGCCAGCCTCCAGCGCGACAGCCGCGCTTCTGCGTTCCCGGGAGGCGCCGGCACCAGCTTGATCGCGGCGTCCTTGGGGTGCACGGAGCCGTACTGCGTCAGGAAAACGGCGCTGTGCGCCGACCCGCCCAGATAGCGCACCAGCGTGTATTTCCCCTCGATGACTTCGCCCTGGAGAAAGCTCTGCGTTAGGGTCGCCATGGTTTGTTTTCCCGGTCAGGGCCGCGGCGGACGCTTTGAGCGCGAAGGCGCTCCTGCGGGTTGTCGCGCGCGCTGGGCCTTGTGCTTGGCGCGAGGGCTGGGAGCGCCAAGGATTCGAACGATTGCACGCCCGGCCGGCCAAAAATCTGGCCTGCCGGAAGATGCGGCAATTATATTCGTTCTGTGGAAGGATAAAAGCGAAATGCTCAAACGGGCAACTGCCCCTTCAGACAGTTATGGTCCAGGACTGGCCGGCCGTTCAGGCCGCGTGTTTGGCCGACGGCGTGTCGTGCGGGGAATCGGTGTGCGCGGGAGACTGGGAAAGGGCGCTTCTGCTGCCGAGCAACGCGTCCGCGAGTGTGCTTCCGGAGGCGCGGCTGCCTTCGATCGCGCTCAATTCGCGCTTGCGCTTCATTCTTCTATAAATGCTGATGCCCACCAGCAGCGCCGCGAAGGCCAGGCAGTAGACGATCATCGCTACGGTTAGGGTTTGCATTCCACCCTTCTTTCCGGTTCAGCGCCGCCTGCCGCCGCCGAGCTCCGACCGTTCCCGCCGGGAATCCCGTGCTTCAAAGTTCCGGATGAGGTTCCAGCAGGTAATTCTTCAAACGCAACTTTCGCTGGGCTTTGGATCGAACGCGGTGCGTCATGCGCCGAACTCTTTTCTTTCTTCGGTTCTGCGCTCCTGGGCGCATCCTACACCCAACTCCTTTCCCTTTTCCACGTCTACTTATGCGCGTGCAGGGAGCGCGCGCTGCTGACCCACCTTCGGCTGATTTCCTCCAGATTGTGGTACCCGCGCTGCGCCTGCACGGCCACCGCGCGCAAGACTTTTTCTGTCGCGCCCGTGATCGCCTCGATGGCTTCGCCCGCGTAGTACAGAATCGCCCCAAACACGGTCAGCAGAAGAAGAAACAGCACGAACAGCAGTTCGGCCGCCAGCAACGCGCGCAGCGAATAGCTCTCCATCGTGAACAGAGATAGTGCGACGAGCACCCCGCCCACCGCCCAAACCTTCCAGCTCGGCCGAAAACCACCCAGCGATTTCATTTCTCTTCTCCTGTCCGGAAGTATAGGCCGCTCGGGGCCTGCGCGGCAGTGATGGCCGTCACTCCGTTCCGTAACCGGCCTGTTTCCAAACAGTTCCGGAAATACTCGCCCAAACGGAAACCTTCCCTTTCGTACAGGCAGGTATGGATCCACCGGCGGTGTACCGGGACGCCCCGCGAAAACAGCGCGCCGTCATTCTGAGGGACGTATGGTGGCCCGAAGAATCTCTCTTCGTGCTGTGTAGGGGCACAGCACGCCGCGCCCGCTGCTTGCCGTTAGGTTTGAATGTCGCGCCGCGGCCTTCCGCGCCTCTTGCGCCCGGTGCTCTTTACCGCGAAGCCCCGCGACACAGCGCGCCGTCATTCTGAGTGCCGTATGGTGGCCCGAAGAATCTCTCTTCGTGCTGTGTAGGGACACAGCACGTCGTGCCCGCTGCTTGCCGTTAGGTTTGAATGTCGCGCCGCGGCCTTCCGCGCCTCTTGCGTCCCGGTGCTCTTTACCGCGAAGCCCCGCGAAAACAGCGGCCGTCATTCTGAGGGCCGCATTACGGCCCGAAGAATCTCTCTTCGTGCTTCGCCTGCTGGCCCGCCGCGCGCGTGTCATCCCGAACCCTGGGGTCCCCGGCACGTCGTTGTTCGCGTGCTGGGGTGGCAGCCCGGTCGCGCCTTCTGCGAACGGCGGTGCGCGCATTTTGCGCCCCGGATGCCGTGCCGGGGAGGGATCTGCTGTTTTCCTCGGTGGAAGGGCGGGGTTTCAACCCCGCCACAAAGACGCTCTTTGTTCAGGGTTTTGGGGCTTCGCCCCGGCGCGCCATTGCGCGAATGGCAACCGCAGCCGTGAGGCGTACAACCACAGCCGGTCCGGAGGACGCCGACGAATCAGCGTCGGACTTGCTGCTGCCATCCGCGGGCGCGGCAAAGACGGAAAGCTGCAAGCGTGTGCTCTTGCTCCCGCACTTGGGGCAAGTGATCTTCTGCGTCTTGCTCATGACAATCTGCTCGTAGCGCTCGCCGCAATCATTGCAAACGTTTTCATAAATCGGCATCTCGCAAACTTTAAACAGGCCTAGTCTGAATTACCTCGAAATCTTCGCAGAGAATCCGTCCTCAGCAACACGTTGCCGCGCCCCAAGCTGCTCCGCCCGCCAATCGACCAATCTCGCGTGACATTGGTATAATCACCTATCACGTACCCATCGAAGAATCGGCAGCTTGAGGCCATAGGCAACGCCCGATGCACTTAGTGGAGGCGCGCAGAGCAATCCTATGTCACGAACGATACCTGACCCTATCTATGGCACGGTCGAACTGGACTCCTGGATCGATGAGCTCTTGGGTGTGCCCGAAATAGCTGTCGAGCGACGAAGGCTTGAAAGAATCAAGAATCTCGGGCTCATCCACATGTCCTTCCCATCGGCCACCCACTCCAAGTGGGAACACCACCTTGGCATGTTTCATCTAGCAAAGCAGCTGCAGCTCCCAAACGAAGAAAAGAAAAGGCTTGAACTGCTGTGCCTGTTAGGCGGGATCGGACACCTCCCGTTCACCTTCCCGACAGAGGATGCGGTCCTATTGGCGGCAAGGATTTCACCGGACCTGAGGCGTTCCGTGGGCGAGATGTGCGTGGAAATTAGGGCAGCATGCCAGAACGCACTTCCCGACGAGATTCGGAGGCGCTTTCCCAACATCGTCGTGACAATGCGAACGCAAGAGCTCCACGCCTGGTTCTCGGCCTGCAAATTGAAACAGTTGCCGCGTGAGATTGACTTGGGCGACAGGGCTCAGCTGGTGCATGAACGAATCAATCCCCATGCGCGCTTGAACGAGCTCTATCGTTTCATCTCAAGACTTGATTACGTGCAGCGGGATTTGTATTACACGGGTCTGGCGAAGTTCTCACTCTCAGCTGAGGGCTTTCTGCGGCGTTACAAGGCCCCGACACTCCAGGAACTGAGCGTCTCGCCTGAGGCACGCTTGTTAGATGAACTCAAGAGCTTCTTAGCCGACTCCTTGTACTTTGAGACAAAGTCCGTCTCTCGGGAAGCCCTCTACAAGAAGAAACTTGCTCTTATTCTTTCTGACGCCCAGATTGGTGTCGGCGAGCTGATGCGTTCGGATGATGGCGAACTGGAGAGACTCATTGAAGACAGGAACCATGGATGGTGGACTGATTTTAGCCATGAAGAGTTTACCCGAATCTGCAGCACGCGCCTGCAGCGAAGGCCGAGAGGGGTCGGTGATGACCACGTGGAACTCGAGTCGAGAGTCCTAGGTCGGCATACTGTCTCGCCCACCTTCCTCGCGAGATATCCCCGGAATTACGGCTTTCTTGTTGTTCCCAGGCGGTCTACTGACACGAGAGACGGCGGCCCTTTTCTCGACGTGTTCGTCTCGGCGGTCGGGAACCCGCGGCGGTGCACCGGGATCGTGGAGGCGGTGCACCGACTTTCAGACCTTTACGCCGGTATTCGAACACCGGCCGTCACTCAGCGGAGTCTGATTCAGGATCTCTTGAGCTACTTGCTCAACGCTTCGGTTCGTATCGACTATCGGCAGATTGCGGAGCTCCTGGCGGCCGGTTTTCTTCGGTTGTCCGAGAGAGCGAAACGTAGCTTTGTCCGGCGGCTCGACCGCTCAAGATTCGAGTCCTACTTTTACCTTTATTTTCGCCCCTCGCGGCTGGACACGGTTGACTCGTGGGAGGAGTTAATCAGGGCTCCTCATTTCGTTCAGTTTTTACGGGAGGGTCAGAAGTACATTGGCGAATTGCTGAAGCTTGGGGCGCAATCGGACGGGGCAGACTTTGGCCGCGTGGTCGAGGCAACGATTTGGATAGCTGAGTGTCGAAGATTGCGATACCCGGGGTGGGTGCTTCCAAATGTTATCATCGAGGGAAAAGCGCGTGCCAATCAGGTTGACGCTATATCCCTGTTCGTCAGAAGAAGAAAGGCCGTCCTTCGCTTCCATGAGTGCTCCAAGAGCGACAGCGAGGGTAAGGCACTCGATGATCTGCAGAAGCTGCAAAAGATAAAGGGCAGGGCGAAGCTGTTCGATGATCTTCTCATCGAGCAGATTGTCTACGGTGCCAGCGGCGTTCGGGACCATTTTTCGCCGTTGCAGCCCCTGCTCGACGAATACGGTATTCGCGAGAAACCAGACCGGAAGGCCATAGCACCAGCCTGAGATTCAGTGGCCCTCCCGCGCTCCGAGTCCCAGTACCATGTTTACTATTGATAAGACGTCGTCTTATGCTAACGTGTGCCAACGCTTATGCGCGACTCACTCCACAACCCGCACACAACTCGCGCCCCAACCCGTACGCCCCGGCCCGCTCCTTGCCTCCGTGCTTCCTTGTCTCCTTGCCTCGCGTCGTTCCCGTCCTTGCACCCCTGCCTCGCGCCGTTCCCAACTCCGCCAGGTATGTAACATTGTGACGCCCCGGCCCGCTCCTTGCCTCCGTGCTTCCTTGTCTCCTTGCCTCGCGTCGTACCCGTCCTTGCCTCCCTGCCTCGCGCCGTTACTCGCCACTCGTCACTCGCCACTGCTTTCTTAGTGCGTGCTGAACAGGTCCGCCTTCACCGCTTTGCGAAACGCGATGCGGCTGTTGTCCCGTGTGTAGAACATGTGCCCGCCGGGGAATTCATGGATGGTGATGCGGTCGCGCAGCGCGTCGGGCATCTGGTTGACGCTCAGCACCGAGCCCATGAACGGGCAGGAAAGATCGTTCCATCCATGTCCGATGAACACCTTGAGTCCGGGATCGGCGGCAACCGCTTGCCGCAGCTGCGTCACCGAACCGGTGCGCAGGTTTTCATCGCGGCTCCAATTCATGCCCACTTCGAATGAAAGCGTGTGGTAAGGCGCATTGGTCTTCCACCCAACCACCTCGGTCACAAAGTTGACCATCGCCTCCGTGGTGGGCGCCATGATCGCCGCCAGTATGGGATCGTTCGCGCGCCGCTCGGGCGACCACGGAAACGGATCGAGCATGGTCACGTTCGAGTCGTAGACCGAGCCGATCTTCCCTTGCTCGCGTGCCACTTCGCGCAGATACGCCCCCGTTTCCAACCGCCCGCCGGATTGCTTCACGAACGTTGGATCGAGGCCGGTCAGCTCCGTGACTTTCTGGATCATAGCCTGCTGCAACGTGGGATTGGTAGTGCCGGCGATCAGCGCCGTGGCGTACTCCCCTTCATCGTAGGCGATCACCGACTGCATGGCTTCCGGCGTCAGCTTGCCCTCGCGCTCCAGATGCGCCGCGACGATCGGCGGCAGCGTCACCATCCAGGGAATGGGCGAGTACATATAGCCGTGACCCTCATCCGCGGGATTCAGGTAGGGCGACACCAGAATCAGGCCGTTGATGCCGACGCCCAGTTGCGACTGCAGGTAATAAGTGAGGCGCGGGCCGCGAAAGCCGCCATAGCTTTCGCCAATGATGTACTTGGGCGAAGTCATGCGCCCGTTCTGGACCAGCCACTTGTAGACCACCGTCGAGAGGTACTCGATATCGGGAACGGTGCTGTAGAAGAGCTTCTTCGTCTCTTCCATGGGGACCAGCGAGCGGCTGAAGCCGGTGCCGATGGGGTCGATGAAGACCAGATCGCTGAAGTCCAGCCAGGTGCCCTGGTTGTCCGTCATGGTGACGGGAGCGGAGGCGCTGTCGCCCTTATTGCCGATGCCCTCCAGATGCTTGGGGCCGATGGCGCCGAAGTTGAGGAACACCGACGATGCGCCGGGGCCGCCGTTGAAAGCGAACGTGACCGGCCGATCCTTGCCGGGCACGACGTAGCTGGTGTACACCACTTTGCCCGCGATTTTGCCTTCCGCGTCGCGCGCGTTGATCGTGCCGACCGTGACTGTATAGTGCAGCGTCTTCCCGTCGATCGCGGTCGTCTGCTCGATGCTTTTGTTCGCCGGCAGCGGCGGCAGTTCGTTGGCCGCCGGTTTTTCCTTCGAAGCAGCCTCGCCCTTTTCGGAGGCTTTGGCGGGAGTCGGTTTGGCGGCTTGGCGGCTGCCGTGCTCCTGCGCGAACGCCGGAGCGGCGGCGAAGGAAATCGTTAGGAACAGAATCGCGTAGAAAAGAGAAGTCCACGAGCGAACGGCGGAAACAATCGTATTTTTCATGCGCGTAACAATACAGGAAGCCATCGATGAGGTAAAGGCAGGAAGGCAAAGGGAATCCGAAATTCGAAACCCGAAATTCGAAAGTTCAGATGCTGGTGCGGGCGGCCCGCTCGTGTCCCCGCCGGTGATTCGCGCAAAGGACGATGTGTCGCTGCAAGTCCCGCGCGACAGTTTCGTTAGGGCGTGAGTTTCGCGTTCCCTGCGACGATGCGAAACCGCCTTTTAGCTTTCGGGCTTGCTCAGCAAGGCCGAAAGCAGCAGCACCGCGCCCGCCGCAATGCAAACGATGGCGACCAGGCTCACGCGAACGTTGAACAAGCCCCAGATTCCGCCGAGGACGAACAGGGCCCCGACCACGGTCCAGAACGCCTCAAGTTTCAGGGTCATGCACTTGCGCGCCACCTGTTCGCCCAACACCAGGACTCCGACCCCCAGGATGCCGATGCCCCAACTGAGATTCGTCAGGAGCGCGATCCCGATCCAGAGGAAAAAGAGGCCCCATCCTGCGGCGCTCAGCTTGTGCGCTGCGAGCCGCCGATCGACTCCAGCCCCTGCAACATAGGTCGCCATGGCTTCCCTCCTCCTGTCTGCCGGTATCAAAGGAAGAGTTGCGCGAAAGGGCGGGAATAGCAGTGATGTTTGGCATAGGGGGATATGCCCGGGATCACCGCAAGAATCGAAAACCGAACGCAGGAAGACGCGGGCAAGGCTGCCGGGCTGAGACCTGCCCAAAGAGGGGGGCGCGGGCCGCCGCGTCCCGTTGTCCCGCTGGCGTTTTGTGGCATTTTAGGCCCTTTTAACGTGCATTCAAGAGCAGGAACCCTGCTCTTGAATGCACCACTCAGTTTCGCCTGCTCTTCGCCTGTTTTGGTCCGCATGGAAGCCGCTCGCGCAGCACCAGTCGCAGCCGTCGGCTCACCAGGCGTGGGTGCCCTGCCGTCCCGCCTTTGGGGACGGTGGGTGCTTTTGTGACGTTCTGAATTTCGAATTTCGCGTTTCGACTTTCGGTTTTTGTCTTTGCTTTTTCTTCGCCTCATGGTATTCTGCCCCTCCAGAAAAGCACGGATGCGATTTTGCGCAGTTTGGTAGAATCGGGCCGCCTGCCCAAGCCTTACAGCTTGCGGGCGGGAACTAAATCCGGGCTTGGAGTTTCGAGGCACATTCAAAAACAAGAAGCCCCTTCGAGGTGCAACCCATGAACGATGAACGCAGCAGAAACTTGGATCTGGCCATTTCGCAGATTGAAAAGGATTACGGCAAGGGCTCGATCATGCGGCTGGGCAGCCGCGACGTGCTGGTGCCGGTGAGCGTGATCTCCACCGGAGCGATTTCGATCGACGCCGCGCTGGGCGTGGGCGGTTTCCCGCGCGGGCGCGTGATCGAGGTGTACGGCCCGGAGTCGGGCGGGAAGACCACGCTGACGCTGCACGTGATCGCGGAAGCGCAAAAAACGGGAGGCCAGGCGGCGTTCATCGACGCCGAGCACGCGCTCGATCCGTCCTACGCGAAGAAGTTGGGCGTGGACGTCGACAATCTGCTGGTATCGCAGCCGGACAATGGCGAGCAGGCACTGGCCATCGCCGAAGCCCTGATCCGCACGAACGCGGTGGACATCGTGGTGGTGGACTCGGTGGCGGCGCTGGTGCCCAAGGCGGAACTGGAAGGGGAAATGGGCGAGCCGCAGATGGGTTTGCAGGCGCGCCTGATGTCGCAAGCCCTGAGGAAATTGACGGCGATCGTCAATAAATCGAAAACATGTCTGGTGTTTATCAATCAGATTCGGGAAAAAATCGGAGTGATGTTCGGGAACCCGGAGACGACGACGGGCGGGCGTGCGCTGAAATTCTATTCGTCCATTCGCGTGGATATCCGCAGGATTCAGTCGATCAAGGAAGGGGACCGCGTGGTGGGCTCGCGGACGCGCGCGAAAGTGGTGAAGAACAAAGTGGCCGCGCCGTTCCGGGAGGCTGAGTTCGACATTATTTATGGCGAAGGGATTTCGCGCGAGGGCGATTTGATCGATCTGGGCGTGACGAAGGGCATCCTCGAGAAATCCGGGACATGGCTTTCCTATAAGGGTGAGCGCATCGGACAAGGCCGCGAGAACGCGCGCACTTTCCTGAAGGAGAACACGGACATTCGCGGGAAGATCGAAAATGAGCTGCGCAAGGCGCTCGGTTTGCCGGCGCCGGCGGGCGCGGCGGAAGAAAACGGAAAGGCTGCACCGGCAGCGGAACCGTCGAAGACCGTTTCCATGGCAGCGGCAGCAGCGAAAGGAAGAATGAAATAGAGGAGGTAAAGGAAGCAAAGGAGGGAGAGGAAGTAGAGGAGAAAACCTCCTTGCGATCGGCGCTTTGCTCTGGAGCATGCGGGAGACTTACCGCAGAAACGTCCAGGAAGACGGCGGCGTGGTCAGGGCACGCCGGTCCTTGCTATCGCACGCGACGCACACTCTGATTTGCGCGCCTATGGGGAAAGGGCTAGCCGTTGAGGGATCCCCCGGTGACGCGAAACGGCGGGTCTGCCGCGGAAGGGCAAAGAAGTAGCCCAAAAGCGGCGATTCTGGGACTTCCGAAGGAAGAACGTTAGATCAAAGCGGCCAGTTAGGTGACGGCCGGAAATTTGCATTGTTAAACTGATCCGTCCGCCCTGCTAAGTTCTGCTGCTCGAACGGGTAAGGAAATGCCTGTTCGAGCGAACAGTTGTGCCTCCCCCTCCATAGCTAACAAAATAGTGTGGAATTTAAGTTGCAGAAACCCAGTGTGGTACATAGACTGGCTGCGGACGCGCGAAAACCTGCCCTCTGGCAGGCAGATAGTGAGCATAAGGTGGCCCGGCACATCGATTTAGCGCCTGTGACGGCCCCAGGCCCAGGATGGAACCGATCCCGATGAAGATGAAGAGGAATCCCGCCGTAGCAACCATGGCGGCCGTTGTTTGCCTTTTGATCGCGGGAGCTGTATTTCCGGCTTCGGGAGCTGCCAAGCGAACCTACCGGTCGCGGCACGCAAGGCACGCCCGCGTTTACCACCATCGGGTGTATCGCCATTACGCGCTGTTCAATCCCACGAAATACGATGTGGCCACATATGACGCCGCCGCGGTTCGCGATCTTGCGGTCAACGCATTGGGCCACCGGCGGGGCGCGGTGGTTGCCGTCGATCCGACGAACGGACGCATATTGACGATCGTGAACCAGAAGATGGCTTTTCAGGGCGGGTTCGAACCCTGCTCGACGATCAAGCCGGTAATCGCGTTGGCCGGGCTGGAGCGAGGCGCGATCACCAGCCGGACGATGATCAAAGTGGGGCAGCGGCGCTATATGGACTTAACCGAAGCGCTGGCGCACTCGAACAACCAGTATTTCCAGGAACTGGGGAGCCGGCTGGGCTTTGACCTCGTGCATCAGTATGCGGAACTGGTTGGGCTGGGGCAACGCGTCGGCTACAACATTCCGCAGGAGCAGCCGGGATATTTGCCGTCCGAGCCGCCGAAATTCGGCGGTGTGGCGCGCATGTCGAGCTTCGGCGAAGGGATTCGCATCACGCCGCTACAACTGGCGGAATTGATTTCGGGCCTGGCGAACGGCGGAACTTTCTACTACCTGCAATATCCGCAAACGGACCAGGAAATTCAGAACTTCAAGCCGCTCGTGCGGAAGCAGCTGGACATTTCGAAGTTCGTTCCGGACATTCAGGCGGGCATGCTTGCGGCGGTGATGTACGGGACCGCGCGGCGCAGCTACGATCCGGACGGCGAACAGGCGCTGGGCAAGACCGGCACATGCACGGACGACCACGTGGGGGGAAGGCTGGGCTGGTTCGTATCGTATGCGGATCAGCTGCATCCGAAGATCGTCATCGTGGTTCTGCTGCATGGAGGCGGGCATTCCACGAACGGGCCATACGCGTCGGGGATTGCGGGCCAGATCTACCGGGGACTGTACGAGCGCAACTTCTTCGTGGAGACGAACGAGGCGGCGAATTCTTCCGTGGGGGCGGCAGGCAACGGGTCGGGCGGTTCGCGCTGACCGGCTGATCGCGCACGAGGACCCGGGCTCTGCCAAGCGACGGACGTAGATACTCCGGGCATTCCATTATTCCAAGCGGGAATCTGAGCAGGGGCTTGAACCATGGCTAGGCGAAAGCTGATTTCCTGGTGCGCGCTGGTGCTGGCGGGATTTGCGTTCGATGGCGTGACGTATCATCTGCGCAACCTGAGCGAGACGAAGGAGCGCGCGCGGAGCGCGCGGGCGGGCCAGCAAGCCAAGCAAATTCAGCAGCAAACGATTCTGTTCAGCGCGGAAATGGTTCCTGCGCGGCTTCCCTTCACCGGCATCCTGCAGAAATTCGGGATCGACAGCGCAACGGCGGCGCAGATCGCAGCTTCGGCTCAATCCGTGTTTGATTTGCGCCAAGTGCGCGCGGGGAATCAGCTGTCCATCGGGAGGTCGCTGATGGGCAGCCTGCGGGCCATTCGATACCGCATCGACACCGACCGCGTTCTGCTGATTTCCCGGCGCGAGGGCGATTTCCATTCCGAGATCAAGACGATTCCTTCGCGCACGGAAGCCGTGGGCGTGGCGGGAAAGATCCAAGACTCGCTGTTTGACGCCGTGACGCAGGCGGGAGAAAAGCCGGAGCTGGCCATGCGGCTTGCGGATATTTTCGGCTGGGACCTGGATTTCTATACCGATCCGAGGCCCGGCGACACCTTCCGCGTGGTGGTGGAAAAGAAGATTCTGGCGAACGGCGAGTTCGGAGGCTACGGGCAGATTCTGGCGGCGGAATACGATAATGACGGGCGGGCCTATCGCGCGGTCCTGTTTCACGACCCGGCCGGCATTCCGGCATATTACACGCCGGACGGGAAGTCGATGAAGAAGGCGTTTCTGCACTCACCGCTGAAGTTCGCGGCGCGCATCACGTCGCACTTCAGCTGGGACCGTTATCATCCGATCCTGAAGATCTATCGCCCGCACCTGGGAACGGATTACGCGGCGCCCATCGGGACGCCGGTACAGACGATCGGCGACGGGCGCGTGATCTTTGCGGCGCGCAAAGGCGAGGACGGCAATCTGGTCGAAGTGAAGCACACCAACGGCTATACGAGCTATTACATGCACCTCTCGCGCATTCTGGTGCACGTCGGCCAGCCGGTGCAGCAGGGACAGTGCATTGGCCTGGTGGGCATGACCGGGCTGGCGACCGGGCCGCACCTCGATTTCCGCATTCGCCGCGGCGGGCAATTCCTGAATTTCGAGCGCTTGCCGCTGCCGCCGACGCATCCGGTGGCGAAAAGCGAGTGGGCCGCGTTTGTGGCGGCCCGCGATCGCGACCTGGCCGACATGCCTGCATTGCCGGGGCAGCAGCAGGGCGCGACGGTCGCGCAGACAGCCACAGCCGCCCCAACTTCCTCGCCTCTGTCCGGCCACTAGCGTTCACCCCCGCGAACTGCCGGTATTTGGGCTATAAAGCACGGCACGCGTGCGTTTGTGAAAGAATGAGTTTAGAGGAAGCAGAGGAGGCAAAGGAAGTAGAGGAGGTAGAGGAGAAAACCTCCTTTGAGATCGAGCGCGAGGGTGGGGCACTGGTTAAGTCGATGCGTTTGTGAGCAAAGGAGGGAAAGGAAGCAAAGGAAGCAGAGGAAGTAGAGGAAGTAGAGGAAGTAGAGGAGAAAACCTCCTTCGAGGATCTACGCTTCGAATCGAATGTTGAACGTCACGTCTGTTCTGTTTCACCAGGGCGGAAGACATTTTCGGTCGCACGTAAGACAGCGCACAACTCCAGGTTCGTTTCCCCACAGGCCGAGCTACGGCCATCGGTGTCTTCGCTTTATATTCGCCCCTAGCACAATCTGGTACAATAGCGGCTCGCATGCACGCGCCCCGAGATGAGGATCGCGCTGCGCGCATGCTGCGTTCGCGAATGCCAGACGCGCACAACTCGAGTGAGGGCGGAGCCGGCGGATTCCCGCTGAATACGGAGCAGCGCGCGGCGGTCGAGCACGTGGACGGGCCGCTGCTGGTGGTGGCAGGCGCGGGGACGGGAAAGACGCGGGTCATTACCGAGCGCATCCGCTATCTGCTGGAACGCGACCCGAACCTTGCCGGGGAAAACATCCTGGCGCTCACGTTCACGGACAAAGCCGCCGCCGAAATGAAGCATCGCGTGGTGAAGGCGATCGGCGAGCGGGCCGAAGGGGTGTGGCTCAGCACCTTCCACAAATTCTGCCTGGAGAAGATACTGCGCGCGGCGGATGCCGCAATCGAGCCGCTCGACGAACTCGATCACAAGATACTGCTGCGGCGAAATATCGGGCGGCTGCAGCTGAAGCACTTCAAACGGCTGCAGGAACCCAGCGAATTTCTGGCGGACTTCGTCACGTTCTTCTCGCGCTGCCAGGACGAACTGGTCACGCCCGAGGATTACCGCCGTTACGTCGAACGGCTGCGCAAGAGCTTCGAGACGCGCAAGAATTCGCTGGAAGCGGACGAGCGCGCCATCGCGCAGGAGGAAGTCGAACGGCAGGAGGAACTGGCGCGCGCGTTCTGCGTGAGCGGGGAGCTGTTGCGGGAACGCGGGCTGACCACTTTTGGCGCGCAGATCCTGGACGCGGTGAAGCTGCTGGAAAGCGATGCGACGCTTCTGGGGCGTTTGCGCGAGGAATACCGCTACATTCTGGTGGACGAATTCCAGGACACGAACATCGCGCAACTAGAGTTGCTGTGGCTGCTGGCGGGCGACCAGCGCAACATCATGGCCGTCGGCGACCACAACCAGGCGATTTACCGGTTTCGCGGGGCGTCTTACGGAAGCTTCACGATTTTTCTGGAACGCTTTTGCGGGGGTGGCGAGCCATCATGGCCGGGGTCACGGCCAAACGGAAAGCAGATTCCTCACCCCCATTCCCGCGAAACCGGCGGGACTGGGTTCGGAATGACAGCTCATTCCCAGGAAGGCGGTGGGGCTGGGCTGCAACGCCAGCCCGCGAACAGCAGCGTGCCGGGGACCGCGGGGGTCGGGATGACAATCGACCCAAGATCGCTGGTGACGCTGTCGCAGAACTACCGATCGACGAAGCGCATCCTGAACGTAGCGCACGCGGTGATCCGCAACAACGAGCAGTCGCCGCTGCTGCCCGACGGGCGCTTGCACACGGAAAATCGGGAAGGCGAGAAGATCCGCGTCGCTGAATTTGCGGGCACGCGGGAAGAGGCGCAGTGGGTCGCCTCGGAAATCGAGCGACTGCATGAAGCGGGGGCGCGCTGGGGCAGCATGGCGGTGCTGTACCGGATGCACACGCACCGCGACCTGCTGGTGAGCGCGCTGCAGCGGCGCGGCATTCCCTTCGTGATCCGCCGTTTTTCCATTCTGTCGAGCACATTGATTCGCGATCTGCTGGCATGGCTGCGGCTGATCGGGCAGCCGGGCGACAACGTGGCGTGCGCACGCGCGCTGGCGGCGCCGTACTGGGGGCTGGAGCCACGCGACCTGGTGCGGCTGGCGGAGCGCGCGGAGAAGAACCACCGGCGGCCCTTGTGGGATGAAGTCGACGCGTCCCAGGGGGAACTGCCCTTCGGCAAAGGCAAGGCGCGCCTGCGGGAATTCGCCGCGCTGGTGAAGGAACTGCGGCAGAGCGCGCGGCGGAAAAGCGTGAGCGAATTGCTCGATGATTTGCTTGTGGCGCTCGGGGTTACACCTTTGCCTTCGGAAGCCGACTGCTACTACCTGGATCGTTTCGTCGCCTTCGTGCGCGAATGGGAACGGAAGAGCCTAGCGGAGCGGCCGCGGGGCGATGCGGCGGAGTCTTCCGCTGCGAAATCGAATGTTTCGGCGCCCGAGGGCAAGCGGCTGCGCGATTTTCTCGAGTATCTCTACTATTTCAACGAGGCGCGCGGCGACGTCTGGCTGGAAGATCATCCCGCCGAGGATGCGGTCGAGCTGATGACCGTGCATGGGGCGAAGGGGCTGGAGTTCCCGCACGTGTTCGTGATTCGGCTTTCGAAGCGCGATTTTCCTTCGCCCGCGCGCCGGCCGGTGTTCGAGTTTCCAGCCGACCTGATGAAGGAGGAAATGCCCGAGGGAGATTTCCACGTGCAGGAAGAGCGGCGGCTCTTCTACGTGGCGCTGACGCGTGCGCGGCAGCGTCTGACGCTGTGCACGGTGATCAACAAGTGGAAGAAGGAGTCGCTGTTCCTGGAGGATTTTCTGCAGGACCGCAAGATCAAGACGTTCGACGCGCAGCAACTGACGCCCAAAGTTTTGCTGGCGCCGGTGGAGGAGGCGGCCGCACCGGAGCCCGATCCCGTCGACCCTTCGGATCTTTTTGCGGGGCTGCGCGCGTCCGTGCTGGAGGAAGGCACGCGCGCTTACTCGCGCGTCGCGCTGTGGGCCAAAGCCTTCCATCCGCCGCGGCCCGAGCCGTTGCAGCTGAGCGCTTCGACGATCAACGCGTACGAGAGCTGCCCGATGAAATACATGTTCCAGCGCATGTGGAGCATCCGCGGCGGCCCGCACGCGGAGGCCACGTTCGGCAGCGTGATGCACACGACGATCCAGGAATTCGTGCGCGAGCTGCGGCGCGGGCGCAGCGTTTCCCGCGACGATCTACGCACGATCTACGACCGCGAGTGGTCTTCCGCAGGTTTTCCGGACGACTATCACGAGAACGAGTACCGCCGGGAGGGCTGGGAGGCGCTGGAAACATTTTTCGAGACGTACAGGCAGGCGCCCGCCGACGTGGTGTACCAGGAAAAGACGTTCGAGCTGCCGCTCGAGCACGAAATCATCATCACCGGCCGGATCGATCAAGTGAACCGGATCGGGCGGAAGGAATACGAAATCATCGATTACAAGACGGGACGGCCGAAGGACGCGAAAAAGGCGGCGCAGGATCTTCAGCTGAGCATTTACGCGCTGGCGGCGCGCGAGGTGCTGGAAATCGAGCCGGCGCGGCTCGCTTTCTACAATCTGATGGCGAATGAAGCGGTGTTCACGACGCGGGACGACAAGACGCTAAACGCGGCGAAGCAGCATATCGCCGAAACAGCGGATCGCATCCGCGGCGGCGATTTTGGGCCCAAGCCCGGGTTCCACTGCGCCTCGTGCGATTACAAACCGCTTTGCCCGGCGCACGAGCAGCTCGTTTCGATCCGGCCGTCGCGGGCGCTGGCGAAACAGCGCTCTTGACAGCCTGCTTCTCTGCTGCGTGATTGGCTGCAGCCGTGGAAGATGCGGGAGGAGGCAAAGAGCGGTGGCAAGCCACCGCACTCCAAAGCGCTTCGCGCCAAACCATTCTCTTGCCAGCATCGGGCGCGGTTCTGACCGATGCGAAATCAGCAAGAGCAAAAAAAAGAGGCGGCCGCCGGAGCAGCCGCCTCATTTCTCCTGAAAGGCCCGAGGAAGAAACTCAAAGCCTCAGTTGCTTTCGCGCATGGACTACCGTGAAGCTTTCTCCCGCGAGGAAAGGCGCGACAAGTTCGTGTCACGCCCTTGACTCGCTTCGTTCATTTGTAAATGTGGCGGGGAATGAAGTCAAGCAGAAAAACTTTTCGCGCGATTCGTGTGGGGAAACATTTTGAGGCGCGAAAAAGGGCGGCCGGGAATTTGCGACCCGGGGAATTACTGAGCGATGCCAAGCGCGCTCTGGTAGTAGCCGTCGCGGGCGTGGACGTCCAGATCGGGGCGCAGGACGCGAACTTCGATCGTGTGGAAATCCTTGGTTTTGTCCTCGCCATTCGGGGAAAAGGTGAGCGTGTAGCGATCGCGGGCCTCTTCCGTCACTTGCGAGTACAAGCGGTCCAGATCTTCTTCCTTGTCGGAGTAAAACATCCAGCCGCCGCTTTTGATGGCGTAGCGGTCGGCCTGGCCGATGCCGTGTTGCCAGAGGGATTTTCCGGGGACCGTGCGCGAAACGGAGATGGAATAGACGGAAATATTGGATTCGAGGAGGAGACGCATGGTTTCGTTGAAGGTGTGACGGTTGTGGCGCGAATTGCTGCCGTCGGAAACAAGGAAAATGATTTTGCGGCGGTCGGGGCCGCGACGCTGGAGCATCTGGGCCGCAGCGTAGACGGCGTCATCGAGCGCGATATCGTTGGCCGGGCGGGATGCGCCATGCTGCGGGACGCCCTGCCCGGTGGGAAGCTCCCGGCCATTGACCACAGGGCCGGCAAAGCCAGGATCGGCGAAAATGGCGGTGGAATGAGAGCCGAGCTGCATGCGTTTCAGCGCGGTGAAGAGAATGTCGTTGTTAAAGGAAAAATCAGAAACGGGTTGGGGGTAAGATTCGTACTTCATAACCGCCACTTCATCGTTGGGGCCGAAGCCGGCGGAGATGGCCACCAGGCTCTTTTGGACCTGCTTGGACTCTTTGGCGGGGAGATCGTTATCGATCAGCACGACGGCCGAAAGAGGGGTGGGATTGGCGTCGAACAGAAGGATGCGCTGCTGAATGCCGTCGCAGAAAATCTGGAAATCGCGGCGTTGCAGGCCGGCCACGAGTTGCCCGTGACTGTCCTTCACGGTTACGGGGACCAGAACCTGTTGCGTGGGGACGACGATCTTCTGGCGCGCGCGTTGTTGCGGAAGCGGCGAGGTCCCTTGCGCGGGCGTACCTGGGGCAGCGTGCTGGGGATTATACGATTGCGCTTGCGCTGCTCCCCCTGCCATCACCAGCATGCTTAGAACAATCAGAGCTCGTTTCATGAAATCTCTCGTTTTCGCCGGGCTGGTTTCCCGCTCGCGACGCCGGGCGCGAACATCCGCTGGGCGGTTCGACGCATCGTACCACTGCGGAAGGAACTCCTCCGGAGGGGATTATACAATGCGACCGACCCGACTCGCGGCCCTACTGTTGGCTGCAGCTTTTGCCGCCTGGACGGGCTGGAGCGTCCTGACGCCGCAGGCCTTGGCCGCGCCCCAGCAAGAAGCAGCCGGGCCGATGCGACCCGCGGGAAGCGCTCCGCCTGCGGAGCAGGCGAAGCCACAGCAGCAAATTCCGGAATCCGGCCACACGCTGAAAGCGCAGACAAACCTGGTCGATGTGTTCGTCACGGCGCGCGGCAAGCATAATGCGATCATCTCCGACCTCACCAAGAAGGACTTCAAGATTTACGAAGACGGAGTGGAGCAGAAAGTTGCCTATTTCGATTTGGAAAAGAACCTGCCGCTGACGCTGGGGATTCTGGTCGATACGAGCGGGAGCATGCAGAACATCCTGGACGCCGAGCAGGATACCGCCGCCCGGTTCATCCACGACATCATGCGCAAGGGCGATGAGGCGATGGTGATCGGGTTCGACTTCGACGTCAACCTGCTGGCTGATTTCACGGAGGATCCGTCCATCCTGATTCGCGCGATTCGCGGCACGCGCATCGATGCCGTGGCCGCGGGCGTGGGCCCGACGCCCGGAACGCTGCCTGCCGGACAGAATGGCGGAACGGATTTGTACGATGCGGTTTACCTTGCGTGCCACGACGAACTGGCCGGGCAAACCGGGCGCAAAGCGATCATCCTTCTCACCGACGCCGAGGATACCGGCAGCAAGCTCAGCCTGGACGACGCGATCGAATCGGCGCAAAAGACGAATACGGTGATTCACGTTTTGCGGCTGGCTGACGAGCCTTTCTATTTCGGCCTGGGCATGGGCTACACGGGCGCCAGCGTGGCGCGGCGGATGGCTTCGGAGACGGGCGGGCGTGAAATCGAGGTGCGCAGCGAAAAGTCTCTCGATAAAGCCTTCGAGGAGATCACCGAGGAACTGCGTTCGCAGTACGTGGTCGGATATTATCCCAGCAACACAAAACGCGATGGGACGTTCCGGAAGATCAAGGTGGACGTGGACCGTCCCGGCGTGCATCTGCTGGCGCGCAAAGGGTATTACGCTCCTTCCCACTAAGACCCGCGTGAGCGGGCGCGGAATGTTCGGGCCGGACCAGCGCGCGAGTTGACGAAATCACGCGGCTGGCGAACGCAACGCCCGTCCCCCGCAGGACCGCTTTCTTTCCAATTTTCACTACGAGAAGGCCTTGCTTACTGGCTGGAGGGCCCGCCTGCAAGCGGTTGGGTGGTAGGCGCATTGGCGTAATAGCCTTTGCGAGTGCGGACGATCAAGCCCTTGCGGTCCGCATCGACCTGGATTTTTCGATAGCCGCCATTGGAGAGCGGGTCGGTGGGCGAATAGGCGATGTAATACTGGCTGCGCAACTCGGTTCCGATGTCGACGAAGGACTGCTCGAGATCATCCACGCGATAGGGGAAAAAGGGCCGGCCGCCGCTTTCGTCCGCGAGTTTCTGCAGGATTTTGTCCCCGGGGTCGAGGTGGTATTTTTGGGGACGGTCGGGATTATCGATAGAAATCCAATCCGTGTTGGTGCTGATGGTGTAAATGGCGACTTCGGCGCGCAGGGCTTCTTCGAGGGCATCGCTGAGCGCGTGATCGCTCAGATCATCGTCGCCATCGCTGATGACCACGATGACGCGGCGCACCTGCGGGTCCGAGCCCTGCGGCAAGGGCGGATTCATCAGCTTTTCGGAAGCGAGATAGATTGCGTCATTCAGGGCGGTGCCGCCTCCGGCGCGCTGGCGCCGGATGGCATCGCTCAACTCGCCGACATCGTCGGTAAAGCTCTGAACCACTTCCGGCTCATTGTCGAAAGTCATCAGGAAGGCCATGTCCTTGCCATTGCGGATGACGCTGTTGAGGAAATCGATGGCGGCATCCTGTTCGAAGGCGAGGCGTGGACGAATGCTGTTCGAAGTGTCCATCAGAAGACCGATGCGAAGGGGCAGATCGGTGTCCCGGCCAAAAAACAGGATCTTTTGCGCGGTGCCGTCTTCGAGCACGGTGAAATCGTTCTCGTTCAGGTTGGTGACGAAATTCCGGTGGCGGTCCATCACGGTCACGGGCAGGTGAACCAAGCCGGTAGTGGAGACGATCTTGGGCAGCTGCTTTTGCTTGGCCGGCGGGGTTTTACCTTGTGCCGGCGTTTGCGCGGGAGCCGTCGATGTCTGCGGCGGCGGGGGAGGCTGTGTAGCCGCGGGCTGGCCGGATTGCGCGGGTTGAGCCGGGCTGGAGGGTTGCTGGGCGAGCCCACTCGTCCCAGAGAGTCCGACAAACACAGCGACGGCGAGAAAAGCGCAGGCAAGTTTCACAACCCAGCATTATAGGAAGGCGGTCGGGACAGCGTCAACTCGGGTGCTGGAAATTCGCTTAGGGCCAGCTTGGGTGTATTCAGCCTTTCTCGCGGCGGGAGCAAAAGCAGAATCAGCAGGTCAGGACGGATTGAGAGGCGGAAACGCCGGCCGCGCGGGCGAGTTCGTCAAAATACGAGAGCAGCTCGGGCGGCAGGGGAGCGCGGAATTCCAGGCGCTGGCCTGTGCGCGGATGCAGGAAAGCGATGCGCGCGGCGTGCAGGAAATTGCGCTCGAGCGGGGGCAGCAATTTTGCTCCGGCGCACTCCTGGCGCGGCGCGCCGTACAGGGTATCGCCCACGACGGGCGCGCCCAGAGCGGAAAAATGGGTGCGAATCTGGTGGGTGCGGCCCGTGTGCAGGTCCGCTTCGATGAGGGTGAAGGCGTCCAGGCGTAAGCGCACGCGCCAGTCCGTGCGCGCGGGGCGCCCTTCGCGGCGGCGCGTGGTCATGCGTGTGCGGCGGCGCAAGTCGCGTGCAATGGGCATATCGATGCGTCCGGACTCGCCTTTCAAGCGGCCGTGCAGCAGCGCGAGGTAGGTTTTCTGGACCTGGCGGTCGCGAAATTCCTCGACGAGCTTCTTGTGCGCGGCATCGTTGCGTGCGATCACCATCGCGCCCGAGGTGCCTTTGTCCAAGCGATGCACGATGCCGGGCCGCAGAGGCCCGCCGATGGACGAGAGGCCGTCGGTTCCGCCGCAGTGATGGAGCAACGCGGCGACGAGCGTGCCGGCGTCGCGTCCCGCGCCCGGGTGGACGATCATGTTGGCGGGCTTGTTGATCACGGCGATGTCGTCATCTTCGTAGAGCACGTCGAGGGCGATGGGCTCGGCTTCGACGCCGGCGGGCGCGGGGGGCGGAATTTCGACGTGAATGATTTCTCCCGGCTGGACGCGGTGGGAGGCCTTCGGCGCGGCTCCGTCCACGCGGACGCGGCCTTCATCGATCAACGATTGCAGGCGAGTGCGGCTCAGTTCGGGAAGCTGCGAGGCGAGGAAGCGGTCGAGACGCGCGCCAGCCTCGTCTTCAGCAACGGTGAATTCGCGTCGATCGACGGATGATTTCAGCTGCTTGCTCCCGGCTCACATTACCACAGGGTGGCAATCTACCGCAGAGACGCGGAGACCGCAGAGAACCTCAAAAGAAAAGCGGAACCACAGAGGACACCGAGAAAGGCCGGAGGACACAGAGAACAGGAGCTTAGGTTGGGTACGACGCACGACAGCGGGTGCAGGAGCGGCTTGCAAGCCTAGCGAACAGCAGGAGCGGCCACTGGGGAAACGGGGGAGGCGCCGCGAAGGCCGCGGTACCAGAGGAAAGAGCCGGTCAGGATCAGGCCAATGCTGACCACCTGCATGAGCGAGAAAAAATTGTGGAACAGCATGGTGCGCCCCGGATCGCCGCGGAAAAATTCGATGGTACCGCGCTCAAAACCGTAGAAGACGAAATAGGTCCCCAGCAACTGGCCTTTGAAGCGCTGGCGTTTGCCCATCCAAATCAGGATCAGGAAGTTGAGGAACTCGGCAGCGGCTTCGTACAGTTCGGTGGGATGCAGGGGAACGCCCAGCGGCGTTCCGTTGATTCTGCCGGCGACAGGACTGGTGAAGGTCACGCCCCAGGGCAAGGTGGTGGGTTTGCCGTAACAGCATCCAGCGGTAAAGCAGCCCAGGCGTCCAATGGCATGGCCAATGGGAAGAGCGGCGGCAAAGGTGTCGAGGACCGCGAGCAGCGGCATGCCGTAAATGTACGAATAGATCAAAACCAGCAGGATGCCGCCGATCACACCGCCGTAGAACGTTCCGCCGGACTCGATGGTGGCCACGCTCAAGATGTCGCGCGGGTGGGCCGCGTAGTGGCTCCAATCGCCGAAGACATACCAGATCTTGGCCACCAAGAGCGCGGCAAAAATGCCGTAAATGGCCATATCCCACGTACGCCGGGGATCGAGGCCTGCGCGCGGCGCCTGCCGCCGCAGATACCACAGGGCGATCAGGACGCCCGCAGCGACCAGGACGCCATATGTGTAAATGGGTTGAGAGCCGATATGGAAGAGGACCGGGTGCATTTCGCTCAGTCTGCCACGCTATTCTGCAGGGACCGGGCGCATAACGCAAATAGCGGCGGTGTTCCCGGGGAATAGTCCGAGGAAGCGAAAGGATGTGAACTGCTTTGTATTTTGCGGCCTCCGCCGGCGCTTCGAATCTGCGGCTGGCGAACTGGTGCGGGGCGGCTGCCTTGCTAATCGGCCGCACGTCTCTTAGAACTTGTGAATTGTGAATGTAGAGGTGATCACAAGTCTGAACAGCTTTATGTCTTGCAGCCTCCCTTGGCGCTTCGAATTTTGGCTAGCGAACTGGCGCGGGGCGGCTGCCTTGCTATTTTCGCAGGAACGGTCCGTGGTTAAGATAATCGCAGGGCCATGCTATTCGCACGCGAATCTTCTTTGAAAGATACGGAGGATCGACACGCCACGCCAGTTCGCAAACCAGCAATCGGAACGCTACGGGAGGCTGCAAAACAAAAGAAATGCAACGTGTCTGTTGCAGGTCTCGCACTTCCACCGAAAAACCAGCAGCAGATCCCTCACCATCATTCCCGCAAACACGGCGGGACTGGGTTCGGGTCCGGCTTCTGGACTCCGGTGAAGTCCGCCGGACTCCGAAAACCGGAGATGACACTGAAGGCTGGGGCGCTACGAGACGCGTTCGGGGGCGCGATGCCAATCGCGAAACAGTTCGAGGACGACGAGCGTTGCTCCGATCACGATGGCGGAGTCCGCGAGATTGAAGGTGTACCAGTGGTGGCTGCCGATGTAGAAATCGATGAAATCGGTGACGCTGTGGCGCAGGACGCGGTCCATGACGTTGCCGGCGGCGCCGCCCAGAATCAGAGCCAGCCCGGACCGGCCCAAAGGACCGCCCGCGCGGTTGGTCGCCAACAGCCACACCAGCAGCACGATGACTCCCAGGGAGAACACGATGAGCAGGGGCGCCATCCATGGCGCCGTCGAATCCGCACCCAAACCGAAGGCCACGCCGGGATTGGTGGTGTGGGTCAGATTGAGCAGGCCGGGAACGATCACATGGAGGGAATTGACGTCAACCCAACGATCCACGGCATACTTGCTTGCCTGGTCGACCAAGAGAGCCGCGGCGGAGATCAACGCCAGTCGACGCCATCCGGATGAGGACGATTGCAACATCAGCACCTAAACTCCCTCACAGTATACCGCCTTCGCGTTCGATTTCATCGAGTGCGGCAACGCAGCGTTCGCAAAGAGAGGGGTACTTCGAGCTTTCTCCTACATGCGTCGAATAATTCCAGCAGCGATCGCATTTCTTGCCGTCCGCCCGCTTCACATCAATGTGGCAGGCGCTCTCGTGGTCTGATTGGACCGCGGCATCCAAGGGCAGCACCTCGACTTGAGAGACGATGAAAAGCGAGGGCAGGGAAGAGGCGTAGGTTTCCAAGAGCTTGAGAAGGTCGCCCTTGGCGCGCAGGGTGATCTTCGCTTCGAGGGAACCTGAAATCATCTTGGCATTGCGCGCTGATTCCAGCGATTTCAGGACATCGCCGCGCAACGCGAGGAGACGGTCCCAATTTTCCGCGCGCTTTTCATCCAGGACCCCTTCGAATTCCTGGGCTGCGGGAAAGAGCGCCATGTGGACGCTCTCCGGATCGCCGGGGACGCGCGGAAGGTATTTCCAAATTTCCTCGGAGGTAAACACCAGGGTTGGCGCAATCAGGCGCACCAGCGCGTTGGCGATGCGGTAGACGGCGGTTTGCGCGGAGCGCCGCCCTGGATTCTTCGGCGCGAAGGTATACAGGCGGTCCTTCAGCACGTCGAAATAGAAGGCGCTGAGGTCAACGGTGCAGAAATCTTCGATCGCGTGATACGCGCGATGAAATTCGAAGTTGTCGTACCACTCGCGGCAACGGCGAATCAGGGCGCCCGCCCGGCGCAACATCCACGCGTCGAGTTCCCAAAGCTGCGCATCGGGAACGGAATCGCGAGCCGGATCGAAATCGTAGAGATTCGAGAGGGCGAAGCGGAAGCGGTTGCGGATTCCGCGGTAGGCCTCGGCGAGCTGCTGCATCATGGCCTCGGAGAGGCGTACGTCGGAGGTGTAGTCCTGCGAGGCCACCCAGACGCGCAGCAGGTCCGCGCCCCACTTCGCGTTGATTTCGTTGGGTTCCATAGCATTGCCGAGCGACTTCGACATGGGCTGGCCCTTGTCGTCGAGCGTCCAGCCGTGCGTCACCACCTGCTCGTAGGGCGCGCGGCGCTTGATGGCTTCGGAGACGAGCAGGGAGCTGTGGAACCATCCGCGATACTGGTCAGGGCCTTCCATGTAGACGTCGGCGGGGCGCCACGAGCCGTCCGGATTGCTGACCGGAGAATTGGTCAGCACGTGGAGGTGCGTCGAGCCGGAATCGAACCACACGTCGAGGACGTCTTCCTCTTTCGTCCACTTGGACGCGCCACACGCGCATTTGGCGCCCGGCCCGAGCAATTCTTCGGCGGAATGCGTGAACCAGGCGTCGGCGCCCTCGCGCTCGAAGAAGGGCAGGACGTGCCGCAGCGCCTTGAAATCCTTGAGCTGCTCGCCGCATTTCTGGCAGTAGAAAATGATGAGCGGGACGCCCCAGAAGCGCTGGCGCGAAATGCACCAGTCGGGGCGCTCGGCTACCATGTCGTGGATGCGCGCCTCGCCCCACTCCGGCTTCCATTTCACTTTGGCGATATCGTCCAGGGCGCGCTTGCGCAGATGGTCGTGATCGAGCTCGATGAACCACTGCTCGGTCGCGCGGAAAATCACGGGTTGGTGGCAGCGCCAGCAGTGCGGATAGCTGTGCGCCAGTTTCTGCTGGCCGACGAGCATGCCACGGCTTTTCAGCAGCTCGATGACGATGGGGTTCGCCTCAAAAACGGTTTTACCCTTGTATTCGGGCAAGCCCTCGGTGAAGCGGCCATCGTCATCCTGGGGGGCGTAGGCTTCGAGGCCATATTTCTGGCCGGTGTAGAAGTCTTCGGCGCCATGGCCGGGCGCGGTGTGAACGATGCCGCTGCCTTGCTCGAGCGTGACGTAATCGGCCAGTACGCCCGGGACTTCATAATCGAGAAAGGGATGGCGAAACCTGGCGTGCTCGAATTCGCGCCCCTTCCATCCGCCTGAAATTCCGCGGATTTCGAGCCCGAGCTCCGAAGCCAGCGCATTCACGCGCTCCCTGGCCAGCAGCAGCTTGCCCAGCGGTGTATCCGCGACGACGTACTCGAAATCGGGATGGAAAGCGAGCGCGCGGTTGGCGGGAAGGGTCCAGGGCGTGGTGGTCCAGATCAAGGCGCTGACGTCGCTTGCAAGGCCGAGCGCTTTTAATTTTTCGTCCGCGGCGACAGGAAATTTCACCCATACGGAGGGGCTGGTGTGGTCCTCGTACTCAACTTCCGCCTCGGCCAGGGCTGTGCGGTCGTAGATGCACCAATACACGGGCTTGAGCCCGCGATAGACGTAGCCCTTTTCGAGGAAATCGATGAAGGCCGCGGCGGTGCATGCTTCCATGGCCGGATCCATGGTCAGGTAAGGCTTGTCCCATTGGCCGAAAACGCCCAGGCGGCGGAAATCGCGTTTGTGCGCTTCGACGTAGCGCGCCGCATATTCGCGGCAGCGCCGGCGAAACTCGGCCGCCGAGACTTTCGTCGTTTTGCCGCCCAATTCCTTCTCGACCTTGGTTTCGATGGGCAGACCGTGACAATCCCAGCCTGGAATGTAGGGCGAACGGAATCCCGCCATGGTCTTTGACTTGACGATCATGTCCTTCACGATTTTGTTCAGGCCGGTTCCCAGATGAATTTCGCCCGTGGGGTACGGCGGTCCATCGTGGAGGACGAAAAGCGGCGCGTCCTTGCGCGCGTCGAGAATGCGGTAATAGAGCCGCATCTCCTCCCAGGCCGCGAGTTGCGCGGGCTCGCGCTCGGGCAGCTTTGCCTTCATGGGGAAATCCGTGCGCGGCAAGTTGAGGGTGCTTTTTAGGTCCAGCGTCTTGTCCATTTCAGGTACTTCGTTGCCCTTTCTTCAGGTTGTTAAGCTGCGCGGCGCCCGCCTGCGGAGGGGCTGTGCGCCTCCGGCGGGTCTGCGCGCGAGTCCGGTCATAGCGGGCGTCCGCGTGTCGCGCCAGCGAAATGAGGGCGGAATACCTCTGTTTCGGCGCGGGAAACTGGAAAACTGGCTTAACCACCGTATGTTACAATGATTCCATCAGAGTGTCAGCGGCGAGGTGGCGCGATACATCCTTTTTCGGTGCCCGGCGTCTAACCTTGTGTACACTCGTGCGGGAGTGGCGTATTTGATATGGGAGATTTCAGTTCCAGACTGGACAACGTAGGACGCTCGAATTCGGAGCCGACGCTGAGGCTTGGGCGGTTTCCGGCGCCGTCAAGGGAAACGGTGTTTTCCAGCCTGGTGTCCAACCTGAAGGACTTCCTGACGGAACGTCCCGTGAAGCTTCGCGCGGGCCAGGAAACCGCGTTCAACATGCCGGGGTTTGGCGCGAGCCTGCGAGAGAACTTCCGCGAACTTTTCAAGCCAACGCCCAAAGCGGTGCAGTCGGAACTGCTGGTTGGCTGGACCGAGCATAGCTTCTGGCAAAACATCCGCGAAGCGCTGTTCCCCAAGAAGCTGCCGCCGTTGCAGGTGACCAGCAAACCGGTCCCGGTGAAAGATATCTGGAGCAAGGATACCCAGTTCACGCGCGTGCAGGCGCTTTCGGTAACCATCCACGTCGGCCTTCTGGTGCTGATCATTGTGCCGCTGCTGCCGGAGATCTTTGCTCCGGCGACCACTCGGGCCAATAACATGCAAGTCACCCAGCTGGACAATATTTCGCCCTACTTGCCACGCCTGAAACCTGCCGCGAAGAAAGCAGGCGGCGGCGGAGGCGGCGGCGAGCACAATCCTGTGCCCGCGAGCCGCGGGGCGCTGCCAAAGTTCGATTGGACTCAGATCACGCCGGCAAAGGTCAAGACTCCGCCGCATCCGCTTTATGCCATGCAGCCGACCGTATTGGGACCGCCGCAACTGCACATCGCCAGCCCCAACATGAACAACTGGGGCGACCCGCTGGCCAAGGTGATCAACGATTCCAGCGGCCCTGGCGGGGGCAATGGGATTGGCTCCGGCAATGGCGGCGGCGTAGGCAGCGGCAGCGGTGGTGGCGTGGGTCCCGGGTCCGGCGGTGGCACCGGCGGCGGCGTTTTCAATGCCGGGACGGGCGGCTACGGCTATCCCGCTTGCCTCTATTGCCCGCAAGCACAATATTCGGACGAAGCGGTCAAGGCGAAGTATCAGGGCACAGTCGAGCTGGTCGCGGTGATCACTCCGGACGGACGCGCGACCCAAATCCAGGTGGTGAAGGGTGTCGGGCTGGGGCTGGATGAGAAGGCGATCGAAGCGGTGCGCACGTGGCGCTTCCGCCCGGCGCTGGGCCCGAACGGCAAGCCGGCTCCGGTGCGGCAAATCATCGAAGTTACCTTCCACTTGTACTGAGCGATCCGGAGTAGTGTCCGTGTTCCGCCCTTAGCAGCAAGCCTGCCGAGCCTGCCTGCATTGCATTTCCGTATTCCCTTACATAATCTCGTTGTTCCGGGAAGAAATTCCGTACTATCCTCACTGGTTCAAAATCCAAATGACTGACGCGTTCTGTCGAAAGGACCTCATGCGTCTGATTCTTCTCGCGCTTGCTTCAACACTCCTCTTCGCCGCAGCACCCCAAGTTTCTCGAGCTTCCCAGGCTTCGCAAGGGACTCAAATTAACGTCATGCCGCTTCCGGCAAAAGTTCAACGGGGCAGCGGGCAGCTAGTCATTGAGAATGGCTTTTCGGTCAGCGCGGAGGGGCAGCATGATGCGCGCGTGGACCACGCTCTCCAGCGATTCATGAAAGATCTGTCGCTTGAAACCGGAATTCCGCTGGGGCTTTCTCCGGCCGCGAATGGCAAGGCGACGCTTACGGTGCACGCCGAGAAGGCCAGTAAGCCGTATCCTGAGCTGGGCGAGGACGAGAGCTACACGCTGGACGTCACGTCCTCGGGCGCGACTCTGACCGCGCCGACCACGCTCGGCGTCCTGCACGGGCTCGAAACTTTCCTGCAGCTTGTAGGGCCGACCGCGCAGGGTTTTGCGGCGCCCGCCGTACACATCGAGGATGCGCCGCGCTTTCCGTGGCGCGGTTTGATGATCGACGTCAGCCGCCATTTCATTCCGATGTCCGCGCTGTATCGCGCGGTGGATGCCATGGCGGCGGTGAAGCTCAACGTGCTGCATCTGCACTTGTCCGACGACCAGGGGTTCCGCATGGAAAGCAAGGAATTCCCCAAGCTGACGGAACTCGGCTCGGACGGCAACTATTACACGCAGGATGAAATGAAGGCGCTGATCGAATACGCCGCCGATCGCGGGATTCGCATCGTCCCTGAATTCGATATGCCGGGGCACTCGACGTCCTGGTTCGTCGGGTATCCCGAACTGTCGAGCGGCGCGGGGCCCTACACGATCGAGCGGCGCTTCGGCATCTTCAATCCTGCCATGGACCCCACGCGAGAAGAAACGTACAAGTTCCTCGACAAGTTCATCGGAGAGTTGTCCGAGCTTTTCCCCGATCCGTACTTTCATATCGGCGGCGACGAAGTGAACGGGAAGCAGTGGGACGCGAATGCGAAAATCCAGGCGTTCATGCGCGCTCACAACATGAAGAACAACCAGGAGCTGCAGCAGTATTTCACCGAGCGCGTGCAGAAAATCGTAGCTAAGCACCACAAATACATGATCGGCTGGGATGAAATCCTGAGTCCCGGCATGCCCAAAGACATCGTGATTCAATCCTGGCGCGGCCCGGATTCGCTGGCCGGCGCGGCGAAACAGGGCTATCGCGGGCTGCTCTCGAGCGGCTATTACCTGGACGCGATGGAAACGGCCGCGGAGCACTATGCGGTCGATCCGATGTCCGGCGAGGCGGCGAAGCTTACACCGCAGGAGAAGTCGCGAATTCTGGGCGGCGAGACGTGCGCCTGGGCCGAGTTCCTGACGCCGCAGAACGTTGACTCGCGCCTGTGGCCGCGCGCTGCGGCGATTGCGGAGCGCCTGTGGTCTCCGCCGCAGGAAACGCAAGACGTGGCCGGCATGTACCGTCGCCTGGAGAATGTCAGCTGGCGCCTCGAGCTACTGGGCATACGACACCGGTCTGAAGTCAGCGCGATGCTTGGGCGCATGGCAGGGACAGATAATGTCGCGCCGCTTCAGGTGCTTGCGGAGGCTGTGCGCCCGCTGGGGCTGGGCCCGCGGCAGGACACGGACGAAAAGGACAAAACCGAGGAGACCGCGCTGACTCCGATGAACCGGCTGGTTGATGCCGTGCCGCCCGAAAGCGAATCGGCGCGCGATTTCAGCGATCTGGTGGAGTCGTTCATCGCCGGGCATTTCCAGGACCGCCGGGCAGAAACCGAAATTCGCGACGAACTCGCTGTCTGGCGCGACAACGACAGCGCACTCGAGCCGATGCTCCAGCGGTCCACCGTGCTCCGGAAACTTGCGCCGGTCTCACAGAATCTTTCGGCGCTTGGCGCGGCGGGACTCGAGGCTCTGGGTTACCTGGACCGCGGCGAGAGGGCGCCCGCCGACTGGAAGACCCAAACGCTGGCCACGATCGAAAAGGCCAAAGAGCCGCAGGCGGACGTCTACATCGCCGTCGTGCCTGCGATTGAATCCCTGGTGAACGCGAGCGCCGGGTTGGCGGCCGCTCCGGCTGGCGGAAACAAGTAGGGCAAAGCTGGACGCATACCGGAGCTTTACAGAAATGCGGCTGCGTCCGGATCCGCTAAACGGGAGCGCCAATCGGAGTGTAGGCGACGAAGAGCAGCCAGTAGACGATCACGCCGGTCAAAGACACATACAGCCAGATGGGGAAGGTCCAGCGCGCGATGCGGCGGTGCCTGGCAAAGCGGTCGCGCAGCGCCAGAGTCAGCGTGATCAGGATGAGAGGCAGGCTGACCGTGGCGAGAACCGTGTGCGAAATCAGGATCGTGAAGTAGACCGGCCGAATCCAGCCCTGCCCACCAAAGCGTATGATTCCCGCGTGGTAGTGGAAATAGAGATAAAACGAGAAAAATGCGGCAGAGCAGACGAACGCGCTGAGCATGCAGATTTTGTGCGCGAGGATTTTGCGGTTGCGGATGAACCCGAAGCCGGCGAGCAGGAAAACGGCGGCCGCGCCATTCAGCACTGCGTCGAGGCGCGGAATGGACGCAAGAGGCAAATCAGTGGCCGAGCTTGTCGACGATCATCCAGACGAGGAGTAACGGGATATAGGCGACGGTGGCGTGCATCAACCATTTCGCGCGGGCGTTCGTGCGCGTGCGGCTGGCCCACCAACCGACATGCGCCAGCAGCATGCCCAGAACGAGCGCACCGAAGAAGTAGTGAATCCCGGTCAATCCCAGCAGCGTGGGCAGCAGACTGACCGGTACAAGTACGACGGAAGTCCAGATGATTTGCGCGAAGGTGGAATCGCCCTTGGGATCCACCACCGGAAGCATCTTGACGCCCGCGCGCGCGTAGTCCTGGCGATACATCCAGGCGATGGACATGAAATGTGGGAACTGCCAGAAGAACAGGATGGCAAAGAGAATCCAGCCGCCCAAGGAGATCGTCCCGGTCGCGGCGGCCCAACCGATCAAAGGAGGCAGAGCGCCCGGAAAAGCTCCCACCGCTGTAGCCAGAGGCGTCCTTTTCTTCAGAGGCGTGTACGCGCCGAGATAGAGCAGACAGGTGGCCAGCGCGATCGCCGCGGCCAGGCCGTTGACGTCCAGCGCCAGCCAGATGCTGCCGATAAAAATGGCGCCCACGCCGAAGGCGAGCACCTGTAGCGGCTGGAGTTGTCCGCTGGGCAAGGGCCGCAAAGCCGTGCGGCGCATCAGGCAATCCATATCGCGCTCGGCGTATTGATTGAGCGCGGCTGTGCCCCCGGCGACGAGCATTGTTCCGCACAGGGTATTCAGGAGCAACAGCCAATCGAGTCCGCCGGAAGAGCCCAGATAGAATCCCGCCACCGTGGTGATCACCACAAGGAAAGTGACGTCCGGCTTGGTGAGCACGACGTAGCTCCACCACTTGCCAACCGCCGGCGCGGCATTTTCGCGCGTGTAGCTCATCGCGTTCCCGCCGGATGAGCGGCCGCGGACTGCGAGCCAAGATTATCCGCTGGCGAGGGCAGAGCCGCGGGTGCGGCATGCGCCAAGCGGACGGAAACCAGCGTCAGCAGCAAACTGGAAGCCAGCAGCAGGGCGCCAACGGCCACGTGCGCCACCGACAAGATCACGTAGGGCAAACCGGGTTGAGGCGCATCGGCGTACGTAAGAATGGACCAGTAGGCCGCAATACCAAGCAAAATCTGGGTACCGAACGTAGAATGCAGCCAGATTACCGAGCGCCGAATGGCAGGTACCCGCGCGAAACGCTTCTTGGCCACGCGCCCGGTCCAGACAACCATGACCGTCACGACGCCGGCTCCAACGATGTGCGGCAGGATGCCGAATGCACCATGGCGGAACGCCGCGCCCAGGATCAGCTGAACGAAAATGACACCGGTGGTCCATGCCGCCAGCGTGGTGACGCGAGGCGAGCCCGCATCCGCGAGCGGCGGAGCTTCGGTTTGCCACCAGCCGCTGGTGAAAAGAGCGATACTGATCAAAGTTATGAAAAAGATTTGCGCCAGGATGGCATGGGCTGTGGCGCTGATGGCCGCATGCCCCTCCAGCACGCGCAAACCACCGAGCAGCGCTTGAGCGAAGACCAGTGCGAGCGCGGTCCAGCCGAGGCGGCGAGCCCAGCGGCGCTTGTCGACACGGGCGATCCAAACTGCGAGCGCCAGGGTGAGCAGAGCCACAGCGGCAGCGATGACGCGATGAACGTACTCATAGCGGATTCCACCCACGAGCGGCGGAATGATTTTGCCATAGGCCAGAGGCCAATCCGGGACGGAATCGGCCGCATCGTTGCTCGTTACGAGCGCGCCCGCCACCAGCAACACCACGGTAGAAGAACACACAGCAATCGCAAACCGATGCACACTGCTCAGTCGATTACCTTCTGCCATTTCGAAATCTGATCCCTTTCAATATAAAGACGAGATTGTGGACGTTGCGATGAAACGACGCGAGTTCGAACGTCGGCACCTCGGAGCGTTCCAGGTAAACACCCCGAACGAAGATTATATTTGGATCGGCGCTGGTTTGAAACCCGTTTTCTGAGGCGAGCCGGAAGGCTTGCTGACAGCGCCTTGACGCGGCACAAACAGGGTCACGGTCACGAGGTTCTAGTACGAACGAGCTCGCTGAGTTTGCTGCGAATATTACTCCGGCGTGGTGGCCGCCTTGAACGTGAATGAGACTTCCTTCGACTCTTTCGGCGCGAGTGTGATCGGCTGATCCTCCACGCCGTACTTCTCCTGCCAAGCCTCTACGGTGTACGTCCCGGGCGGCAGATTGTCGATCTCGAATTTGCCGTCCTTTGCGGTGACAGCGAAATAGGGATTGGCGAAGACGAAAACGTAAGCTTTCATCCAGGGATGTACGTTGCATTGGAGGGGAATGGCATTTTCCGGAACAGCGAAGCGCTGCTTGATGGGCGGAGCGCCAATGGGCTGCGATTCATTCCACTCGGGATTATCGACCGGCAACGCGTGCACATTGTGCGTCGTTTGGTCGAGGTTCCTCACTTCGAGTGGCTGGTTGGTCATTAGCGTCACGATGTGAGGCACGTACATGCAGCCGCGCTGGTCGAGCAGGACGGGCTGCGCCGGGGTGGGGAAGCGGTATTTCTGAAGGTCACTGCTCTTGACGTAAACGACCACATTGGCGAGCGCGCCGTCCGCGCCGGTGACCACTTCCTCCGGCATGAGCGGTTTCGGGTGCGCCTTCGCGCAATCGGGTTCGGCGCTCATGTTGATGGGGCGGAACACAGGCGGCGTGCCGTCGAGACGGACGG